>Ga0210378_10000583_pt1 | contig 18750 bp, 14 predicted proteins | sample PLM1_60_b1redo_FD_155465 | JGI IMG/M metagenome (GOLD analysis project Ga0210378, IMG submission 155465) | Groundwater sediment microbial communities from an aquifer in East River, Colorado, USA - PLM1_60_b1 redo | ecosystem: Environmental > Terrestrial > Soil > Riparian zone | place: USA: East...
AGATGGCGGCAGCGACCCCCAACATCCGCCGCAACCACCTGGGGGTCGTCCACAACGGGGTGGACGTCGACGACTTCCACTACCGGGCCGACAAGGAAGACTTCGTCATCACCCTGGCACGCTTCACCCACGACAAGGGCCAGGACATCGCCGCCAGGATCTGTGCCGGCCTCGGCATCCCCCTGCTGATGGCGGGGACGGTTGGTGGCGTCGACTCGCCCGAGCTGCTCCTGAAGGAGCTCCAGGACCCCGCCAGCCCCCTGCATCACTACAAGGACGTCCAGTACTACCTCCAGTCGGTGCTTCCCAACGAACGCAAGCAGCCCCGCGTCTCATGGGTGGGAGGGGTCGGCGGCGAGCGCAAGAAAGCCTTCCTGGCCGGTGCGCGAGCGCTGCTCATGCCCATCCGGTGGGAGGAGCCGTTCGGCATGGCCGTGATCGAGGCGCTCGCCTCGGGGACGCCGGTGGTGGCCATGCGGCGGGGCGCCATGCCCGTGATCGTCCGGGACGGGTACAACGGCTTCCTCGCCGACGACGAGCGGGAGTTCGAGGAATGCCTGCAACGCGTCGACGAGATCAAGCCGGAGAACTGCCGCAGGTCGGTGGCAGAGCGGTTCTCGGCCGCCAGCATGGCGGCGCGATACGTGGCCCTGTACAGGCAGGTCATCGAGCGTGCCGCGGCGACCCGCCCGAGCGGCAACGGCAACGGCCATCCGGTTACTCCGCGAAACCTCCACAACGCGGACGTTCCAGCGTAGACTGCTCGACTCGGCCGAAGGCGCGCTCATCCGGTCCGTGGAGGTGACGTGGGCCACAGGATGATTCAGGTAGGCACGGGAGGGTTCGGGGCCACCTGGTGTCAGCAGTTCCTGCCGCCAAGCGTGCGGGAGGGTCGCATCGAGGTGGTCGCCGCGGTCGACCTGGACCCGGCGGCCCTCGCCAACGCCGAGCGCTACCTCGGCCTGCCGCCCGCACGGTGCTACACCGACATCCGCCGGGCGTTCGACGAGAATCCAGCCGAGTTCTGCACCATCGTGGTCCCCCCGGCCGCCCACGAGGCGGTCGTCGACCTCGCGCTCGAGCACGACCTGGACATCCTCTCCGAGAAGCCCATCGCCGACAGCCTGGAGGCGTCGGTCCGCATCGCCGGGAAGGTCGACCAGGCCGGCCGCAAGATGGGGGTGACCATGAGTCACCGCTTCGACCAGGACAAGACCACCCTCCGGGAGGAGCTGCGCTCCGGCCGCCTGGGGCCGGTTGGCTACATCGTCCTGCGGCTCACCTGCGAGTGCCGCGCCTATGGCCGCTGGGGGATGTTCCGCCACGAGATCCCCAACCCCCTGTTGGTCGAGGCGGCCGTGCACCACCTCGACATCCTCGCCGACCTGGTCGACGACGAGTGCGAGCTGGTCTGGGCCGAAGCCTGGAACCCGCCGTGGGGGGAGTACGCGGGGCCGTCGCAGGCGCTGGTCACCATGCGGTTCCGCAACGGCGGCCGCGCCTTCTACGAGGGCGCCAAGGCCAACGCCGTCGGGTTGAACGGCTGGACCGAGGAGTACATCCGGGCCGAGTGCGAGCTCGGCACCGTGATCCTCGACCACCGCCGGGTCGAGCGATTCCCGCACGCCCCGGGCGGCCCGTGGGCGGCGGCCAGGGAGGGCGCCGGCCAGCCGGTGCCGCTGCTGGAGCGACCGCGGTGGGCGCACGCCTGGCTCATCGAGCAGTTCGTCGACTGGCTCGACGGCGGCCCGCCCATGGCGACCAACGTGCAGGACAACCTCCGCTCGGTGGCTCTGACCCACGCCGCGATCGAGAGCGGCCACAACGGCCGGCCGGTTGACGTCCAGGCCATCCTGCGTCGGGCGGTCCGCGACGTCCGGCGGAGTCAGCCGTCGGTCTCCGGTTCGCGCTGACGGCGGAACCAGCCGGGCGGGCTCTCCACCGAGACGGTGGGGACGATCGGCGAGGGCGCCGGGTTGTGCGCCCAGATGACCGCGTTTGCCAGCACCCTGCGCACGCCTGGCAACCAGCCAGCACCCGAGCCCGGACACGCGTGACGGTCACGTCGGTCACCTGCTCGTGAGCCACGTGACCCCACCACACCAGCACCTCGGTGGTGGCAAGGACCGCCTCGGGCAACCCCTGGTCGGGTTCGTCCAGCGTCGCGGTGCGCACCTCCACCGCGGTCCAGAGGATGTCACGGATCCCCTCGGCGACCGCGGCGTGCAGCCCCAGCGGGTAGACCCGCGCCGCCGCCTCCTCCCGTCGCTCGCTCACGTGCTCGTTCCAGACGGTCACCCGGGTCCTTGGCACCGGCTACCTCCCTCGTCGTCTGTCGGGTACGCCCCCTTTCCGGCCGTCCGCTCTCACGTTAGGCTTTCGTCCGCCGCTAAGTACCCATATGACCTCAATGGCGGGGACGTTACGTAGCGCCCCGGAGACATCGTGAGGGGGCGATGCCATGACGAGCGCACTCTCCAGCACGGAACTGGCCGATCACTACCACCTGGTGGCCAACGAGATCCTCGCCGGCCGGGTCGTGCCCTTCCTCGGCGCCGGCGCCAACCTGTGCGGCCGGCCGGAGGAGGTGACCTGGCGACCCGGCCAGTTCGACTGGCTGCCGAGCGGGTCGGAGCTCTCCCGGTACCTGGCGCAGATGTTCAAGTATCGGGGCAAGAACGAGGAAGACCTGGTCCGGGTCTCCCAGTACGTGACCCTGACGGTCGGCGCCTTCCCGCTCTACGAGGAGCTGCGACGGCTGTTCGACGGCGACTACCCACCGACCAGGCTGCACTACTTCCTCGCCGAGCTCCCATCGACCCTTCGCGAGCGCCGCCCCCAGGCCCCGCCCTACCAGCTCATCGTCACCACCAACTACGACGACGTGCTGGAGCGCGCCTTCCGCCACGCGCAAGAGCCGTTCGACCTTGTGACCTACGACGCCGAAGGACCGTACCGCGGCAAGTTCACCCACCGCCCCCACGACGGCCAGCCGACGACGATCTTCGAGCCGAACACCTACAACCAGCTGACCACCGACAAGCAGACCGTGATCCTCAAGATCCACGGTGCGGTGGACCGCGTCGACGAGACCCGCGACAGCTACGTCATCACCGAGGACCACTACATCGACTACCTGGCCCGCACCGACGTCTCCAAGCTGTTTCCGGTCACGCTGGTGCGGACGCTGCGTCGGTCGCACTGCCTGTTCCTCGGCTACAGCCTGCAGGACTGGAACCTGCGGGTGATCCTCAACCGGATCTGGGGCGACGAGAAGCTGCGCTCCAAGTCGTGGGCGATCCAGCGCAGCCCCGACCGGCTGGACAAGGAGCTGTGGAACCGTCGCGACGTGATGATCCTCGACATCCCCCTCGAGGAGTACGTCGTGGGGCTGAGCGAGGCGCTGCGCGCAGCGGTCGAGGTGGGAGGGGGGCGCCATGACCACGGCGACACCTAGCCCATTCCCGGGCCTCGCGCCCTACTCCGAGCAGGACGCGATGTTCTTCTTCGGCCGCGAGCGGGAGCAGGAGATCATCGTCGCCAACCTCCACGCCTACCCGCTGACCGTGCTGTACGGCACCACCGGCGTCGGCAAGAGCTCGGTGCTGCGCGCCGGCGTCGTCCACCGGCTGCGCGAGCAGGCGCGGGCCAACATCGCCCAGCGTCGCAAGCCCGAGCTGCTCGTCGCCGTGGTCAGCAACTGGCGTGACGACCCCGTGCAGACGATGCGCCAGCGCGTGGAGGAGGCGCTCGCCGAGCTCGACCCCGAGGCGCTTTCCGGCTCCGACCCCGAGGACCTCGGGGAGGCGCTCGCCGTATGGGCGGAGCGCATCGACGGCCCGATCCTGATCATCCTCGACCAGTTCGAAGAGTACTTCCTGTACCAGCGGAAGACCGGCCCGGGCACGTTCGCGGAGGAGTTCCCACGGATCGCCAACTCCAGGGACATCCTGGCCAACTTCATGGTGGCGATCCGCGAGGATGCTGTCACCTGGCTCGACCAGTTCAAGTCCAGGCTGCCCAACCTCTTCGACAACTCCCTCCGCATCCGGCACCTCGACGAGGAGTCGGCCAGGCGGGCCATCACCGCTCCGGTCGAGGCGTACAACCAGACCGACCCGGCGACGGGGCCCATCACGATCGAGCCCGAGCTGGTCGACGCGGTGGTCGGCGAGATCGCCTCCGGGAAGCTGGCGCTCGGCGCTTCCGACCAGGGACTGGCCGGGCTCGCGGCAGATGACGACGGACGGCGGGGTCCGATCGAGCCGCCCTACCTCCAGCTGGTGATGCGTCGGCTGTGGGACGAGGAGCTGGCGAAGGGCTCCCGTACGCTGCATCTGGCCACCCTCAACCGGCTCGGCGGCGCCGGCACCATCGTCCGCACCCACCTGGACGCCTCCCTGCGCGCGTTGCCACGCGCGGAGCAGGGGCTGGCCGCCGCCGCGTTCCAGTACCTTGTGACCCCGTCGGGCACCAAGTTCGCCCATCTGCTGTCGGACCTCGCCGACCTCACCAAGACCAGCGAGGACGAGCTCGCGCCCGTCCTGCGCAAGCTGGACGCCGCCGGCATCCTTCGGCGCGTCCCGGCAGCCCGCGACCAGGGCGACGCCCCCTGCTACGAGATCTTCCACGACGTCCTTGCTCGTGCCGTCCTCGACTGGCGAGCTCGCTACGTCGAGGCGGTGAGCCGTGAGCGGGCTCGCGCCGAGCTCGAGCGGCAGCTCCAGGAGAAGCAGGCCGAGGCGGAGCTGGAGCGACGACGACGCGAGCGAGAAGAGCAGCAGCACCGGCTCGCCCTCTCCAACGAGCTCGCCGCCCTGGCCATGACGCAGCTCAGCGTCGACCCGGAGCTGTCGGTGCTGCTCGCGGTCGAGGCGGTCGAGTGCAGCGTGACACCGCTGGCACAGGACGCCCTGCGGCAGGCGCTGCTGGATTGCCGCATCCGGTCGGTGCTGGAGGGCCACCAGGGCGACGTCAGCCGGGCGGCGTTCAGCTCGGACGGCGAGCGGATCCTCACCGCCAGCCAGGACACCACCGCCAGGCTCTGGGAGGCCGCCACCGGCACCGAGCTGGCCGTGCTCTGGGGCCACACCAACTGGATCTGGTCTGCCAGGTTCAGCCCCGACGACCAGCGGATCCTCACCGCCAGCCAGGACGGGACCGCCAGGCTCTGGGAGGCCGCCACCGGCACCCAGCTGGCCGTGCTCCGGGGCCACAGCGGTCCCGTGCGGGCTGCGGCCTTCGACGCCACCGGCGACCGGGTCGTGACCGCCGGGGACGACGGCACGGCGCGGCTGTGGGACGGTCACACCGGGTCGCCGCTGCACGTCCTCACCGGCCATCGCAAGGGGGTCCGCGAAGCGGCGTTCACCCCCGACGGTCGCCGCGTCGTCACCGCCAGCTTCGATGCCGATGTCCGCACCTGGGACGCCACCACAGGCGCCGGCGTGGCCGTGCTCAGCGGCCACACCGCGCAGATCTGGGGGCTGTCGATCAGCCCCGACGGCCGCCTGGCGGCCACCGCCAGCAAGGACCGGACCGCGCGGGTCTGGGATCTCACCGCCGACGACCCCGAGACCGCCAGGCTGGCCACCCTGGAGGGACACACCCACGAGGTCTGGAGCGCCGAGTTCAGCCCCGACAGCCGGTTGGTCGTCACGGCGAGCTTCGACTGGACGGCACGGGTCTGGGAGGTCACCGGCAGGTCATTGACCGAGCTGCGCCCGCACACCCATTCGGTGTACAGCGCCTCGTTCAGCCCCGACGGCCGCTGGGTGCTCACCGGTAGCCTGGACGGCACCGCGGTGGTGCAGGAGGTCGACACCGGCAGGATCGTGACGAGGCTGCGCGGGCACACCGGCGGCCTGACCTCCGCCAGGTTCAGCCCCAACGGCCAGCAGGTCGTCACCACCAGCAAGGACGCCACCGCGCGGTACTGGGACGCCAGCATCGGCCAGACCTCGCTGGAGCTGTCCGGCCACCTCCGCCCGGTGACCAACGTCGCGTTCAGCCCCGACTGCACACGCCTGGTCACCGCCAGCGCGGACGACACCGCACGCGTCTGGGACATCGCCAAGGGGAAGACGACCCTCCTGCTGCAAGGCCACGACCGGGAGGTGAGCAGCGCGGTCGTCAGCGCCGACGGCACCCGGATCGTCACCGGAAGCTGGGACGGGACCGCGGTCGTCTACGACGCCAGCTCGGGTGAGCGCCTGACCAGGCTGGTCGGCCACGACCGGGAGGTCACCTCGGTGACGTTCAGCCCCGACGGCACCAGGGTGGTGACCGGCAGCCGCGACCAGACGGCCCGGGTCTGGTCGGTCGCCACCGGAGAGACGCTGCTGGTGCTGACCGGACACGAAGCGGCCGTGCAGAGCGTCGCCTACAGCCCCGACGGCCATCACGTCGCCACCGCCAGCAACGACCGGACCGCCAAGCTGTGGGACGCCATCACCGGCAGGCTCCGGGGCGAGCTGCGCGGCCACACCGACAGGCTCTGGACGGTCGCGTTCAGCCCCGACGGCCGCGAGGCGATCACCGCGAGCGAGGACCGCACCGCCCGCATCTGGGACCTCGCCTCCACAAAGGTCGCCAACGAGCTGCGCGGCCACACCGGCAGGGTCAAGGGCGCAGCCTTCAGCCCCGACAGCGCGCTGGTGATCACGGCCAGCGAGGACCGCACCGCCTACATCTGGGACGCCAAGGAGGGCCGCCCGCTGGCCGAGCTGCGGGGCCATGCCGGCGCGGTCAACGCCGCAGCGTTCAGCGCCGACAACAAGCTGATCGCGACCGGTGGCGACGACGGCGCCGCCCGCATCTACAAGCGTGACATCCGTCCCACGGTCGAGGACCTGCTCGCACGGGCCCGCGAGCGTGTCACCAGGCAGCTCACCCCCGAGGAACGGGTAAGGTACCTACGGGAGGAAACCGAGGCGACCGAGGTCGAGCCGCCACCGGAGATCATCTCGCTATGACATGGACCGGCCGCCTCCGCAGGGCGCTCAGGCGGCTCCTCGACGACCTGCGGAGCGTCCAGAACGTCGAGGCGTACGCGATCTCGGCGCTGGCCGCCGGGGTCACCATCTTCACCATCGTCGGCCCTCCGAAGCCCGAGCTGGTCGGCACCGTCACCCTGGCCTGCCTGGCGTTCCTGGTGTTCTCCACCGCGGGCCAGCGCGCCACGCGCCACACCGCCGGAATCGCCGAAGCGCTGCGCGACCGCGACAGCTACGGCACCTTCGAACAGCTCCTCGAAGGCGCCACCGAGCTGTGGATGTACGCGCCCAGCGGGGTCAACGTCCTCCGGCGCCACGCCGGCGACATCAAACGCTGGCTCGCCGCAGGAGGGAAGGCACGAGTTGTCCTGCACGACCCGGCCGCCACGACCTACAGCCTCGCCACCCAGCTCGACAACAACAGCAACTTCGGCACCGACCTCTCAGCCTCGCTCGACAGCCTCGACAAGCTGGCCACCTCCGGGCGGCTGGAGTACAAGCTGCTACCGCTCAACCCCGGCTTCAGCCTCCTGGTGGTCAACCCGCGGCAACGCAGCGGCCGGCTCATCGTGGAGTTCCACGGGTTCCAGGACGAGAGCATCAGCGACCGGATGCACGTCGAGATCCGCCGCCCGGAGTCCACCCACTGGTTCGAATACTGGGCCGGACGCTTCGAGGCGATCTGGGCGGTGGCGCGATCGCCGCACGGCGGTCACGATGCCGAGGACATCGCCCCCGACCCGTCCCGCGGCGACCCGTGACCGACCAGCCCACCTCTAGACGGGGGTGGTCTCGGAGCTCATCGACGCCTTCCCCCGCGGCATCACGAACGCCGCGAGGAGCAACGCGACGAAGCCGAGGCAGGCGGTGGCCAGGAACGCACGATGGTTGGCCGACGCCTGAGCATCCCGCAGCAGGACGAGGTCACCGCCAGCCGCAGCCAGCCTGGAGGTGATCCCGCTGTAGGCGATGGTCGCGACGACGGCGAGCCCGAGCGCCCCACCGGCCTCCTGGCTGGTGTTGATGAGCCCGGCACCCACGCCGGCCGCCGCTTCGCTGATCCCGACGAACGCGGCGATCTGCAGCGTCACGTAGACCATGCCGCAACCCAGTCCGAGGGCCAGGAACGGGGCCAGGAGGTCGACGGCATAGCTGCCGTCGGCCGGGGCTCGCCAGATCAGCAGCAACCCGGTGACCGTGATCACCAGTCCGGTGATGAGCACGGGCCGCGCCGCCATCTTGGTGATCAGGCTGGAGGCGATCCCGGCGCCGGCCGCCACGGAGACGGCCAGGGGCACATAGGCGAAGCCGGCCCGCATCGGCGAGTATCCGTAGACCTGCTGCATGAAGAGGCTGGCGAAGACCAGGACAGCGGAGAGGTTCGCGGTCCGCATCGTCTTCAACCGGAAGATCCTCAGCGACACCATGGGCGACTTGACCCGCGCCTCGATCACCAGGAAGGACACCAGCAGGACGGCCACGCCGACCAGGCTGCCGATGGTACGGAAGCTGCCCCAGCCCACGTGGGTGGCCTCGCCGAGGGTGAAGATCAGCAGCAGCAGGCCGCCCGTGAGCGTCGCGGCTCCGGCCGCGTCGAAGGGGCGGCGCCGCCCCTCGGCGCGGCTCTCGGGCACGATGCGCGGAGCCAGCGCCGCGGCGCCCAGGCCGATCGGCACGTTGATCCAGAAGATCCATTCCCAGCCGGGCCCGCCGGAGAGCACGCCGCCCAGGATGACGCCGACGATCGACGCGATGCCGGTCAGCGAGCCCCAGACGCCGACTGCCTTGTTGCGGTCACGGCCTGCGGCGAAGGTGCTGGTCAGGATCGAGAGGGCGGCCGCGGTGATGAGCGCCGAGCCGAGACCTTGGAAGCAACGGGCGGTGATCAGCGTGGTGCCGTTCTGCGCCAGGCCCGACACCAGCGACGCCGAGGCGAACACGACGAACCCGGCCTGCAGCATCCGGCGGCGCCCGAACGAATCGGCAAGCCGCCCGCCGAGCAGCAGGAATCCGCCGAGCACGGTCGCGTAGGCCGTGACGACGTAGTTCAGGCTGACGTCGGATTGCTCTCAGGTGCCGTTGCTCGTCACACCGGCCAGGTTTGGTTCGTCACTGCGATGACGGAACGCGACAAAGCGATGTGACCGATGAACGAACACGACTGGCTGGCGGAGCAGTTCGAGGCCCACCGCACCCACCTGAAGGCGGTGGCCTACCAGATGCTCGGCTCCCTCAGCGAGGCCGACGACGCCGTCCAGGAAGCCTGGCTCAAGCTGAGCCGCGCCGACACCAGCGCCGTCGAGAACCTGGGAGGCTGGCTGACGACGGTGGTCGGCCGGGTGTGCCTGGACATGCTCCGCTCGCGCACCTCGCGGCGCGAGGAGCCGCTAGGCGTGCACATGCCCGACCCGGTCATCAGCGGCGCGGACGGCATCGACCCGGAGCACGAGGCGCTGCTGGCCGACTCGGTCGGCCTGGCGCTGCTCGTGGTGCTCGACACGCTCGCCCCCGCCGAACGGCTCGCCTTCGTCCTGCACGACATGTTCGCGGTGCCCTTCGACGAGATCGCCCCCATCGTCGGGCGCACCCCGGCCGCTGCCCGGCAGCTCGCCAGCCGCGCTCGCCGCCGGGTACAGGGAGCAGCCCCGGTCCCCGACGCCGACCTCACCCGCCAGCGCGAAGTCGTCGGCGCCTTCCTCACCGCCGCGCGCGGCGGCGACTTCGAGGCGCTCGTCGCGGTCCTCGACCCGGACGTCGTGGTGCGATCCGACGGCGGCCCACTGCGTCCTGGGAGCTTGGTCCGCGGTGCGGCGGCCGTGGCCGGACAGGCGCTCACCTTCGCGCGGTTCGCCCAGGTCGCACAACTCGCACTCCTCAACGGGGCCGCGGGAGTCGTCGCGGCTTCAGCAGGACAGCCGATCTCGGTCATGGCGTTCACGGTCAGGCGCGGGAAGATCGTCGCAATCGACATCCTCACCGATCCTGAACGCCTCCGCCGGCTCGACCTGACGGTCCTCGACAACTGACAGCCGACCCCTCGGGAACCACGCCTACCCGCCGCGAACGGGACGACGGTTCGCGCTGTGGGTCTATGCCGAGGACTGTGACGCCGCCGTCGAGCACCTACGCGCCCATGGCGCCCCGTGCTCGTCGAGCCCGCCGACCAGCCCGTGGGGCGAGCGCATGGCGGAGGTCCCCGACCCGGACGGCAACCGGGTCATCGTCGCGACGCGGCACCGACGGCGGAACGTCCGCGGGCGTAGCGCCGATTGTGTCTGCCCGCGCAGTTGACGCCGCTTGCGGCATGTGCAATCTTCCAGCGGAGCCCACAAGAGAGCTACCTGCGTAAGGGAGCCGCCGCCATGTATGGGCCCCTCATCATCGCTGCCGCGATCCTGTTGTCGATCGCCGGCATCGTCCTCTACTTCCACGACCTCGCCGAAGCGCGGGCGCGCAAGGCGTTCGACCGCATCTTCGAGGAGGCCAACCGGCGCCGCTAGGCGCCCCGGGCAGCAGCGGTCGCGCCGCACCATCCCGGCCGACCGCACAGACGCCGGCCCGGGGCGCGGAGCCGCCGCCAAGCGAGCCACCGACGCCCCGGGTCGGCCCAACGCATCATGCCATGTCCACCCGAAGAGACGAAGCCCCCAAGTCACGCGGGGCGACACGGGTCGCGACGGACACAGTCGAAGCGTCCGGATGATCGAATCAGGCCGTCGGCTCCTCCCGGAGCTCCTCGGCCAGCTCGCGGATCTTCGCCGCCGGGTAGCGGCGGTGCCCGCCGAGCGTCTTCATGAAGGGCAGCTTGCCCTCCTTGGCCCAGCGGGACACGGTCTTGGGCGACACATACAGAATGTCGGCCACCTCTGCGGCCCGCAGATAGCTGGGCCCCTCCGTGCTCGGGTTGCTCCTGCCCTGAGCTGCCACCGTGCGTCCCTTCCTCGAGTCCGGAACCCGACGACCTGTCGGCGCTCGGACGGCTGTTCGTCCGGCCACGACAGAGAGGACGTGCGGCGGAGACGATCCTGTCGGTCGCCTGCTGGTGCAGTACCAACAGGACGATTATCGAGACCGGCCCGAGCGCCCACCATAGCCCGGTTGGGTTGTTTCAGCGCACCTGCTACCTAGGCACCGCAGCAGCCAAGATGAGAACCTGGTCGTGCTTCCCGACCAGGCCGGCAGTATGCTGCCCAGCCACAAGCGGCCGGGCTGCGGCCGCTTGGTCGTCGGCCTGCATCCGGGCCACCGGACCGACGGCCCCTCCTGAACGGCTCGACCGCGCCGCCCCAGGACCGCCGATGCCGCAGCTCAGCGCCGAAGCCCGCGACCTCAACTGGCTCATCGGCAACTTCGCGACCCAGACCCCCTCGGTCGCCCACGCGATGGTCGTCTCGGCCGACGGGCTGCCGGTCGCGGTCTCCGACCGGCTGGACCGGCCGATGGCCGACCAGCTCGCCGCGATCGCCTCTGGCCTGGCCAGCCTCACCCAGGGCGCCGCCCGCGTGCTGGACTGCGGACTCGTCAAGCAGATGGTGGTCGAGATGGACCGCGGCTTGCTGATCGGGATGGCGATCAGCGACGGCTCCTGCCTGACCGTGCTCGCCGCCTCCCCGTGCGACGTGAGCCTGGTCGCCTACCAGATGGCGGTGCTCGTCACCCGCGTCGGCGAGGTCCTCACCCCCACGCTCCGGGCCGAGCTGCAAGCCGCCCTCCCAGGATGAGCACCCGCCATCCCACAGCTGGAGGCCGGTCAGGTGAGGGGCCGGGTCCGGGAAGGCCCACTAAATAACTCCTCGAACTGCTCCTTGGTGTCAGAAATTCGCATCAGCGTCGTCGCGTCGCAATTTGCCGATCAAGGTGCTTGCTTCCGGTGTCGATTGTCAGGAGCTGGTGGTGCTTGCGCAGCCGATAGCCCTTTGGGGTGCGCGGATTGAGGCGCCGTAGCTCCTCGCGCACGCCAGGGGGCAACTGATCGTAGATGTGTCTTTGGCCCGATTCGTCACCGCGATGAACCTGTGGTCGTGCGCTTTCCGGGCGGGTCATACTTCGACGCCGAACGGCGACTCGCGCGGGTCGGCGAACGAGAGGGAGGGACGATGCCGCTCTATCTGTCGAGGTTCAGCTACACGCCGGAGACTTGGGCCAGGCTGATCGGCAACCCAGAGGACCGCCGAAAGGCCGCGCAGGAGTACATCGAGTCGGTCGGTGGGAAGCTTCACGGGTTCTGGTACGCCTTCGGTACACACGACGGCTACAACCTCTGGGAGGCGCCCGACAACGTGTCCATGGCCGCGGTTGCGCTGGCGATTGGTGGCGGCGGTGCGCTTAGCTCGCTCGAGACGACCGTCCTCCTGACCGTCGACGAAACGCTGGACGCCCTGCGCAAGGCCCAGCAGGTTCAGTACCGAGCGCCCGGCGCGTAGCGGCCCGTCGCCCCGGTCCCGTGTCACGCCGTCTGCACGTCGCTCGGTGTGAGCGGCCGTTACGAGATCGCCCACCGCGCCTCGGACGCTCCTGCCGATCAGCGCCACCGCCGAGCGCCCGCCCGGGCTGACCGACGACCGGGTCGAGCTGGTCGACGTGTCCGAAGGCCGCTACCGAGCCCTGCGCTGCCTGGTCGGGATGGTTGTGCCCGACGAGGACGGAGCATCCGGGTCGAGCCGGTCGACCCGGGTCAGCAGCTCGTCCCAATCCTTGACCGGGAACAAGCAAGGCGAGCACTCTCTGGTTATCGACACTACCCGGGGACGGAACGGTGTCAGAGCGGCTGGCTGGGCGTCGCCGCGAACAGCCGCCAGGTTCCGGGCACGCCTTTGAGCTCATGGTCTTGTCGGTCATCGAAGCCGACGCCGGAGCCGGCGAGCAGGTCCTTCACCGTGCTCGAGACCAGCACCTCACCATCGCCGGCGAGCGCCGCAATCCGGGCCGCGATGTGGACGGCCAACCCTCCAAGATCCGCCCCGCGCACTTCGACCTCCCCGGTATGGACGCCGGCGCGAATCTGGAGCCTCAGCGACGGCATCACCTCCACCATGGCGAGGGCGCACCGCACCGCCGCGATCGGACGGTCGAACGCCGCGAAGAAGCCGTCCCCCGTCGTTGAGACTTCCCGGCCGCCGAAGCGCGCCAGCTCGCCGCGGCCGAGCTCGTGGTGCTGGTCGAGCACGTCGCGCCAGCGCCGGTCTCCCATCTGCGCGGCGAGCGTGGTCGAGTTCACGATGTCGGTGAACAGCAACGTCGTGAGCACCCGATCCGGGTCGGCCCCCGTCCGCGCGCCGGTGAGGAACTCTTCGACCTCATCCAGCAGGCTGCCGATGCCCTCAGAGAACGCCACATGGTCGGTGCCCGGCAGCTCGACGAACCTCGCACCCTCGATCGCCGCCGCGGCCACGCGGGACTGCTCAACGGGCACGATCCGGTTGCCTGTCCGGTTGAGCACAAGGGTGGGCGTCCGGATCAAGGGCAGGACGTCGGCGACGTCGGCCTCCATCGTCTGACGGTAGTAGTGCCCCCATGCGCCAGGCCGGACCGAGAAGCGTTGGAAGCGCGCCAGCTGCCGGTCGAAGCGCTCGTCGCCCACGCGGCTTGGAGCGAGGAACTCCACCCCGCTGTCATCTGTCAACGCGTTGGCCTGGATCATCTCGATCGCCTCGTCGATCGACTCCATCGGCATGCCGGCGGCCAGGGTGTGGGCGCTCGTCAACGTGAACAACATCAGCGAGCGGCACAGCTCCGGATGCGCCGCCGCCAGCAGCAGCGCCACGATCGTGCCGTCGTTCAGGCCGATCACGGCGGCGCCATCAGACCGCGCGGCCTTCAGCACGGCGACGGCGTCGCCTACCTGCGTCTGGAGGTCGGGGAGCTGATCGAGCGGTACCGGGTCAGAGAGTCCCGTGCCTCGGCGGTCGAAGTGGATCAGCCGACCCAACGAGCTCAGCCGTCGCAGGAACCGCGCGGTGCCGGAGGTATGCGTGCAGGCAAGACCATGGCGATGACCCCGACGGTCCGACTCGCCCAGAAGCCCTGGCGGCCGGCCGTGCTGGCGTGGGCGCTGTGGGCGCTGACCATGCTCGGTTTCCCCCTGGTCACCTGGCTGGATTACCTGCTGCGCCGGGCCGGCCGCCCTGACCTCGCCCTGTGGCGGCCCGAGACCGGCCCTCAGGTGCTCGCGCTGGTGAGCGCGGCCACGGCCGGGGCGGTGCTGGCCGGCCGCCGGCCGCGTCACCCGGTGGGCTGGCTGCTGCTGGCCCTTGGGCTGTTGCTGGTGGCGGACGGGGTGGCCTTGGGATATGCAAACTACGGGCTGCTGGCCCGGCCGGGGGCGCTGCCGGCCGCCGACTACGTGGCCGTGTACCTAGGGCGCAACGCGTTCCCCTGGCAGCCTGTCTCGGCTTCATGCTGCTCACTCCCACCGGGTCGCTGCCCTCGCCGCGCTGGCGGTGGTGGGCCAGGATCGCTGCGGTCGCGCCGCTGCTGGCGCTGGTGTGGTTGGCGCCGCAGCCCCTGGAAGATCTCTTTCAGTCGGTCGCCAACCCACTCGCCGTGCCTGCCTTGGCCGGCTCGCCGCTGGTCGTCGCCGTCGTGACCGTTGTTGCTGCGCTATCGGCTGTACGACCTGGACCGGATCATCAGCCGCACGCTCGCCTATGGGCTGCTCACCGTCCTGCTGGTGTCGGCCTATGCCGGGGTGGTGCTGGGCCTTGGCCGGCTGGTGCCACAGGACTCCAGCCTGGTGGTGGCCGGGGCGACGCTGGCAGTCGCCGCCGCTTTCCAGCCGGCCCGCCGCCGCGTCCAGCAGGCGGTGGACCGGCGGTTCAACCGGCGCCGCTACGATGCCGCGCACACGATTCAGGTGTTCAGCGGCCGCCTGCGCGAGCAGATCGATCTGGATACGTTGACCGCGGCGCTGCTGGCGGTGGTCGAGCAGACGATGCAGCCGACCCAGGCGTCGCTGTGGCTGCGGCCGCAACCGCCGTCGGGGGCGGCTGGCGCCACGGTCGCCCGGCAACCAACCTGAGCACGCAACGAGTGCCAACCACGCGACGGGTCAATCGCGTGGCCGCACCACTCCCCACGAGTCCAGGCGGTGCGATCAGGTCACCGTGACGGCCTGCCTGGCGCTGGCGGACGCGACGTGGTCGCGGTCGGCGCTCTTGTAGACCCGGTAGGTGAGGCGTCCCTTGGGTGGTTTGGCGCGCAGGGTGTAGCGGCTGCCGCTGGACAGGGTGGCGGTGGCGGCGGTCTTCCAGGCACCGTTGACCAGGCGTTGCAGGTAGACCCGCTGGCCGGCGTGGTTGGGGCTGACGGTGCCGGTGACGGTGAAGGTCTGGCCGCGGCGGAGCCTGCTGGCGGACTTGCGCGCGGTCACCTTGGTGCGGACGCGGACGGTCAGCTGGGCGCTCTCGGCGGTGGCGTACTGGTCGGAGCCGGCGAAGCTGGCCCGGTAGGCGGTGGTCGCCGCCGGCGCTGGGGCGAGGCGGAAGGACCCGTCGGGGCCGGTGGTGGCGGTGCCGGCCTGCCGCCAGCCGGTGGTGGTGGCCGGCCGGCGCCACAGGTTGACCGGCTGGCCGGCGATGCCGGCGCCGGACTCCTGGTCGGTGAGGCGGCCGCCGAGGCTGGCGTGGCCGCCGTAGGTGATGGTGGTGGCGCCGGTGAGGGTGAGCCGGGCCGGTTGGGCTCCGATGGCGGGTTCCAGGAAGCTGGAGGTGGCGGTGTTCCAGTTGCTGGCCAGGTAGTTGCCGGCCGGCGGGTTGGTGGAGAAGTAGTCGTCGTGGCCGCAGTCCAGCAGCACCTCGTGCTCGGGTGGGCAGGTGGTGGTCATGGTGACCGGGCCGCCGCCGTCGTCGTCGTAGCACATGACGTCGGCTTCGTCGGTGCAGTGGCGTGCGGCGCTGCGGTGGGGGGTGTCGGGCTGGACGGCGCCCAGGGTGTGGAAGATCTCGTGGAGCTCGGCGTAGTGCCAGCAGGGGGCGTCCACGCGTGCGTACATCGGCCCGCCGTTGTTCCAGTTGCTGGTGGTGGGTCGCTGGTCGTCGTAGACCTCGCCGAGGCCGCAGATCCCCGCCGCGGCGTCGACCCAGACCAGGTACTTGCGGTCGCTGCGGTTGTAGCCGAGGGCTTGGAGCTCGGTGCGCATCAGGTCGAAGTCTGCTTCGCCGGCGGGGGTCAGCAGCACGCGGGCGACCTGGAGCTGGCAGGTGCCGTCGGTGACGAACCGTAGGCGGCGGCCGCCGCCGGTCTCGGCGGCGCTGAGCCATGTGGCCTGGTCAGCCTCGGCTGCCCATTGGCGGAAGCTCGCCAGCAGGCTGTCGTAGCGGTCGGCGACCAGCGGGCTGCGGGCGTAGATCGTCTGGATCCGGTTGCCGGAGGTGCCGTCGCCGATGCAGGGCACCGCCGCCGGCGCCGAGGGCGTGGCGGCGGTGGTCGACTGCTCGAGGGCGGCCAGCCCTTCCCAGACCTCGGGAGCGCCATCGGCACGAGCTGGCGCACGCTTTAGCCCGCCGCGGTGGCCTCGTCCAGGAGGGCGCGGACCTCGTCGGCCTCGGGGGCTTGGAGGCTGGCGAGGATGGCAAGGGCATTGCGCCAGTGCTGGAGCGAGGCCGGCCGGCCGTGGGCGCCGGCGGCCGCGTGGCCGAGTCCGAGGAGGTTGATGGCTTCGGAGTAGCGGTCGCCGACCTCGTGGCTGATGGCGGAGCCCTGCTGGTGGTGGGTGATGGCTTCCTGGAAGCGGCCTTGGGCGTAGGCGACCTCGCCGAGGTTGTTGAGGACCATGGCGAGGGCGCGGCGCTCGTCGAGGCCGCGGAAGATCTCCAGGCTGTGCTGCAGGCAGGTGGTGGCTTCGGGGTAGCGGCCCTGTTCGCGGTAGACGTCGCCGAGGTTGTTGAGGGTGGCGCCCTGGCTGTAGCGATCGCCGAGTCGCCGGGCGATCGCCAGTCGCTGCTGGTGGCAGGCGATCGCCGCGGGGAAGTCTCGTTGGTCCTGATAGGTGTTGCCGAGGTTGTTGAGGATCGAGCCTTCGACGTCGAGGTCGCCGGCCTGGCGGCTGATCGCCAGGGCCTGTTGCTGCTGCGCCATGGCGTCGGGGAGGCGTCGCTGCTCGCGGTAGACGATCCCCAGGCGGTTGAGCGCTCGGGCGTGGTCGACGGGGTTGCCTGCCCGTCGGGCGGCGTGGACGGCGGGTTCGCACACGGCCTGCCAGGCTGACCAGTGCTTTCGGAGGTCGAAGTAGCGGAAGAGGGTGTCGCTGAGTCGCCAGGCGATGGCGGCGACGGCGGGGTCCTGGTGGGTGGCGGCCTGGCGGGTGGCGGCGACGAGGTTGGCGCGTTCGTCGTCGAGCCAGGTGAGCGCGGCCGTCCGGTCGGCGAACGGTGTGGTGGGTGGCTGGGTGTGGGGTCGCTGGCTGGTTGGTGTGAGGAGCCGGTCGGCGTGGTCGGCGGTGGCGAGGTACCAGTGGAGCGCGCGGGCGAGGGCGGCGTGTCGTTGCCGGGTGGATTCCTGGGCTTCGGCCTGCTCGCGGGCGAAGAGGCGCAGGAGGTCGTGGAGTCGGTAGCGGCCGGGGTGGGTCTGTTCGAGGAGGCGGCTGTCCAGGAGCCGTTCGAGGGTTGCCTCGGCGTGGGGGACGGTGGTGTCGGTGAGGGCGGCGACCGGGCCGGGGGTGGTGTCTGGGGTCTCCAGGAGACCCAGGAGGCGGAAGGTTCGTGCCTCGGGTGCGGGGAGGTCCTGGTAGCTGAGGGCGAAGCTGGCGCGGACGTCGAGGTCGCCGACGCGGAGCTCGCCGAGGCGTCGGCGTTCGTCGGCGAGGCGGCGGCGAGATGGGCGACCGGTCCAGGTGCGCCGATTGCCGAGCCGTGCGCCGGCGATCTGCAGCGCGAGCGGGAGGCGGCCGCAGGCGTGGGCGACCCGTCGCCCGGCGGCAGGTTCGGCGTTGACGCGGCCTTGGTGGTCGAGCCGGGCGAGCAGGTGGACGGCGTCGTCCTCGTCGAGCAGGTCGAGGGTGAGGGGGACGGCCTCGGAGAGGGCGAGCCGGGCGCGGCTGGTGAGGATGGCGGCGCTGCCGGGGGTGCCTGGCAGCAGTGCGCGGGCCTGGGTCTCGTTGGCGGCGTTGTCGAGGACGACGAGGATGTGTTTGCCGGCGAGCTCGGACCGGTAGCGTGCGGCGGCGACGTGGAGGTCGGCGGGGACGTCCTGGTCGGGGACGCCGAGGGCGCGCAGGAAGTAGTCGAGGACGGCGGCGGGGGTGGCGGGTTGCTCGGCTTCGGCGCGGAGGTTGGCGTACAGGACGCCGTCGGTGAACTGGGATGCGAGCTGGTGGGCCGCGTGGATGGCCAGTGCGGACTTGCCGATGCCGGGGTTGCCGTCGATGGCGAGCACGGCGGCGGGTGGCGGGGTGTCGCCGCGCGTGGGGCGCAGGCTGGCGTGGAGGGTGGCGAGCTCTGCCCGGCGGTCGGTGAAGCTGGCGACGTCGGGAGGGAGCAGGTAGGGGCGTGGGGGCCGGTGGGCTGGCTTGGGTGGCTTCCAGTCCAGCTCGGGGGCGCGGCGGAGGACCGCGGTCTGGAGTTGTTGCAGGGCGGGTGCGTGGTGGCCGCGGGCGAGCAGCCTGGTGATGCCACGGCGGCAGGTCTCGGCGGCCTCGTCGACGCGGTGGCTGCGGTACAGGGCGAGCGCGAGCAGGCGGCGGAGGCCCTCGTGGTCGGGCTGCTGGGCGGCGAGCAGCTCCAGCTCGGGGAGGAGCTCGGCGTGGCGGCCGAGCTGGAGG
>Ga0210378_10000584_pt1 | contig 18722 bp, 17 predicted proteins | sample PLM1_60_b1redo_FD_155465 | JGI IMG/M metagenome (GOLD analysis project Ga0210378, IMG submission 155465) | Groundwater sediment microbial communities from an aquifer in East River, Colorado, USA - PLM1_60_b1 redo | ecosystem: Environmental > Terrestrial > Soil > Riparian zone | place: USA: East...
GTCGGCCGGGACGCCGTCGTCGGCCCCGGCTGCGTGGTCGAGGACGCGGTGCTGGGCGACGGGGTGGTCCTCGGCGCCCGGAACGAGCTGCGCGCCGGCGTCCGGCTCTGGCCGGGGGTGCACCTTTCCCCCGTCGCCGTGCGCTTCTCCACCGACGTGTAGGGGTCCTCGACGGTGTCCGCGGCGGGCGTTCGCGAGCCGGCCCGGGATGTGCCGCGGGAGTCGTCGTGGCGGGCCGGGTGGCCGGTGGACATCCGGGCGACGCTCGGCACGCTGGTGCGCGGGGGCGGCGACCCGGCGCACCGGATCGATGCGGGCGGCACGTTCTGGCGCGCCGCGCTGACTCCGGCGGGTCCGGCCACCCTCGCGCTGCGCGTCGCCGGGCCCGGCGAGGTGCGGGCGGCGGCCTGGGGGGAGGGCGCGGAGTGGGCGCTGGCCGGGGTGCCGGACCTGCTCGGTCGCCGCGACGACCCGGGCGGCTTCCTCCCCGGCCACCCGGTGCTGGTCGACGCCGCCCGCCGGCATCCCGGCCTGCGGGTGCCGCGCACCGGCCTGGTCTTCGACCAGCTCATGCCTGCGGTGCTGGAGCAGAAGGTGACCGGCCGGGAGGCGTGGCGGTCCTGGCGGGAGCTGCTGCGTCGCTTCGGCGCGCCGGCGCCGGGTTCGGCGGCCGGCCCGGCGCCGCGCGGCATGCGGGTGCCGCCATCCGCCCAGGACGTGCTCGCGATCCCGACCTGGGCCTGGCACCGGGCCGGGGTCGACCTGCCCCGGCAGCGTGCGCTGCGGGCCGCCGCGACGGTGGCCGGCCGGCTGGAGGAGTGCACCGCGCTGCCGCCCGTCGGCGCGCTCGCCCGGCTCCGGCTCGTTCCCGGGATCGGTGGGTGGACCGCGGCGGAGGTGGCGCAACGGGCGCTCGGCGACGCCGACGCCGTGTCGGTCGGCGACTACCACATCCCGGCGCTGGTCGGTTGGGCGCTGGCCGGCGCCCCCGTCGACGACGACGGGATGCTCGCGCTGCTCGAGCCGTACCGCCCGCACCGGCACCGCGCCGTCCGGCTGATCGAGCTGAGCGGGGTCGGCCCGCCGCGGCGGGGACCGCGGATGGCGGCCCGGGACTACCGCTCGATCTGACCGGGGTTAGGGCCGGCCGCCTGCGGGCGGCCCTAGGCCCTCCGGCGGCCGACCACACGGGTGGCCAGCACGACCCCCAGCGCCCCTACGTCCGCGCGCCCGCGCCGCGTTCCCTGAGCACCGAGTCGGACAGCGCCGGCCACGCCTGCATGGCCCACTCGCCGAACTCCCGGTCGGTCAGCGCGATGCAGGCCAGGCCGGCAGCCGGGTCCACCCAGAGGATCGTGCCGGTGCGGCCGAAGTGGCCGTACGTCGCTGGGCTGTTGCCGCTCCCGGTCCAGTGCGGCGACTTGGCGTCCCGGATCTCGAACCCCAGCCCCCAGTCGTTGTGCGCCTGCCGGCCGAAGCCGGGCAGCACCCCGGACAGCCCCGGGAACTGCACCGAGGTGGCCGCCGCGAGCGTGTCCGGGTGCAGCAGCACGCCGCCGGCGAGCAGCAGGTGCGCCACCACCGCGAGGTCGGCGACCGATCCCCACGCCTCGGACGCCGGGGAGCCGTCCAGCGTGGTAGCGGTGAGCCCGAGCGGGTCGACGACCGCCTGCCGGAGGTAGTCGCCGAAGCCCAGCCCGGTGGCCTGCTCCACGTGCCGGCCGAGCACGTCGAAGCCGGCGTTGGAGTAGATCCGCCGGGCGCCCGGCTTGGCGACCGGCACCGGCTCCTCCGGCGCCAGCCCGGACGCATGCGCCAGCAGGTGCCGGACGGTGATCCCGGAGTACGTGCCGACCGCCTCGTCCAGGTCCAGCGCGCCCTCCTCGACCGCGACCAGGCAGGCGAGCGCGGTGAGCGGCTTGGTCACCGAGGCCAGCGCGAACGGCTCCGCCACCGGCCCGACGCTGCCGACCACCCCGCCCGCGTCGACCACCGCCGCCGCCGCCCGCTGCACCGGCCAGTCCCGGACCGCCTTCAGCGCCTCCACGCCCGCGGACGTTAGCGGTCGGCCGCGTCCTGGTGTACCGCAGCCCGGGCGAGGTCGGCGTACCGGATGGTGGTCGGGAGCGGCTGCGCCTCGTGCGCCGCGCCGAGACTGACGCGCTCGTCGCCGCCAACCGCCTGCATGTCGCCCGGCTTCTCGCCTCCATCGGCGAATACCATCTCGCCCTGGCCGATCTCAGCCGCCGGCACGCGGTCACCGTCCAGCCGCAGCTGGCTCGCTGCGCGCAGCAGATCGTCGACTCGCTGACCAAGGCGATCCAGGTCGAGATCGAGGCCTTCGTGGTGCGACGTTGGGAGGAGCTGCGATGATCACTGTGTTGCTCGCGCTGCTGGTCGGCCTGCTGGTCGGCGCGCTGCTGGCGCACCGGCTGTTCTACGCGGCGGCGGCCGGGACCAGCCGGCGCGCGCTGGACCAGCTGCAGGGCACCCTGGACGGGCTGGAGAGCGCCTACTCGATCAAGGTCGCGACCTTCGAGGCGCAGCGGGAGCTGAGCACACTCTCCGCGCTGCCGGGCGAGCGCCGGACCGCACCCACCGTGCACCTGCCGCCGGTCAGCCCGCGCCGGCCCTGACCTTCCACCCGATACGGTACGTCGCGCCGGCTGCGGCCGGACCTCAGCGCCGGCCTCAGCGCAGGCGCAGTCCGAGGCGGGCGCGGGCCCGGGCGACCAGGTCGGGTATGTCCTCGGCGGCGCCGGCCGGCAGCTGGGCCGTGCGGAACCAGCGGAGGTCCGCCAGCTCGCCGGTCGGGACCGGCTCGGCGCCGGCCGCGGCCACTGCCAGGTAACGGACGTCGAAGTGCCGGGTCGGCACGCCGAGCGAGCAGGTCACCGGGTGGACGTCGAGGTGCAGCGGCGCCGGGTCCAGGCGCAGGCCGGCGAGGCCGCTCTCCTCGGCCGCCTCGCGGGCGGCGGCGGCGGCCAGGCCGGCGTCGGGCGGCTCGAGATGGCCGCCGAGCTGCACCCACGCGCCGACCCGGGAATGCAGCCCGAGCAGCACGGCGTCCCGAGCCGGGTCCAGGACCAGCGCGCTGCCGGTCAGGTGCCCCGGCCGGCAGTCCCGCCAGACCGCGTCCGGCCGGGCGGCCAGGTAGGCCAGGAAGGCCTGCCGCAGCGCGCGTTGGCCCGGATCCGTCCCGGTGTACCCGGACAGCACCCGGACCGCGTCCGCGTGCAGCGGTCCCGGGTCCGCTACGCCGGCCAGCGCCGCCCGGCGGCCGGCCTCGACCGCCTCGGCGGTGCCGAGCCGGAACAGGTCCTCGGCCGCCGGCCGGATCAGCGCCCGCACCCCCCGCCGGTCGTCCACGGGCGACAGCCCGCGGACGACGGCGGCCGGCACGCCGGCGAGCTTGCCCTTGCCCAGGTCGGCGGCGGCGGCCACCTCGTCCGCGAGTGCGACCTCGGTCATCTCCAGCCGGTTGCCGTGGCCGTCGACGGCGCCGCGCAGGTCGACGACGGCCGGCATTCCGGCCACTCCGATCGCGACGTCCACCAGGCCGGCCCGCCACGGCCGGCCGAACGTGTCGCTCACCACCACCGCGACGTCGATGCCACGCTCGGCCCGAAGCGCGGAGCGCAGCCCGGCGGCGGAAGCGTCCGGGTCCACCGGCAGCAGGGCCAGCTCATCGCCGCGGACGTTGCTCGCATCCACGCCCGCCGAGGCGACCACGAACCCGTGCCGGGTCTCCACGATGCGCGTCCGTCCTCGGCTGGCCACCACCCTGACCGTCTCCGCGTCGATGGCGGCCTGCCGGGCCGCCTCCCGCCCAGCCGGGTCGGGGGGCACGGCCACCAGCCTACCCTCCACCTTGGACACTGCCTTCGAGGTCACCACGACCACGTCGCCGTCGCGCAGCCACGGCGCGGCAGCCGCCAGCAGCCGGGCGAGGTCGTCACCGGGCCGCAGCTCCCGGATGCCGTACACCGGCAGCACCTCGACCGGCCCCGGGGTCTCAGCCACGGCCGCCAGCCAGGCTCTCAGCCACCGGCCACCTCCAGGGCGGCCCGCACCATCGCCGCGGTGGCGTCCACATCGGACATCAACAGCGGCACCGCGCGCACCCGCGCCCCCGGCACTGAGGCGCCGGCGTCGGCCGTGTCGACCAGCCACCCGTCGAGCACCCCCCCGCGGGAGCGGGCGCCATACCACCGGCCGACCGCCTCGGCGCTGGTCGGCACGCCGATGGCGGACAAGCAGGCATCCGCCATTCCGTGCACCGGGGCGCCGCCGATGATCGGAGAAAGGCCCGCCACCGGTGCCCGTGCGGCCTGGATCGCCGCCCGGATGCCGGGCACCGCGAGGATCGTGCCGACGCTGACCACCGGGTTGCTGGGCGCGAGCAGGATCGCATCGGCCGCGCTCACGGCCTCCAGCACGCCGGGCGCCGGCTTCGCCTCCTCGACGCCGACCTGCACGAAGGCGTGCGCAGGCAGGGCGGCGTGGTGGCGCACCCACCACTCCTGGAAGTGGATGGCGCGCTGCCCGTCCGGCAGGTCGACGACGACGTGCGTCTCCACCCGGTCGTCGCTCATCGGCAGCAGAGTGGCGCCGGGCCGCCACCGCACGCAGAGCGCCTCGGTGACCGCGGACAGCGGGTAGCCCGCGTCCAGCATCCTGGTCCGCACCAGGTGGGTCGCCAGGTCCCGGTCGCCCAACCCGAACCAGGTCGGCTCGGCGGCGTAGGCGGCCAACTCCTCCCGCACGTGCCAGGTCTCGCCGGTCCGCCCCCAGCCACGGTCGGTGTCGATGCCGCCGCCCAGGGTGTACATGACCGTGTCGAGATCCGGGCAGATGCGCAGCCCGTGCAGCGTCACGTCGTCGCCGGTGTTGACCACCGCGGTCACCTCGGCGTCCGGCAGGGCGGCCCGCACGCCGAGCAGGAACCGGGCGCCGCCCACCCCACCCACCAGCACCACGACCCGCACCCGGCCATCTTTCCATCCACGGCCTCGGCGACCAGGCCACGGGTCGGCGCGGTGGTCGTGCGGCCGCCGCGTACCCTCGGCCCGTGGCAGATGCGGTGCCGACCGAGAGTGCGATCCGGCGGGCGCTGCGCCGCGCCCGCGACGGCGCCGCGCTGGACCCGACCGAGGCCGCGGTGCTGATGGCGGCCCGTGGCGCGGCGCTGGACGACCTGCTCGCCTCGGCCGGCCGGGTCCGGGACGCGGGGCTGCGGGCGGCCGGCCGGCCCGGCGTCGTCACCTACTCGCCGAAGGTCTTCGTGCCGCTCACCCGGCTGTGCCGGGACCGCTGCCACTACTGCACGTTCGCCACCACGCCCGGCCGCGTCCCGGCGGCGTTCCTCGAGCGGGACGAGGTCGTCGACCTCGCCCGCCGGGGCGCCGCGCTGGGCTGCAAGGAGGCCCTGTTCACCCTCGGCGACCGGCCGGAGCTGCGCTGGCGGCAGGCCCGCGACTGGCTGGAGCAGCGCGGCTACGCGTCCACTGTGGACTACCTGCGGGCCGTCGCGGTCGCGGTGCTGGAGGAGACCGGGCTGCTGCCGCACCTCAACCCGGGCGTGCTGAGCTGGGCGGAGCTGCAGCGGCTGAAGCCGGTGGCGCCGAGCATGGGCATGATGCTGGAGACCACCGCGACCCGGCTGTGGTCGGAGCCGGGGCGGCCACACTACGGGTCGCCGGACAAGGAGCCGGCGGTGCGGCTGCGGGTCCTGGAGGACGCCGGCCGGCTGGGCGTCCCGTTCACCACCGGCATCCTGGTCGGCATCGGCGAGACCCGGGTGGAGCGGGCCGAGTCGCTGCTGGCGATCCGGCGGGTCGCCCGGGAGTACGGCGCGGTGCAGGAAGTGATCGTGCAGAACTTCCGCGCCAAGCCGGACACCGCGATGCGGGACGAGCCGGACGTGCCGCTGGACGAGTTCGCCGCGACCGTGGCGGTGGCCCGGCTGCTGCTGGGCCCGGGCATGCGGCTGCAGGCGCCGCCGAACCTGGTGGACCTGGCCGAGTGCGCCCTGCTGCTGCGCGCCGGCATCGACGACTGGGGCGGGGTGTCGCCGCTGACCCCTGACCACGTCAACCCGGAGCGGCCGTGGCCGGAGGCGGCCCGGCTGGCCGAGTTGAGCGCGGCCGAGGGGTACGCGCTGCGCGAGCGGCTCACCGCCTACCCGCCCTACGTGCTGGCCGGCCAGCCCTGGATCGACCCCCGGGTGCTGCCGCACGTGCGTGCGCTCGCCGACCCGGCCACCGGCCTGGCCCGGCCCGGCATCGTCCCGAGTGGACGGCCGTGGCAGGAGCCGGACGGCGGCTGGGCCTCGACCGGCCGGGTCGACCTGCACGAGTCGGTCGACACCACCGGTCGCAGCGCCGACCGGCGCGGCGACTTCGACATGGTCTATGGGGACTGGTCGGCGGTCGCGGAGCGGCTACCGCACGACAGCCCTGCCGCCGGGGCCGGGGCGGGTCCCGGGGCTCGCGCCGCGGTCGCCGGCCGGCTCGACGCCGAGGTCCGGGCCGCGCTCCGGCACGCCGAGAAGGACCCGGCCGGCATGTCCGACTCGGACGCACTCGCACTCTTCGGTGCGATCGGCCCGGCGCTGGACTCGCTCTGCCGGCTGGCCGACGACGTGCGCCGGGACGCGGTCGGCGACACCGTGACCTACGTGGTCAACCGGAACGTCAACTTCACGAACGTCTGCTACACCGGGTGCCGGTTCTGCGCGTTCGCCCAGCGCGCGTCGGACGCCGACGCCTACACGCTGTCCCTGGACCAGGTCGGCGAGCGGGCCGCGCAGGCCTGGGAGGCCGGCGCCACCGAGGTCTGCATGCAGGGCGGCATCCACCCTGACCTGCCCGCCGGCGCGTACTTCGAGCTGGCCGCCGAGGTGAAGCGCCGCGCCCCCGGGCTGCACCTGCACGCGTTCAGCCCGATGGAGGTCGCCAACGGCGCGGCCCGGACCGGACTGTCCATCGAGGACTGGCTTGCCCGGGCCCGGGAGTCCGGTGTGGACTCGATCCCGGGGACGGCGGCGGAGATCCTGGACGACGACGTGCGCTGGGTGCTCACCAAGGGGAAGCTGCCCGCCGCGGCCTGGGTCGAGGTGGTGACCACCGCGCACCGGCTCGGCATCCCGTCGACCGCGACGATGATGTACGGCCACGTCGACCAGCCCCGGCACTGGGTCGCGCACCTTCGCCTGCTGGCCCGGCTGCAGGAGCAGACCGGCGGGTTCACCGAGTTCGTGCCGCTGCCGTTCGTGCACCAGAACGCGCCGGTCTACCTGGCCGGGCTGGCCCGGCCCGGCCCGACCGCGCAGGAGAACCGGGCCGTGCACGCGATGGCCCGGCTGCTGCTGCATGGCCGGATCGCGAACATCCAGTGCTCCTGGGTGAAGCTGGGCGCGGCCGGCTGCCGGACGATGCTGGCCGGCGGAGTGAACGACCTCGGCGGCACGCTGATGGAGGAGACCATCAGCCGGATGGCCGGCTCCCAGCACGGTTCCCGCCGGTCGGTCGCCGAGCTCGAGGAGATCGCCACCGGCGCCGGCCGCCCGGTCCGGCAGCGCAGCACGACGTACGGCGAGGTCGACCCGGAGCGGCGGGCGGCGGCACTGCACGCCGGCGGGCGCACCCCCGCTGCCGCTGGCGGCTAGCGGGACACACCCCTGGTCCCGCGCCGTAGCTCGGCCGGCTGCCTCGGAGCCGGCTCGCCCGCCGAGGCTCGGCAGGCCGAACGGAGTCATTTAGCAGATCTCGGCTTGACTTCCACGCAGCGACACGGGTGTAATTTCAAGGATGTCATTCTCGGACGGATGGGAGCGACATCCACGGGGGCGGGTCGAGGCAGTGGGGAGGCCCCAAGATGAGCGAGCGCGAGGGCGCGCAGCGCGAGCGGGGAGCGACGACGGTGGTGCGGCCGGAGGGACGAGGGCCGGACCAGCGGGAGGAGCGGGCACCGAGCGAGCGCGAGAGCACGCAGCGCGAGCGGGGACTGGGTCCCCGGCGGGAACGCGAAGAGTTCTCGCCGGGCCCAGCGACGACGGTGGTGCGGCCGGGGGGACGCGGCCGGGACCACCGGGAGGAGCCGGCACCGGGCGAGCGCCAGGCGCACGGCGGCGGTGACGTGCTGCTCGGCCTGTTCGGGCCGGCCGAGGAGCAGACGTGGCAGGAGCGTGCGCTCTGCGCTCAGACCGACCCCGAGGCGTTCTTCCCGGAGAAGGGGGGGTCGACGCGGGAGGCCAAGCGGATCTGCTCGACGTGCGACGTCCGCAGCGAGTGCCTGGAGTATGCGCTGGAGCACGACGAGCGGTTCGGCATCTGGGGCGGGCTGTCCGAGCGGGAGCGCCGCCGGGTCAAGCGCCGCGCGGTCTAGGCCGAGACGCCCCCTGGCGTCCGCTGCGGGTCTCGGTCACTCCACCCAGACGAGGTAGATCGGGCAGGGCTCGGCCCGCGGCGGTTCGCGGGTGATCGCCCAGCGGTACCAGTCGTGCTCGGAGCAGATGGTGACCGAGACGTCGTCGTTGGCGTCCAGGTACGGCTCGCTGACCGCCCGCCAGTACGGGACCGGACCGGCCGGCTGCATCACGATGATCCGCCGGCCGGTGAGGTCGGGCACGTCGTGCGCACGCCGTGGCCGCCGCAGCGGCGGTCGATCCGGCTGGACCATCCGGTCGAAGACCGTCGACTCGTCGCCGGCGGCCGGGCCGGCCGGCCCCCGGGCCGGTCGGACGAGCGCTGCGCCATCCGATCCGGTTGGGTCGGCGTCGGCCTCGCCGACCGGCGGGTCCTGCCGATGCTCCACCCAGACATGGTCCAGCGGGTAGCGCGAGGTCGGCACCGGCTCACCGCGCAGCCGCGACCGGTACCAGTCGTGCTCGCTCACCACGTCGACGTAGTCGCCGGCCGGCGGGTCCCGGTACGGCTGGCTCACCGCGCGCATATCGTACCGGAACGCCCCAGGCGGCTCGGCCAGGATCACGCGCCGGTCCTGCACCTCGACCGCCACCGACGCCGGCACCGGCACCAGTCCCGGCGGCTCGACGAGGTACCAGGCGGCCACGCCGGAACCCTACGTGAGCCGTCGCGAGCGGCAGGTCAGCCGGTGACGATGCGGCGGATCGTGACCACGTCGTGGTAGCCGCGGGCCGGGAAGAAATGTACCTGGGCGCCCTCGAACGGGGCCTCCACCACGTACCCGGAGCCGACGTACATCGCGATGTGCCCGGGCCGGGCGGGGGTGCCGTCGGCGCCAACCGTGGCGATGAGGTCGCCGGGCTGGATCTGGGCGGCGGCAACCGGCGCGCCGACCCGGCTCTGCATCGCCGCGGTCCGGGGCAGCGCCACGCCGGCGTGCGCGTACGCTTGCTGCAGCAGCGACGAGCAGTCGCAGCGATGCCCGATCGACGGACCGAACGGGTCGGTGCAGTTTCCGCCGAAGTGGTACCGGGAGCCGACCTGGGCCACCGCCCAGGCCACCGCCGTATCGATGATTGCGTTGCCGGTGCGCTGCACGACCGCGGTCCCCGGCGGCGGGACCGGGCCGGTGCCGATGCCGATCAGCCCCGGAGTGGCCGCCCAGGAGGCGGCCAGCAGGAGGATCGTTTGGACGTAGTTCTGCGTCTCCTCGAACGGCGGGATCCCGCCGAAGGCGAGCACCGCGCCCGGCCCGGCGTTGTATCCGGCCAGCATCAGCCCGGCCGGATCGCCCGGCACCGCGGCGACCTGTGCGGCGATCCCGCAGTCGTACCGGGCGGCGGCCGGGATCGCGTCCTCGGGCTCCCACGGCGAGGCGACCCCGTTGCCGTTCTCGTCCCGGCCCCAGTGCGGCCAGGTGCCGGGCATGAACTGGGCGACGCCCTGGGCGCCGGCCCTCGAGACCGCCCGCCGGTTGAAGTTGGACTCCTGCTTCAACTGCGCGGCGAGCAGGCTCTCGGTCAGCGCCGGGCAGCCGTTGGCCGCGACGGCCTGCCGGACCAGGCCGACGAACTCCAGCGGCACCGGCGCGTCCTCGCGCAGTTGGCCGCCGGTCACGCCGCCGGGGGGGACGTCGGCGGAGCTCACACTGCCGCTACCGGCGGCGACGACGATCAGGAACGCCGCGACGAGCAGCAGCACCGCCGGTATCGCGATGGGTGCGGTCAGTGCCAGGATCGCTGCGCGCCGTCTCACCGGCCCACCCTCCCCACGCAGCTCAGGTGTCCGCGAGCAGCTGGGACACGAGCCATCGGTGGTCGCTGCCCCGGGTCGCGACCAGGCTCACCGCGCCGGTCACCGTGCTGGCCGGCACCCCCGTCACGTGCGGCGTCACGACCTGCCGGAACTGCACCCGCAGGTACGCCGTAGTCGCGGTCGGCAGCGGCGCACCGTCCGGCCCGGCGACCCGCTGCACGTCGACCGCGACCGTGGCCTGCGCCCGCAGCCACTGCGTCCACTGGTAGTCGCCGCGCCGGCTCGGCGCCGAGACCAGCGCGAACAGCTTCGGCGTCAGGTACTGGCGGGCGCGCAGGTAGGAGTCGAGGAAGCCGCGGTCCCGACCCGGGCGCGCGTCGTGCGTGTTCGCGGTGTTGACGTAGGCGCTCGCCACCCGCACCGCCTCGGCCGGGAGCACCGCGGCCGGACGGGCCGGCACGCTCGGACCCGGTGCCGGGCCGGTGGTGCCGGGCAGTCCGGACGCCGGCGGAACGGTCGCCGAGGGCGTACCGCCGGTCGCCGGGCTGCCTGCTTCGGCGCCCGCCGGTGCGCCCGGGCGGCCGGCGAGCACTCCAGCGGGAGCCGGCGAGCCGCCGCTGCGGGGGGCCAGCAGCGCCACCGCCGCGAGCACCGGCAGCACCAGCGCGGCAATCTGCCGCCGGCGGCTGCGGGCGAGCCAGCCGACGATGCGGCCGATCAGCTTGGTCAGCGTGACCACGCCGAGCCCCCGGACGAGGTGCGGTCTCGGGACGGGTCGAACAGCCGGTACAGGTCGTCGTCGTCAAGCTCCGGGCGGACCGGCCGCAGGTAGCCCTGGTGGTCGTCCTCCGGGGCTGGGCGGTATGTCGCGGCCGCGTCGTACAGGCCGGCGTCGTTCGGCCGGGCGGCGTGCCGGGCCGCCCGGTCCGCTGCTCGCCGGCCGCTCGGCCGCAGCGGCGGGTGGTGCACGCCGGCCGGCACCGGCTCCGGCTGGGCCTCCGGCGAACCGGCCAGCTGGCTGTCGTACGGCCGGGCCGCGGCACCTGCACCGGCGGCCCTGGCGCCGCGGGGCACCGCCCCGGTCGATGACACCCGGACGGCAGCGCCGCGGGTGCCGCCGACGCCCGGCGCTCCTCGCCCGGCCAGCTGGCCGGTCCGGCTCACCGGCGCCGTACCCGCCTCGGCCGCAGTTGCGCCAGCCGGCAGCTCCGGCCGGCCGTCGGCTCCGGTCCGGTACAGGTGGACCCGGCTGGCCGGCTCGTCCATCCGGGTCGACTCGACGGAGATCGGCGGGGACCGATGTCGCCCGGCCCCGCGTCCGGCGGCGGCTACCGAGGCGGCACCCACCGGCCCGCGGGCCTCCTCCCGCAGCCGCGGGTTGTTCACCACGACCATGGTGGTGTCGTTGTCGCTGCTGTTGATCACGCTCGGCTCGTCCCGCCGGCGCAGGGTCCGCATCAGCCCGCCGAGCCGGCGGGACTCGTACCCGCCGTCGCCCATGGCTCCGGCGAAGCTGCCGCTGGTGACCATGGTGGTGAGCTTGCGGAACGGCCTGGTGAGGTACCACATCACGACGGTGACCACGCCGACCAGAACCAGTCGCAGCCAGGCGGGCAGCGCGGTCGTCGGGTCGAGGATGGCGGTGTCGACCCGGATGACCAGCAGCACCGCCAGCGTGAAGAGCAGCCCGTTGAGGATGGCGGCGGCCACCACCCGGGCGGCGGCGACGACGACTCCGCGCAGCGGGAAGAACGCCCCGGCGGTGAGCAACGCCGGAGCGAAGATCACCGCGAACCGGATGATGATGTACGCCGCGATCAGGATCAACCCGCCGATGAGCAGGAACGGCGCCATCAGCAGCACGCCGACGTCGGCCAGGATCGCCGCCTCCAGGCCGGAACTGCTGTGGCCGGCCACGCACTCGTACGCGGCCGGGTCGTCCTTCTTCACCTCGCCGGCGACCTCGTCGAACCGCTTCTGCTTCGCCTCCGTGACCTGCTGGCCGTCGGTGCGGGCCTTCGCCGCCTCGGTCCAGCTCAGCGCCTGCGCCTGCAGCAGATCGGAGCCGTGCTTCTGGGCGCCTGGGCTGTCCGGGTCGCAGAACTCGCCCATCAGCCACATCCGGTACAGGAACGGGCCGTACAGCGAGGTGGCGACCTGCTGGCCGGGCGGGCCGCTGTCGCCGGTGACGCCGCGGGCCAGCGTGCCGACCCCGGTCGTGATGACCGTGTCGGCGGCGTGCCCGGCCCGCAGCGGCCAGGCGAACAGCGCCGCTGCCATCACCGTGACCAGCACGCACCAGCCGATCGCGGTGGTCGACTCGGACACCCGCTGCCGGGTCGCCTGCGCCATCAGCAGCAGGCCGGTGAGCATCACCGCCAGCGGGAAGATCGGCGTGAAGATTGCCTTGTTCAGCGCGTCGGTGAGGTGCTGCATGAGCGGGTCGAACGCGGCCAGGTAGGTCGGGTGCAGCGCGGCCTGGGAGACCGCGACCAGCGCGGACACTCCGGCCTTGGCCGGGATGAACAGGGTGCGGGCGGCCCAGGTCGAGACCGCGCCGCTGGGGTCGCGGGCGGCGCCGCCGCAGCCGAGGTCGTAGCTGTACCAGGACAGCCCGGCCATCCCGTACTGCTCGAACGGGGTGGTCTTGGCGCCCGGCTTGAACGGGTCTTCGGCCGGCGGCGGCGGCTTGGGGGCAGACAGGAAGAACCCCGAGATGCCCTGTCCGGGCGACTCGGGGGTCGGTGGGGTGGTGCACCCCCCCAGTCCTGGCACCGCACCAGCGGTAACCGGCAACGTCAGCAGCGCCACCGCCGCGATCGCGGTCCCGGCCAGCAGCCGGCCGAGCAGCCGGACCAGCCGGTGCCGTTGCAGCCAGCGGCCGACCGGGGTACGTGCCGCCCGGCGCCGGCGCCGCCACCACAGCGGGGGGTCCGCGCCGATCGTCGCCCGGTCGCTCATCCCCCGCTCCTCGGCGCTGGGCCCAACGAAAACGCTTCGCGTCTCCGCCGGGGACCCACGCCCCGCTCGCGCTGCGAGCCCTCGCGCTCGCTCATCTCCCGCTCGCGCTGCGAGCCCTCGCGCTCGCTCATACCGTTACCTTGTCGTCGGCGTACTCGGCGTAGTCGTCGACCTCGGCGAGGTCATCGCGCTCGCCGGCCGGGCGGGCGTCGGTGTTGACCACGGCGAGCAGGCCAGGGTTGTAGGAGAGATCGGCGACGAACCGGTCGACGTTGCCGTCCGGGTCCCGGAACACGAACTCCCGGTAGTCCGGTGGGCTGCCGTCCGGTCCGGGTTGGGACAGCGTGCCGATCGCGTGCTCGTACCCGGCCTCGAGGGGCACCCCGAGCAGCCGCAGCGCGTCCGCGGCAACTTGGCCGTCCTCGATCCGGCCGACGAACGAGGCGGCGACGTGGTTGGCGACGTCCATGTTCAGGGTGTCCGCCGGGTCCTGGGACGCGGCCAGGCAGCAGACGTTGTACTTGCGGGTGTCCCGGCCGACCCGCTGGAACAGCGCCCGGCCGACCGGCCACATCGCCAGGAAGTGGCACTCGTCCAGGGCGAGCACCTTGCGGACGTGTCGGGGCAGGCCGTAGACCGCCCGGGTGGCGTACCAGGAGGCCAGGTGCAGCGCCGGCACGCTCATCCGCTCGGTGAACGACCAGTGCTCCCGCGGCACCGTCGGGTTCGGCAGCACCAGCCCGCTCATCGTGATGACGGTGAGCACGGCCTCGGTGTAGGGCTGCCGCTCGGCGATCTCGGCGTGCCCGGCCAGGGGCGGGAAGAACAGCCGCCCCTGCCGGGTCTCGGCGGTGTCGGCGAGCAGGTCGGCCAGCGTCTGGGCGTGCATCGCGGCGGTCTCGTCGCGCACCCGGTGGTCGAACGGCGGCTCCGTCACGCTGCGGGTGGTGCCGTCGGCGTTCAGCCCGGCGTACTCGCGCAGCCGGCCGATCACCATCCAGTACGACCGGTCCCGCTCGGCGCCGACCTCCCGGATCGCCCGCAGCAGCAGCGGCTCGGTGTGCGCGTTCGCGTCGATCTGCGCCGGCAGCAGCATCCGGGCGATGTCGATGGCCAGCGTCTTGCGTTCGGCCCGGGCCTCGTCGACGGCCTCGTCGTACTGCTCCTGGCTGTCGAAGTGCCCCGGCTGTGGCTCGGGCACGACCGCCCACGGCGACAGCGTGCCGGCCGGCGCCTTTGCCAGGTCGATGTGCTCGGCGAACTCGCGTAGCTCCGGCATCTGACACAGGGAGGCCAGCGGCCCGGACGGGTCGAGCATCACCGTGCGGATGCCGCGGCGGGCGGCCTGGTAGCAGATCGCGGCCTCCAGCACCGACTTGCCGGCGCCCTGCCGGCCGACGATCGGGACCAGCCCGGAGGCCTTCCGCACCTCGGTCGAGTAGTGGCTGTCGAACATCACCGGCCGGCGCACGCTGGCCGCGATGATCCCGATCAGCGGGCCGCGGCGGTCCCCGAGCCTTGTCGCCACCTGCGGCAGCGCAGCCGCGAAGTACCGCATCGGCAGCCGCCGCCGGTAGGCGGTGGACGCCACCGGCTCGCCGGGCACGAACTCCCGGACCAGCGACGCCTGGCCCTTGGTGAGCACGGCGTCCATGTGCCGCCGCTTGTAGAGGTCGCGGACGGCCCGGACCCGTTCCATGCACTCGGCCTCGGTGCGCCCGGAGACCGCCAGCCGATACCACCCTTCGGTCCGGGTGGAGACCAGGTCGTCGCCGTGGCTCATCTCGTCTTCGATCTGCCGGGCATGGTCGGCCTGCCGGGTCAGCGACGCCGGCTCGTCGATGTCATGGATCTGATACTGCCGCTGTTGGTCCCGGATCCGCAGGAGGGCTTTTGTGACCCCTCCCCGGACAGCCGTGCCGGGCAGCACGTCGACGGTCGCGCACACCTCCACCGACCAGGGCAGCGCGTCGCTGGCGGCCAGCCAGGGCCCGCGCGGGTCCGGGATGATCATCTCTGGCATCCGGCCAAGGGTGACCACGGCGACGTAGGAGGTCAGCGGGTCGTGGTCGGGCCGCCGGTCGATCATCTGCACGCACCGGCCCAGCGGGGTCGGTCGGATCACCACGCCGTCGGTGAACGCAAGCAGGTCGGTGGTCTCCCACCGCTCGGACAGCCCCGGCGGAGACATCAGCCCGCCGGGGGCCGGCAGGCCGAGCCCGATGGAGCGGTGCATCAGCCACTCCATCCGGCGCGGGTCGGCCGGCGCCGCGCCGATGCCGGGCGAGCCGACCATTTCGGTGATCAGCTCGACGTCACGGTCCAGGTGGGCCAGCTCCCGGTTGCCGGCGCGGCCGGTCAGCCGGGCGGCGAGCGCCGCGAACGGGGCCCGCGGCGTGACCTCCACCCCCAGGTACACCTCCTTCTCCGCGGTAGCCGAGGTGCGCAGGTAGCGCTGCTGTGCAAGCAGGTTGTCCGACCAGGTGTTGCCGTCCGAGCCGGGCAGCGGGGACGGGGTGCGGGCGTGCAGGCCGCGGGCCCAGGCGGCCACCGGGTACGGCCGGGAGGTGACCCGCAGCCGCAACCGCCGGCCGGCCAGGCCGGCGTAGCCGATGCCGGCCATGTCCACCATGCCCCGGCGGTCGTTGTCGGCCCGCCACGCCCAGCGGGCCGGCGGTACCACGAACCAGGCGTACGCCGACTTTCGGGTCAGCGTGATGTTTCCGGTGATCTCACGCAGCGCGAGCTCGAGCTGGGCCGGCCGCGGGTCGGCGCTGCGCCGGCCCATCAGGGCACTCTCCGCGCCGGCAGCAGGACCTGCCCGTCGACGTCGACGCCGGGGGGATCCGGGGGTCCTGCCGGCGGCCTGCCGGCCGCGGCCGGCAGGTACGGTCCGCCGGCGCCGGCGTAGTCCGGGTAGTCGGGCGGACCGGCGTAGGCCGGCAGGGTGTCGTCGGTCGGTGGACCGGCGTCGTAGGCCGGCGGGGTGTCGTCGCCTAAAGAAGCGGCTTCGTCGGCCGGAAGGATGTGGTAGGCCGGTGGGGTGTCGTACGCCGGCGGGGTGTCGTAGGCCGGAAGGGCGTCGTAGGCCGGAAGGGCGTCGTAGGCCGGTGGACCGGCGTAGGCCGGCACCCACTGCTGGTCGGCGAGCGCGGGGTCGTCCCAGTCGGGGTACGGGGCGACGGCCCCGGACCAGGCCGGGCCGGAACGCTCGGCCGGCAGGGAGGCCTGCGGCGCCGTCTCGGGCCTCGCTGCCTGGTGCCTCCTGCGGGCGCTACGCCCGGGCCGGGCGCGCCGCTCGGCCCGTCGCTGGACTTCGTGGCGGTCCCGCTCGCGCCGCCGCAGCACCTTGTCCGGCAGGTCGCGGACCCGGACCCGGCGCGGCTTCACGACGACCGACCGTTCGCCACCCCTGCTGGCGGCCAGCGCCGCCCTGGCTTCGGCGCTGAACAGCTTGGGCAGCGACCGCAGTGGGCGCTCATGGTCGACGATGAGCATGACGGCTCTGGCTGCGACGACGGACACGGCGAGTGACCAGATCAGCGACCCGAGCACCCCGCCCGGGCCGTGCCCGCCGATCGGCACCAGCACGGCGGTGGCCAGTAGGAAGCAGGTCAGCCAGGTCCCCCAGGCGACGTACCGGGCCTGGATCGGCAAGGTGTACTCGTCCGGCCCGAGCCAGACGGTGTCGAACTGGTAGACCTCGTCGTCCGGTCTGACCGTCAGTGCCATCGTGCGTCTCCCTCCGCCGCCGGGCGCAGCGTGGTTCGTCCGGTGCCCGCTCGGAGCCTCCGTCAGCCGAGGATCAGCTTGACGAGCTGCTGGCCGAAGGTGAACAGCACACCGCCCGCGGCGAGCAGCATGACGCCGAGGAAGAGGTTGACGGCGACGACGGCGTTCTCTCTGGTGCGCCCCTGGTGCGCGCGCGACATGATCACTACTGCCGCGAACGCGAACAGCAGCGGCACGACGTACTTCACTATCCAGCCCACGACACCGGTCGTGTTGAGCGTTGGCTCTGCTAGGACGTGGGCGGCAATATCATGCACGTCCTTGCTCCCTTCGGCACTACCCCCCGCTGCGAATACACTACTTTAAGTGGTCGCGTTGTCGTAATCGACGAGTCTAGTGTTCGAGGGAGTCACGCGAAACACGCAGGGGGGATCGTCCGGGTGGCGGGGTGTCGGGCGTGTGCGTGTTGACCAACCCTCATGTCCTGTCTAACATCCCGGCGATCATCCGCTGGTCGGAGGGCATGCCGCCCGTCTCTCGCCGACAGCCCCGGCACGACAAGGGGAGGAGCCCGCACCCATGGCCCTTCAGGAGCCAGTCCAGCCAGGGCCCGGCGAGGAGCCCGCGCGGATCCGTCGGAACCGGACCAGTCCGGATCGAGTACAGCGCAGCTTCTACCTGTCCCGGGACCTGGTCGACCGCGCCAGGGCTGCGGTGTGGGCGACGATGCAGCGGCCGGGGGAGGCCTACAACGTGAGCCAGCTTGCCGGGCGTGGCCTGGAGGCCGAGGTGCGGCGGCTGGAGACGACCTACAACGGCGGCAACCCCTTTCCCCCGGTAAACCAGGTGCCCTCGGGCCCCAGCCCGGAGGGGGTCGAGCGCATCCGTGCCGGCGTGACATCCCCCCGCCGGCGCGCCAGCCCACCCTGACCCTGACTGCCAGCCGCCGCCGGTCCGGCTGGTGGTCCCCGACGAACGATGTCGTGCCGGCCGCGGTGGCGGGGTTCAGTGACAGTCGCACTCGCCGCTGCGGTGCACGGCGACCCACTCGGCGAACGCGGCGGGGTCGTCGTCGTAGGCCTCCAGCGCGTTGGCGGCGATGCTCGCGATCACCCGGAGTACGTCGACCGAGGAGCTGAACCAGACCTCGTCGAGCACCCGCTCGTTGATCGCCAGCGCGTCGTACACGGCGGCCTGCCGGGGATCCTCCGGCCGGGTTCGCCTGACCCGCAGCCGCGGGGCGCGGGCTCGGTGCGCTCCGCCAGGCCGCTGGGCGATGTGAGCATCGGCGTTCGCCCGGTCGGCCGCCACCAGCCAGCCGGCCCGCGCTGGCCGCCCGACCTGCGGAGGCGGCGGCGGAGCCGGGCGCGCGGGCGGTGCGGCCGCCGGGGGAGCCGGGTGAGCCGGGGGAGCCGGGTAGGTAGGCGCCGGCGGGGCCGGGCGAGTCGGCGGTGGAGCCACCGGCGGTGCGGGCGTGCGCGGTGCGGGCGCCGGCGGTGCGGGCGCCGACGGCCGGGCCAGCCAACTCGGGCGGGTCGACTCGGCGGACGTCTCGCCCGGGCGGGCGGGTGCCCCGGGGCCGGAGGCGGGCGGCGGGGAAACAGGCGGGGCGGCTGGGTCCGCGGCGGGGTGGGCGGTCGACGCTGGCCTCGGTGCCGCTGGCGCGCTCGGTGCTAGTGGTGCCGGCGGTGTCTCCGGTCCCCCCGGTGCGGGCGGTGCCGGCGATGTCCGCGGTGCCCCTGGTGCGGGCGGTGTTTCCGGTGCCCCGGGTGCGGGCGGTGCCGGCGATGTCCGCGGTGCCCCTGGTGCCGGCGGTGATTCCGGTGCCCCGGGTGCGGGCGGTGC
>Ga0210378_10000585_pt1 | contig 18721 bp, 18 predicted proteins | sample PLM1_60_b1redo_FD_155465 | JGI IMG/M metagenome (GOLD analysis project Ga0210378, IMG submission 155465) | Groundwater sediment microbial communities from an aquifer in East River, Colorado, USA - PLM1_60_b1 redo | ecosystem: Environmental > Terrestrial > Soil > Riparian zone | place: USA: East...
ACCCGAGCCAGTGCGAAGTAGATCGCCTCGACCCCGGTCCGGCTGGTGAAGATGGCCCAGTCGTAGCCACCTGCGACCAGATCCCGGGCGGCCCGGTCCAGCGGCCGCCGGGGCGCGGCGATAAGCCTGATCGCGGGGGTGGAGAACACCTTCGCTCCCCGGTCGACGAGCGAATTGGGCAGGGCCAGCTCCTCGTCCTCGGCCTCCAGCCCCTCCGGACGGGTCTCCACGATCACTCGGCCGGCCAAGGAGCCTTCGGCGTTCGGCATCACTCGGCCCGAACGTCCGCGAGGATGGATCCAGCGCCGGCGGCAAGGAGAGCCTCTGCGACCTGCCGAGCCGAATCCTGGGGTGAGAGGGCCTCCGCCTCCGCCCTTATCAGATCCCTTCCATCCGGCCGGATGACGATTCCGAGGAGGCGTACCAAGCCATCCTTGTGCTCCGCGTAGGCGCCCAGAGGAAGCGAGCAGTCGCCCCCCATCGCCCGGACCAGAGCCCGCTCGGCCTCAAAGGCCGCCCTGGACCTGGGGCGGTTGAGCCGGGCGGCCACCTCGATGGTGGCCTCGTCCGCTTCGCGCGCCTGGACCGCAAGGGCTCCTTGTCCCGGAGCCGGGACCATCTCCTCCAGCGGGAAGGGCGCCGCGTGGTCTCGGTCGACCCCGAGCCTGTCCAGACCGGCGGCCGCCAGCACCAGGCCATCCACGTCTCCGCGTTCGAGCTTGGCGAGCCGCGTGTCAACGTTCCCCTTCAGTTCGACGATCTGGAACTCTGGACGGGAGCGCCTGAGCTGCGCATGGCGACGCAGGCTCGACGTCCCCACGACGGCTCCCGCTTCGATCGATCCATCCCGGGTCACCAGCACGTCGAACGGATCGGCCCGTTCGGGTACGGCGACGATGACGACCCCCTCCGGATCGGCGGCCGGCAGGTCCTTCGCGGAGTGGACGGCCAGGTCGATCTCGCCATCCTGGAGCGATCGGACGATCTCGGCAACGAACAGCCCCTTCGCGCCGGCAGCTGATCCAACGGCAGAGACGCCCCGGTCTCCCGACGTGACCATCGGTACGAGCTCCGACTCCACACCGAGCCGCGCCAGGAAAGCCGCGACCTCCTCGGCCTGGGCGAGGGCCAGGCGCGACCGCCTGGTCCCGATCCGAAGCTTCATGGGATCGCCTTCAGGCGTCCGGCGGGAGATCGATGCCGAACAGCTCGGCCGCAGCGCGCGCTAGCGGGTCGCTGCCTCTGAGCCGCACGAACGGTTCATGGAGCAGCTTCGCCACTATCCCCCGCGCTAGAGCCTCCACTGCCTCGCGCTCCCTCCCCGAGAGATCGGCCAGTCGAGGCGCCACGCGCGCCAGCTCCGCGGCCGCGACCCGGTCCCCCCGGTCGCGGAGGGCCTGGATCAGCGGCGCCAGCCGGGCCGAGCGACGCCGAGCGGTGAAGCGCCCGACCTCCTCCTTGATGATCACACGGACCTTTTCCACCTCCGCCTCGGCGCCCGCGGCTCGCTCGGTCAGCATCGACTTCAGGTCGTCAAGATCGGCCAGCCTGACCCGGGGGATCGCGGCTACATCCGGATCTACGTCACGCGGCAACGCGAGATCGAGGAAGAACAGCGGCCGCCCCGATCGCCCGTCCAGCCGGCGCGCCTCCAGCACCACTTCCGGAGAGATCACCGTGCCGGCCGCACCCGTCGAGGTGACGACCAGGTCTGCCCCGGCGATCGCCTGCGCGAGGGACTCCATGCCACCGTGATCGGCTCCCGCCCGCGCCGCCAGACGCGCCCCTCGCTCCACGTTACGGTTCACGATGCGAAGTTGCCCGACCCCCCGCTCCCTGAGGTGTTGGGCGGCGAGGGCGGCCATCCCGCCCGCTCCGACGACCACGACCGAACGTCCGTCCAGCCCTCCGAGCTCTCGGTCCGCGAGTTCGGCCCCCGCCTCCACGAAAGCCGCAGGCGACGCCCCGATGCCGGTCTCGGCCCTGGATCGCTTGCCCGCACGAACGGCGCCACCACACAGCGCGGAGAGCATCGGTCCACTGGCCCCCTCGGCCTCGGCCCTCCGAACGGCCTGCCGGACCTGAGTGAGGATCTGCGGCTCACCAAGCACCATCGAGTCGATCCCGGCGGCGACCCCGAAGAGGTGCTCGGCGGCATCGTCCTCGTAGTGCGAATAGAGGGGCTCTGCGAACTCGTCCGGGTGGATCTCGCGTGACTCCGACAGGAACCGCTTCAGGTCGAGGAAGCCGGCGTGGTAGGTCGAGACCTCCGCAAACACCTCGACCCGGTTGCAGGTCGAGAGGACCACCGCCTCCCGGACGTCCTCGAGGTCGCGAAGGTAGCGATAGGCCTTCGGGTAGTCGTCCTCTACGAAGGAGAGGCGTTCGAGCAGCTCGACGGGCGCTCGCCGGTACGACACGCCCAGCGCGAGGATCGGCATGGGCTACCTGACCGGCGCGAGGTCCAGCGCGGCGCGGCCGTCCTTGACCGCGGCCAGCACGGCCTTGCGCTGCTCGTAGTAGGCAAGGATCTGGAGTTCGATCGAGAGATCCACCTTGCGGATGGAGACTTGGTCGGGGACGGTGATCACGGCGGGTGCGAAGTTGAGAATCGAACGGATCCCGGCCGCCACCATCCGGTCCGCGACCTCCTGGGCGGCGGCCGCCGGGGTGCAGATGACCCCGATCGCCACGGCCTCCCGGGCGACGATCGCGGTGAGTTCGTCGACGTGCTCCACGGCCACCCCACCGACGCGTTCTCCGACCCTCGAATCGAGGACATCCACGATCGCAACCACTTGGAAGCCTCTCTGCGAGAACCCCTTGTAGTCGGCCAGCGCGTGCCCGAGGTTCCCGGCGCCCGCGATCAGGACCGGCCAGTGTTGCGTGAGCCCCAGCTCGCGCCTGACCTGGTGGATGAGATAGGCGACGTCGTAGCCCACGCCCCGCGTGCCGTATGAGCCCAGGTAGGAAAGGTCCTTTCGAACCTTGGCGGAGTTGACCCCGGCCGCCTCGGCCAGGTCTCCGGAAGAGATCGTCGAAGCGCCGTGCTCGGCCATCTCCACCAGCGCGCGCAGGTAGATCGGGAGACGACCGACGGTGGCCTCAGGTATGGAGCGCTCTCTCATGGAGTCGTGGCGGGGACCGTCACGACCCAGATTCTAGCGCGCTTGTGAACGAGTGCACTAAGGCACAAGCAGAAGCCGGAATCGGTACCGATCGACCGAATACTCGAACTCCTCCACCCCGTCGACCTCGACGACCGGCACGCGCAGACCGTACTCGCGCTCCAGGTCGTCGTCGCCGTCGATGAACGTCTCTTCGAACCGGAAGCGGTCCGGATCCCGGTCCCGCTCGGCAACTATCACGGCCCGGGCCTCGTCACACAGGCCGCACCGACGCCTCGAATACATCCTTACCAGAGGAAGGTTCACGCGCGCCATCGTAGAGAAATTCCGTGGGAGGCCTGAACCAGAGGCCGACTCCGGCCGAATAGTAAAGAGAGAAGCATCCCCCTTCTCTGCAAGGCCGGACGAGCGTCAAGCCGAGCCGCACGGACAAAAGGTCCTGCATCGGCACCGACGCGAGCCCCGAGGAGGCCGCCTCCCCTGCGGCCTCCTCTTTTTTGTGGCTCCAGCGACCCTTGCCACCGGCCACCAACGGAGGCGAACCTGCCCGGCCTCCCTCCCGTCAGCTAGTTGACCAATGAACCGAGCGCTGTTGCTTCTAATCCTGCTCGGCACCGCCTGTACAGGAGGGGGCTCGGCGGCACGCCCATTCCCCAGCTCTTCGTCCGAGGCGCTGGCGATGGGTCGTTCCCCGATCTCATCCGGCCTGGGATTCGCCTGTCCGGTAGGTTATGCGTTCAAGGGGTACAGCGGCACGGTCTATCCGCCCGGAGCCGTGAGCACTCCAGCCCCGACGATCCGGCCGGACAGATGCTTCCGTTCGGAGGCCGAGGCCCGAGACGCCGGCTACATCCTCCCTCGCGTCGACGCCCATGTTCTAGCGGGCACCCAGGTCCTTTATGGAATCGGAGTGTCAACAGACCCCTACGGCAACTCCTCGCCGGCGGGCGTGGGCATCGCCACCGCGGACGGGCAGGGGGCACTGACCAAAGTGGAAGCGCAAAGCGATGGCCTCGGTCTCGAGACGCGGTGGATCGGTTCGAGCCAGTTTGTGGCGGAACGGCCGGGAGGCAGCTGGGCCATTTACCGGATCGCAGGTTCACGGCTTGAGGAAGTGGGCCTCGCGCCCCTTCCGGCACCCTTCGTCTGGGACTTTGCCTGGTCGCCCGACGGCTCGATGATCGCCTTTGAGCCCGCGAGGCTCTCCAGGTCGCGCAACGGCTACTTTCCGGGCGAGCAAGTCATTGTGGAAGTCTCCGACGGCTCGAGGCAGCGCGAGGTAGTGCAGGGAAGCCTGGCCGGCTGGGCGCCGGACGGTCGGATCCTCTACTGGCCTAGGTCGGAGTCGAAGCCGGTGGGCTCCGGGCACTCCGGAGAGCTTGTTGCCCTGGATCTCGCGACGGGCCGTACCGAACCCCTCATCTCGGACCAGATGGTGGCCGAGTTCTCGCGCCGCCCCGGTCCGATCGGGTTGGGCGACCCCGTGTTCTCCGCCGACGGGAGCTACTTAGCCATGTCGGCATCGGTGGTATGGCGGAAGGGGGATGCCAACCTGTTCACGGTCCTTATCGCCAGAGCCGACGGGACGCCGATCCGGTTCATCACCTCCCCCTACGCCATCTCCATGTTCGCCTGGTCTCCAGTGGGGCACCGGCTCGCCTACACGACAAGTGGCTTCCCCGCCCCGCACCAGTTGCTGGTCCTGGATGAACCTGGAGCCAGCCCGAGGGAGGTCTTCGAGACCGAGGAGCACTTCGACTGGGTGACCTGGTCGCCGGACGGCTTGCGGCTTCTCCTGGACGCAGAGCATTTCCAGACCACCGGGGGGGCGTGGCTGGTTCTCGATGCCAAAGGCGGGCCGGCGATCGAAACCCTTCCTCGACTGGGGGGCGCTCCTCTTTGGTGCTGGCCGGCGGAGCCTTTCGGATCGGGCGCGTAGCCCCACTCTCAAGAGCTTGTCGAACTGGCGAGCAGCGCGAACCCCTGCTCGGGCGCGGCGACCATGGCGTGCTCGGCGCCGGACAGCCATACACCCCCCGAGGTACACTGCGCCAGACCGAAGAGTTGTTGTGTTTGCTCGTCACTTCAGAAAGGAGTGGGGAATGCTAGGCGATAACCCGATCGGAGCGATGATTCCGGTAACAGACATGGCCCGAGCTAGGGCGTTCTACGTGGACACGTTGGGGTTCAAGCCAATCATCGAGAACCCAGAAGGTATCGAGTTCGAGAGCGGGGGCGTTCGGTTCGACATATACCCGACCAGGGCCAGCGCCGGCACGGCGACCGTTGCCGGGTGGCTAGTCAAGGACCTCGACTCTGAGGTGGAAGACCTGCGCAGCCGTGGGGTCAAGTTCGAGGACTACGATCTTCCCACCCTCAAGACGGTCAACGGCATCGCCGAGATGGAGGGTTTCCGCGGCGCCTGGTTCAAGGACTCCGAGGGCAACGTCCTCGCGGTGGCCCAGGACATGAGGAGCTGACAGGACCTCCCGAATAGCTACTCCCCGTGAACTCAAGGGGCCCGGGAGTCTTTCCGGGCCCCTTGACCGTTCCACCGCTAGTCAGCATCCGGCAGAAACACCATCGCCCCGCTCGATTCCAGGATCTCGCGGGGGATGCCGAAGACCGCCAGCACCGCGTCGCCGATGAACTTCTCAACGAACCCGCCGTGGCGTTCGATCTCTCTGGCCAGGCGGTCGAAGACCTGCCCCACTAGCGAGCGAACGACCTCGGGATCCTGCTGTTCCGTCAGAGACGTGTAGCCAACCAGATCGGCGAAGAGCACCGTGGCGAACTTGCGCTCGAGGCGGGCCGTAGTCGGCTCGTCGAAGGGAGTCCCGCATGAGAAGCAGAACCGAGCCTCATTCGGGTTTTCGATACCGCATGAGGAACACGCACGCGACACGCCGCGATTATGAAGCCGGGAGGATAGACAGAGTAAGGATCAAGCTACATTCGGTCCCTCGCTGCCTGGACGGACTGCTCCGTCACCGAGAAGCTGAGCAGCACCGCGGTAACGAACGAGACTCCGCCGCCAAAGAAGAACGTCGCTCGAAGGCCCCACGTGTCGGCGATCCAGCCGCCGGCGGCGGCACCTACCGGGATCAGCCCGTAACCCACGACCCGAAAGCTGCTGACGACGCGGCCCAACAACCGATTCGGCGTCATCATCTGACGCAGGGTCAACCCGGAGACATTGACCATGGCCCCAGAGAATCCCACCAGGAACTCCAGGCCACCGGCCATGAAGGGGTCCGAGGTGAGGCCGACCCCGGCCGAGAACAGGCCGATCAGCGCCAGCCCCCACACGACGGACCGGGCTCGGCCGATGCGTGCCGCGATCCGGCTCGCGACTAAACTGCCCGTCAGGCCGCCGATCGCAGCCCCACTGATGATCAGGCCGAACCCCACCGCGCCCACGTGCAGGATCTCCCGGGCGAACAGCACCAGCACCGCACCGAAGGCCATGACCCCCAAGTTGATGGCACCGATGGCGAAGGCCAGCGATCGCAGGACCGGATGACGGAAGAGGTACGAAGCCCCTTCCTTGACGTCCTGCCATGGAGATGAGGGCGGCCGATCCCCATGCGCCGCCTTGAAGTCACCGGACATGGTGGCCAGGAGCACACCGCTCGCCCCGAACGATGCGGCGTCGCCCACGAACGGGATGGCACGCGACAGCGTGAACAGAAACCCTCCGAGCGGAGGACCCACTAGCTCGTTGGCCAGAGTCTCTGCGGATACCAGCCGTCCATTCGCCAGGTCCAGGTTCGACTCCTCGACTACGGCCGGGACGACGGCCTGCAGCGCGCTATCGACGAAGACCTCGCCCACCCCGACGAGGAACGCAACTATCACCAGCAGCCAGATCGAGATGGCGCCGGCGAACACGGCCGCGGCCAGGCCGCTCATGACGAGCAGCCGGGCGAACTGCCCCGTCTCCATGAGCCGCCGACGATCGACCCGGTCGACCACCGCGCCGCCGATCAAGCCGAAGAGCAACCAGGGCAGCCACACGGCGGCCGAGACGGCCGCCACCGGGAGGGGGCGGGTCGTGATCGATGCGGCCAACAGCGGCAGCGCGGTCACCCGGATACCGTCGCCAAGCTGTGAGACCGCCGACGCGGACCAGAACCGCCAAAACCTGGGGCCGAGCGGCGAGGCGCGCATCCGGCGATTCTCGCCCAGATCCGCCCCGCCCTTTCGCTTCCGGGGAGCGATCTCAGCTGATCCGGAGAACGCCGCGCAGGGCGAAGAAGGCCCCGAAGCCGATGATCACGGCGGCCGAGACCACCGGGATCAAGCTCGCCCAGCGGCCGTGGAGGCGATTCGAGATCAAGGTGCGGGCACGGAGGGCGAACAGTCCGACGAAGACGAGCGCACCGGCCAGCCCGGCACTGAAGGCGAAAATCAGCGAGAGACCGTACCCCAGCCGATGAGCACGAATCGCCCCCAGTAACACGACGAAGGCCGTCGGTGACGGCAGGATCCCTCCGGCCACGGCCAGCGCGGCCAGACTCTTGGCCGAGAGGGCTTCCTTCGGAGGGGCCTGCTGAGGTTCGCGGGGGTGAGTGTGATCGCTCTCGTCGTGGGTCTGCGTCTCGCGCTCTAGCAACATCACCGAGCCGTGGGTCACGAGCTCATGATCCCCCTCGTGTGCGTGCGACGCTGAGACCGCATCCGAGTGTGAATGGCCCCCGACGATCAGTTCCTGCTCCCAGGGGTGGGAGTGGCCGCGCCAGGGGTCTTGGCCTCGCCGTCGGGAGCGCAGGCGCATCACAAAGAGGCCTGTGCCCAGCCCTAAGGCCGCGAGGCCGGTGGCCAGCTCGAGCCACGGGTAGACTTTCTCCGGCGGGAAAGACCTGGCAAGGACCAGGAAGACGAAGCCCAGGGCAAGCACCGAGCCCGTGTGCATCAGCGAGACTGCGATGCCCACGAGGGCGGCCTGGCGGGTCTTCGCTTCCGTGCCGACCAGATAGGCAGCCGTGATCGTCTTGCCGTGCCCGGGCCCGAGCGCGTGTACCGCTCCGAAAGCGAACGCCAGCAAGAGCGACATGAACAGAACTAGTGGCGTGAGTCGCCAGTGGACCAGCCTCGCGAACGAGCCGCCCGAGGCCACCGGGGCGTCTGCCACGGTGGAACGGTAACCCGTGGGTTCGGGAGGGGGCGCCGCTTGACCGGGATGGAAGCCGAACGTCGCCTCAGTGACGTCGAGCGGGCTGGAAAGCAGGTCCGACGGGTAGGCCTGCAGCTCGTCGCTAACCGAGGAGGCGGGCACTGACGAGTCCGCGATCGCAACGCCGTCAGTCGATTTGACAGTGATCTCCTTCCAGCCGATGCGATCCGGGTAGTTCGAATCGCGGTACTCGATCGAGCCGGACCCGGGGATGGACGCGCTGAACGTGGCCTCGAGCCGAAGGATGGGAAGCTCGGCCTGGCCGGGACGGAACTCAATGCGGTCGCTCTGGATCGAGAGGGCGACGGTGTCTCCGGACACGGTGAGCGACAGGTTCGAGAGCAGCTCGGAGGCCGTCAGGTCCGCCCAGGCCTGCATCTCGCCAGGGCTCAGCGTCCCGTCCCCATCCTTGTCGATCTCGGGCGATACCTGGTAGGTCGGGATTTCCGCCATGTCCAGGACGTACCCGATACGCACCTCTCGGGGCGAGAGCACCAGCCCGCTGTAGCGGTTGACGGTGAAGTTCCCGAGCGGATGGGCCGAGGCCATAGAGGCGAGTGCGACCAGCAGGCCCGCGGCCAGGATTGCGACGGCGAGCGCGCGACGTCTCACTGCGTCCCCTCGAGTGAGGCGAGTGTGGAAGCTGCCTGGTCCGCCCATAGGATCGAGAAGCGCGGGTTGATGTTCATCGCCTCAGCCAGGTCTCGGCGGGCGGCGCCTTGCTTGCCGAGCGACAGCTCGATCATTCCGCGGTGGTAGAAGAACAGCGCGTTCTGCGTACCCAAGCGGAGGGCCTGGTCGGCATAGCTCAGGGCCTCTTCGTACCGGCCGTTCGCGTAGAGCTCCCATGCCAGGGCGTCGGCTACGTGGATGCTATGCCTCCTACCCCATTCAGTCTGCGCAGCGGCCAGGCCGGCCGCGAGGTTTTCGTGGTGGTCCGCGTCGAACAATGCGATCTCGAGGTCCACGTTTACCCCATTCGCCTGCAGTAGCCGTTCCTCCACGTGAACCAGCTCGTACTGGCGAGCGGCGAGGTCCGTCTGACCTTTCACCGAGTACAGGTCTCCGAGGGCGATGACGTACTCGGGCGAGGGAAGGCGTTCGACTACCCACGAGTAGTTGGCGATGGCCTGCTGGATCTGGCCTCGGGCCGCTTCGACCTTCGCCAGCCCAGCGTGAGCAGGGACGAACGTATCGTCCCGGGCCAGGCCCTGGCGGTAGTACGCCTCAGCGCGGTCAAGATCGCCGCTGTTGAAATACAGATCGCCGAGCTGATTGGCGGCCCACGCCGCGTCCGTGGGCGTGGCCGCGGCTTCCAGCGCAAGCTTCATCGCCTTGATCGCGTTCTGGTAGCTCCCCTGGAGCTCCCACCCGTAGGACACACGCGCGTACGTTGCGAGGTCTGGGCGGATGTCGATCATGGTCTGAAACGTCTTAAGCGCCTCGTCGTACCTGCCAAGCTCGACTTGGGCGTCACCTATGACCGCGTAGATGCTGGCGTTGTACGGGTTGACGGCCTTCGCCTTCTCGCCCCACGACAGGGCGGATGCGAAATCGTGGCGGGCGGCGGCGAGCGCCGCCAGTCCCGTGAGGGCGTCGAAGTTGTCCGCGCCGTTCAGCTCGATCGAGCGCTGAAGCACACCTTCGGCCTTCGGGTAGTAGGTGGGATCGGCCGTGACCCTCGCCTGCTGGACGTACGCCAGACCCAGGCCTGCATATGATCGCCAGTCGCCCGGGACCGCCTTCAGCCGATCCTGGAGGTTCGCGATGAGGTCGGTCAGCGAGCCGACGGGGATGACGAGATGCGCCTGTAGCGAGCGCGTCTCCTCGGGCGTCACGGCAGCCGGCGGTGGCGCCAGCTTCACGTGGCGGAGCAGGCCGATCCCGCCCACCCCGACGAGACCCATGGCGAGCCCCGCCACTCCCAGGATCCGAACCGTACGCTTCACGGCTTCCTCCCTTTGTCGGACCCGGAGGGGCCGGCCCTTTCGGCCCGACCCCTCCGCCGTCCTCCTGCGTCAGCTAGATCCTTCGAACCGGAGCCAGGTGCGGGTCTGTGTCGGACCCAGACCAAGGGAGACCCACATATGGGAAGTTCGCGCCGAAGGCCCGGTCGTTCACGTTCACACCGTCTCCGAGCGTGTCGACGAACGGGTCGTGCCCGGGGATCAGCACACCCTCGGTCACCCGTAAGGCGACGTCGATGATGTCGTCGGCCAGGCGGCGGCCGTTGGGGAAGCCCGCGACGTCGCCGGCGATCACACCCAGTGGCGAGTACTCGGCGCACGTCCCCGGCTCGCACGGCGGGATCGTGGTGTTCAGTCTGAGCATGTCGCTCGCCGACACCGCGGGCGGCATGTTGAGCTCGGGCAGCCCCGTGAGGAACACGGGCACCAGGTCGCAGCTACGGTCGATCGTTCCGGGAGTGCCACCGCAGTCCGGGATCGGCAGTCCGTACACCGCGTTGACGACGGCCGGCAGGTCGTTGGGATCCTCGCCGAAGGTCGTCACCTTGGGTCCGAACTGCGCGTCGTTGATCGGCTTGGACGCGTTGAAGTGGTCCTTCAGAGCGATCGGCACGACCACCTCGTTCACCAGCGGCATGCCCAGGCGAGACACCTGGACGAAGTGGCCGCCGAACCTCTCGGAACCGTTGGGGTACTGGATCCGAACGGCGCGGCGCTCCGCGGTGGTCCAGATGCCGATGATGCCTGAGCCGTCGCCGCCGGCCGTCAGCGAAGACGACGGGGCCTTGATCGCGAGGGACTGTACGTTGAACCCGGCCAACGTGTCGTCGCCGACCTCGGAGAGGTCGAGCCCGTAGAGCAGGTCGAACACCCGAAGGTCGAGGAAGAACGGGTCGTCAGCCTGACCGGCCCAGGCCTCGCACTTGTCGCAGCCGGCCGTGTACGTGCCCTGATCGAACAGTGTGGCGAAGTCCGGCATAGACGCGTCACCGACGTCGTTCGGCACTGCGATCCCGTCGTGGACGAGCAGATGAGATCCGGCGCTGTCGATCCGACGCAGGTCGTAGGTCTGGTAGAAGTTGAGCGTCGGGTCGGTGATGTTGAACACCTGGCCCGTGTTGTAGAGGAACGTGTCGGTCGTGATGTAGTGGTTCTCGAAGACCCAGCGGAAGACGATGTTCGGCTTGGCGTCTCCGTCGTTGTCGATGTTGATGTCGTAGCGAACCCCAGGAGCGAACGAGTAGAAGTTCGGGCCTCCCGCCGGCTCCTCGAACGGGAGCCAGTTGCTGATGATGGTCGTCGTGTCCGGGGCGTCGGGGCTCACGAACGCGTAAAGGTCCGTGCCGTCGACCTGGGGATCAGACGAGATGAGGGGCGCCTCGCGGTGACTGGATGCGGTCCCCGGAGCCGGGCCAAGGCTCGTGAACAGCCCGGCGCCGAGGGCCAGGGTCGCGCCGAGCGCGATAGCCCCCCTACGGATTCGCCTGCCAATGGATGGCAAGGGAACACCTCCTCTATAACTAGCTGTGGACAGTCGAGTACCTCAGGCCGTCGCGTCATTTGGGCGCGCGGACTCTCCGGCGCCATTGGGATAGATCCCCTTCACCCCCTCTCGTACCAGGCGACGGCGGGTGTTGCCGATACTTCGCCGAGACGGCGCGACGGGATTACCCGGAAACGAAGAAACTTGCGGAGATCTCGCGTCAGACCGGTTTGGGGGATCGGGCCGCGGGGCGGCTCGACCTGAGGAAGCCCCAGAACATGAGGCCGATGCCCAGCGCAAGACCTACGGAGAACAACGGCACGATCCCGAACCCGGCACCGACACCGGATCCGACTGCCACCACCGTGGCGCCGAGGGCTATGCCGACCGCGCCGGCGGTTCGGTTACGAAGCTCAGGCCGGCCCTTCATCTTGAGCGCGGACCACACCGACCCTCCCAGCAGGAAGAAATAGGCGGGGAAGGCGTAAAGCTGCGACAGACGGTACGGCGCGCTTCCATCCCCGAACACCTCCTTGCCCAGGGGCAGCGTCTTCGAGAGCGGCACCGGGTCGATCGTCGCGGTCGAAACCTTCCAGCCGGCGAACACGGCGAGCGCCAGGACGCAAGCGAAGACCAGGTGGCCGGCTCGCCGGCTTCGAACCAGGAGGTAGACCTCGCCCTGAGCCAGGAAGGGGACGTTAAGGATCGCCCCGAACAGCCAATAGACGCGGAAGTCGGGGGACTGCCAGCCTCGGACGACTCCCAAGAACATCGCGAGCGAAGCAGCGGCGAACATGAGCAGGGCCGCGGCCCAGACTCCTTCGTGTGGACGCCTCCGGTCCGCGAAACGCCGGATGAGCATCGCCCCGAACACCAGCGCGATCGTCCCCGCCGCAAGCGGGAACACCGCCAAACCGAAGCCATGACCGCTCGAGGCGATCACTCCTCAGCGTCCTCCGATGCCGCTTCTGGCTCATCACGGAGGGCGCGCCTAAGGACCTTCCCGGTGACGTGATGCGGAAGGGCCTCCACGACCTGGACATCCTTAGGCCATTTGAACCGCGCCAAGTACCCGTGCAGGAAGTCGAGGATCTCTCCGGCCGCCAGGTCCTCACCTTCCTTGGCGACCACCCAGGCCTGTACGGCCTCGCCCGTTCGCTCATCGGGTATGCCGACCACCGCGGCCTCGGCCACTTTGGGATGCTGCTCGATCGCGTCCTCGACCTCCTTCGGGTACACGTTGAAGCCCGACACGATGATCAAGTCCTTCTTGCGGTCCACAAGGAAGAGGTAGCCGTCCTCGTCCCGATACGCTACGTCACCCGTCTTCAACCATTCGCCTTCGAATGCTTGGGAGGTCTCGTCCGGCCTGGCCCAGTAGCCGGCGAACACGTTCGGCCCGCGAACGTAGATCTCGCCGGGGTCCTCGTCCTCGGCGTCGTCTCCGTCCTCATCGACGAGCCTAACCTCCAGGCCCGGCAACGGCTTCCCGATCGACCCTGGCTTGGCCTCAGCTCCCACCGCGTTCGAGGTCACGGCGGGCGCCGTCTCCGTTAGCCCGTAGCCCTCCCAGATCGTCACCCCGAATCTATCCCGGAAGCCGTTAAGGACGTCTACCGGCAGCGGCGAGGCGCCCGAAACGGCCAGGCGCACCGACGAGAGCCCCGAGGCATCTGCCCCGCCGTCCGCGGCGGCAAGCCACCCGGCGAACATTGGCGGGGCACCGGGCAGGACGGTGACGCCCTCTCGCCGGATCAGCTCCAACGTCTCGCTGGGATCGAATCGTTCGACCAGGACGGCCGTGCCTCCCATGCTTACCGTCATGCCCATGACGGCGTTCAGCGCGTAGATGTGGAACAAGGGAAGGGCCACCAGAACGACGTCCTGTTCGGTCTGCGCCAGCGCCGGCACCGACTCCATCTGGTCGAGGTTTGCGCGAAGGTTGCCGTGGCTGAGCATCGCCCCCTTCGGGGCCGCGGTTGTGCCCGACGTGTAAGCCATGACGGCTAGATCGGTCGGTTGGGTAGTGATCTCTGGCAGCTCCCCCTCTCCGCCCAAGGCCTCCTCCAGCGAGATGGTTCCCTGCGGGGCCGGAGGTCCGCCAGTGAACAAGACCGTCTGGAGGTCGGCCAGCCGGTCCCGGACGGAGAGCAGGCCCGGAAGGGAACCCACCTCGGTGATGGCCAACTTCGCTCCGGCGTCGGCCAGGATGTAGCTGATCTCCTCCGGAGTGAGCATCACGTTCAGGGGGCAGGCCACTCCGCCGACTCGAAGGATGCCGTAAAAGCTGGCCACGAACTCGGGGACATTCCCAACGACCAGCGCCACGCGATCACCCTTCGATACGCCCAGTGAGGCCAGGGCAGCGGCGGTCCTGTCGACGCGCTCGTCCAGATCGGAGAAGGTGATGGGCCGGCCGTGGAACAGGAGCGCGGCCTTGGCGGGAAAGTCTTCCGCGGCGTCCCGGACCACGTCGGCCAGGTTCACCCGACGCTCCCCCACATCTCGCTAGCCATATTCACGGGACCTCCTCGAACTCTCGCCCCACTGCCCTGGCGGGTGTCCGACCGGCCCACTCAGCATGGGTGGTCCCCCGGGACTCCAGGAGTGCTACCTCCTCGAACCCGCCGATCCTGCGCTCGAAGAGAGCGAGGCGGCAGGAAGCGACTTCCGAGTTGTGACAGTACCTCGACGACCCGTCCGGGTCCTGATAGCGAGCCCGGATCATCGAACGAACCGGCGCCTCGATACGCCCCGTCAGCCGATGGTGGCGTGTGTCCACGCCAACGCGCCAGCGGCCCAGGCCGAAGTCCCGCTTCCAGGAGAGCTTCGTCAGCCGGATCCATTCGCCCCGCCATCGGACGCCTATCGACGTGAGATAAGGCGTCTTGAACGGCCCGCGCCTTCCCTGAGCGATGAGCGCGTGCACGATGGCTTCCTCCCCTTCGAAGTCGGAACAGTGCGCCCACGCCCAGCGCTCCGCATGCCGCTCGCCGTACAGATGGCCCTGCTGTCCTGGAGCATCGTCCACACGGGAGGTCACCCCGTCGATGGTTATGACCCCCCCGACAAGCGTGTCCACATTCGGAGCGAGCGGCTTCGTGGGCGCAAGGTTGCCGCGGTACATGACGCTCGGCAGGAGACGATAGGTGGGGCCGCCGGTTCCGAACTCGAGATCCCATCTGACCGAATGGCCACCGCCCTCGAGCGAGCCGGCGGCGTGCCCCGATCGCATGACACACCCGTCGATTTCGGTGTCGAACGATTCCGAGGACAGTCTCCAGGACGACGAGGCTCGATGGATCCCGAAGGTGCCGGTGGGCCCTGTCGGATCGAATCGGGCGAACCAGACCCCGGCCGACCCGGATCCGCGCCTTGGCGCCAGGTACGTGGATCGGATCCAGTACCCGGCTCCGGTGGCCGTGTCCGTGAATGTCAGGAACCAGACCTCGTAGGTCCCGCGGCCCGTGGCGCGGTGCGTGTTGTCCTGTTCGGTCAAGGCGCCAGAAGGATACGCCGGGGCCCGCCCCTAGAATGGCCGTTGCCGACATGACTCGCGCAAAGCCGATACCTTCACCGAGGCTCCTGTTCTCGACGGCTCCGTTCTTCCGGCGGCCGATCCGCGAGGCCTTCGGCCCCATCGCCGACGCAGGCTTCGACGCCGTCGAGGTGATGGTCACTCAGGACCCCCACACCCAGGAGCCTCGCCTCCTTGCCGCCGCGTCTCGCGAGTTCGGGCTCAAGGTCGAGGCGATCCACGCACCCTTCCTGCTGGTCACGCGCCGCGTCTGGGGAACCGACCCGACGGGCAAGATCTACCGCGCCGTGCAACTTGCGGAGGAGGTTGGCGCCTCCCTCGTAGTGATCCATCCACCCTATCGGTGGCAGGTGCGGTTCCGCCGGTGGGTGGAAGGCAACCTGGCGGAGTACTCGGCCAGGACGGGAGTGACCGTGGCGGTCGAGAACATGTTCCCGATCCGTCTCCGCGGTGAACGAGGCGTCCGGTTTCACTCGAGCCAGGGGTTCGAGGACCTCGAGCGCTTCCCCTACCTCGTGCTGGACACGAGCCACGCGGCCGTCGCGAACCTCGATATCCGCGAGGTGTACCGCGAGTACAGGGACCAGATCCAGCACGTTCACCTGTCGAACAACGCGGGCAAAGGGTGGGACTCCCACCTGCCCGTCTACCAGGAAGGTGTCCTCCCCCTTTCGGAGTTCCTGGAGGACGTCGTCGCGGACGGCTTTGCCGGGAACGTCTGCCTCGAGCTTGATCTCAGGCCATGGCTCGACGACCCCGATGCCCTCCGAGAGGTCATCGTGAGGAATCGCGAGTTCTGCGAGGGCCGCCTGGTTGCCCGCAAGCCGTCCGCCTGAGATCGCTCTTCAGCGAGGATCCCACGGGCGGATCGTCGCCAATGCCTCTCCCTGGTCCTGCCAGCCCGGAACATCGGCATAGAGCTCCAGCTCGATCCCGTCCGGGTCCTTGACGTAGAGGCTATGGGATACGCCGTGATCGCTCGCCCCAACCACCTGGGCCCCAGCCTCAACCAGTGCGGCGAACGCACGCCGGACATGATCGTCGCTCGGCAGGCGGATCGCGACGTGATACAGGCCAACCGCGTTCGGAGCGGGGCTCGGGGCGTCCAGCCCCACAGCCTGCAGTGCCAGGTCGTGGTGGTTGGCCCCGGTCGCCGTGAAGAATGCCATACGGCCTGGTATCTCGCCGACCTTTCGGAATCCCAGCATCTCCTCGTAGAACGCCGTCGACCGAACGATGTCCCGCACCCGTAGAACGACGTGACCGATCTCCTGCGGTTCGATTCCGCTCATATCCCGACCCTCCCTTTGCTAGCCTCCCCGCGTGCGACGCTTCACCATGATCACCATCATCATCCTGTTCGTGCTCCTGGCCGTAGCGGCGTTCTTCCAGATCAGAGCGGCGAACGGCCCCCGACGCTACCCCGGGCCGGGCGTCTCGTTCACCCCCAGCGCGACGGCCGTCACCCCCTGATTCTCCGGTAGGCCATCGGATATGCTTCGTCTAAGGGGCTCGGCCATCATGTGCAGGCACATGCTTCGCGGTTTTGCGGCAGTCTTCCTATTGGCCGGCGCCTGCTCGAAGGGGAGCTCGACCATTTCCCCAACGACAGGTTCACCGGCAACGATAACCACTCCGGCATCGAGCCCCTCGCCCTCGCCGCTCCCCGCGACCCGTCTGGCATCCGGGGAGGCGCTGCCGGCAGAGTGCAGTCCGGGCTCGCCGCAGCCAACCGACACGGTCGCCTTCGCCGCCCTGGGTCGCGCGTGGACACTCAGCCAATCGGGTGAGGGCCTAACATGTCTCTTCGACGTTGGCGACCCCGGCCCCTTCGTTTGGGGCCCGCTGGGCGACCGCGTGCAGGTGGCGAGCCTCCAGGTCGATGGCCTGCCCGGAGCGCAATCGCGCCCCGCGAGCACCCTTGTGCCAGGTCCCTCCTCGTGGGGACACCCGACAGGGAAGTCGATCGTTTTCGTATCGCCCGACGGGCTGCAGCTGGAGAAGGTCCATATGGGCAACACCGATCTCGACGACGTGACGCCCCTCACCAATATCCTCCCCGACGCCAATTACCTGAGCGTCGCCTACCATCCTTCCGGCCTGGCCTTCGCCTTCGCTCTGGAGTCCGAGGGCGAGCAGTCGATCTGGATCTCGTCGAACATCGGCCAGAACCCGCAGCGGCTGGTGTTCTCGGAGGAGGGAACGACGTTTGGGGCGCTCGCCTTCTCGCTGGATGGCAAATCGCTCTACTACGCGGCCCAGCACTCGGATGACCATCCGGAGCTCCACCTGATCAAGCTCACCGATACGAGCAAGGCGCCGGTGGTATGGCACGGTACTGTCGGCCAGGGGATCCTCGACATATGGCCGGGGAGTGACGCGAAGTCGTTCGCCTTCACACAGGGCAAGTCATGCGAGGAAGCGGTCGGGATGTACTCGACTTCAGATGAGGCCTCTCCCGCGCTGCCGGACGAGACCCGTCCCACACGGATCCTCGGATGGTTGGACGAGACATCGATCCTGGTTGCCGCTGGCGCCTGCGGCGGCCCCGTGGATCTCTCGTCGGTGAACATTTCGAACGGTGAGGTGGTCCCGCTCGTGATAGGCGTCGACGCAGGGGCCGTCAGGACACCGGCTCCCGTACCGGCTCCGCCGCTTCCCGAAGGGATCGGCGGCAGCGGCTTCGCCTGATAGACGCAGGACACGGCCGGTCCGGCCGCCTCAGAGCCTAGGCGAAATGCCCTTCCGCCTCCTCAGATTCTGCCGGAGCATCTCCTGGATCGTGTCCCTGACCCGGTCGGCCAGGTCGAACACGAGCATCTGGTCCTCCCACGCTTTCCCTTCGTATCCGTCGGTTCGGATCGGCTGACCGAACTCAACGATCCACTTCGAAGGCAGCGGGACGAGCCCAAGCGGCCCCAGCCACGGGAAGAACGGCGTGATGGGGAAGTAAGGAAGGCCTCCTAGCCTCGCGAGCGGCTTCGCGTCGGCGATCATCGGATAGACCTCCTCAGATCCGACTATGGCCACGGGGACTATGGGGACGCCGGCACGCAGCGCGATCTCGACGAACCCTCCGCGGCCAAACCTCTGGAGCCGGTACCGGTTCCGATACCCCTTCCCAACGCCCCTGAAGCCCTCTGGAAAAACGCCCACGAGCTCTCCCGAGCGCAACAGACGCAGAGCGTCGTCGTCGCAGGCGAGCGTGCTCCCCATCTTCCGGGCCAGTGGGGCAACGACGGGCAGGCGGAAAGCAAGGTCGGCCGCCAGCAACCGGACGTGGCGGTGGGCCGGGTGGCTGTCCAGCAGGCCGAACCTCATCACCAGGGCGTCGATCGGCAGCGCGCCGCCGTGGTTGCCCACCAGGAGGGCCGGGCCGACGGAAGGGACGTTTTGTAGGCCGATCCAGTTCACCCGCCAGTACCAGCG
>Ga0210378_10000586_pt1 | contig 18696 bp, 19 predicted proteins | sample PLM1_60_b1redo_FD_155465 | JGI IMG/M metagenome (GOLD analysis project Ga0210378, IMG submission 155465) | Groundwater sediment microbial communities from an aquifer in East River, Colorado, USA - PLM1_60_b1 redo | ecosystem: Environmental > Terrestrial > Soil > Riparian zone | place: USA: East...
AAGATCGAACCTCACCCGATGTCTCGGCACGTAGCGGACGGCTTCCCCCGCCGCGACGTTGTCAGGGGTGATGTGTGCGAGGAACCGGGCGTAGTCGTTCAGAGGTTCGGTGACGATCCGCACTCTCCGCACGGTCGCTCCAGCGTCGGTGACCTCCCGTATCAGCCCGAGGTAACCAGCCCGATAGCTGTAGTCCTGGGGCTCCCCGGCCAGGAACCGGCGGAACGGCTCGTCCTCCTGCTCCACGCCGTAGGCGTCCTTGATCTCCAGGTGGAAGGCGTCCTTATGCTGCCGGAACAGGTTCCGGAACTCCTCAAGCGTCAGTTTCTCCACCGATGTCCTCCGGCAGGTACTTCATCAGTCCCTTGGGGACACGCACCACCGTCTCGCCCGCAGGGATCTTGAGCTGGGCCAGGATCCCCGGGTGATCAACGATGTAGCCCTGAACGATCAGGTCTTCGCCGTCCTCGTACAGACGGGGCGATCCCTCGTCGCCAGTGCCCCCACCCAGGAACCGTACGGCCATGAGTCCGCCTCCTCGCGATGGTTGCTTGAGTTGCTCGTTCGAGCGATCGTCCTCCCCCGCTGCTCGGCCGTCAATACCCCGCACCCTGGTCCCAAACAACGAAGCGCTCCTCGCCCGGCGGGTCGGCCGAACGGGGCGCATCATGCCGGATGGATAACGGCGGCGCCCGCTGCTGCAACGTTCCACGGCGTCGGATGCGCCGAGGGCAGGGCTGGGGCTGTCGTGGTCCTGCAGGTCACAGCCAGGGAAAGGTTGATGACGGTCCGCGCGGTCGTGTTCGATATCGCGAGACTCGGCTTGCCGACAGCCGGGAGTTCGGCGCGTGGGCGGACTGGATCGGGGTGCCTCGGCACGCGTTCCGCGGTGCTGGGCCGGTGACGGCGGCGGGCCGGGACAACGTGGAGACCTTCCGGTACTTCCGCTTGTGGTGGGTCGCCGGTGCGGCGTGGGGCGTCTTGAACGGGTCCGCAAATGTCCTCCAGGTGTCCCGGAGCTGCGGTATCACCTCGCCAGCCGTCCACCTATTGTCGGGCGTATGAGTCGCTCTCCTGCGGTAGCTGCGCCACTGCTCGTGTTGTGGGACGTAGACGGCACGCTGATTCACAACGGTGGCGTGAGTAAGGAGGCCTACGCGGCCGGCTTCACAGCGCTGACCGGTCGGCCTCTCGTGCACCCGGTGATCACCGACGGCCAGACCGATCCTGCGATTATCCGTTCGCTGCTTGAGCGCCACGGCATAGAGCCCACGCCTCAGCTTCTGGCGCGCGTCCCCGACGTGATGCCCGCCGCGCTGGACGGCCTCGTTTCGCGACTGCGCGAGCGTGGCCACGCCAAGGCCGGCGCTCGTGAGGCCATCGACGCGCTCAGCCAGCACGCCGGTGTCATCCAATCAGTGCTGACAGGGAACATCGCGCCCAACGCCTACACCAAGACCGCGACGTTCGGCCTGGATGTGGGCTTGGACTACGAGGTTGGCGGGTACGGCTCCGACTCCGAGGTACGCGCCGAACTCGTCGGAGCCGCCCGACGAAAGGCAGTCGGCAAGTACGGCGTGGCGGCTGGCGACCTGACCACGGTTCTGATTGGCGATACTCCGCGCGACGTCGAAGCGGGCCGGATCGGTGGCGCTTATGTCGTGGCCGTCGCCACGGGCGAATATGGCCAGGAGCGGCTGGGCGCTGAAGGCGCTGACGTGGTCTTGGCTGATCTACGCGATACGCCGGCCGTTGTCCGTGCCGTGCTCGGTGCCCGGGGCCGGAGTGCTGCCTGACGGCTCGGTTGGCACGTACGGGTAGGCCATCTCCCAGACACGTTCGAGCGATCGTGTGTACATGTCGAAGAGGTCGCCGCCGTTGACCTGGCGCAAATGCAGGATCGGTGCCATGTACCCGTACACGCCGTAGGCGTGCTGGTTGATCAGCATCTGGTCGTCGTAGACGAAGATCGAGTTGTACAGCGTGGTGCGGTGCAGCCGGAACTCGATCCCCGGTACGCCGAGCAGTGGCCGGTAGTAGGCGATCGCCATCCGAACCCGCCCGACCAACCCTTCGTAGAGCTGCTCTTCCACCCCGCGCAACGCGATCTCTGGGGTGTCCGGGTCGCCCAGGGCGATCCGGACCCGCACGCCCGAGGCCGCCTTGTCCCGGAGGAGCCCGATCGACTCCGGGTTGTCCTCGGGTAGGAACAGGCTGGCGTAGGCCATCAGCGTGATCTCTCGACGCGCGCCTTTGAGCAACTCAAGCCACAGGGATCGCGGCGTCGCCGAACGATGCGGATAGAAACACACCACCTCCGCCTCGTTCGCGGCGCCGCGCGTCTCCTCGAGCGACGGCCACAGGTAGCCCAGCTGCGCCTCGAGGCATCGTGCGGCCCGCAGGGCGGTGGTCCGGTGCGGGGTGACATCGCGGTTGATCCACCGCTCCACCGTCTTGGGGTCAACCCCCAGATCCTCTGCCAGCGACTGGACGGTACGCCCAGCGTTGGTCACCGCGCTGCGCAGCCGCTCGTTGGGCACCGCTTCCAGTTCCATGCGTCATAGGGGCGTTTCGGGGCGTTCTCGCCGGTCAGCAAACGCACCCTAACGACCACCTGGCGTGGTGTCGACGCCCCGGTGTCCGCAGATCAAATAGAGCCGCAAACACGTTGCTTGAAAACTTAATCCCCGTCCGTCGGAGCCCGGCAGATTTCGATGAGGGACGCGACCGTGCGCCGGAGACGTCCCTGGAGGTGCCGTCGGGGCGGTGTGGCGTCAGCCTTGTCATTGTTACGGTCCGCCTATGGATCTCGTTGCCCAGGCCACCCGGGAGGCTCGCCGGTACCTCGATGCGCCCGCGTTGGCGCAGCGTTGGGCCCATGTCCAGGCCGTGGCCGCGCGTGCGGCTGAGCTGGCCGCCACTGTCGACGAGGCGGATCGGGAGTCGCTTGTGGCCGCGGCCTGGCTGCACGACATCGGGTACGCGCCGGCTCTGGTTCAGACGGGTTTCCACCCGTTGGACGGGGCGCGCCATCTGGAGAGCGCCGGCTTCCCGTCGAGAGTGGCGGCGCTGGTCGCGCACCATTCTGGAGCGCGGTTCGAGGCCGCCGAGCGTGGCTTGCTGGTTGAGCTCGAGCGCTACCCGCTGGAGGCCGGGCCGGTGATGGACGCGCTGGTGGCGGCGGACCTCACGATCGGCCCGCAGGGAGAGCGGTTCAGCTACGACGAGCGGCTCGATGAGATCCTGATCCGCTATCCGGCGGGCAGTGTGGTGTATCGGGCGATGAGCCGAGCCCGTCCGGTACTGGTCGTTCATGTCGAGCGGGTCAATGCCCGGCTCAGCCGATGAACGGTTCCGTGCGTTCTTCCAGCGCGTGCCTGATTCGCAACCGCATGGAGGGATGCATGTCCAACGTGTCGAGGTCGCCGGGGGCGACCCATCTGACCTCGCGGGATTCGCGCGAGTTGCGGAGTTGTCCGCCGATTGGCCTGGCGGTGAAGGCGATGGAGAACTGCTGGCGGACCTCGCCGTCGTCGTAGGCCATGACGTGGTTGGGGTTGGTGTAGAGCCCGACCAGGCCGGTGACCTCCACCTCGATGCCGGTCTCTTCCCGGACTTCCCGCACTACGGTGTCGCGGATGAATTCGCCGATGTCGTGACCGCCACCGGGTAGCGCCCACAGGCCGTTGTCGGTGCGGTGGATCAACAGCAGCTCGCCGCGGTTGTTGCGGACCGCGGCGACCACGGACGGCACGACGCTGTTCGCCACCGGCGCTGCGGGGTCGTCGATGTAGTCCACTCTGGCCATGCCCTACCTCCCGTTGACCGACGCCACGATGGCGGCGGTGTCAGTGACCGGTGTCGCCCCGGCCCAGACGCGGTCGAAGCTGGTCAGGTAATGGTCCACCACCCGGCCGCCGGGTACTCGCTGCAGGTGGAGGACCGGGTTCTGGGCGGCCGGCGCGCCGAAGGCGTGCACGTTGGCGAGCAGCGTCTCGTCGCTGCGGTAGATCGATGCGTACAGGGTGGTGTCGTGCAGGCGCAGTTCCACACCGGGTGTGGCGAGGACGGGCTCGAAGTAGCGCAGGCTCAGCGTGACGCGGTGGGCCAGGCCAGCGCCGAAGCCCTCCTCCTCACCGCGCCGCGCCACCGCGGTGCCGGCGGGATCACCGAGCAGAAGCCGGATCCGGCAGCCTTCCCGGGCACGGTCGGCCAACAGAAGCGCGTCGTTCTGCTCGGGAAAGAACAGGCCCGCATACACCAGGATGTCGATGCATTCCCGGGCTTGGACCACGAGTGAGCGCCACAGATCGGCCGGGACCGACGACCGGGACGGGTAGAACTCCACCAGCTCCGCCCGGCTGACGGAGACAGTACGGGGATTCTGCGCGGTGGACGGCCACAGGTAAACCTCGTCGACCCCGAGGAGCGCTGTGGTGGCCTCGCGGTGCACAGGCTGCGGTATCCGCTCCTTCGTGACCCACCGCTCGACGGTCTTCGGGTCGACACCCAGCCGCTCAGCCACCTGACGGATCGTCAGGTGTTTCGCCGCGATCGCGCCGCGGAGGCGCTCGTTGGCCATCTCACCGCCAGGGACTCGAAGGGGACAGGTGGGACTTTTGTACCGGCTGCGGGACGTCCCTGAAAGTCCCGGTCACGTGGTGACGACACCCCTCCACGGGCAGATCGAATGGGGGTCGTTACCCGCAGCTTGACATGGACAGAGAAATGACTGACATCCCGGCTGGTCACAGACCGTTTGGCACCGTGCGACTCGCGTGGCTGCGCTGGATCGACTGGTTGCGTCTCGTTCTCCAGACAAGGGCGGCCTACGGCGGGCGCAAGGTGTCCGACCGTGGCTACCGGCGGGGAGATCGGATCTCCCCGCCGCCACCAACCACAGGGCGTGGCGGCGGGTGACCCGGGTAGGTGCGGCGGCTGTCCTTCGCCCTGGATGGCCGCTGTACCGCCCGATCGGATCGCAGCCATTGCTCATCCATTGCCGACGGGACGCCTGCCGGGGCCATCGGCCCGCTGCATGACCCTGAGCAGGCCCGACCACCTGGTAGGTGATTCGTTGCGGCGGGCCATCACCTGCGGCGCCCGTTCTGGTCGCCGCGTGGCGCGCCAGTTCTCGCTCGTCCTCCGGCGGCGCGCGGCGCCACTGTGACCGCGCCGTCGTGCGCGAACACAGCAACGTCTTCTGCCGGACCGCCGAAAGGGAAGTCATGTCCATTCAAGACGTCGTCGACCAACTCCTTGATGCGAAGAACACGCTGGCCGCGTCAGAGCATGCTGCCGGCCGGGCTGCGGCAGACCTTCAGCACGCCGAAGACCTGGTCGGCGCGGTCCTCGACCGAGTCTGGGATCTCAGCATCATCGGGCGGATCACCGAGAAGCGCATGTGGGTTCTCGCAGCAGGTGACCTCGTCTCGGCCGGCCGCCTTGACACGAGGGCATGCTCAACTCTGCTGCCATGTTCGCGGGTGACCTTGTGCCCACGAGACAGCCGTCGCCGCGCGCCGGGACCGCACGCGGCTAGGCGCCTGCGGCCCACTGGCCGGCGGATCCATGGACCGGCTCCCTGGCGACGACCCGGCCGGTTTCCCGTCCCGTCGCCGTGCGGTTATCGCCAGGGAGCCCTCTCTCACGTGAGCGAACTCGATGATCGCCTGGAGGCGGTGACCCGATGAGACGGGGTGTGGACCGCGGTCCACTCATTCGACGTCGCGGCGTGCTCGGTCGCGGCACGCCCCTAGCATCTGGCGTATCGGCGGACGCGGTACCCGTAGGTGAGGCACTACGGCTCGCTGCGGCGGGCTCAACGAGCATGGGCGTGATCAGCCGGCGACTGCCGCGCTGGCGCCCTTCACCCGACCGCAGCGCGCGAGCGATGCTAACTGCGGAGTCGCTGCGGGCGGCGCACAGCGCCGATGCCGGGTGTGTGTGCAGCCGCTGTGGTGTGGCCTGGCCGTGTGAGAGCAAGTGGGCCGATGAGATGTTCCCGGCCGCGCAGCAACTCTACGCCGCTCGGATGGACGAGGCTGGCTCGCCGGCGTCCCCACCTGCCGGCCTCGTGATGTTGACCCGAACGGCTTCGACGTCAAGCATGGCGGCCGGGTCGTCAGGAGACGCATCAGCGCCGACGTGCCCCCGGCGGATGTGCGGCGGCCTGCTATTGGACGATCGTGCTGGCCGGCTGGGACAGCGGTCCTACACTGCGTGGGGTTTCGATCACGGCGAGGACAGAGTTGTGGCCAGGAACGGCAATGTGCAACAGGACCTTTTCAGCCTCACGGACGCCGACCAAGCGGTCCCGGAGCCGGTGCTAATGTCGCTGAACCCGGCCTACTACGAGCTGATCTGGTCCGGGGAGAAGCACTTCGAGTACCGGCGCCGTTACCTGCATGGACCAACCGAGTGGTTCGCCTGGCTGACCAAGCCGACCTCGCGTCTCGGCTCCGTCATCGAGCTGGGCACCCCCGTTATTGGGCCACCGGCGGAGATCGCCGAGCTGGCCGAGCGGAGCCGACCGGGCAACGGCGAGAGCGTGTTCGAGTACACCCAGGACCTGCCCGTCGCTTACGCGGTGCCGATCGTGCGGGTCCGGGAGGTGGCCGGGCCGAACCTGCGGGAGCTCCGGGCCCGGCTGGGCCGGTTCTCGCCGCCACAGAACTATGTCCGGCTGCGGCACAACCCCGCCCTGCTGGGGCTCTGCCGCGAATTGCTGACCTTGCCGGTGACTCGGCAGATGACCGTCACACCGCCGGGAGCGTCCGATGCACCAGTTACGGCGTAGGCCCGGAACGGCCGAGGACGGGCGAGAGGCGCGCCAGGTGATCAGCGGTGCCGGGGATTCGCCGTTGCGGGCCGCGCGGCGGCGCCGTAACTGGACGTTGGAGCACGTCGTGGGTCTGCTCGACGCCCAGTCAGAGTCCGGGTGCGGCGCGACGCCGTCCATGCTCAGCGGTTGGGAGCGCGGCGAACGCAAGACCAGCCTCCGCTATCGGCAGCGGCTGTGCGCGGTCTACGGCGAGGCGCCGGAGGTGTTGTTCGCCTATCAGGACCAGGTCGCGGATCCGGTGTGGGACGCGACGGGCGCCGGTACCGAGGTGCCCCAGCTCCTGCACGGGTTCGATGCGTTGCTGGAAGCCATGATGGCTGTGGTGGCGACGGCTCAGCAGTACCTGGTCACGACCGGATCCCGGTCAGCGGAGTGGCAGTACCTGGATGCGATCGAGACGGCGTTGCACCGCCACGGGCGACTCACGCACTACCGGGTGCTCTATGGCCCGCCCCACCATCAGGTCCTGGTCGAGCATCTGCTCCGGCTGGTCGAGCTGCGCGACCGCGAACGGGACGCAGACACGACATCGGAGCCCCGGGTGCACCTGGCCATGGTCAGCGGCCCTGACGCGGGCCCGGAACGGTTCTTCGTCGCGTCCGAACGCGCCGCCGTCGCGATCGTCCCGTCGCTGATCACCGATGGCGGGTTCGACACCGGCCTGCGGCTCGGTGCCACCGCGGCGGGAGGCCTGATCCAGCATGCGCGGCAGGCGTACGCGGCGGCCCGGCCGCTGCGGACCGCGCAAGAGGTGCATGCGTTGGCGCCGCGGGGTGAATGATTGCCGGCATGACGCCGGAGCCCGCTGACGTTCTCGTCGCAGCGCACGCCGACCACGGCTCGGTCCTTGCCCTCACGCAGCAGCTGGTGCGCATCCCCAGCCGTGGTGGCATTGACCACTACCTGTCGATGGTCGAGGCCGTCGAGGACTGGCTGATGGACGCACGGCTCCGGCCTCGCCGCCTGGTCGACGACGGTGGCCGGGTGGTCGGCGTGGTGTGTGACATCGCCGGCGGCCGGCCCGGTCCGCGGTATGTCCTGGACGCGTGCCTGGACACCGCGCCGTTCGGCGATGAGGCCGCCTGGGCGCATTCGCCGACGTCCGGCGTCATCGAGGATGGCTGGCTGAATGGGCGTGGCGCCGCCGACTCCAAGGCCGCCGTCGCCGTGTTCTGCCACCTCGGTGCCCGCCTCGCCCAGCACGTCGACCAGCTGCGCGGCACCGCGACCCTGCTCTTCGACGCCGACGAGCACACTGGCCGGTTCGGCGGCGCCCGCGAGTACTTCGCCGGCGCGGATGCTCCGGACGACGTCGCTGGTGTCTACATCGGCTACCCGGGCCTGGACGAGCTGGTGGTCGGCGGCCGCGGGGTGTGGCGGGTCCGGCTCCGGGTCCACGGCGTCGCCGGGCACTCCGGGTCCAGCCGCTACGCCCCGAACGCGATCAACAAGGCCACCGAGCTAGTCGGGCTGCTGCGCGAGGCCGCGCTGCCCGGGCCAGGAGCGCGGGAGTTCCCGTTGCCACCCAAGGTGACCGTGACCGAGATCAGAGGAGGCGAAGGCTTCTCTGTCATGCCGGATGTCTGCGCCTTGAGCGTCGACGTGCGGCTCACTCCTGACTTCGACGCGCCCGCCGCCCAAGCGCTGATCCGCGACGCCATCGGCACCCTGGATGAGCGCTGGCCGGACACCCGGCCTACCACCGTCGAGGTCGTCACCGACTGGCCGCCTTATCGGCTGCCGCCGACGTCCGCGTTGGTCGAGGCGCTGCTGGACGGCGCGGCCGGCGCCGGTTTGAGGCCTGAGCCGCGGGTAGCCGGCCCGTCGAACATCGGCAACTACCTCGCAGGCCTCAGCATCCCGGCGACCGCCGGGTTCGGCGCCGTCTACGAGGGCCTGCACGGCACGGACGAGCGGATCCGCGTCGACACTGTTCCCGCCGTGCAGGCCAGCTACCACCAGGCGATCCTGACCCTGCTCAGCTGAGGAGAAACCGCAGCTCAGCCGGGCGAAACAGGAAACAACGCGTAAATAACCGATAACTGGTCGTCTGGTCCCGGCCCATCGCCAGGCCGCATCGTGCATCCACACGATTCGGCACTGGGAGTGGGCACATGGCTACAGGTCGCACCATCGGGTTTCCCCGGGAAAGCACTGACGGGGACCGCCGCACGCTGCTCACGCCGCTCGTCGCTACTCACCTGCGGGTCGCCGGCTTCAGGGTGCTGGCCGAGTCGAAGATCGGCGCCGGCGTGTTCCTCGACGACGAGGAGTACCGGGCCGCAGGCGTCGAGTTCGCGCCGGCCTCCGACGTGTGGGCGTGCCCGCTGGTGCTGCGCCACAAGATGCCTCACCCGGCGGACGTCGCACGGCTGGCACCCGGTCAGGCCGTCGGCGCGTTGTTCCACGCCGAAGGCAACCCGGCGATGCTGGCCGCGCTGCGGGCCAGCAAGGTCCGGGCGTGGAGCTATGAGTTCTTCGCCGACGAGGACGGTTTCCCGCTGGCCCGTCCGGGCGGACACATCGCCGGCGTCCTGGCAGTGCTGCACGGTGCCTACCACCTGCAGAGCGCGCAGGGCGGCCGCGGAGTGCTGCTGGCCGCTGTGCCGGGGGCCGACGCCGCGCAGGTGCTGGTGATCGGTCACGGCAACGTCGGCGGGGCGGCAGCGGCCACCGCCGCCCGGCTGGGCGCCGAGGTGACGGTGCTGGCTCGCGGCGAGGAATCCGCGGTGCGCTACGCGGAGAACGCGCCGGCCGGTGTGCGGGTCCTGGTGAACACCCCGGCGATGCTGCGGGACTGCCTGCGGGAGGCGGACCTGGTCATCGGCGCGATCCTGATCTCGACCTACGACACCGCGCCGATGATCACGGATGAGGATCTGCTGCTGATGCGGTCCGGCTCGGTGATCGTGGACGCCACCTGCGGCTACGGGCCCGGCTACCTGCCGACTGCCGGGCCGGTGCAGTGGCCCGGCGCCTCCCCACGGACGGTGCGGGGTGTGCTGCACGTCAAGGTCGACGTGCTTCCGCAACTGGTCCCGGTCACGGCTGTGCAGGCGTACACAGCCACCGCGGCGCCATACGTGGTGCGCCTCGCCAAGGTCGCGTTCGGCGGTGACGCCGATCCGGTCATCGCCGCCGGGTTGATCGCCGCTGACGGCGACCTGATGCACCCCGTGCTGCGGGAGCACGCCGCTCACTATGGGACTGCGTCGTGACCGCCGTGACGTGGTCCGACCGCGCCGCCACCTACGCCGCCGAGACCGCGCCGGTCCCGACCCCGGTGCTGTTGCCCCGCCTGCTCGCCTCTACCCGCAGCTGGAGCCTCGCCGAGGCGCCCGCCGGTGCCGGGCATTTCCTCGACTCCTACGCCGTCGCCGGCTGGCGCGAGATCACCCTCGTCGACGCCGAACCGGCGATGCTCACCGAAGCCGTCGGCCGGGCCGCCACGTACGGGCTCACCGCGCACCCGGTACGGGCCCGCATCCAGGACCTCGCGGCCCTCGGCCACCGCTACTACGCGATCGTCGTGCCCAACGCCGCGCTGAACATGCTGGCCGCCCAGACCACGACCCAGGAGACCCTGGCCGCGCTCCGCGGCGCGCTGCGCCCCGGCGGGATGCTCCTGGCGCAGTTCCTCGGCATCCACCAGGACGGCACCCTCGACCGGTCCGGCTGCTTCGACCCGGACCTGCCCGAGGACACCTGGACCGAGGAATGGCGCCGCCCCATCACCGGCGGCCGATCCCTGACCCGCCGGCGCCGCCAACGCCGCGCCGGCCCTGACCTCACCATTGAGATCGCCCTCAGCGTCGACGACACCGCACCGACCCACCACCAGATCGCGCTGCGCCTGCTCGCGCTGGCTGACCTGCCCGGCCAATGCCGGGCCGCCGGCCTCGGCACCGTCGTCACCCGGCCCGGCACCCACGGCATGAGCGAACTACTCGTCGCCGTGCCGCGCGGAGGCCAGCACCGATGACGACCATCCATCTCGCCGAGGACTACTGGGCCACCTACTTCGCCGATGGGTTCCGGTTCGGCCTCGGCACCGAGGACATCCTGGCCGGGCTGCGCGAGCTCCCGCCGACACCATCCTGGCTCGACCTGGGCGCGGGCTCGGAAAGCCTGCTGTGGAGCATCGGCCTACGCCCGTCCGCGCTCACCGCGGCCGACGTCGACCCGGATCGGCTCGATCGGCTCGATCGGCTCCGGGCCTACGCCGCCGAGGGTCGCCCTCGGGGCGCGTATGAGACCGCGCTGCGCTTGTGCGGCCGCAGCGACGACGACTGGGCCGCGCGGTGCGCCGCCCTCACCGACACCCGCGTCGCGGACTGCCTGACCGGCGGACCGCTGCCGTTCGACCCGGGCACCTTCGACCTGGTCACCCAGTTCGGCTTGTTCGGGCTGTGCCGCGACCCGGATCACTTCCTTTCCTGCTGGAAAGCCGCAACCGATCTGATCTCGCCCGGTGGCTGGTTCGCCGGGGCGAACTGGGTCACCACGGACGCGACCAGCCGGTCAGAACGAGTCGGGCTGACTGAGCAGCTCTACCGCGACGCCAGCGATGCCGCCGGCATCACCCTCACCCTGCTGCGCCGCCTGCGGGTCCTCGGCGACCCCGACTTCAGCCACGTGTGGCTCTACACCGGGAGGACGCCGTGATCCGCAACGCCGCCGACCTCGTCTACGCCCCGGTGGGCATCGCCCACCTCACCGGCGACAACGTCGACCTGCTCCGCTCCGCGGCCCTGGGCCGCTCCCGGCTCCGGATCACCACCGCGGCGCAGATCAACGGCAAACCGCACTTCGGAACCGTCGCGGCCGTTCTTGCCGTCTTCGCACTGGCCGAACACGCCTCCGCCGTGTTGGACAAGCCCGCCGAGGTCGTCTTCGACGCCCTCGACAATGCCCCGGCCGTGACCGTGCCGATCAGCGGCGAGACCTACACCCGCTCTGTCGCCGACCTCGTCCGCGCCGGCGGCCTTGAACACAGCGAACGGTTCGACGGCTTCACCCGCCTGCTCGAGTACGCCGCGGACCGCGCCGGCGTGCCGTACACCGTCCGGCCCTACGCCGAGTACCAGCGGCTTGCGCCGGTCCGGGAGTGCCTGCACACGATCGCCGGCCATCTGGAGGAGTTCCGGCCGATCGTCGCGCCGGCCGACGGCGTGGTCCGGATCCGGCCCCGCTGCCCGCACTGCCGGCTGGTCGAGAAATCCGCCCGGTCGTTGAAGATCACCGCTGTGCCCGGCGGCGACGTGCTGCTGGCCAGCAAATGTCCGCTGCACGGTAAGTACATCGAGACGATCACCCAAGCCGGCGCCGGCTGGTACGACGCGAACACGCCGGTCCGGTCCGTTCTCAAGGGTTTCCTGCTGGCCGCCGAGCGGGACCTCTACGACGCGTGCACCGTCTCCGTCGACGGCGCCGACTGGGGCGGCGCCTGGCACGCCCATGTTCTCGCGCCTGGCCTGGCCACCCTCGGCGTGCCGCCGAGCAACTGGCCGGTGTCGGTCTTCACCCCGCTGATCGTCGACGCCAGCGGCGGCAAGCTGTCCAAGACCCTCTACGTCCAGCATGGCGCCTACGCCGATCTGCCCGAGCTCATGCTGAACCTCGACGTGCTGCTCGCGACCGACGAAGGGATCCTCGACCGCGTCTGGGACGAGGTGTCCGGCTGGGTCCGCGAACCGCGGCGGCTGCACCGCAGCTACAGCGTCGAGTTCCTCCGCCGCCGGCTCAACCTCGGAGCTCAAGCGTGCTGACCCAGGCGGCCTTCGACGTCGGGGACTGCTCCCGCATCAACCGGCCCGTCGACCAGCTGCTCGCGGCCATGACCGCCACCGCCGCCCTGCTCGGCTGCGCCGTGCGCCAGCGCATCGCCGATGAGTTCCAGCCGCACGGCGCGACCTGCGTCCTGATCCTGGCGGAGTCGCACCTGGTCGTCAGTACCTGGCCGGAGTACCAGTACGCGTCGATTGACCTCTGCACGTGCCGCGCCGACGTCGACCCGGTCACCAGCATCGATCCGATCCTGCGCGCGCTCGGGGGCACGCTCGTCCACGCCGTCGAGGTGCCCCGCTTCGATCCACGCCCCAAGGCAGCTCCCAGCACAGCACCTCGGACTGAGCTGTCGCACCGATCGCGACCCCTCGCCGGTCCACGGCGGCGTGACCGACGGCCAGCGCTGAGTTGAGGACCTACGCGATGCGACCAAGCACGGCTATGACACAGACCCGGGCGAACCGCCGGGTGCCCGTCGCGGTCCTGCCGGAGACAGACCGCTTCTTCGCCGATCCGGTGCACGCGAACTGGCTCGCCGGGACGCGGCCGGTCGCCGGGGACCGGACCGCCGGGAGACCGCGGTGAACGGTCACCGTGAGCGTCGTCCGGACGGTGCACCGTTGGGCCACCGCCGCCCCCGACCAACACGGCAGCGCCGGTGGCGGGTGCGGGACTGGCGGGTGCGCCGAAAGCTCGGGGTGATCGTGGTGGTGCCGACGGTAGCGCTGCTTATCGCCGCCGTCGTGGGCGTGAACGGGCAGGTCGAGCGGGCCGGGCAGGCCAGCGCGGTCGAGGACCTCGCCGATGTTGGACGGCAGGTCACCTCGCTGGTTCACCAGCTGCAGCGGGAGCGAGACGTAACGGCCGGCTGGGTGGCGCGCGGGCGGACGAGCGAGCCGGCCGACGTCGCGGCGCAGCGCGCCGCCGTTGATCTCGCGGCCCAGGCTTACGCCGGCGCGGTCGACCGGCTCGGCGGGTTGGGCGGGCAAGCGGGCCGGCTGGTCGCCAACGCGGACACGCGCCTGGCCAGCCTGCCGGTGTTGCGCGCGGCGCTGGCGGAGACGGCGCTGCCGGGCGAGGCCGGGTTCGCGGTGTACAGCTCGATCGTCACCGACCTGCTGGCGTTGATCGACGAGATCGGCCGGGCCACCGCCGACCGGGCCCTCGCTGAGCCGGTGCGGGCGCTGGATGCGCTGGCGCGGGCGAAGGAGTTCGCGTCGCAGCAACGCGGCGTGCTGTACGCGGTGCTTTCCGCCGCTACGCCGCGCCCGGAACAGCTCCAGGACTTCCGGTCAGCGGCGAACCAGGAACGCGGGGCGCTGACCGAGTTCCGGTCAGTCGCCTCTCCCGGGCAGCGCCGCCGGTTCGAGGACACCGTGACCGGCCCGGAGGTGGATCAGACCGAGCAGGTCAAGGCCGCCGCAGTGGCCGGCCAGGCGACCCGGACGCTCGGCGGCGCGGACTCCTGGTTGAAGACCTCCACGACCAAGCTGGACCTGATGGCCAGCGTCGAGTCCACGCTGCTGCAAGACCTGGCCCAGGCCAGCGCTGCCGCGCGGGACCGCACCGTCCGCGACGTGATCGGCACGGTCGGGCTCGTGCTGCTGGCGATGCTGTTCGCGTTCGCCGCGATGCTGCTGGGCGCGCGGTCGCTCGGCCGGCGCCTGGACGCCCTGCGCGACGGCGCGTTGACGGTGGCGCACCAGCGGCTGCCCGAGGTGGTGGCGCAGCTGCGCGACGGCCCTACGGCACTGGCGTCGATCGAGGTCGCGCCGATCGACGTGACCGGCGCGGACGAGGTCGGCGAGGTGGCGCGCTCCTTCGACGCGGTGCACCGCGAAGCCGCCCGGCTGGCCGGCGAGCAGGCGCAGCTGCGACGCGACGTCAACGCCGTGTTCAAGAACCTGGCCCGCCGCAGCCAAACCTTGGTGCAGCGGCAGCTGACCGTCCTGGATGAGCTGCAGCGCGACGAGGACGACGACGATCGGCTGAGCCAGATGTTCACCGTCGATCACCTCGCCACCCGGATGCGCCGCCACGGCGAATCGCTGCTCGTGCTGGCCGGCGACGACAGCCCCCGCGCACTCTCCGGACCGGCCCCACTCGCCGACGTATTACGGGCCGCCGCGCAGGAGGTTGAGCAGTACACCCGGATCGACGTCGCCGACACCGACGGCGTCTACATCGTCGGGCACGCCTTCACCGACCTCGTGCACCTGCTCGCCGAACTGCTGGAGAACGCGACCACGTTCTCCTCCCCGAAGACCCGGGTCACCGTCGCCGGCCAGCGCATGCCGAAAGACCTCGGCGTCCTGATCGAAATCGAGGACCTGGGCGTCGGAATGAACTGGGCGCAACTGGCGGACGCCAACGCCCGGTTGAGCGCGCCGCCGACCATCGACGCCGCCGCGCTGAACTCGATGGGCCTGTACGTGGTGGGTGCGCTGGCAATCCGGCACGGCATCGACGTCCGCATGCGCTCCTCCCAAGCCGGCGGTGTCCTGGCGATCGTGCAGGTACCGATGCGGCTCCTGGACGAAGCGCCCCACCACACGGTCCGCGCCGTGACCGGTATCGCGCTCGCGACACCGACCCCGCCACCCGCCGACCACACAGTGGAAATGCCGGCGCTGCGCCAGGCCCCGGCGGCACCAGGAACCGCGCTCGCGGCACGGCCGCGAACTCACCAACCAGCCCTCCCGGCCAACGACGACAGCTGGCACTCGAACGCCTCCGTCGACCGAGGCTGGCGCGCCGCCGCGGCCAGCGCGATACCCAGCGCGGACGGCACCACGGCGTCAGGGCTGCCTCGGCTCGCCCCCCAGGCGAACGCGGTGCCCGGCTCGGTCGGCCGTCACGCCGTGCCCGACCCCGCGCCTCGGGACCGGGCCAAGTTCGGTGCCCTCGCCGCCTTCCAGTGCGCCGTCGAGGCCGGACGCGACAGTCACGACTGAGCAGGAAAGCGCGCCCCCCCAACCAGAGCCGGGCGGCGGCGCAGACCAAGACGAGTCACCCAGGGAGCTCAACGAGATGAACGGGGACACCATGCAGGACCACCGCAGTACCGCCGAGGAAGGACCGCCGCAAGCAGACCTCGGCTGGGTCATCGACCAGCTGACCACCGCGGTGCCGGGCATCGCGCACGTCATCGTCGCGACCGCCGATGGCCGCACGATGGCCGCATCGCCGACGTTGCCGGCCGAGCGGGCCGAGCAGTTCGCCTCCATTACTTGCGGACTGTCCAGCCTCGCAGGCAGCGCTGCAGGCGCCATGAACATGGGCGTGGCCAAGCAGGCCGTGGTGGAGATGGCCAGCGGCTACCTCATCGTGATGGCGATCAGTGACGGCTCCTGCCTCGCGGTGCTCGCCGCCCGAGACGTCGACCAGGTCCCGGTCGACATCAGCGTCATTGGATTCCAGATGGGCCGTCTGGTGACCCGCCTCGGCGGTGTGCTCACCCCGGCGCTGCGCGCCGCACTCGCGAGCAACCGATGAGCACCGGCACTACGCCCGAGCGGCTGCTGCTGGCCGGCGGCACCGTGTGGGACGGCACCAGCGGGACCGCCGAACCGGCCCTGGCGGATGTGGTGATCGCGGACGGCCGGATCGCGGCGGTCGGCACCGGGCTGGACGGCGACCGGGAAATTGACTGCCGAGGCCAGTTGGTGCTGCCGGGCCTGATCGACTGCCACGTCCACCTGGCCGTCTCGACGCTGGACCTCGCCGCGCAGTTGCGGGCCCCGTTCAGCCTCCCGTTCTACCAGGCAGCCCGCAACGCCGCGCTCACCCTGGCTGCCGGGATCACGACGGTGCGGGACGCCGGCGGCGCCGACCTGGGCATGAAGACCGCGCAGCAACAGGGGCTGTTCGCTGGGCCCCGGATGCAGATCGCAATCACGATCCTTTCCCAGACCGGTGGTCACGCCGACGGCTGGCAGCCTTCGGGCTGCGACCTGCCGTTCCTGTTCACGCCGCACCCGGGCCGACCCTCCGGGGTGACCGACGGGCCGGACGAGGTGCGCAAGCGGGTCCGCGAGGTCCTGCGTGCGGGCGCCGACGTGATCAAGGTGGCCACCACAGGTGGAGTGCTGTCGCCGCGGGATGATCCGAACCACGCCCATTTCCGCGGCGACGAGCTCGTCGAGATCTTCCGAGAGGCCCGGGCGGCCGGCGTTCCGGTGATGGCGCACGCCCACACCCCGGGGGGTATCCGGGACGCGGCCCGCACAGGGGCCCGGTCGGTCGAGCACGGCACGGTCCTCGACGCCGAGACCGTCGAGGTCATGGCGACGAACGGCACCTGGCTGGTGCCCACCCTGTCGGCCGGCCACGCCGTCCTGGATCCGGACGGGATCGGCGCGGCCCTCTCGGCCGATCAGCTGGAGCAGGGCCGCCGCCTGGCCGCCGGTCACCTGGAGAGCCTGCGGCTCGCGATCGACGCGGGGGTGCCGCTCGCGATGGGCACCGACGCCGGCGTCTCCCCGCACGGCGACAACCCGTTCGAGCTGGAGCTGCTCGTCGGGGCCGGCCTCACCCCGGCGCACGCCCTGTTCGCAGCGACCGGCTCCGCCGCGCGGCTACTCGGCCTGCACGACGACCTCGGCACCGTCGAGGAAGGCAAACGCGCCGACCTACTCCTCGTCACCACCGACGGCGACGGCCTCGGCCTGACCGGCCTCGCCCGTCGCGTCACGGCCGTGTTCCAGGACGGCCGGCTCGTCCACAGCCCGGCCGCGCTATCGCCCGGCACCGTTCGTTCCCACTGACGCCCACCGCACTAACCCGCCTGCGCACTTCAACCGGGAGGAACTCCGTGTACGAACACCCCACCCCGCCGCTCTCGCCACCGCCCAGCCGAAAGCGGCGCCACCGGGTCAACGCCGTGCTGGCCGCGCTGGCGCTCGTCCTCGCGTTCACTCTGGCGGGCTGCGGCTCAGACAACGACGACACCCCCGGCGCCGGGCTGGAGACTACCCGGCTCACGATCGCCGCTGGGCCCGTCGCGGACATGGCGCCGATCCACCTCGCACTGAAGCAGGGTCTGTTCAAGGCCGAGGGCCTCGACGTTCAACTCAAGACCTTCGCCGGCGGCGCCGCCGCGGCCGCCGCGCTGGTCGGCGGCCAGATCGACATGTCGTTCGGCAACTACGGGTCCATCTTCCTGGCCCGCCAGGGCGGCCAGGACCTGCGCATCGTCGGCGAAGCCTCCATCGGCGCCACCACCGCGACCGGCGCTGCCGGCACGATCAGCGTCATCGCGCTACCGAAATCCAAGGTGCAGACCGCGAAGGACCTCGCGGGCAAGCGGATCTGCGTCACCAGCTTGAAAGGCACCCCGACCGCGATCGTCAGCGCCGCGCTGCGCAACGCCGGCGTCGACCCGAAGACCGTCAAGTACTCCGAGATGCCGCTACCGAACGTCGGCGCCGCGCTGACCGGCGGCACCGTCGACGCCGCCTACGTCCTAGAGCCCTACGTCACCAAACTTGGCACCACACTCGGCACCCGAGTCGTGCTCGATCCCCTCAGCGGGCAGAACGCCGGCCTCGCCCTCAACGGCTACTCCGTGACCGGCAAGTTCGCCAACAACCACCCCAAGACCATCGCGGCGTTCCAACGCGCACTCGCCAAAGCGCAAGGCCTGGCCACCAGGGCCGCGGTCCAGCAGATCCTGCCGGCCTACATCAAGGGCATGGACGACAAGACCGCCAAGCTCATGGCGCTCCCGGATTACCCGCAGGGCGTCAACCCCACCCGGATCCAGCGGGTCGCCGACCTGATGCTCGCCGACGGCCAACTGAAGAAGCCGCTGAAGGTCGCCGACTTCACGATCGTGCCCAACACCCGCACCAGCGGCACGTGACCACCAGCACCAGCACGGCTCAGCCGGGCCGCCTCGCGGCGGCCCGGCTGGCCCGCCGCGCCACCGGATCCGCGCCGGTGCGTGGCACGGTCGGTTCGCTGCTTGCACTGGCCAGTTGGGAGACGGCAGCGCGGACCGGCACCGTCGACGCCCGGCTCCTGCCGCCCCCCAGCGACGTTCTGCCCCGCGCCACCGAGCTCCT
>Ga0210378_10000588_pt1 | contig 18675 bp, 17 predicted proteins | sample PLM1_60_b1redo_FD_155465 | JGI IMG/M metagenome (GOLD analysis project Ga0210378, IMG submission 155465) | Groundwater sediment microbial communities from an aquifer in East River, Colorado, USA - PLM1_60_b1 redo | ecosystem: Environmental > Terrestrial > Soil > Riparian zone | place: USA: East...
GAAGCTGGGACCGCACCTGCTCGAGCTCCCGCTGCTCGGCTCGGCCATGGACGGTGTCATCTCGCCCGCAACGGCGATCCAGCTCGGCAAGCTCGGCGGGCTCGGCGTGCTCAACCTCGAGGGCATCTACACGCGCTACGCGAACCCTGACGCCGAGCTCGAGCGGATCGCCAAGCTGCCCAAGGAGAAGGCGACCCGGGGACTCCAGGAGATCTATGCGCGCCCGGTCAAGCCGAAGCTGATCGCAGAGCGCATCGAGGAGATCAAGCGGGCCGGGGTCCTCGCCGCCGGCTCGCTGACCCCGCAGAAGGTGCGCGACCACTACGAGCTCGCGCTCGAGGCCGGGCTCGACATCCTGGTCATCCAGGGCACGGTCGTCTCCGCGGAGCACGTGTCGTCCAACGGGTCGGCGCTCAACCTCAAGGAGTTCATCGCGGAGCTGCCCATTCCGACCCTCGTCGGCGGCTGCGCCTCGTACCAGACCGCGCTGCATCTGATGCGCACGGGCGCCGAGGGCGTCCTCGTCGGAGTCGGCCCCGGGCATGCGTGCACGACGCGCGGCGTTCTCGGCGTTGGCGTCCCGCAGGCGACGGCGATCTCCGACGCGGCTGCGGCGCGGGTCCAGCATCTGCTCGAGACCGGCAAGTACGTGAACGTGATCGCCGACGGCGGCATGCGCACGGGCGGCGACATCGCCAAGGCGGTCGCGTGCGGCGCCGATGCGGTCATGGTCGGCTCGCCGCTCTCCCGCGCGAAGGAAGCTCCCGGCCGCGGTTATCACTGGGGCATGGCCACCTTCCACCCGACCCTGCCGCGCGGTGCACGCGTCCAGACCGAACAGGTGGCGTCGCTCGAGGAGATCGTGGTCGGCCCCGCCCGCGAGAACGACGGGACGCTGAACCTGATGGGGGCTCTCCGGACCTCGATGGCGACCTGTGGCTACGAGTCGATCCACGATTTCCAGAAGGCCGAGGTCATGCTCGCGCCGTCGATCAAGAACGAGGGCAAGATCCTGCAGCAGGCACAGAAAATCGGAATGGGGTAGTGGTCGGCCCGGCAACATTCGGCGGTCTCTGGCGGCTGCAAAGACGGCGCCAGGCCGCGTCCTCAGTCACCCCCCTGGTGTCAATCACGGGGGTTCCCTGCGTCCTTCCCTGGCTTGCTTTTCGCGTGCCAGAGAGCCACCAATGTCACCGGGCCGACCACTGAACGTCGTCCCGCTCCCTGTCGTCGAGCCGGCCGCCGAAGAGCGGCCGGTGCTCGTTTTGGACCTGGGCGGCCAGTACTCGCAACTGATCGCCAGGCGCGTGCGCGAGTGCCGTGTCTACTCCGAGCTCGTCCACCACTCGATCACTCCTGAGGCGGTGCGCGCCAGGAACCCGCTGGCGCTCGTCCTCTCCGGCGGCCCGGCCTCGGTCTACGCCGAGGGCGCTCCCAGGGTCGACCCCAAGATCTTCGAGCTCGGAATTCCCACGCTCGGCATCTGTTACGGCATGCAGCTGATGGCGCAGGACCTCGGCGGGAGCGTCGAGCGAACCGGCGTCTCGGAGTTCGGCAAGACCGACGTCAAGGCCGAGGAGGGCGAGCTCTTCACGAACCTCCCGTCCGAGCAGGTGGCGTGGATGAGCCACCGGGACTCGGTGACTGCGCCGCCCGCGGGCTCGCGAGTCGTCGCATCCTCGCAGTCGACCCCGATCGCCGCCTTCGAAGATCCCGAACGCGGCCTCTACGGCGTCCAGTTCCACCCCGAGGTCGTGCACACGCCCTTCGGCAACGACCTGCTGAAGAACTTCCTCTATACGGTGGCCGACGCGCCGCCTACCTGGACGGCCGCCGCCGTGATCGAGGAGCAGGTCGAACGCATCAGGGCGCAGGTCGGGACCGAGCGCGTGCTGTGCGCGCTTTCCGGCGGTGTCGACTCCGCGGTCGCGGCGCTCCTCGTCTACAAAGCGATTGGCGACCAGCTGACCTGCGTCTTCGTCGACCACGGGCTGCTGCGGAAGGACGAGGCGATCCAGGTCGTCGAGACGTTCGGCAACCACTTCCACGTCCCGCTCGTGCACGTCGACGCGGAGGAGCGCTTCCTCGCGCGCCTGGCGGGGATCACCGATCCCGAGGACAAGCGGCGCGCGATCGGCGAGGCGTTCATCCGCGTCTTCGAGGAGGAGTCGCAGAAACTGGGCACGGTCAAGTACCTCGTCCAGGGCACGCTGTACTCCGACGTGATCGAGTCGGGCGGGTCCGGTGACGGCGTCGCCGCGATCATCAAGTCCCATCACAACGTCGGCGGCCTCCCCGAGGAGATGGACCTCGAGCTCGTCGAGCCGCTGCGGATGCTCTTCAAGGACGAGGTGCGGCGCGTCGGCGAAGAGCTCGGGTTGCCGGAGCGGATGGTTTGGCGCCAGCCATTCCCCGGGCCGGGGCTCGCGATCCGGATCATCGGCGAGGTCACGGAGGAGCGCCTCGAGATCCTGCGCGAGGCCGACTCGATTCTGCAGGAGGAGATCCGGCGCGCCGGCCTCTACCGAGATCTCTGGCAGAGCTTCGCCGTCCTGCCCGCGATCCGCTCCGTCGGCGTCCAGGGCGACGAACGCACCTACGCCTATCCAATCGTGATCCGCGCGGTCACGTCGGAGGACGCGATGACCGCCGACTGGGCCCGCCTGCCCTACGACCTGCTGGAGACGATCTCCAGCCGGATCATCAACGAGATCCCGGCTGTGAACCGCGTTGCGCTCGACATCTCGTCGAAGCCGCCCAGCACGATCGAGTGGGAGTAGGCGGGGTCGTGCGGACCGGTCGTATGCGCACCGCTCTCGGGCTGACCGCCTTGACGGCGAGCGCTCGTTGCTCGACCGCCTCGAGAACGGGATCGGGCAGTTCCTCGCTTTCGTGGTCGTTACGCTGATCGTCATCTCGCCGTTGATCATCGCGGGGATCCTCGACTGGATCGCCCGACGAGCGGTCGAACCGGTTTAGCCTGGGTACATGGATTTCGCCGACGTCCTGAAGGGGCGGCGCAGCGTCCGCGCCTACGACGGGCGCCCGGTGCCGCGCGAGATGCTCGAGCGGATCACGAACGCCGCCGTCGTCCGCGCGCCGAGCGCGGGGTTCAGCCAGGGGCTGCGCCTGGTCGTGGTCACCGACCCGGCGACGCGCAAGGAGATCGCGATCGCCGCCGCCGAGGAGGAGCTCGTCGCGCAGGGCCGCCCGCGCTGGAAGGCCGACGCGCCCGTGCACATCGTCGTCCTCACGCGCGAGGCCGACTACCACGAGCGCTACCAGCAAGCCGACAAGCTGACGATCACGGGCGGCACGGAGCTCGAGTGGCCCGCTCCTTACTGGTACGTCGACGCGGGTGCCGCCGTGATGGCGCTCATGTTCGCGGCGATCGACGAGGGCCTCGTGACGGCGATCTTCGGCGTCACGGACGTCCCGGCTCTGCGGCTTGCGCTCGATCTCCCGGACGACGTGGAATTCGTCGCCGTCGTGACGATGGGCTATCCGGCCGAGGCAGACGACGCGAGCAAAAGCTCGAGCGTCTTCTCACAGCGCCGCAAGTCGCGGGACGACGTAGTGCACTGGGAGCGCTGGGGATAGGTGGGTCGCACTTCCTCGTTCGTCGAGCGGCTCGCCGCGGTGCGGATCGGCGAGACGTTCAACCAGTACGTGCACGCGCCCGCACTCTGTGACCGGCTGGCGGCGTACCTCGCGCGCCGTACGGAGGCGCCGATCCTGCTCGTCGGCGAGGCCGCCGGCTATCGCGGCGCTCGAGTCAGCGGGCTGCCTTTTACGTCCGAGCGGCAGCTCACCGGCGAGGGGCCTTCCGAGGCCACGGCGACCATCGTCCACCGCGTGCTCGCCGAGCTCGGTCTGGAGGAGCAGGTCCTCCTGTGGAACGTCGTTCCGACCCACCCGCACCGCCGCGGCGAGCCGCGCTCCAACCGACGGCCCACGCGCGCGGAGGTCGCCGCAGCCAGACGTTTCCTCGACGAGCTGACCCGCGGCCGCCGAGTGGTGGGAGTCGGCCGGCTGGCCGAGGCCGTGCTGGCTGCTCCGTACGTGCGGCATCCGTCGCACGGCGGGGCCGAGCGTTTCCGGGAGGGGCTTGCCCGCCTCGTCTGACCTGCCGGTCCGGCGCAACACGATCCTGCTCGCGGCGGTCACCGCCGTGAACCTGACCGTCCTCCAGCTGGTGGCGGCGGTGGCGTCGCTCACCTTCGTCCTCGTGACCGGGTTCGAGAGCCTGCTCGGCCTCGGCCCGGCGATCTTCCTCACGGCTGCGGCGCTGACGGCGCTGCCCGCGGGCCGGGCCATGGATCGCTTCGGGCGCGTGCCGGTGATCGTCGGCGGGCTCGTTGTCGGCGCGATCGGCTGCGCGTTGACCGCGGCGGCCACGCGCTGGGATTCGGCGCCGCTCGTGATCGTGGGCTTCATGCTGATCGGCGCCCAGGGTGCGACGAACCTGCTGATCCGCACCGCGGCCGGCGACATGTACCCGCCCGAGCGCCGGGCGCGCGGGATCTCGCTGGTCCTTTTCGGCGCGGTGTTCGGCGCCATTCTCGGCCCGGCCGTCTTCAGCCCCCTCTTCGCGGGGAAGGAGGTCGATGCCGACACTCTGACCGTGCCCTGGCTGGCCGCGGGCGGGCTGTCGATCGTCTCACTGCTGATCGCGCTCGCCATCCGCCCCGACCCGAAGGTGATCGGCGAGCGGATCTCCGGCGCCTCGGGAACGGCGCCGTCCGGGCCGGCCGCGCCGCTCAGCGAGATCATCCGCCGCCCCGGTGTCGCTCCGGCCATGATCGCCGCCCTGGCGAGCTTCGCAGTCATGGTCTCGGTCATGAACCTGACCGGCTACATGGTCGTGGATCACCACCACCACTCCCAGGACGCCGTCTTTCCGATCGTCGGTGCGCACGTGCTCGGGATGTACGCGCTCGTCCTCGTCGTCGGCACGCTCATCGACCGGATCGGCCGTCGCGTGGCGCTGACGGGTGGGCTGTTGATCGTCGCGGCCTCGTGTTCCGGGCTGCTCTTCTTCGACGGGGTGGTCATGACGGCCCTCCTTCTCTTCGGGCTGGGTCTGGGCTGGAACCTGTCGTTTGTCGCCGCGACCGCCGAGCTCGCGGACAAGACGGCGCCGGCCGAGCGCGGCAAGCTCTTGGGCTTCAACGACCTGCTCGCAGGTCTGCTGGGAGCAGGTCTCGCGCTCGCAGGCGGGGTGGCGCTCGACGTGCTCGGCGTCGCGGCGCTGGCGATTGGCGCCACCGTGCTGGCGCTCGCGCCCGCCTTCCTGATCACCCGCGTCAGGCCGGCAGAGCAGATTTCCGGCTGATCCCTGGTAGAATCGCGCCTCGGCGGGCGCCAGGTCCCGCCGCTTCTACTTCCCGTGCCAGACTTCAGTCTGGCTCGGTGTGCAATGACAACAAAGACCTACAACGCAAAGCCGGGAGAGATCGAGCGCCTCTGGTACGTCGTGGACGCCGAGGGGAAGACCCTTGGGCGCCTGGCGACCCAGATCGCAGACACGTTGCGCGGCAAGCGGAAGCCCCAGTACACGCCGCACGTGGACACGGGTGACTTCGTCGTCGTCGTCAACGCCGAGAAGATCCACGTGACCGGCAAGAAGCTCGACGAGAAGATGTACTACCGGCACTCCGGGTATCCGGGCGGTCTGCGCAAGCGGACGCTTCGCGAGGAGCTCGAGCGCCGGCCGACCGAGGTGCTGCGCAAGGCGGTCCGGGGCATGCTGCCGAGAACCCGACTCGGGCGCGCCCAGCTGACGAAGCTGAAGGTCTACGCCGGTCCCGATCATCCGCACGACGCCCAGGCGCCCAAGGCACTGCCGCTGGAGAACGGACATGGCTGAGCAGGCCACCTACCAGGGCACCGGCAAGCGCAAGACCTCGGTTGCCCGGGTGATCCTGCGCCCAGGCGACGGCACGACCTGGATCAACGGGCGCACGATCGAGGACTATTTCCCGCGCGCGACGCACCGCACGATCGTGATGTCGCCGCTCAAGCTCGCGGGCGCCGAGGGCCGGTACGACCTGCGCGTTCGCGTCAACGGCGGCGGCCCGACCGGCCAGGCAGGCGCTGTCCGTCACGGCATCGCCCGCGCGCTCGTCGAGGCCGACCCCGAGCTGCGCATCCCCCTCAAGCGCGAGGGGTTCCTGACGCGCGACGCACGGAAGGTCGAGCGCAAGAAGGCCGGTCTGCACAAGGCGCGTAAGGCGCCCCAGTTCAGCAAGCGCTAATTGGCACGTAAGTTCTTCGGGACCGACGGCGTGCGGGGTGTCGTCGGCAAGGACCTCACCGTGGATCTCGTCGAGCGCCTCGGCCGCGCGGCGGCAATCTGGTCCGGTCGCGGCCGCGTCTTCGTCGGGCGCGACACGAGAGCCTCCGGCGTCGAGCTCGAAGAGGCCTTTGCGGAAGGGGTCGCCATCGCCGGCGGGAACGCCGTGCTCGCGGGCGTGCTGCCGACCCCTGCGGTGGCGCTGCTCTCGCTCGACCTCGGCGCAGTCATCTCGGCCTCGCACAACCCGCCCGAGTACAACGGCGTGAAGCTCTTCGACGGAGATGGGCAGAAGCTCTCCGACGAGTCCGAAGAGCAGATCGAAGCGCTGCTCGACGAGCCGATCGCCAGTCGCGCCGCGGGCCAGATCGACCGCGTGAGCATTGCCCCGGACAGCTACTTCGAGCACATCATCGAGCGCTTCGGCAGCGACCTCACGGGCCTTCGCGTCGCGCTCGATTGCGCCAACGGCGCGTACTCGGAGATCGCGCCCAAGGCATTCGAGCGCCTGGGGGCGAAGGTCGATGCAGTGGCCGCATCCCCGGACGGGACGAACATCAACGACGGCTGCGGGGCGACCGACCTGTCGCTGCTACAGGCCGTGGTTGCCGAGGGCGACTACGACCTCGGGATCGCCTTCGACGGAGACGGCGACCGGATGCTCGCGGTCGACGCGGAGGGCGAGTCGGTCGACGGCGACCAGATCCTCGCCGTGCTCGCACTTGACCTTGGCGTCGATCTCGTCGCCGTCACGGTGATGACAAACCTCGGCTTCCATCGCCTGATGGGCGAGCACCGGATCAAGGTCGTCACGACTGCCGTGGGCGACCGCTACGTCCTGCAAGCGCTACGCAGGGAAGGAGGCATCCTGGGCGGCGAGCAGTCGGGTCACATCATGTACCTGCGCGATCACGTGTCCGGTGACGGCCTGGCCGCCGGGCTCCTCCTCTGCGCCGCCATCAAGGGGCGCACGCTCCGCGAAGCAGTGTCGGTCCTCCAGCGTTATCCGCAGGCCAAAGAGAATGTGCCTGTTGTCACTAGTGAGCTCACGGTGCCGGTTCTGCAGGAGGTGGAACGGCTGAACGAACAGCTCCAGGGGACAGGGCGTGTCCTTGTTAGGCCGTCCGGGACCGAGCCTGTCGTGCGGGTGCTCGCCGAAGCGGAAACTCGGCGTGAGGCCGACGATCTCTGTGGTACCATGGGCGCTCTCGTTCGACGAGAGCTCGGTTGACGGATCTCCAACGCAGGGGGTCGGAAATGCCGGGCTTTACGCATTTGAGGGGGGCGGTCACGTGTGCGGGATCATCGGATACGTCGGCCCGCGGGTCGCAAGGCCACTTCTCATCCAGGGGCTCGAGCGGCTGGAGTATCGGGGCTATGACTCGGCCGGGCTAGCGCTCCTCGAGGCCGGGGGCCTCGACTACGTGCGCGCCGTCGGGAACCTCGCGAAGTTGAAGAAGGCCGCCAAGTCGAACGGCTCCTCGTCGTCGACAGGCCTCGGGCATACGCGCTGGGCGACACACGGCCGCGTCTCGGAGGAGAACGCGCATCCGCTCGCGGGCTGCACCGGAGGCAAGGTCGCGGTCGTCCTGAACGGGATCGTCGAGAACTTCCGCGAGCTCAAGGCTTCCCTGGAGGAGGACGGACACACGTTCAGCTCGGAGACGGACGCCGAAACAGTCGTTCACCTGATCGAGCGTCATTACGATGGAAACCTCACCAAGGCCGTTCGGGCCGCATACCGTGAGCTCGAGGGCCACTTCGCTTTCGTGGTCGTGCACGAGGACCACCCCCACGAGCTCGTCGGCGCCCGCATCCAGTGCCCGCTGCTGGTCGGCGTCGGCGACGGCGAGATGTTCCTGGCCTCGGCGTCGACCGCCTTCCTGCGCGAGACGCGCAGGATCCAGCTGATCGAGGACGGCGAGATCGTTTCGATCACGCCCGACGGCGCGGTCTTCACGAGCGTGGAGGAGGGCCCGGTCGAGCGGAGCGTGATCGAGGTCGACTGGGATGACGAACAGGCCGAGAAGTCGGGCTACGAGACGTTCATGCTCAAGGAGATCTACGAGCAGCCGGAGGGCGTGCGGGAGACCATCGGCGACCGCGTCCGCCACGGGAAGCTGGTCCTCGAAGGGATCGGGCTCTCCGACAAGGAGATCCGCAATGTGCGCCGCATCGTGATCCTCGCGTGTGGCACGTCCTACCACGCGGGGGTCGTCGGCCGGTACGTGATCGAAGAGTGGGCGCGGATCCCGGTCGAGCCGGACATCGCCAGCGAGTGGCGCTATCGAAACCCCGTCCTGTCCAGGGACACGCTCGTGATCGGCATCTCGCAGTCCGGGGAGACGGCCGACGTTCTCGCGGCGATGAAGGTCGCCCGCGAAAAGGGCGCGCGCACCGTGGCGATCACGAATCACATGGGCTCGCAGATCACGCGCGAGGTCGACTCGGTGCTCTACACCCGCACGGGGCTCGAGGTGGGCGTTGCCGCCTCCAAGACGTTCACCGCTCAGGTGGCGCTCGTCGACCTGCTCGCACTGAAGCTCGCCCAGGTGAAGAGGACGATCCCTCCGGACGAGATCGAGTTCATCCTGGACGAGCTCTACACGCTGCCGGAGAAGATGCAGGCCTTCCTCGACGGTGACCATCCGATCGAGGAGATCGCCCAGCGCCACTTCGACAAGCCGTTCTTCCTGTACCTCGGCCGCCATATCGGCCTTCCGGTCGCGCTCGAGGGAGCGCTGAAGCTGAAGGAGATCTCGTACATCCCGACGGAGGCGTACTCGGCCGGTGAGATGAAGCACGGTCCGATCGCGCTCCTCGACAGCGATACGCCTGTCGTCTGCGTCGCGACCGACTCGCACGTTTACGACAAGGTCGTCTCCAACATCCAGGAGACGAGGGCACGTGGGGCACAAGTGATCGCGATCGCGACAGATGGCAACGAGGACATCCAGCATCACGCCGACGACGTCATCTACGTGCCGAGGACGCCCGCGTTCCTGCAGGCGGCGCTGGCGATTCTTCCGCTCCAGCTGCTCGCCTACCGCATCGCCAGGCTCAAGGGGATGAACGTCGATCAGCCTCGCAACCTGGCCAAGACGGTCACAGTCGAGTAATGGTCCGGCGCCACGGCCCGCGACCAAGAGCACACGTCGTCAAGTGCCCACGCCGTTGACTCTCGCGTAGTTGGTACTTAGAACCCGGCGGCTGACCGTGCTGAGCGAAGAACTCACTCCGTAGAGGGACGCGCCGCTCGAAAGTAGCGACCAATCTACGTCGGGATGCCTGCGGCCATCACCCGGCGACCATTGATTTGGAGCGCGCTCCTAAGTGCGGGCGCGATCTTCGTGCTGTTCTTGATCTACGAGCGACCGGGCCTCGGCATCGGCCACTTCTTCTACATCTCGATCGCGCTCGCCGCGATGGCGGGAGGGCCTGCGCTGGGGGCTCTGGCGGGCATGCTGGCGACCGGCTTCTACGTCTCGGGCGTCCTTCTGAATCCCCAGATGCCGTCGCACGAGATCCTGACCGCCGGAACGTTCACCCGCCTGGCGACCTACGTGAGCATCGGCGCACTGATCGGGTGGTTCGCAAGCCGCAACCGGACGATGATGAGCGAGCTGCGGATTCTCGCGGAACGCGACGTCCTGACCGGGCTGCCGAACACGCGTGCGTTCGAGGCAGCGATCACCCGCAGGCTCGCGTCCGGGATCCCCTTCGCGCTGCTGCTGGCGGACATGGACTCGCTCGGCGAGTTCAATCGGGACGAAGGCTTCGCGGCCGGAAACGAGGCGCTGCGGAAGCTGGCCGAGAACCTCGCCGGCGCGGTGAGCCCTGGTGACGACGTCGCCCGTGTGGGAAGCGACGAGTTCGCCGTTCTGGTCGCTGTCCAGGCCTCGACCGACGCCTCTAGGCGGGCGGGCGAGCTCGAGCGGAGCCTCGGCAGCGACCGCGCGAAGGCGACCGTCGGCTGGGCCGTGCACCCGCACGACGGCGACAACGCGCTCGCGCTCTACCGCGCCGCGAACGAGCGGCTCTACGCCCGCAAGGTGATGCGCAGCTATGTCGGGCCCCGCGCGTTGCACGAAGTCAGCTAGTCACGGGGGGAACCCCTGGTTCCCCCGTGGGCCCCCTCCTTGCGGGCGGTGGCTTGGCGTGTGGCGTTTCAGGAGCCGGCGGCTGGTTGCCTGGTTCAAAGGTTCCCCTCTCCGTTCGAAGCCTCCCGCCGGGCTGAGCCCGGCTCCGGCGGCCTTTCGTAGTGGCTCTCGCGGAGGAATCCCTCGATACGTTTTCCCTCGGTGGTCGTGATCGACAAGATTGGCGAGGGTCTCTGGAATGCGTTCCAGATGGCCTGGGAAGTCGGCTGGGCGCTCGTGCTCGGCTTCCTCCTGTCTGGGATCGTCCAGGCTTGGATCCCGCGCTCCCGCATGCAGCAGGCGCTCGGCGGGCGCGACCTGAGGACGGTTGCGCTGGCAACGGGGCTCGGCGCGGCCTCCTCGTCCTGCAGTTACGCGGCGGTCGCGATTGCGAAGTCGATGTTCCAGAAGGGCGCGAGCCTGGCGACGGCGATGGCCTTCCAGTTCGCCTCGACGAACCTCGTCTTCGAGATCGGGATCGTCATGTGGATCTTCCTCGGCTGGCAGTTCACGCTCGCCGAGTTCGTCGGAGGGATCCTGCTGATTGCGCTCATGTGGGCCGGGATCCGGTTGCTCGTCACCCGGCGGCTCGAGGAAGAGGCCCGCGCGCATGCGATTGCGGCGAAGACCGGGCACGAGCATCACATGGCCGAGGCAGGAGGGATGTCGTTGCGGCAGCGGCTGACCTCGGCGTCGGCCTGGTCGGACGTCGCACACAACTTTCGCAGCGACGTGCAGATGCTCTGGAAGGAGATCACAGCCGGCTTCGTGATCGCAGGCTTCGTCGCGCTCCTTCCGATGGGCTTCTTCAACGCCTTGTTCCTCACCGATGCGCCCAGCTCGGTGCGGCTGATCGAGAACGTGCTCGTCGGGCCGCTGGTCGCCGTGCTCACATTCGTCTGCTCGGTCGGCAACGTGCCGCTGGCGGCCGTTCTTTGGGGAGGCGGGATCTCGTTCTCGGGCGTGATCGCATTCATCTACGCCGACCTGATCGTGCTTCCGATCCTGCTCATCTACCGCAAGTACTACGGGCTCAAGGTGGCGGCGCTGATCTCGGGGATCATGTTCGCGGCCGCTGCGATCGCCGCCCTGCTCGTCGACGGGCTCTTCGACCTCGCGGGGCTGATCCCGGAGCAGCGGCCCGAGATCGAATCGATCACCGAGCGTGAGATCGGCTGGAACTACACGACGTTCCTGAACATCTTCTTTCTGCTCGTTGCTGCGGGGCTCGTCTGGCTGACGCTGCGCCGCGGCGCTCGCGACCCGGTCTGCGGGATGACCGTCGATCGATTCAAGACGCCGCATCGTTCCCGGCACGAGGGACAGCCGGTGTATTTCTGCGGCGCTGGCTGCAAGGCGAAGTTCGAGGCGGCCCATTCGGTTTAGGGCCGTCCTCGTCGCCCTGGCGGCGGGCGGCTCTACGTGGCCCAGGAGGAGGGCACGCTCGCTGTCGTCGCTCGTGGCTCTCGGCGCCCGCTCGTGGTCGCTCGCAACCTGCGGACACCGCTCGGGCTCGCGTGGCAGGGCCAGTTGCTCTTCGTCTCCCAGCAAGGGCGCCTGGAGCGCTTCGTCCTGCGGGGCGGGAAGCTGGGCTCTCGGCGAACTTTGGTGCGCGGCCTTCCATTCGGCGGGCACCAGCAGGACAACGTGGTCGTCGGCGGGGACGGGCGGCTCTATCTGGGGAGCGGGTCGACCTGCGACGCATGCCGCGAGCGGGATCGGCGGAGCGCCACGATCCTGTCGCTCCGGCCCGATGGGAGCGACCTGCGAATCCTTGCGCGCGGGCTGCGGAATCCGTTCGGTCTCGCTATTCAGCCGGGGACCAAACCAGCTCTTCGCCTCGGTCAACGAGCAGGACGAGCTGGGGGCCGCTGCCAGCGGAGACCGTCGTCATCGTGCGGCCCGGCGCCTTCTACGGATGGCCACGCTGCTGGCCGAGCTTCGCCCGCAAACGGATGCTCGGCCGGTGCCGTGGCGTGACGCCGCCCGTGGCGTTCCTCGAGCCGCACTCGTCGGCGGACGGGATCGCGTTCTACACGGCGGACTCGTTCCGGGAGAACTATCGCGGTGACCTCTTCGTCGCGCTCTGGGGCCAGTACAACTCCGAGCGGCACGGGCGGCGCGTCGTCCGCCTCGACCTGCTGGCCGACGGAAAGTCATGCCGCGTGGTCGATTTCGCCGCAGGTTTCGATCACCCGCTGGCGCTCCTCGTCGACCCGGACGGCGGCCTGCTGGTCGCCGACTGGGGCCGGGGCGTGATCTACCGCATCCAAGCCCGCGGAAGGCCCTAGGAGGGCGGGCGCCGGAGGCGTTTCGTCTCGGCGCGCTTGCGCTTGCTCTCGAGGCGCCGCTCCTTCGCCCTCGCAGACGGCTTGGTCGCGACGCGGCGGCGCTCGACCTTCAGCGCCTCGCGCAGCTGGTCGGCGACTCGCTCGACGGCCAGCTCGCGGTTCCGCGCCTGGCTGCGCTCGTCCTGGGCGATCGCGCGCAGGACCGGGCCGGCCTTCCGGGTGACTCGGCTCTTCTGCTGCGCGGAGAGCGCCGCCGAGGCTTCGACGTCGAACAGCGCCTCCACGCGCGTCTCGGACTTCTGAGCGTGCTGGCCGCCCGGCCCGCTGGAGCGCGAGAACCGCAGCTGGATCTCCGAGAGCGGGATCGAGACCGAGCGGGTGACGCGAATAGACTCGCCGTTCATGACGGCCATTCTGGTGCCCGCATGATGATCGGCGTCGACCTGATCGAGATCGGCCGTGTCGAGCGAGCTCTGGCTCGCTATCCGGGCTTCAAGGACCGCTGCTTCACGAAGGACGAACAGGCCTACTGCGACTCGCGGGCGAACCCGGCCCAGCACTACGCCGCGCGCTTCGCGGCCAAGGAGGCGGTCGGCAAGGCGCTCGGCTCCGGCGTCCTCTTCACCTGGCGCGAGATCGAGATCCGCGGGCGGCCCAAGCCGGGTGTCGCGCTGACCGGCCGCACGCAGACGTGGGCCGAGAAAGTGGGCGCAGGGCAGATCGACCTCTCGATGACGCACTCGCGCGAGCTGGCGGCTGCGGTCTGCCTCGTCTCGCCGGATGCTTGAGCCCCTCTACACGGCCGACGAGATGCGCGCCGCGGAGGAACGCTATCCGGGCTCCGAAGACGAGCTGATGGAGCGCGCCGGCCGTGCTGTCGCGGAGGAGGCCATGCGTCGCTGGCCGGACGCGAAGCGCTTCGTGGCCCTCTGCGGCGCCGGGAACAACGGGGGAGACGGCAGGATTGCTGTCGAGATCCTGCGGGCGGCCGGAAGGGACGCGGCGGTGGCGGACGAGCCACTCGGCGCGGACGTCGTCCTCGACGCGCTGTTCGGAACCGGCTTTCGGGGCGAGCCGCGGCCGGAGGCCGCGCGGATGATCGAGGCGATCAACGATTCCGGGGCCTTCGTAGTCGCGGTCGACATCGCCTCGGGTGTCACCGCCTCGACCGGCGAGGTGTCGGGGGTGGCCGTTCGCGCCGACGTCAGCGTTGCCTTCCATGGGCGCAAGGTAGGGCACGAGGTCGCCCCGGGGAGGTTCCACGCAGGAAAGGTGGTCGTGGCCGACATCGGGCTCGAGCCCGTCGAGTCGAGAAACGCACGGGCGACGAAGGAGATCCTGGGCGTCGTCCCGCGCCGCTCGCCTCAGGACAACAAGTACACCGCGGGCTACGTCGTCGTCGTAGGCGGCTCGCCCGGCATGACCGGCGCGCCGTGCCTGAGCGCGCTCGCCGCGCTGCGAGCCGACGCGGGCTATGTGGCGCTGGCCGGGCCGAAGTCGGCGATCCCGGTCTTCGAGCACTGGGTGCTCGAGGCCGTCAAGCGCCCGCTGCCGGAGGACGACGAGGGGCTCGTGACGGCGGATGCGGCGGATGAAGTGCTCGAGCTCGTAAGCAAAGGCGGAGCGCTCGCTGTCGGCCCAGGGCTCGGCCGCAGCAAGGGCACGAAGGAGCTCGTCCGGCGCGTCCTCGCGGAGGCGAAGGTGCCCGCAGTGGTCGACGGTGACGCCCTCTTCGAGCTCGAGCCCGCCGACTGGCCGGCTCCGCGCGTGCTGACTCCGCACTCGGGCGAGCTCGCCCGCCTGCTCGGCGTCGAATCGGCCTGGGTCGACGCGCATCGGCTCGCGGCACTGGATCGTGCGGTCGAGCGCTTCGAGTGCATCGTGCTGCTGAAGGGCGCCGGCACCCTGGTGAGTGAGCCGGGTGCGGGGGCGATCGTCTGCGGCGGAGATCCAGCCCTGGCAACGGCGGGGACCGGCGACGTCCTCACCGGCATCATCGCGGCGTTTCTCGCCAAAGGGGTCGAGCCGCGACTGGCAACCGCGGCGGCGGCTGTGGCGCATACGGAGACCGCCCGCGAGGCCCCAAACAAGAACGGCCTGATCGCCAGCGACCTGATCGAGGCCCTGCCCAGGGTGCTCGCCGCCTAGGTGGACGCCGTTACCGGCGCGTTCTCGTACACCGGACGGTGGATCGCCGATCGGCTGCTGTCGCTCGGCCGAGAGGTGATTACGCTCAGCCACTCGGCTGCGCCGCCGCAACTCAGCGATCCGGAAGCGCTGCCGCGAAACTTCCGTCCGTATGCACCGATCTGAGATCACGATCGACCTCGGCGCCGTTCGGCGCAACATACGCGCACTCCGCAAGGCGCTCGGGCGCGCGGAGCTGTGGGCGGTCGTCAAGGCCGACGGCTACGGGCACGGCGCCGTCGACGTGGCGGGCGCGGCACTGGGGGAAGGCGCGCTTGCTCTGTGCGTAGCGACCGTCGCCGAGGCGCTGCCGCTGCGTCGTGAGTTTCCGGGGGTCCGCATCCTCGTCATGGGGCCCACCTCTGGGCGCGAGATCGCCCACGCCCGCGACGCCGACCTCGACCTGGCCGTCTTCGACGACGCGATACCGGAGGGCGTGCGCATCCACCTGAAGCTCGAGACGGGCATGGGGCGGTGGGGCCTGTCCGAGCTGCCCGCGCCGGCGGCCGAGGTTGTCGGCGTGATGACCCACCTCGCGACCGCTGACAGCGATCCTGACTTTGCGCGCGCCCAGCTCCAGCGCTTCGAGGAGGCGACCTCGGGCGTCCAGAACCTGATTCGACACGCGGCCAACAGCGCCGCGGCGCTGCGGCTCCCCGAGTCGCGCCTGGACGCTGCGCGCTGCGGGTGCGCCCTGTACGGCCTCTCCCCGTTCGGCGAGCTCCCGGCGGCGGACGGGCTGGAGCCCGCGCTGCGCTGGGACAGCTATCTCGCGCAGGTTCGCCGGTTGGCTCCCGGTGAGACCACGGGGTACGGGCGGCGATTCCTCGCCGAGAGCGACACCTGGATCGGAATCGTTCCGGTTGGCTACGGGGACGGCTTTCGACGCGACATGACTGGCACCCAGGTGCGGGTGGGCGGCGAGCCAAGGCGCGTCGTCGGGACGATCTCGATGGACGCTCTAGCCGTCGAGCTCGATCGAGAGCTCCCAGTCGGAACCCCCGTCACTCTGATCGGCCACGGCGTTCTGGTCGAGGACCACGCCTGCGCGGCTGACACGATCAACTACGAGATCGTGTGCGGGATCGAGTCGAGCCCGCTGCGGGCACGGAGGACCGTGCTCGATGCGTGACCTCGCCCGCGAAGTGCTCGCCGGTGAGGAAGCGTGGGTCGTCGGTGGCGCCGTCCGCGACGAGCTCCTCGGGCACGAGATCGTCGACCTCGACATCGCCTGCCGCGAGCCGAAGCAGGCCGCGCGCGCATATGCCGATCGCGCGGGCGGTGCTCCCTTTCCGCTCTCCGAGCGCCACGGCGCCTGGCGCGTCGCGCTCGACGACGGTCGCACCGTCGACTTCACGCCGCTCCGGGACGGCATCGAGGACGACCTGGCGACGCGTGACTTCACGATCAACGCGATCGCCGTCCCGCTCGAGGGCGGCGAGCCTGTCGATCCGTTCGGCGGGCAGGCGGATCTCGAACGACGGGTGCTGCGAGCGGTGTCGCCGAGCGTGTTCGACGACGACCCCTTGCGGCTTCTGCGTGCAGTCCGTCTCGAGGACGAGCTGGGGTTGCGGCTCGACGACGAGACTGCGTGGCTCGTCCAGGAGCGGGCCGCGCTCGTCGACCGGCCCGCGGGCGAGCGGATCGTCGCTGAGCTCGTGCGGCTCTCGGTGGAGGGGTTCCGGCGCGCCGAGGAGCTGGGGCTTCTGGGGCCGCTCGGAGGGTCGGTCGCGGGCCTGGACGGTGAACGGGCCGCCGATTCGGTGGAGTTCCGGCTGGTAGCGGTCTTCGGTCAGCGGCTCTCCGAGTTACCGGTTTCGAACGAGCTGCGGCGGTATGCGAGCGCGCTCCTGAACGCCGACGCTCCGGCCGACGATTCGCCGCGCGCGATCCACCGCTTCCGACGGGCCACGGAGCCGTGGTCGCTCGACGCGCTCGCCTACCTGGGCGCCGAGGGCCTGGCCGGCGCGGTTCGTGCCGCCCGCGAGGCAGACTCCGGCGAGCCGCTGTTGCGTGGCGACGAGCTGGGCGTTCCCGAGGGCCCGGAGGTCGGCCGGCTGCTCGAGCTGATCGCCGAGGAACGGGCCGTGGGGACAATCTCGACGCGCGAGGAAGCCCTCGAGCTGGTCAAGCGGGAGCTTGGATCCTGGTGAGCACATTCGTCACGCTTTCGGCGCTCATAGGTGCGTTTTCGCGCGCTACGGTTGCGGTGGGGAGGAGGTCGGCGGTACCTGTGTCAAGGGAGCAAGATGGCTGACGCCGAGACTCTGCGCGCCCGGTTTGCTGCCGCTGCTGGTCGTCTGGCCGAGCTCGAAGAGGCTCGCCGACCCGACCTGGCAGAGCGTGTGCGCCGCTTCGTGGAGCCTGCCGGCGACGAGCGCGCCCTCGATGCCGGCACCGGCACGGGCGCTCTGGCCTTCGCGCTCTCCCCTCTCGTCGCCGAGGTGGTTGGCGTCGACCTCGTCCCAGAGCTGCTCGACCAGGCCCGCAAGCGGGCCCGTGAGTTTCCGAACGTCGCGTTCGTCGAGGGAGACGTCACGAAGCTGCCACCCGATCTCGGTGAGTTCGACCTCTCCGGGAGCCTGCGCACTCTGCACCACGTTCGGAGGCCGGAGCTCGCCGTCTCCGAGCTGGCGCGCGTCACGCGGAGCGGAGGCCGCATTCTGGTCGTCGACCAGCTTGCGCCGGCGGATCCTCTGTTCGCGCTCGACCTCAACCGTTTCGAGCGCGCCCGCGATCCGAGCCACGAGCGCACCTTCGCTGACGGGGATTTCCGCCAGCTGTTCGAGTCGAACGATCTCCGCCTCCTGCGCTCGGAGTTTCAGGAGGAGACGCGAGATTTCGAGCGCTATCTCGACCTTGCGGGCTGCGACGGGGACGAGCGCAGCCGGGCCCGCGACCTCGCGCCGAGCGGCGACTCCTACACGGTCACCATCGGCTGGTACCTGCTGGCGCGCTAGCGCACGGTGCGGCGACTCCTCAACCGCACCAGAGCCCCCGGAGCCGCGGCCTGGATCCAAGCCGCCGGGCGATACCACCACGGGACGAAGATCTCGGTCCTGCCGCGGTCGAGTGCCCGGAGGATCCGCTCCGCGACGTAGTCCGGCCCCACGACGAGCGACCCGAAGCGGCCGCGGCGCAGGTGATCCTGCGGAAAGCCCTCGGTGTGCACGAACCCCGGATTGACCGTCAGCACCCGAATCCCACGCGGTCTCAGCTCGGCGGCCAGTGCGCGGGAGAACGCGAGCTGGGCGTGCTTCGACGCCGAGTAGGGCCCGACCGCCACTGTCCCGGCGACGGAGACGACGTTCACGATCTGTGCCTTCCGAGCCGCTTCGAGGGCGGGCAGGAATGCACGGGCGCACCACAGAGAGCCGAGGTAGTTGATGCGGATCAGCTGCTCGGCCCGGTCCGGGTCGACGTCGAGGAAGTCGGAGCGGCCGGGGATTCCGGCATTGTTGACGAGGAGCGCGACCGCGGGATGACGTTCTTGCACCGAGGTCGCGGCCCCTTCGACGGCCTCGCGGTCCGCGACGTCGCAGACCTCGTATTCGCCCTCGATCTCGTCTGCAAACCGGCGCAGCCTGTCTTCCCTCCGGCCGAGCAGGACGCACTTCCAGCCCCTACCGGTGAGCCTTCGAGCGAGTGCGGCTCCGATCCCGGTGGCGCCGCCCGTGACGACGGCGACCCGCGGCTCGCCTACTTGCAAACGCGGACACGGCGGCTGGCAGCTACGGCACCGCCCCCGCCTGTGCGGACGACA
>Ga0210378_10000589_pt1 | contig 18666 bp, 17 predicted proteins | sample PLM1_60_b1redo_FD_155465 | JGI IMG/M metagenome (GOLD analysis project Ga0210378, IMG submission 155465) | Groundwater sediment microbial communities from an aquifer in East River, Colorado, USA - PLM1_60_b1 redo | ecosystem: Environmental > Terrestrial > Soil > Riparian zone | place: USA: East...
TGCGCGCCGACCCGGAACGGCTCGCCGAAGCCGAACGGTGGATCGCGGAGTACACGGCCTTCTGGAGCCAGCGGGCCGACGCGCTGGTCGCCCAACTGGAGGCTCGCCGCGCGGAGGCAGGCCGGGCCGACCGGGAGGAGCCCCGGTGATCGACGTCGTGCAGGTGACACGGGTCCTTAGAGCCACACCCCAGGACGTGTTCGAGGCCTGGACCGACCCGCGCCTCCTCCAACACTGGCTCTGCCCCGACCCGGGGGTCGTCGGGGAGGTGACCTGCGATCCGGTCGTCGGTGGCACGTACCGGCTGATCATGGTCTTCGACCACGGCGCCCAAATGGTCACCGGCGAGTATCTGGAGGTTGACCCGCCGTACCGTCTCGTCTTCACCTGGCTCACCGACCGCACGGCCGGCCAACCCACGCAGGTGACCGTCACGCTCCGTCCCGACGGCGACCTGACCGAAATGACGATCACCCATGAACGCCTGCCGAGCGATAACTACCGCGCCTCCGCGAGCTGGGCCTGGGCAAACGTGGTCGACCGGCTCGACCGGACACTCACCAGGTCCGGCTGAGACGGACGGCCCGTCACCGCGTGCCCACCCGGCTCCATGCGCGTTAATGCGGGTGCCGATGTCCTCCTTCCCGGGGGCCAGGACGCCGCGGTCTGCCGCAGCAACATGTGGTGTTACAGCCCGACGGAGACCCGGTCCGGCAGCGCACGAGCCCCCAAGCGCAGGCCACGTTCGGCGTCTGCGTCATGGGGTCCTTTCTCATGGCGGATCGCGTCCGCCGAGAGGGCACCGCCGCGTTAGACGGCATTCCGCCGGAGCCAGACTGCGGCTGCGTCTGAGCGCCGTCCGCACCCGGCTGCCAGGAGGCAGCGCAAGCCTGCGACATGCGTCTGTTCCTCATAAGACACCGACGAATCTCGCGCAGTACCGACATGGAGCGCACGCATTCGACAGAGACCAGGGAGTCCGCGGTGCTGCACATCTGACGCCGCGCTGGGCAGCGCACTACTCCACCCGAAGGCGCGCGGCTACACGCCAGCACAGCTGGCGCGTGGTCGGCTTAGCCGTCGCGATCGATCCGTAGATGTAGTTGAGGCCGCTCGGGGCTACGTCACCCGGTCGGGCTCGGGGTTGGTGAGTTGAGGGCTGGACGGATCGCTCAGGCGACCGGTGGAGGAGAGCAGCACCTCGCTGAGCACCACGACGAGCGCGGCAAGGCTCAGCATTCCGCCGGCGAGCGCCGTACTTCGGACACCGAATCCGGGCCGCGAGCGAGAACCTACTCACATCGGTAAGAAACGGGGTGGCGTACGTGAACGACGTGAACGCGCCGGTGACCGCGAGGATCGTCATCACTATCAGCGTCCAGTACCGGCGCGCGTCGGGCCTTGCCTTGCGGGCGGTGTGGCTCTGCTCAGGCGGAGCTGTCGGTAGCAGCTTGGCGATCGCGACCGATGCGAGCAGACCGGCTCAACGCGGTGATCACCCGCGCGGCCAGCAGCGTCGAGTAACTCGAGGCCACGGCCGAAACGAAGGTGGCCAGGACGAACACGGCCAGCAGGCCGGAGAGCAGGAGTCGGCGCGGCACGCCTCGGGTCAGCCGGGTCAGGGGAATGGAGGCGACCACGACCACCAAGCCGTAGCACGTCACCAGCAGGCCGACGGCCGACGGCGAGGCGCGCAGATCTGAGGAGATGAGCAGGAGCAGGCCAATCGGCAGGGTCTCGGTGGTGACGTAGGTGAACGTCGACACCGACAGCGCCACCAGGGCACCGACCGACCTCGTGGTGCCTTGCCGATCACGCATGCTTCCTCCGTAAGAGGTTGCGCTGGTGGCAGTGTGGCTGTGTTCAGCCTCGGGGATCCGTTGACTGCCCCCGTGACGGCCGGGCAGCCCGTCGCCGCTCGGTCAGCCGGCGCGCCTTGACCTCCGTCCCGCAGTCGGCCATCCGGCACCACCTCCGCGAGCTGTTGCGGCTGTGATCGAGGAAGATCCAGCCGCACCCACCGCTGTCGGGTGGGCAGCGGCCGAGGCGAGTGAAGTCGGCGGTGCGCAGCAGGTCGAGCGCGGCATCCGCGACACGGTCGGGCACGAGCAGCGCCGGCACCATCCCGACCGCGAGACGGACCGCTGGTGTGCTCTCAGCGTCGAGCACGAGCGTTGAACGTCCTACTGAAGCAGACCACCGACTATGCAGCCGATCGAGCGCCGCTCCCGTCGCCGCGGCGTCCTGCGGCACCATGCCGGTGGCCGCGAGGAGCGTCACGTGGAGCGCTTCCCGCACGTCCCGCGCAGCGCCGAGCGCGGCTTGCGCGGACCCCGGATCGCGTCCCCACGCCCCGGCGACCGCACGAACCTCGCCCTCGTCCACCAGCGCCGCGCGGCGGGCCCAGAGCAGCAGCGCGAACGGATCCACGAGATGGTCATGCGGCTCGTGGCCGCGGACCGCTACCCGCGGCGTCACGGTGTTCACCAGGTCAAGACCCGGGTGACCGCCGACGAGCGGCAGCTCGGAGATGTCGATCGGCACCCCATAATGCTACCTTCAAAGAGCATTTTATTGGAAGCATTCTCTGACAACGACGCTTTCCACATCTCAGACCAGCCGGTGAGCAGCGAGCACGGTCGGCGACGAGCCCGTGGATCACCGGTCGCGTATGGCCGGGCGGGCGTACCCGGGCAAGGAGCTCGGCGAGGAACTGGTCCGGCCGGGTGAACACGGCGACGTGTCCGGCCTTCATCACGAACGGCACCTCGAACCCGGCCCCGAACCGCCGTGGGCTGGTCCGCTCGCCATGACGAGCGGACCAACCCACCATCGACCAGCAGCCCGATTCGGGCGCCGGGTCAGTCCGGAGCCGGCAGGTCGTCGAACTCGACGACCTGGCGCACCTCGACCTCGACCTCCTCGAACAGATCGGCATACCGCTGGGCGTACTCGACGGCCTCCGCCCGGTCCTTGAAGTTGAGGAGCGCGAAGCCGCCGATGACCTCCTTGGCCTCGGTGAACGGCCCATCGGTCGCGGTGATCGCCGCGCCCCGGGCCTTGCGGACCAGCGCGCCCTTCTCGGACGGGTGGACACCCTCGGCCGTGATCAAAATGCCCTTGTCGATCGAGTCCTGGATAAACGCGCCCATCTTCTCGATGAACTCCTGGCTGGGGTTCCACGCCTCCGGGGCACGCTCGTCGAGCCGGTGCATCATCAGAAACCGCATTGCTGCTCCCAGTTGTCTCGGGCTGCGGTCCGGTCGGTCCCGGACGCGATAACCAGCCGTCACATCCGCGACGAACGACGGCACGCTGCCTCGACAATTTCTACATGGCAATTTCTCGGCGGCGCCGCTCCACCGCCAAGATCGCAGCAGACGTGCGCTCATGCCGCTATTTGGGTGCTCAAGTTGTGTCGCGGTGGCGTTCAGACCGTGGCGGGCTGGGCAACGAGTAGGTGGAAGGCGTCGGGGCCGGAGCCCACGCGGCGGTGGTCGACGAGTGTGAGTCCGGCAGCGGTGAGGGCGGGCTGCACTTCGGCTACCGGGCGGATCCGGAACCCGTGGGCGGTGACCGGCTCGCGGGCCATGGCCATGGGATCGCCGAAGCCGAGAACCAGCCGTCCGGCCGGGGACAGTACCCGGGTCAAGCCGACAGCGCCCAGCGCGCCGTGGACCAGGATCGTCTGCCGCTGCCGCGCTGCCGTCACCGCCCGGTGGGCGGCGACGGCAGGGATTACCAGCGCCGCGCTGGGAAATGTCAGGGCGCGGTCGGATAGAGCTGGCTGGTGGGCACTATTCGCTGGCCCTCGTTGGGGGCGTACCAGAACAGCTTGAGTGCGGCCTCTCCGGTGTGTTCGGTGTAATCGACGCGGATGGTGTGTTTGTGGCCGGCTTGCAGTGTCACGGTCCCTTTGTTCACTGCCGTCTCGTGCGGGGCGGTGTTGCTGATGACCTGCTTGCCGTCGATCCACACCTGCACCGTGTCGTCGGACACCGTCAGCAACGTGTAAGCCTGGCTGAACCGCAGCTGGATCGAGCCGGTCCAGCGGGCGGAGAAGTTGTCCGCCGGAATCGTGGGATCGGGTGACCCGCGGTACCGCCAGACGAAGTTGAGCGCCTTGTCCGTGCGGACGACCTTCGGGCTACCACTGAACGAGGCGTTGTCCCAGTACTCCGCCTTCAGGCCTGTTCCGGTTCCGGTCGCGGGCGCCGGATCGGCCACCGTCAGCTCGATGACTGTGGCGATGGCGTTCGTCGCGGAGCCGGCGGGGGTGATGTCGTAGCCGTTGCCAGCCTTCTTCAAGGTCACCTGCTGGCTGCTGCCCAGCACCTTCGCGCCGGTGAGGGTCAATGGCGCGGTGGTGGTGAGATGCAGTGGCTTCCCAGCTTCCGGCCAGCTGTACACCGAGGCCAGGAGCCGGTTGCCCGGCGCCCAGGCGACCGCTCCCCACGACGGGCTGGCGACATTCCTCGCCGCGCCAGCGCCGTAGACGCTGGCGCCCTGCCCATTCGCGCGGAGCCACGCCCCCATCCCGTGGAGGCTGTCGATAGCCCCCTGCGGCACCGAGCCGGTCTTGTCCGGACCGATGTTGAGCAGGTAGTTTCCGCCCCGGGACGCGATGTTGATCAAGTTACGGGTGAGCGTGGTGGGGGACTTCCAGTTGTTGTCTTTGGTCACGTAGCCCCAGTGGTTGTTCAGCGTCATGCAGCTTTCCCAGGGTTGCGCGTCCACCGGCGCGGGCGGGATCCTCTGCTCCGGCGTTCCGTAGTCGCCGTCGACGATCCGTCGCTTGCCTGCCCGGTTGTTGACGATCAGCGTGGGATCGAGCCCGTGGAGGTAGGCCTGGAGGTCCTCGCCGTCCCGGGCGGACCACGGGTTGGTCGGGTTGGTGACCGCCCACTCGCCGTCGAACCACAGCACGGCGGGGTGATAGTTCTCGACCAGCTCCTTGAGCTGGGCGTACATGTCCTTCTTGTACTGGGTCCAGTTCCCGGTGAAGTTCGGGTTGTGCCAGTCCCAGATCGAGTAGTAGAGGCCGAACTTGACGCCCTGCTGGTCTGCTGCCTTTTTCATCTCGGCCAGGATGTCCCGGCTCCTGGAGAACGACGAGCGGTCCCGCAGGTTCCACGTGTTCACCTTGGTCGGCCACATCGCATAGCCGTCATGGTGCTTGGAAGTCTGCACGATGTAGCGCTGCCCGGAGTCCTTGGCGAGCTTGACGATCGCGTCCGCATTGAACTTCGACGGGTTGAACTTGTCCGCGATCTTCTCGTACTCGGCCGTCGGAATGTTGCAGGACCGCTTGATCCACTCCGCACTGTTGCAAATCGTCCCGTCCGGCCGCTTGTACTGGCCCCCGAGGTGGGAGTACACGCCGAAGTGGATGAACATGCCAAAGCGGTCGGAGCGCCACCACTGAGTGCGGCTCGACGCGAACGGGTCGTCATAGGCGTAGTTGGCGCCGGGACCGGCGGCGGCCGCACCAGCTGGGGGAGCAGCGGCCGCAGCACCGGCGGGAGCCGCGGCCGCCCCGGCGGCGAGGGTGAGGCCAGCGGCCACGAGTAACGCAAGGCGGCGAGCCAGCAATGATCGGATCATCTGTGCTCTCCCGAGGGCGAGATGGGCCTATCAGCCTCAATGTTGGAGTAGCACATCGGATGTCTGCCCCACAGTCAAGGGGTCCGCGGCTTCGAAACTCCAGCTCGTGCTCCAGCTGTATGTAGGCGCCGGACACCCGCTCATCGCTTCGCGGCTCGTAGCGGGCGCGGGCGCCTTCCATCGCCAGGTGGCGCAGCCAGGTGGCGTCGATGTGCCCGGCCGGCACAGGCACGTCCGGCAGCCGGGGCGCGACGAGCCGCAGGTCGAACGCGAGTTCCTCGCCCAGCCGCGCGGCGTTGGGCACCGCGCCGGGGCAGCGGGCGAACGCCGCGGCCATCTCCGCCCCGGACCGCAGGTGCGCGGTGCCGGCGGCAGGTAGCCGTCCGTCGATTTCGTCCAGGCTCCGCCGCGCCCCGGACCGCCGCGAGCGCGGTCGCCAATCGCCGGCAGCGCGGGGCCGCGTAGTGGACGTGGCCAACCGAAGCGGTGACTAGCTACCTCGTCGTCACAGGCGTGTGTTGGGTGGTGTACTGGCGGAATCGTGCTCGTCTGAACGCAATGGCCGCCAAGGTGGTAACAGGACCTCTTGTAGCATTTCGTAGGCGACCACGATGAGGGCTTCAGACGCTGCGCAGTACCGACACGACGGCGCCCAATACAACGGCCCTGTCGCCATCGATGACGTCGTAATCCGGGTTGCGCGGCTCGAGATAGATGTGGCCGTTGCGGCGGCGATACACCTTGACGGTGGCCTCGCCATCGATCATCGCGGCGACGATCTGGCCCGAATGTGCTTCGGGTTGCTGTCGCACCACGACGATATCGCCGTCGCAGATCGCGGCGTCGATCATCGAGTCACCGCGCACACGCAGACCGAAAACGCTGCCACGCCCGGTAAGTTCGCGGGGCAACGTCAGAATGTCGTCGACATGCTCTTCGGCTGTGATGGGACTTCCTGCGGCGATATGGCCGACCACGGGCACGGTCACCGAGTCATCGGCAGGCTCCCGCGTCGGGGGCTCTTGCAGGAACATACGCACGTCGATCGGCCGGGACATCGTAGTACTACGCCGCAGAAAACCCTTCTCCTCCAGACTCGTCAAGTGTTTCGACACCGACGACGATGACCGCAGGCCGACGGCATCGCCGATCTGTCGAGTGCTCGGCGAATACCCGTACCTGATCACCCAATCCCGGATCGTGACCAGGATTCGCAGCTGACGTAGCGGCAGGGTCGAGGTGTCCAGGTGCTCGAACGCATCAAGATCGTCGTAGGCGGTCACCCGCGGAATGGTAGAGGTAGGCGCCTACAATCAAACCACCGGCATGCACGGTGAACTGTGTGCGGTGGCTGCCTGTTGCCCCTACCTGTGGTCTTGCGTTCACTCTCCGACAGGCCTTGGGCCGCCTGGTTCTGACCGGGCCACCGATTCAGGAGGCGTCTGCAGCGTGTCGAGCAGGCGCTCTCGGGTGGTTGAGGCAGCCTAAGCACTAGACTTTCCGCCCTACTTGAGAAAATGCTCACCCAGCACTCAAGTGCACACGGAAATGCTCAGCTCCGCGCGGAACGTATAAATGGAGAGTTTACTGGTGGGAGGCGATATTCGAGGTGTGTCGATGCGCGCGGAGTCGTGTGCTTTGAAGCGGGCGAGACTACATGGCAGGCTGGCTTGGCGGGAGGATGTTGGAAACCTCTGCCTGCATGGCGCGGATCAGTCGGTGGTACGGCGCGGTTTCGTCTCGATCGTCGAGTGTGGAAGTGCCCCGCCACTTGCAGCTTCCGGCCAGAAGGCCCTCGAAACGACCAGCCGGTACTTCAACCCTCGGGAATTGTATCGGCGGGCGAGAAATCGCAGGTCGTGTCCCGTACCCGTTGAAGTTGCACGGCCCGGAGCTAGTTTGCACGTGATCTTGCACTTGTCGGACCCGCTGTGCACGTCGCGACCGGTCTGCCGGCGTATCGAGCGGCTCGGTTGGCGTGGGTCAGGATGGTGGTAGTGCGGAGGGGGGAGCCCGATTGAGCTGCAGCGTCATGAGCGTCAATGGTGTCGACCTGTGCGTTGATGCCATCGGCGACCGGCGTGATCCCGCGATCCTGCTCATCAGCGGCGCCGGGGTGGCGATGGACTGGTGGGAGGATGAGTTCTGTCACCGACTGGCGGCGGGCGGCCGGTTCGTCATCCGCTACGACGGACGTGATACCGGGCAGTCGGTCACCTACCCGGCCGGGGACCCGCGGTACACCGTGACGGATCTCGCCGCCGATGCGGTCGGCGTGCTCGACGCGCTTGGGTTGCCCGGCGCTCACCTGGTCGGTATCTCGATGGGCGGCGCGCTGGCGCAGCGGGTCGCCGTCGACCATCCGGATCGCGTCAACTCGCTCGTGCTGATCTCGACGAGCCCTGCGGGTCCGGGCGGTCCGAACAACCCGGACCTGCCGCCGATGTCCGAGGAGTTGCAGGCGTACGTCGCCGCGCCGCCGACGCCGCTGGACTGGTCCGACCGGGCGGCCGTGGTCGACCATCTCGTGGACAGCCAGCGACGGTTCGCCGCACCCGAGTACTTCGATGAGGATTACGTACGGCAGCTTGCCGAACGGATTGTGGACCGCAGCACCGACATGGCCGCCAGCCTCACCAACCACTGGCTCATCGACGGGGGTGAACCGGTACGGCCACGCCTGGCGGAAGTGAGCGCGTCGGCCCTCGTCATCCATGGCACTGCGGATCCGCTGTTCCCGTACCCGCACGCCGAGGCACTGGCTCGCGAGATCTCGCACGCCGAGCTGCTGGCGCTTGCCGGCGTGGGCCATCAGATGCCGCCGCGGGCGGTCTGGGACACCGTGATCCCGCCGATTCTGCGGCACACCTCCGGCGGCTGGGACGAACAGGGCGACCGGCTGGCGGCACGGTCGATCGCGGCCGGTGACCCGACAGGATGGTTCGATCGGCTGTACGCGGCGGGTGTGGCCGGCGAGGTGCCGATGCCGTGGGACCGGGAGGTGCCCCACCCGTAGCTCGTGCAGTGGGCGCAGGCTCGCGGGCTCAGCGGAGCCGGCCGGCGGACGATCGTCGTCGGGTGCGGTCTGGGCGCCGATGCCGAATACGTCGCCGGACTCGGCTACGACACGGTGGCCTTCGACGTCGCCGAGACCGCGGTGCGGGTGGCCCGGCAGCGGCACCCGGGGACCACCGTGCGGTACGTGACCGCGGATCTGCTCGACCTGCCCGCAGCAAGGGTGCGGGCCTTCGACCTGGTCGTCGAGGTGATCACCGTGCAGGCGCTGCCCGACCCGCCGCGACGTACCGCCATCATCAACGTCGGGCGGGGACCGCCTCGACCCGTCATCCATTTCCCGGTCCGCCTGTCGATCATGGCCTGCCTGGCAGAGGTGGCCGAGGCCGAGTTCAGGTTCGTCATGGACACGGTCGAGCTCACCGCCGCGAGCTTGTCCAAACAGGTCACCGTCCTGGAGGACAGCGGCTACGTGGCAGTCCGGAAAGGGTACGTGGGTCGGCGACCGCGGACCTGGCTGGCGCTGACCGCGGCCGGGCGGGAGGCACTCGCCGGCCACCTCGACACCGTGCGCGCCATCGCCGGCCCACCCGAAGCCGACCCGAACTGATGTGGGGTCAACCCCGGTCCACTCAAAGGGGCTCGAACGCGGGAGTCGCGCGGATGACAGAGTCGGTTGCCGTTGACACTTGGCTGACGCCGAAGCGGGCGAGCCGCTGTGGAGCGCTCGCTGTGGTGCTGGCATGTGGGCTGGACAGAGTAGGCGGGTAAGTATGAGGGTTGTCCTGTTCCGGACGCTATCGTCCAGCTCGGAACGCGTACCGGTGCGCAGGAGAGGCAATGTTCTCGGCGATGGAGATCCGTGACGCCATCGGTCAGCTGGCCGACGGCCACCGGATCGATCCTGGGCTTGTCCCGTTCATCCGGGCCGCGGTTGTGGGGCCCTGCCTGACCTCGGACGACGGCTACCGACAGTTCGTTGTGAACGTGCAGGCGTGCGGCCAGTTCAACGTGGACACCGAGGAGCTGATTTGGCCGGTGCACCCGGACGCGGACACCGGCGACGACGTCCCGCTGCGGGCGCTCACCAACCGGGCGCTGTGGGAGCTGGCGCGGAGCCGGTGGGACGGTCAGTACCCGCGGGAGTGGACGGCGTTCGTTTGGCGGGTCGCCTACCCGCTCTCCCTGCGGCTCCTGTTCACCCCGGCGTGGCGCTGACCAGTCACATCCACGGGCGCAGTTCGACGCCGTCCGGCCACGCCGCGCGTCCGGTGATCCAGGCCAGGATGCGGCGCGCATCGCCCGGATCGGCGAGCAGCCGGGGGAGGCGCTCGAGTATGTGCGGCAACTCCCACCGCACGTACTCGTCGGGCCAGTCGGCAGGCTCGTAACCCAGCCCGAGGTCGACGTGGTGCACCTCGACCTCGCGCAGGCGGCGGGCCGGGCTCCCCGTGGTCGGCCACCGGTCGTTGGCGAGCAGTTCGGCGTTGGGCCAGCCCGCCTGCTCCGACTGGTGCCACACCTCCTCCAGCCGCCGCGCCGATTCGGCAAGGTCATCGACCAGTTCGCGAGCCGTGCGGCCGGATCCCGCCGCGATCTCGCGGTCACGCTCCTCGCTGCCTCCCGCGTACCGAGGCACCTCCGTACCCCGCAGTGCACCCTCCAGCCGCCGCGCGTGCCCGTCGGCATTGCGGGCCAGGTGAGTGAGCACGTGCCCCACCGTCCAGCTGGACAGGCGGCTCGGTCGACGAGCATCGTCGTCGTGGACGCGGGCGGCGGTGTTGAGTAGCCGCTGATGCGCGGCGTGGCACGCGGCGACCATCACGCCTGGCTGCGGCTCGGCTGTCACGTCGCCAGTATGACAAGCCGCGGCGGCTAACCGATCGCTGTCCGGAACCGCTGGTTCGTCACGGCTGGGGATTCGCTCGCCCTCGCCGGCCGTCGCTCCACGGACAGCCCCGAGTTCGCCGAACAGATGGCAGCCAGAGCCGAGCAGTATCGGGACCGGTGGGTGCGCAGCTCGTCCAGCAGGTCGGTCATAAGGGACCTGCCGCGCGATGGTCGCACCATCCATGACGAGCACGTCCTTGTCCTCCCTCGTCGCGGCCAAAGCCCGTTCGACGGCGCTCTCGACGCTGATGACGAACGTGAACGGCGCCGGTGCCCGCACTGGCTCACCCACGACGGGATCGGTGGTAGAGATCGGTGAGCGACCGACCGCCAGTGGCAGCAGCTCGGCCCGGTAGCGCCGGAGAGCCCCGCCGCCGCTTGAGATCACACCCGGTTCCCCTGACGCTGCGGCATGATCGGCGACATGGGATACCGGGTAACGGTCGAGCGGACCGAGGACGGCGGGTTCGTCGCCCGCAACGAGCGCGGCGGCGAAGTGGTGTTCGGAGACGCCGTGGAGGATGCCTTCAACCCAGTCGAGCTGCTGCTCGTCGCGCTCGGCGGCTGCAACATCGTGACGGTCGAACCGCTCACGGCGCAGCGGGGACATCGGCTCGTCCGCCTCGGCATGGTCGTGGAGTCGGAGAAGGTCAAGCCCAACCGGCTCGGCCAGATCACGGTCACGTACGACGTGGAATTGCCACCCGACGACCCGGACGCCGGCCGCGTCTTCCACGACGTCGCAAAACGGGTGCACGAGCGACACTGCACGGTCAGCACCGCGCTGCATGACCCCACCCCGGTGGAGATCCGCATCCCGTTAGCGGGCGCGGGCGAATGAGCGGTCGACCCTGGGCTCACCGCCGCGGGCCAGCGAGCGGACGGTCCTGAGCTCCGACTGAGGCACCGCCGCTGCCGTGTTCACGGGACGAGCGGCCCGCGCGCGATCGCTTCGCGCATCTCGTCGGCCGATCCCAGTGGCACCCACTCCGTCCACCAGGCCGCGCCGGCCCGCGCCGATCCCGGACCTGGTGCGTCGCGACGTCACCGCCGCCTATCCGGGCACCAAGCTCGTCGGCGGGCCGCATCGCCCACCGGGCGAGTTGGGAGTGGGGAGATCATCCGCCGTCGCAGGCATCGGGTGCGTTGCAGGTGTACGTGTCGAATTTGCGGCGAGTGCTGGAGCTGGGCCGGCCGCCCCGTTCAACCGCGCGGGTGCTGGTGTCGGTGCCGCCGGGCTACATGCTGGTGGTGCCCCCCGACCGCTATGACGCCACCCGCTTCGAGGCCGCGTTGGCCCACGGCCAGGCGTTGCTGTCGCAGGGCAGGGCCGACCTGGCACGGGATGTCTTGGAGAAGGCGCTGGCCCTGTGGCGGGGTGAGGCGTTCGCGGAGTTCGCGGGTGAGCCGTTCGCCGAGGCGGAGGCCAACCGGCTGGACGAGTTGCGCTTCGTCGCCGAGGAGACCCGGCTGGATTGCGATCTGGCCATAGGGCGGCACGCCGCTGCGGCGGCAGAGCTGGAGCGGCTGGTCACCGAGCACCCCTTGCGGGAGCGGTTGTGGGGTTCGCTGATGGTGGCGTTGTACCGAGACGGGCGGCAGGCGGATGCGTTACGCGCCTACCAGCGGTGCCGAACGGTGCTGGGTGAGGAGTTGGGACTGGATCCTAGCCCGCGGCTGCGCGAGCTGGAGCACGCGATCCTCACCCAGTCAGACTCCGAGCTGCTCGTTCAGCGATCCACCCCGCCCAGCGGCGACGTCACCGCGGCCCCGCCGCCGAGTACGCGTGGGATGGGTGGCGGCGCGCCATCTGGGGCGGCGGCCGGGCGCCTGGTGGGCAGGGGGGAACCGCTTTCCGTGCTGGGCGCGGCCTGGCGGGAGGTCGAGGCGGGCAGGGGTGGTGTGGTGCTGGTGACCGGCGAGCCGGGCATCGGCAAGACGCGCCTTGTCGAGCATTTCACCCGGCAGGCCGCCGCGTCCGGAGCCACGGTGGCGTGGGGCTCGTGCTTCTCCAGGACGGCGGCCCCGGCGTTCTGGCCGTGGACACAGATCCTGCGCTCGATCGTCGCGGCCCGCGACCCCATCGAACTGGAGGCGGAGCTCGCCAGGGTCGGGCTGGAGCGCACCGATTTCGCGCCGCTGCTCCCGGAGTGGTCGGACACCGACGCCGCCCCGCCGCAGTCCTCGGTCGCGCCCGCCGAGGCCCGGTTCCGGCTGTTCGAGTCGATCACCGCGCTCGCCGCGGTGGTCACGGTGGGCCACCCGACGGTGCTGGTCCTCGACGACCTGCACTGGGCGGATGTCGCCTCGCTGCAGTTGCTGGAGTTCATCGCCCCGAACCTGCCGGGGTTGCGGCTGCTGGTGGTGGGCACGTATTGGGACGACGAGGTCGATGACGCCCATCCGCTGGCCGCCACGCTGGCCGGGCTGGCCCGCCTGCCCTCGATCCGCCGTGTCCCGCTGCCTGGGCTGACCGCGGGCGAGGTGGCGGCTTCCTGAGCGCGGCGACCGGCACCGACCCTACCGCCGACCTCGTGGGCGCGGTGCACACCCGCACCGACGGCAACCCGTTTTTCCTGGTCGAGCTGGTCCGGCTGCTGCAGGCCGAGGGTGGCCTGCACGACCCGGCCGCGGTGGAGCGCAGCCGGGTCCCGGTCGGGGTCAGGGATGTGATCCGCCGCCGTTTGGCGCGACTGCCCGAGCAGACCAACGCGCTGCTGGCGATCGCGGCGGTTGCCGGGCAGGAGTTCGACCTCGACGTGCTGGAGGTCGTCTCCGGGCTGGACGAGGGGGCACTGGACGCGGTGGAGGTGGCGTTGCTCACCGGGATCGTGCTTGAGAACGCCGACCGGCCCGGTCGCTACCGGTTCAGTCACGCGCTGATCCGGCAGACGCTGCACGACGGGATGAGCAGCGTACGCCGCGCTCGGCTGCACGCCCGGGTGGGGGACGCCCTGGAATCGCGCGCCCAGCCGCCCCGCGGCCGCCGAGCTGGCCGAACATTTCTTCCACGCGGCCGGCGTGGTCGGCCCGGACAAGGGCTACGCCTACGCGCTGCAAGCGAGTAGGGACGCGGAGGCCGCGCTGGCGTTCGACTCGGCTGAGGACCACCTGCACCGCGCGCTGGAGCTGGCCGCCATGACGCCCATCGGGTCCGACCGCGACCGGAAGGAGCTGGATGCGGTGGTCGCGCTCGGCGTGCTGGCGACCATGACCCGGTGCTGGGCGGACGGCCAGCTGCGCGACATCTGGGCGCGGGCGCGGGAGCTGTGCGAGCGGACCGGGGACGCCACCCGGCTGTTCGGCTGCCTGTGGGGGCTGTACTGGGTGGCCCAGACCGCCGCCGACGGTGCCGGCGCGGACCGGCTCGCCCCGGAGCTGATGACGCTGGCCGAGGCACACGGGGACCCTGGGCTGCTGTTCGGCGCGCACTACGCCGCGGGTTCGGTGGCTTTCTTCCGCGGGGACCTGCGGTCCGCGGAGGCCCGCTACCGGCAGGCCGCCGACCTGGTCGACGAGGTCGGCGCCCAGGCCGTCGCGATGTACCCGATCCAGCCGGTCGCGCTGGGCCCCACCATGCAGCGCTGCGGTCCCCAGCCGGGCCATCGACGACCATCACGTCGCGCGGACGGGTGACCAGGTAATGATCCGGTAAGCCGGCCCACCGGCCGGCCACAGTTTGTCAGGGTGGGCCGACCCACCAGAATTGCATCAAGCTGGTTTGATGTATTATCCGGCTGTGGGCAACCGACAGGGGCATGGTGAACTCGCGCCGCCGGTATTCCTGGGCCTGGCCGGGCACCCGGTGCGGTGGCGGCTGCTGAGCGAGTTGGCCCGCAGCGACCGGCAGGTACACGAGTTGACCTCGCTGGTGGGCCAGCCGCAGAATCTGGTCTCCTACCACCTGGGACGGCTGCGTAAGGCGAACCTGGTCACCACCCGGCGCAGTACCGCCGACGGCCGCGACACCTATTACAGCGTCGACCTGGCCCTCTGCGGACAGCTGTTGGCCTCCGCTGGCGGGGCGTTGCACCCCGCGCTGCTGCTGAGCCCACCGGCGGCGGTGCCGCGGCCTGGGCGAGCGCGGGTTCGGGTGTTGTTCCTGTGTACCGGCAACAGTTCCCGCTCACAGATGGCTGAGGCGCTGCTGCGGCAGCTGGCCGGCAAGGCCGTACATGTGCGTAGCGCGGGCAGCCACCCCAAGCAGGTGCACCGGCATGCGGTCGCGGCAATGGGCGAACGCGGTATCGACCTGACAGCGGCTCGCGCCAAGCACCTGGACAAGTTCATCGGGCACCGGTTCGACTATGTGATCACCTTGTGTGACCGGGTCCGGGAGGTCTGCCCCGAGTTCCCCGGTGACCCGCAACCGATCCATTGGAGCATCCCCGATCCCGCCCAAGACCCCGACGGCTACCTGGGGTTCCAGCGCACCGCGGCAGAGCTGGCCGATCGGATCCGTTTCCTACTGCACCGTGTCCTACCAGCCTCGATCGAGGAGCAATCATGAGCATCGTGACCGATGGCACCGTCAACGTCCGGTACATGGTCGACGACGTGCAAGCCGCCATCGACTTCTACACCACCCACTTCGGCTTCACCCTGAACACCGCGGCGCTGCCGGCGTTCGCCGACGTCACCCGCGGCAACCTGCGACTGCTGCTGGCCGGACCGCGAAGCTCGGCCGGCCGGCCGATGCCCGACGGCCGCAAACCTGAACCGGGGGGCTGGAACCGGATCCACTTCATCGTCGACGACATCACCGCCGAGGTGGAGCGGCTACGAACGGCTGGGGTGAAGTTCCGCAACGACATCGTCACCGGCCCCGGCGGGCGGCAGATCCTGCTGGAGGATCCCTCCGGCAACCCGGTCGAGCTGTTCCAACCTGCCGGTGCGTAGATGGGCAGTGACCCCGGCGGGGATCCGACGAGCCCGGCCTGGACACAACCACTGAACCGTCGGTACGCCTTGTCCACCGTGCTCAGGGAATGGGGCCGTATCGGCTTCGGCGACCCACCCGCCCCACATCGCCCCAGTACGTAAGCTCTGGTGACCCCGCGCACGCGGCGCCAAGGTTCGGTCAGATCCAGCGCCGAACCCCGCCCAGGTATAGCGAGACAGATGCGGCGGCGGCCGCTCGCCGTTATGGCCCATGGGACAAACCGTGGACATCTCTTTTGAGGGCTCTATTGCATTGAGCGATCCGGCCGGCGAGGCGCCGTGGATCTTCCAGGCGGAGTCTCGAAGGTCACCTCGCAACGTCCCGACAACGCGTAACGGTGACCGGATCGTCCGGTTCAGGGGCGCCAGTCATCGTCTGCAAGCCCAAGCGGCCGGAAGATTTACGGTCGTTGAAGTGCGGGATCGCTCAATGCAACAGAGCCGCATCTGGTCCTCGACCGCGACACCAGGTCGGCACCCACAGGCTGGCCGCTTTGCAGGCCCGCGCCTGATCCGACTCGTTCCGATGCCGCTGAAGCTGGAAGCCCTTCAACGCTAGGCTGCTGGGCCAGCCGCGACGTCGAGCTCGAACCACACAGTGGTTCCGTCCGACCGTTGCTCGCTACCCCACCTCGGGCACAGCGCGTCCACAACCGTCAGTCCGCGGCCTCCGACGTCCTCCTGGTCGTGGTCGACGAGTTCGGCCCGACCACGCCGCCCCGAGTCGCTCACCGTGACGACGAGCTGGCGCCCGTCGAGCACCGCGCCCGCGCGGGGTCCGGTGCGGGTGTGGATCACGGCGTTGGTGACGATCTCGGACAGGCAGAGCACTGCGTCCTCGCGTACGGCGCCGGGCGCCGCCCACTCCGCGAGCAGGGCCGAGAGCCAGCGCCTGGCCTGTGCTGGTGCACGCGTGTCGGCCGGCAACAGCGTGTGGGCGCTTCTCACCGCGCGGCCGACTGTAGATGTCATCAGCAGTAGTGCCCGGTCGTCGCCCGCGCCGACTCCCGTCATTGCTGCGACGATTCCGGCGGCCAGGTCGCGCGGCTGGTCGGAACTGCGGCGCAGGTTGTCAAGGTGGTCGGCGAGCTGGGCGAGCCCCTCCTCGGCGGCCGTACGGCGGGACTCGACGAGGCCGTCGGTGCACAGCACGAGCGTTGCGCCGGGTGGGAGCGGTACATCGGCCCCGCCCCGTCCGCCCTCGTGCAGGCCGAGCGGTGGCCCGACCGGTAGGTTCACCGTCGTAGCGGACGAGCCGGGCACGGCGAGCACCGGCGGTAGGTGCCCGGCGGAGGCGAGCCGCACCGAGCCGCGGTCGGCGGAGACGACGCCCACGAGCACGGTGACGATCTGCTCAGGCACCCCGAGCGTGGACACCAGCCGGTCGAGCCGCTGCAGTACCAGCTCGGGCGACGGATCGAGCAGCGCATAGGCCCGCAGCGCGGAGCGCACTTGGCCCATCACGGTCGCCGCCGTGATGCCGCGCCCCATGACGTCGCCGATGACGACCAGGACCTCGTCCCCCTCGAGCGGCAGCACGTCGTACCAGTCACCTCCGACTTCCACCCCCGCCTGGCCGTCCGCCGGCTCGTAATGGGCAGCGAGGGCGAGACCCGGCAGGTCGGGGAGCGTGTTGGGCAGCAGTGTGCGCTGCAGTAGTTCAGCGGTGGCCTGCTGTTCCTCGAAGGCCTGGGCCCGGCGCAGCGCATGCGCCGCCTGCTCGGTGAACGCCGCGAGGAACGCCTGCTCCGCCTCGTCGAAAGGCTGATCGACGCCGTAGCACAGCATTACCGCGCCGAGCGTGTCGTCGAGAACCCGCAGCGGCACGGTGGCGAAGGCCCGGGTGCCGAAGGACGCCTGGTGTTCGGCAAGCCCCGGGTGGCGGGCGGCCAGCGCCTCCATCGTCGGGAACCACAGAGGCCGCCCCAACCGCGTCGTGGCGACCAGCGGCAGGTCGGCCACCGCATCGAGGCTGCACCAGTTGGCCCGTTCGGGCCCGAGCGACTCGTCGTGCATCCCGAGGAACCGCAGCTCCCTACCGCCCGCGGCGAGCAGCGCGAGCCCTCCTCGAACGACGCCGGGCAGGGTCGCCGCCTGGCGGAGGACCACGAGGGCGACCGCGTCGGTACGCATTGTCTCGGCAAGCGCGGCCGTCAACCCCTGGAGCCGGTGGAGGCGGCGCACGTCGGTGTCGAGGACCGGCACGCCGCCACCACGCGCGACCACTCGCGCCACCACCGCGCCCGGACCCATACGGCCAGCCTAGGCCGGCCACCGGACTTCCGGACCAGATCCGATCCGCAGGTCGGCCACTGCGTCGCGCAGCGGTTTCGCTCGTCACGTTGGGTAGCGCCCGGTCTGCCTGGACCCGGGAACCGGGACATCATGCGCGGGGGTGCCACGGCTCGCCGGGGCACGTTCACCTGTGGAACGCCGCGCACCGCCTCCTGGAATCCCGACGCAGCTCAGCGCACGGGCCGTCGGGCATGTTCACGGCCGGCCGTCGCGTCAGCGTCCGGACCTTGCTGATCACTGGCGGCAGTGGCATGGCGCCGGTCAGGGCGCTCCTGGAGGAGTTGCCAGCCCGGCGCCGCCGTCGTCTACCGCGCCCAGCGAGGCGGACCTGGTGTTCCGCGCCGAGCTCGACTGGCTCGCCCGGGAACGTGGCGCCCGCGTCACCTACATCGTGGGTGCCCGCGACGATCCGGGCCCGCGGCACCTGTTCACCCCGCGTGGGCTGCGGGAGTTGGTGCCCGACGTGCGCCGGCGCGACGTGTACCGGTGCGGCCCGCCGGCCTGGTCGACGCTTCACTCAAGACGTTGCGCAAGCTGCACGTGCCCAAGCGACAGATCTATCTCGACCCGTTCGAATTCTGACCCCGGAGAGCCTCGTGGGTTCCAGTACTTTGTCGCAACACCTGCTAGATCAGGGGTGTTGATGGCGCGGCGTGGGCCGAAGCGAAGGCTGGAACGAGTACACGTGACAGATCTTCTGGATTGCCGGCAGCCATTGTCACGGCCGAGACGTGGCCGTGGTCAGTCGGGCCAACTCAAGTCAGGTGTCCGGGGCTACCAGGGCAAGCTCAGGTTGGCCGGGTCGTGTCGTCCACCGCCCCGGTGGGGTTACAACAAGCCCTGACGGCCGAGGTCATCCGTAGGGCACGGGAGCGGCGGCGCGTGACGCCGCCTCCCGCACCCACTGACGGAACCGGACGG
>Ga0210378_10000590_pt1 | contig 18657 bp, 16 predicted proteins | sample PLM1_60_b1redo_FD_155465 | JGI IMG/M metagenome (GOLD analysis project Ga0210378, IMG submission 155465) | Groundwater sediment microbial communities from an aquifer in East River, Colorado, USA - PLM1_60_b1 redo | ecosystem: Environmental > Terrestrial > Soil > Riparian zone | place: USA: East...
TCTCTCAGATCGACTCCGCACTGGCGGCAGAGATAGCAGGCGTCGTCGATCTCGGTCCCGAGCTGCTCCGGCGTATAAGTTCGGCGGCACGTTTTGCAGAGCGCCACCGGATGATCCGGGCACAACTCGAAGAGCAACGATCTGAGTCGGACGAATAGCAACACGATGCGCGTATCGTTGTCCTCGAAGCACGAGCAAGTCAAGCCGGGCGGCAAAATAGTTCGGTGGAGGGTGTGGATCTGGTGGATAACCCGAGGATGACGCGTTGAGGTAAGCTGTGCCGCGAGGAGGAAGCCATGCTGATCGTCGATTCCCAGATCCACCTCTGGCAGAACGGCAAGATGAGCGCGCAGCATCGCCAGATCCCGACCTATTCGGTCGATGATGCGCTGGCCGAGATGGCCTCGGCCGAGGTCGATTGCGCGGTGATCCATCCGCCCAGCTCGCTCGGCGAGGCGGTCAATGTTCTCGCCGTCGAGGCGGTGCGCCGGCACCCCGACAAATTCTGCATCCTCGGGCATTTCGACCTCGAAAGCCCGGATCGCGAGAGCATCGTTGCCCATTGGCGCGAGCGGCCGGGCATGCTCGGGTTTCGGTTCACCTTCAACCAGCCGCGTCAGAAGGCGTGGTGGACCGATGGGTCGCTCGACTGGTTCTGGGCGTCTTGCCAGAGGGCGGGCCTGCCCATCGGGCTCCTGGCCGGCGGGAACATGGCGGCGCTGGCGAAGATCGCCGAGCGGCATCCCCGTCTGAAGCTGCACATCGATCACCTCGGGCGCAGCGGCGGCGGCAGCGGGGTAACCGACGCCGCGGCCTTCGCCGATCTTCCGGACATGCTTGCGCTCGCCAAATACCCCAATGTCGGGGTCAAGATGTCGGGCGCTCCCAGCTATTCGAGCCAGCCCTACCCGTACAAGAACATCCACGGCTATCTACGCCAGATCTTCGAGGCGTTCGGGCCCGAGCGCTCCTTCTGGGGCACCGACATCACCCGCATGCCGTGCTCGTATCGGCAATGCGTGACGATGTTCACCGAGGAGTTGCCGTGGCTGAAGGGCCGCGACCTCGAGCGGGTGATGGGCGGGGCCGTCGTCGACTGGCTCGGCTGGAAGCGCCCCGCCGCTGCCTGATCGCGCAGCGGAGTTGGCGTGGCCGAGAAGAGGCCTTTATGTCGCCTACGCTCTCGACGCGCTCGCCGGGACTAGCACGACGCGCTACTGGGGCGTCGAGTGCTCCCCAAGGTGCTGCGAGGAGCTTGGCGTCATATTCAGCCGCCAGAAACCAACTTTCCGATGCCGTCAGTACTCCTAGAGAGACTGTTCCAGCGTGGCCGTTAGCAGAGCACAACTCGCAGTGAGATCCGCAGTGACGAACTCAAAGCATGGGCTCGCGGTGGCAATCCGTATCGCTCCATCGAGGCCGTCGCCGGCATGCGCCAAGGGATTGAGAACATTCGCATAGAGGCGAGCGGTGGCCTCGGCCGCGCTGAGCCGTCGCATCGAAGGCCCCGGGACTCCGGGCTCGTAGCGTAGGAAGAAGACGGCGGAGAGCGGGGCCCGAACTCTGCTGATGCCGCCCGGCATGTCCTCTGCCGGCACGTGCAGGCTCCGAGAAGTGCGAATCGTCTGCGGGGGTAACGGGTAGGACGCCGGGGGCTGCTTCTTTAGGGCGAGGGCTCGGGCGTAGGGGAGAACCTCGAGGGTCTTGAGGTCCACCGGCCCCAGCTCATCACTCAAGTAGCGGAACCCGTGATGCATCAGGGCCCAGCAAACGGTCGATTTTCCGCCTCCGGCTTTCGCGATTAGCATCAGCGCGACGTCGGCACGCTGCAAAACGGCAGCGTGAATGAAGTAGAGGTCGCACCGAAGCTTCTGAAGCTCGATCGCGATATCCTGGTCGAACAGGGCGAGAAATTGACCGTCATCCCGTGCCGTGAGAGGCTCAATTCCGGGTCGCTTGATGAAGAACGTGGCCGCCACACCGTCGCGGCCAACCGTGTAGTCGAGGTCTGTCCCTCTGGAGTCGCCTTGCATATAGCCGTAGGCGGCGGTGACGAGGGCCTCTGTGTCGGGCTCCTCGCAGCCAACGCGGACACCTCGGTCCAGTACTCTCAGAGTCAGGACGCGCACACTGGCAGCCCTTCGGCGCGCGTCTTATTCCCGCGGGTGGTCCAGCAGACCCAGTTCGTCAAGCCGCCGGAGCGCCGCGATGACGGCTTCCCTCGCGGTATTGGGATCAACGTCGAACGAGCTTGCGAGCTCGTCCACGATTTTCGCCACCGTACGCTGACCATCGCACCGCTGCCAGATGAAACTAGCCGTCGGATTGAGCTGATGAACCTGCTCTGCTTCGAGGTCGAGCACCACCATCTCTCCCTCTACGGCGCGGCTGCTAACGTCGGATCGTCGCTTTGGACAGTTCTCGACCATAGCGCTAAATTGGTGTGCCGGCGGCTCCCGTGCAGTTTACTCGAATCTCTCCCGACCTGGAGGAATCTATTCCAACGACGCCGTCACTGACGCTCCTGCTTCAGGCTGCCTCGCAGAACCGGATGAATTTGCCCCTGGCGAGCTTCAGTGCAGAGCAGGTTCGTTGGGCCGTCGAGACAGGCTTGGGTCCATTGCTCCGGCGAGCCACGGCTGACGATCCGGAGGCGAAGACGTCGCCGTTCTGGCCCCTCGTGCAGGGAGCAGATCTGACCGCGCGAGTGATCGCCGCTGAACACCTGGGCGCGATGGATGAGATCATCCGTGCCTGCGAAGGAAACACCCCGCCCCTGACGCTCCTCAAGGGCATTTCCATCTGCGAGCAGCACTATCCCGAATCGCACCTCAGGCTCATGGGGGACATCGACGTCCTCGTCGATCAAGAAGCCATTCCGATCGTCGAAACGCTCCTGCTGGAGTTGGGCTACTGCCATGCTTCGGAGTACCCGCCGGAGTTCTACGAGGCGCATCACCATATCACCCCACTGTTCCACCCTCGAACGAAGGTCTGGGTGGAGATTCACCGTGCTTTGTTTCCGGCGAGCAGCCTCGTGGGATCGGACAGGGTGTTCGGCCTGGAGAATCTTGGGGCCGAACTCCAACCTTCAGAGTTCCGAGGACGGCCTGTCTACCGCCTCAGCGATGAGCTCCAGGTCGTCTATCTCGCGGCCCACTGGGCCTTCGGGTTCAGGCGCGTTGGCGGCATGGTGGGTATGCTTGATCTGATCTATCTTCTGGGAAACACACGGGCGCTTCGTTGGGAGCGGATCATCGACTGGCTGGATAGCTCGGTCGCGTCGACCTACGTGTACCTGTTACTCTCGTATCTCGAACGGCGTCGACTCGTCGACATTCCTCCCCAGATCCTGAAAGGGCTCTTCTCACGGCAACGTTCCTTTGGCCGCGTCAATCTGAAGGCGCTTCATGTGCTCATCGATCGCTACGTCACCGATGGACGCGGCTTCGGTCCGGTCGTGAGCGCCCGAAACTTTGAGATCCTTTGGCGGACCCTCCTGTTGCCGGGACCGCCGTCTCGAAACGTCGCACGGGTCTTCTGGAACCTGTTGCCTTCGCGGAACTGGCTTTTACGAACGGTGACCGGCGCTGCCCCGAGTGAGTGACGAAGTTCGACAAAAGCAGAGGGGGAACGGACGCGCTGCTCCCGTCCGAGCGAAACTAAAGACGGTCGGATGCGCGCAGGCTCGATCATCGAGACGTACGCAACATTCGGGCGATCAGTCTCAGGACAACGCCAGCGGGTCGAAGCGCAATCAAAAGCCGAAGATCGACCACCACGAAGAGTGCCGGCGCCGGCGCCGCTGGCCGTTTTGCTGGCCGCCCTGATTTTCTTGGAGATCGTCGGCCGAGTTACTATTCGAACCGGATCTCGCGAAAGATGGGATGGCGGGCAGCGTCAGAATCACGGGAGCGACAAAGACAGCCTTGAGGAGCCCTCTTCTTGTCGTGCCTGACGTTTCAAAGTGCTCTGACATATGCTTCACCTCATTCTGTTCTGACATATGCTTCACCTCACTCATAATGTTCTTCGACAATATTGATGCCGTCAGACACGCTCCGTCAAGATGAATGACTTTTCACAATGGAGAAGCTCGGTCTTTTCCGGAATCTCTCTTGCCGGAAGCTTTGACGATCTTGCCGGCCAGGGCGAGATGGGGTTCTCGGCGTCTTCCGGCGCAACGGCGCGGCTGCCGGCGAGTCCGTTACGTGGCGCCTCGCGGACTCGGCCTCAACGCTGGAGCGATAGCTCGCCGACACTGTCATGCCGAGCTTCTTGAAGGTCACGGACGAGGCAGCGCTTGAATCGGTCGGCCGCGGCTTCTACAACGTCCTGTTCCCTCAAGACGCGACCCGACCGGATTCCGCCGCCGCCCGGACGGCCTTCGAGCGATTCATCGGGGCCTACCCGAAGTTCACCACGCCGCCACCGGCCCCACGCTGCCGCCGTCAATCGTCGTCCGCATGGTGCTGCGTCGCTCGGCTCCGACCTCGTGCTGACGATGTTTCACCGAGGAGTTGCCGTGGCTGAAGGGCCGCGACCTCGAGCGGGTGATGGGCGGGGCCGTCGTCGACTGGCTCGGCTGGAAGCGCCCCGCCGCTGCCTGATCCCGCAGCGGAGTTGGCGTGGCCGAGAAGAGGCCTTTATGTCGCCTGGGCTTCTGGAGATAATCCGCGTGGCATAGCCCGCTGGCGGGACGCGATGGGACGCTCGGCGGTGCAGTCTCTCGAAACTGGTGGAGGTGCGATATGGCGCGCGACGGCTATCTGATCCTCGACAGCGACCTTCACATGATGGAGCCGGACGATCTGTGGGCCCGCTACCTCGAGGGTCCACATCGAGCGAGCCCGCCGCGGTTCTTCGGCGGGCAGCAGCGAACACTCAGCGAGAGCTCCGAGGACAAGGGCAACGCCGATACCATCATGGGGATGGAGGTGCAGGGGCTGGCGATTCCCGCGCATGCCAAGGCGACTGCCGCCACCGCCTCCAGCCGCGAGCTGCGGCGCCGGAGCCGCGCGCGGCACCCACACTTCCAGATTGCGCGCGGGCGCGGCTTCGACCCGGACTCGACCCTGACCGCGATGGACATCGAGGGCGTCGACGTCGCCGTCATGTACGGCACGCGCGGGCGGCAGATATTGATGCACGACGACCTCGCGCCGGACTACGCGGCGGCGCTGGCGCGTGCCTACAACAATTGGGCGCACGACTATTGCCAGAGCCAGCCGAAGCGGCTGAAGTTCGCCGCACAGGTCGCGATGCACAGCATCCCGGCGGCAATCGAAGAGGCGCGCCGATGCGTCAGGGAGCTTGGCGCCGTCGGCATCATCGGCACCCCGAACCCGGTCAACGGCCAGCATTTGCACGACGAGGCGTGCGAGCCGCTGTGGAGTGCGCTGGAGGAGCTCGACGTGCCGATCGGATTCCATCCCACCGGCAACACCTCGCTCAAGGACGATGCGGGGCGCCGCTTCGTCGGCCACGCCAACTTCCACCCGATCGCCCATGCCATTCGCAATCCGGTCGAGTTGATGGGGGCCATCGCCAGCATGACCACCGGCGGCATCCTCGAGCGACACCCGCGCCTGCGCTGCGCCTTCCTCGAAGGCACCGCCGGATGGCTCTACTGGTGGCTGTGGCGGCTCGATGACCAGTGGGAGAAGTTCGGCCCGGGCTGCGAGCATCAGCTGTCGATGCTGCCCAGCGAATATTTCAAGCGCCAGTGCTACATCGCGCTCGATGTCGACGAAGAGCCGGCGGTCGACGTCGTCAACAAGATGGGGGCCGACTACTTCGTGGTCTCGACCGACTATCCGCATTCCGACGGCGCGTTTCCCGAGGCGATGGAGCAGTTCTTCGGGCTGCCGTTCGGCGACGAGATCCGCCGCAAGATCCTCTGGGACAATTGCGCGCGCCTCTACAACATCGACACGCCGGCGGCCGCCTTGACGAAGGACGCCAACCGCGTCTCTGCGGCCCTCGACTAGGAATCCGAGCATGATCACGAAGTTTGGCAGCCTGTTCGCGGGTCACGTCGATCTGGACGACGAGGGGCTGGACGGCACGCCGGCGAACGACCGCTGGCTTTCCGACGAGCATCTGGCGACGGTGTTTCCGAAGAGCGAGACCATCGCGAAGCTGATGGACCGGACCGGCTATGACACCTTCTGGCTGGCCGAGCACCACTTCCAGCGCGAAGGGTACGAGTGCATCCCGAACATCCTGCTGCTGGCCCTGCACCTTTGCCACATCACGAAGAACATCAAGATCGGCTGCGGCTTCAACATCGCGCCGATGTGGCACCCGCTCCGGGTGGCCGAGGACTACGCCACCGTCGACCGGCTGACCGAAGGCCGGGTCATCTTCGGCGTCGGGCGCGGTTACCACACGCGCGAGGTTGAGACCTTCGGCGCGCCGCTGCTCGACCAGGACGCCAACCGCGAGCTGTTCGAGGAGCAGGTCGACATCATTTTCAAATCGTTCAACCAACGCGCCTTTTCGCACCAGGGCAAGTACTACACGCTCCCGCCCCAGGTGCCCTACCGGGGCTACGAGCTCCAGGAGATCACGCTGGTGCCGCGCCCGAAGACGCTGCCCGTCGAGTGCTGGCAGCCGGTGGTCAGCGCCAGCCCGCGGGCGCTGGACTTCATGGCCAAGCACGGCATCAAGGGCATCATCGGTGGGGGCGCGGCGCAGGGGGGAGCCACCGAGAAGGTCGTGCACGCGTTCCGTGAGGCGCGCGCCCGTGCCGGACGGGAGACCGAGCTGGGCGGCGACCTCTGCATCGGGTTTTCATTCCACATCGCCGACAGCGTCGAACAGGGCATCAAGGAGGCGACGCCGTTCTTCGAGGAGAACATCAAGATGTTCGCCCCGCTCGGTTTCGTGCCCGGTCTGACGCCAGAGCAGATCGACGCAGTCGCCGACCCCAAGCGGGCGCGTCAGGCCGGGCTGCCGACCCTGCGCAACGCAACCAAGGCAGGCACGTGGCTGATCGGCCCACCGGAGCTGATCACCGAGCAGCTGATGGAGATCCAGCACAAGTACCCCGGCCTGGAGGTCGTCAACGTCGGCCAGCCGGTCGGCACGCCCCAGGCGGTGATTCTGGAACAGCTCGAGCGCTTCTCGGCGCAGGTCATGCCGGCCTTCAAACGTACGTAGTCGCGGGTGGCTCGCCTGGTGACCGAGGTGTGGCCGCGGGCGCCGGTGCGCCAGGGCCGCCGGCGCGCCACCCGCGGGTTTATGCCGGCAGCCTGAACCCCTGCCGCGCCAGCAGCTTCCAGCCGCCGTCCTGCTTTTGCCAGACCTGAAGGGCGCCGATCTTGGTGGTAGTCGCCTTGCCCTCGCGTTCGGATTCTGCCAGGTAGATGTGTCGCGCGATGGCGGCATTGCCGACCACCGCCACCTTGAGCTCGGGGAAGGCGAGCGACTTGACAACCTGCTTGCGGGTCATCACCCCGTTGATGAATTGCTCCTTGGTCTCGACCCTTCCGTCAGAATGGCCGTAGCTGATCTGAGCGGACGCCACCTGCTCCAACTTGACCTTGTCGGCTTCGAGCAACGCCTTTCGCAGGGTCTCGACGCTCTGGGTGACCGCCGCCTCGTCGGCGGCTTCGGCGCCCGCGAAGCCGCTGAGCAAAAGGCCGGAAGCGCCGAGAGCAAATGCGCCTGCAACCGCCAAGTCACGACGCGATACGTTCATGGGTTCCCTCCTCGACAGGCTGGGTCAACGCCCGGTTTCGCCGAAGCGTACCCCCGTCCGGCCACCCTGTCGAAGGGCAATTATCGACCGGGGGTTCGAGCACCGGATCGACGGCCCGCGCCCTCACGATGCGAAACCGATCGTATAGTACCGGCTGCCGTGCGCACGTTTCTCATCGTCTGGCCCGGCCAGCTCGTCTCTCAGATCGGCACCGCGATGTCGACGGTCGCGTTCCTCGTGGCCGTCGCCACGCTCGTGACGGTGCGGATCCCGCGACCACCGGAGGTCCCGGAGGCCCACGACGCGACGCCCTCGGGCTTCCGCGAGGAACTGCGCGTCGGTTTCCAGTACATCCGCGTGCGGCGCGGCCTGCTGGCGCTCCTGGGGATCTATACGGGCATCAACCTCTTCGCGGCGCTGACGTACTACGCGATCCTGCCGCCGATGATCCTCGCGCGGACCGTGCGCGACACGCTCGCCCTCGCGAGCGTGCAGAGCGCGCTCGGTGCCGGTGCAGTCGCCGGTGGCGTCCTGATGGGCGTCTGGGGCGGTCCGCAGCGCCGGATCCACGGCGTCCTCGCGGGCGCCGCGATCTCGCTCCTCGCGGGCGACCTGCTCTTCGCGATCGGCCGGACGCTGCCCGTGTGGCTCGTCGCGGCCTTCGTCGGCGCTTTTTTCGTGCCCGTCATCATGGCGAGCGATCTCGCGATCTGGCAGTCGAAGGTGCCGCCGTCCCTGCAGGGGCGCGTCTTCTCGATCCGGAGCTCGGTCCGCATGAGCACGATGCCGCTGGGCTATCTCTTGGGCGGCCTGCTCGCGGACGGCTGGTTCGAGCCGGCGATGATGGCGGGTGGATCGCTCACGGCAGCGTTCGGCTGGCTCGTCGGCCTCGGGTCGGGTGCCGGGATGGGCGTCATGTTCCTGTTCACCGCAGTCGCGGGCACGGCCATGAGCCTTGCCGGCTACCTGGTCCGTGCCGTGCGGAACGTCGAATCGGACGGCGTTCTCGTCTCCGGGGGGAGGTAGGACGGCCGGGGTCTTGACAAGGGCGGTCCGGTGCCTCAGATAAGAGGAGCCAGCGCGCACCCGATCGTGTGAGAGGAGGACGACGATGGACATCGGTAGCGGAAAGATCCCCTGTGGCCCGATATGCTTCGCCCTGCAATATCGCGACATCGACGGTGGTGCGCCTCACCGCCCGGGCGCGGGAGGGGGAGGCGGGAACCATGCCGATCAGGGCGTGTGTCTTCAAGTAATCGGCACCGTGGACGGCGCCGAGCGGGAGCTGCTCCGGTTCGAGTGCCTCGACAATCACCCGCACTATCACTACGACCCGGCGAACACGAACGTCCGCGTCATGCTCGACCCCACGGTCACCGGCAATCCGCTCCGGTGGACGATGACCCAGCTACGCCGGAAGCTGCCAGCGATGCTGGGGCGCGCGGGGTACGAGCAGATCGCGCTGCAGATCGACCCCTCGCAGCTAATGCCTACGCTGGACGAGGTGGAGGCCAAGGCGTGCGAGATGGCGATCCGCAAGCGCCGCACGGTTCGCCACAATCGGGGGACGGACGTGATCGAGGCGGGCAACATCCGGTTCGGCCTGGAGATGCGTGTCGCCGGTCAGGGGGACGGTGGCCTCGCCATGCACGTCCTCGGCGACATCGCCGGCCAGGAGGTCGAGCTGCTCGCCTTCGACTGCTTCCGCATCTACCCGCATTACCATTACGGGCCCATGTACAAGAACGAGCGGATCTACTGGGACAAGACGCTGGTGCCGGATCCCTTCAAGTGGGCGCTCGATCAGTTCAGGACCGGGAAGCTTCCGGCCATGCTGACGCGAGCCGGGTATCCGACGGTGGCCGCCGCCCTCGACGAAGGGCTCATTGCCGAAAAACTCCCCGAGGTCGAGGCGAGGGCGCAGGCCATGCTCTAGGCAGCGCCCCCCAGGCAGCGCCCCCCCCGCGTCACGGGAGTGTCAATTTCGCTCGTGGGATGCCAAACAGCCCACCGGCGAACGGCCTTGATCGTCGCCGAATCAGCATTTTACGCGCCGGCCGGAGGCTTGCTATGCGGTAGGTGCTCGTTCGCCACGCGGCGGACACAAGGAGGGGTGAATGTTCGAGCTGATTCAGCGAATTCCCGAACCCTGGCGTCAGCTGGCGGACGTGCTGATCGCGCCGCTGGCGTGGATCCCGCCCATGCAGCACGCGCTGTGGGACTTCTTCTTCGCCCCTGGTCCGCTGTGGCTCGTCGCCGGGAAGTTCCTCTTCCTGCTCTTCCCGGCTCTGCTCGCCGTCGCCGCGGTCTGGTGCACACAGCTCTCCATCTACACGTTGCCGTTCCGCTCGGGGCGCGTGCAGTTCATCCCGACGATGATGCTGACGTGGTGGGATGCCGTGCGCGCCGTCTGGCTGTACTGGGTGGGGATGTTCCGGTTCGTCGGGGTGGCGCTGGGATGGGCGGTGACGTTCAGCACCTTCGTGGCGAAGCTCGTGCTCGAAGTGATCCGCCAGATCGTGCTCATGCCCTTCACGATGACGGGCCGGATGACGGAGACCTACTTCAGGCCCGGCGTGCCCTGGGTCGCGTTCGTGATGCTCATCTTCTGGTGCGCGCTCGAAGCCGCCATCTTCAGCTACACGCTTATGCCGACCGTGACCGAGCTCCTTGCCGACCTCGTCGGTGGCGAGTCGACGGCGCGCTACACGGGCCCCATCCTTTACTTGTTCCTGCTGCTGCTCGTCATGGGTAGCTTCGCGTGCGTGCAGACCTTGATGGACGCCGTGAAGAAGCGGGAGTGGAAGTACATCGTCCAGATGCTCGTGGTGGAGCTGTTCGTGATGTTCTTCGAGGTCGTATTCCTTTACCGGGAGCTCATCGACGCGCTGACGCCGTGGATTGCGCAGCAGACGGGCATGAAGCTGGGCCTCACGGTCACGCTCGTGCTGTCGTCGTTCGGATGGATCGGTATCCGCGGCATGACGTGGTTCCTGTTCGGCCAGTTCGGAACACCGCCGATGCTCGCCTTCATCTCGCGGCAGCCGATGGTGGACGACGGCGGCCGGCGCCCCGCGAACGGCAAGCCGGTGCCGGCCTGGTGGCGGCAGCCGGTGGCGGAGCTCAAGCAGGAGACCGAATGGCTCCACGCCAAGAGTGAAGAGCTCCTCGACTACCTGGTGCTGCCGGTCTTGCAGATCGCAGCGGCCGCGCTCAACTTCGGTATGGTCCTGGTCGCCGCCCGCCAGGTCTTCTCGCTACCCTTCAAGGAGGCCAAGGAGATCACGCAGACCTGGCACATCCTGCAAACCTTGCACCTGCAGCCGCCGCCGCGGAAGCAGGCGACGCTATGAGTCGCCCGGGCATCTCGCTCGCCGCTCGCCTGGTCGCGGCCGCTCTCTTCAGTGCCGCCATCGTGGTCTCGGCGGCGGAGGCGGAGGACAACAAGCCGCCGCGGTCGACGCTCTTCGTCGGCGTCGACACCAGCGGGTCCTTCCGAATCGCCTATGACGAAGCCCTCACGTTTGTCGCCCATTACCTCTACGGCCACATGCACGAGTTCGGCGGCCTCTCGAAACCGCGCGATCTCTTCGTGACGGCCATCGGAGGACAGGACAGCAACGAGCCGAAGTCCTTCCACCCGATCCACGACTTCAATAACAAGGATGTCAGGCAAATCGAGACGGACCTCCGGAAGTGGTTCCCGCCCACCGACACGCTCACTGATTTCAACGTCTTCTTCCAGCAGATCGCGCGCACCGTGAAGGAGCGGAATCTCGTCCTTGCGCCGATCACCGTGATGGTGGTCAGTGACGGCGTCCCCGACGTGCGCGACGGGAAGATCAAGTCGGGCTCGCCCGCCTCCTATCAGCAGATCGATCTCAGTCCCCTCGATTACCTCTCGAAGAACGTCACCGTCCGCCTGGTCTACGCGAGCCCGAAGGTCGGCGACAACTGGCGAAAGCTGGTGAAGCGAGACCGCGTGCGCTTCTGGGCCGTGGAGTACGAGGTCATGAAGGGCTGGCGCGCCCAGATGAGGCCGGACACCGACCTCGCCAACCAGGATCGCTTCTGGAAGTGGGTGAGGGACAACGTGGATTACCGCGTGCGGCGCGGCGCCTAGTCACGCGGGCGGCGGGGCGCTTTCAGCCGAGCCAGTCGACGACGGTCCCGCCCATCACCCGCTCGAGGTCGCGGCCCGCGGACTCAGGCGAGGTGCTTCTTGAAGAAGGCGATCGTCCGCTCCCAGGCCAGCTTGGCCGACGCCTCGTGGTAGCGCGGCGTCGAGTTGTTGTGAAAGCCATGCTGGGTGCCGGGATATGTGTGCATCTCGTACTGGACGCCGCTCGCCTTCAGGGCCGTCTCGTAGGCCGGCCACAGCGCGTTGACGCGCTCGTCGCTCTCGGCGTACTGGATCAGCAGCGGCGCCTTGATGTCCGGCACTCGCGCCGTCTCGGCCGCCGCGCCGTAGAACGGGACGGCCGCTTTCAGATCCGCGCCGAGCGTGACCGCCAGGAAGTTGGTCGTGCTGCCGCCCCAGCAGAAACCCGTGACCCCGAGCTTGCCGGCGGACAGCGCGTGCGCCTTCAGAAAGCGCGCGCTGTTGACCATGTCCGTGCGCAGCTTGCCCTGGTCGAGGCTGGCCTGGAGGGCGCGGCCGTCGTCGTCGTTGCCGGGGTACCCGCCGACGGGCGACAACCCGTCGGGAGCGAGGGCCAGGAACCCCTCGGTCGCGGCTCGGCGAGCCACGTCCTCGATGTAGGGATTGAGCCCGCGGTTCTCGTGGATCACCAGGACGGCGGAGAACGGCCCCTGCGCATTCGGCTGCACCAGATACCCACGCATGGTGCCTGAGGTGCCGTCAGGTGACGGGTAGGTCACGTACCGGGCCTTGATCCGCTGGTCGGTGAAGGAGATCGTCTGGGCCAGCGCATAGCGGGGCAACAGCGCCTGCGCCATGGCCAGCGCCGACACGCCGCCGATCGTCAGCGCGCCGGCCCGCTGCAGGAACTCGCGCCGGTCGATGCTCCCGTGGCAGTACTCGTCGTAGAGATCGAACACGCGCTCGTCAATCTCGCTCTGGGTCAGCTCCTGTGCTTCCTCCGGTACGAGGGTCGACCGATCCGCATTCCACTGTTCAGTCATGGCTGGACCTCCTCCGCTCGAGTCGGCATTCTAGCTCACGGTCACGCCTCGGACCACGGTGGCCTATGGCTGGACGCGCTCGTTGACCGCGGGTCCTCTTGTGCGGCCGCTCACGCGCTTGCGCTCCGTCCCGAGCGTCGGGAGTCCAGACCAGCTATTCTGGACGTCACAATGTCGGGCGATCGACGCGGACGCCTCGCGGTGGGCGCGCTCACCGTGGTGATGGGCGCGGTCCTCTTCCTGGCCGCCGGCAGCGTGATCCCTCAGCCCGCTGAGAAGTTCGGCGCGCCGCGCTGGATCGTCGCCGGGTTCGGCCTAGCCTTCTTCTTCGGAGGCTGGTACGTCTTGGCGCTCGGGCTCCCGACGCCGCGAATGCGGCGGGTGCTCGGCGCCGCTACGGCGCTGATGCTCGTCACGGGGGGCGCCGTGCTGCTCACGTGGCTTGCGCTCACTGGTGGTGGCGCCGGACGGTCCTCGGTGTCGGTGGGCGCAGTCTCGGTGGGCCTCCCGGGCGGGGCGCTCGGGGAATCGTGCGCCTGATGATCTGGGCCTTCGCCGTGGCGTCCGACGCGATCGCGCTCGTCGCGTGGTTCGTCGCCGTCAGATCACTCGTCCGCCGAGAGTCGGCCGCGCGCCGGTGATGCAGGTGAGGGGAGAGGCAGAGGACGATGCGGCCTCAGGACATCGCCGTGGTGGCCGGTATTGCCACATTTCTGCTGCTCGATGCGGGTGGAGGACTGGCCGGGGAGAAGGTCCAGGTCAGGTGGAACGGCAACTACCTGCACAATAACGAGCGGACGTTCTCCGCGGACTACCAGCTGGGCTGGTCCAAGAACTTCATGAACGGATTCCCCGAAGAAAACGGGGTCGTCCAGCGCGACGGGTTCCTACCGGCCGAGGTGTTCAAGCCGAAAGGATCTGGCCCATTTCGATTCGTCGTTCTGATGCATGGATGCGGCGGAATGGACAGCGTCGCAACGAGGTGGGTCGAGACGTATTCGGAGTTCCTTGGCCAGGAAGGCATCGGGGCGATCGCCCTCGACTCGTTCACGACTCGCAAGGTCAAGGACGTATGCGGCAAGCCCACGGAGGGCAATTGGGCCCGTCGGCGCTCCCAGGATGCCTACTCCGCCCTCGAGTTCCTGGCCACGACCGGCTACGCCGACATGAGCCGGGTCTATCTCGTCGGCCGATCCAACGGTGGATCAGCCGTGCTCATGGCCATCGAAAAGATCATGTCGGTGCACCACCCGTACAAGTTCGCGGCGGGATTCTCTCTGGTTCCCGCGTGCCGCGCGAAGGTCACGGCTGAATTCTACGCGCCGCTGCTTGTCTTCATAGCCGGAGACGATGACGCTAACGACCCCGCGTTCTGCATCAAGATGGGCGAGACGAAGCGCAAGGACGGCCATCCACCTCTGAGGGTCACCGTCTACAAGGGCGCCTTCCACGGCTACATGGACAACCTGCCCTTTCGACACTTCCACGGCTGGCGCATGGGCTACAGCCATTCGGCGGCCCAAGATACCCGTCGGCAGATCGTCGGATACCTCAAGGGCGATCGGTCGGAGAGCGGGGTCGAGCAGAAATAGCCGACCGCAGCTGGCTCTCCCTACTCGATGCAGCTCAGGCTGTTGAAGCCGTAGTGGTCGTCGTAGCGCCAGGGGGCGGCAGCGGGCCCACCGTGGGGAGCGCGGCGTCCGCGTGGCCTGAAATTCCTACCCGAATTTCCTACACGCCCTCGAAGATCCTACACGAGCGGCGTTGGCAGACACGATCGCGACGCGCTCGTTCTCGGCGACGCCGAGGTCGTCGAGGGCGGCGGCCTGGGCGTGAGTGGAACGATCATGCCGCCTACCTCCGTGGGCCAGCGATCGCGATTTTCCAATGGCGTCGGGCACTTCCGGCTGCGGACGGGCCCAGGTTGCCGCCGCGCGGACAGGAGACTAGTAAGCGTTACACCACAGCGCGGTAAGAGTTACATGCGGCGCCCGGTACGGTGACGCCGCGAGACACCCTGGGACGCGGTTCAGCTCTTCCCGATGTCGTAGCCACGAGGCTTGAGACAGTCGATAAAAAACTGCCGGCGCTTGTCGGCGTTCGCGCGCCAACCGACGTAGTCTCGGATCGCCTTCCCCACTGTCCCGAGTCCGGCCTCGGCTTCCCGCTGTGCCTCGCGGTCGCATTCGAGAAAGTCGATCAGTATGCCTATGGGATCATTCGTGGTCGGCGCGCGGGCCAGCCGCACGCTCTGCGACGTGGAGCGGACCCCGGGCAGCGCCTCGTATCCCGCTGAGATCATGCATGCGGCATAGCCGGCGGAGACGACCGCCGTCCCCTTCGCCCACTCGTTGCATCGCGCACGGTCGGCTTCGATCTGCGACGCGCTCTGATCTCGGAGCGGCGTCACCTTGACCGTTGCCGCCGCGCTGCAGCCCGACAGGGCCAGGAGGGCGGCGAGACCGAGCAGCCCCTTCGTCATCGGCTCCGAGCGTAGCACGCGTTCAAACCACCTAGCGGACCCAGCGGCGGGACCCGCACCCATGGGACCCATGCGGATGGGACCCGTGCGGGCAAAAGTAGAATCTCTGGGTACGCACGCCGGCAGCGGCGCGCAGACGGGGATGAAGTGGCTGCTGGACGAAACGAATTGCCTGAGATCACCGTGTAACCATTACAAAGCGGGAAGATAATTCTTTGACGCGTCCCGATCACGATGGCTCGTTCGCCGGTCTTTTGCTGCCGCCTACGTGGAGAACTTGCGGTTGGTGCGTGTAGAAGTTACCGGCATTCCCGTCGCGCTTTGCGGTGCCGGCCCTGTACTTCTGCGATGAGGCGAAAGGGAGGGGCTGGCACGGACATCGCACCACCTGGGAGACAGCGGAGGTGACGCCAATGAAGATACTCCGTCCGGTGTGCGCGCTTCTCACGTGCCATCCGACAATCTTCGCCAGACCGCGCTCCGAGTCGTCGAGCGTGAGGCGGCGCACCTGCGGCCCGACGTGCGGATTGAGTCCCGGATCGGCGTCGTGCCGAGAATGGCCCAGCGATCCGCCTGAGGCGCGGGACAGGTGATGAGCATGCGGCAGGTCGTCGGCATCGACGAGGTCATGAAGCGGGAACTGGTTTGGAGTCTCACGCTGCTCGTCGTGTTGAGTGAAGGCATGCTCGGCCCTCCAATCGGACCGGAATCGTCGATCGCTTCGGGTGCGCCTGAAACGCGCCCGCCGGCTCGGCGGCCGCAATTCGTTCGGGAGGCCCAGCGGGCGCTCCGCGAGCTCGGATATTCCCCCGGTCCGATCGACGGCGCCGTCGGTCCGCAGACGCGCGCTGCTCTGGCGAAGTATCAGAGCGCCGAGAAGCTATCGGTGACGGGTAACCTCGACGCGGAGACCACGGCGCGGCTCGACGTCCACCAACGGCTGTTTCGTCCCAGGGGAGTCCGGAGCGGCGTGCTGGAGCACCCGACTCGTCGCCTCCAATAATGAGGACGACATGCGCGGAATGCAGCGAGCGTTCCATTGGCTTCGACCCACGTCCAGGGTTTGGCGCTGGGTGCTCGGCGTCGCGATTGCCGCGATCCTCCTGGCCTCTGCCTTCGCGTTCCTGACGGGCGAGGCGCTCCGCCGCTACGTCGAGCGCGAGGTCAACCACCGGCTGACCGGCTACACCGCCCGGATCGGGGCGCTCGAGATCCACCCGCGCCTCGGCTCGTTCGAACTGAGAAACTCGATCATTTTTCAGGACGCCAACCCCAATCCTCCGGTGGCCTCGATCGACCGGCTCCGGACGACCCTGGACTGGCGCGCGCTCCGCCACGGCCGCGTCGTGGCCGACCTCCTGTTCGAACGTCCGAAGATCCACGTCGATCTCACGCAGGTCCAGACGGAAGCGACGAACGAGGTCGCCCTGAAGGACCGCGGATGGCAGCGGGCGCTCGAGGCCGTTGCCCTCGATCTCGAGATCAACAGGCTGCGGGTCGTCGACGGCGACGTCGCGTATGTCGACCGGGGGCCATTCAAGCCCCTGCACCTGAGCCGGCTCAACGTCACCGCGGAGAATATCCGAAACATCCGCTCGAAGGATCGCGTCTACCCGTCCGACGTCCACGTGGAGAGTGTGGTGTTCGACTCCGGGCGGCTCTGGCTGCGCGGACAGGCCGACTTCCTGGCCGAGCCGCACCCGGGCTTGCTCGCGCGCTTCCAGCTCGACCGCATCGAGCTGGACTACTTCAAGCCACTCGCCAACCGAGCCAATCTGTCGGTCCGCAACGGGACGCTGACGGCCGCCGGGAGCACCGAGTACGCGCCCAAGTTCAAGATGGCGGTCCTGGAACGCGTCCTCGTCGAAGGGCTCGCCGTCGATTACGTCCACACGCCGCAGACGGCCGGCGTCGAGAGCGAGAGGGCCCAATCCACCGCCAAGGCGGCGCAGAGCGTCTCGAACGATCCGGGCGTCCAGCTCAAGATCGATCAGCTGAACATCGTCCGCTCCAACGTCGGACTCGTGAATCGGGCCGCGAGCCCTTCGTATCGAGTGGTCCTGACCGACACGGATCTCTCGGCGGAGAACCTCAGCAATCAGCGCATCCAGGGCGACGCGACGGTGCAACTCAAAGGCAAGCTCATGGGGACTGGAGATACGCAGGTGTGGGCCCAGTTCCGTCCCAAGACCGAAAGCGGGGACATGGATCTCACGGTCCAGGTGGAAGACACCGCGATGGTGAGCCTGAGCGACCTGGCGCGGGCATACGGCAAATTCGACGTGGCCGCCGGAGCGTTCTCGATGTATGCCGACCTGCGCGTGAGAGATGGCACGATCGACGGCTACATTAAGCCAGTGGTGCGGGGTCTCGAAATGTCCCGAGATGCCCCGGCTAGCTTCCGAGAGAAGCTCTACGAAGGCCTGGTGGACGTCTCGGCAAAGGTTCTGAAGAATCGCCCGCGGCGCGAGATCGTGACCGTGATGGATGTCTCGGGCCGGGTGGATCAGCCGCAGATCCGCACCTGGCAGGTGGTGCGAGGCCTCCTCCGGAATGCCTTCATCAAGGCGCTTTATCCGGGCTTCGAGCGAGACGAAGCCCGAACCGTCAAACTGAAACCCGCGCCCGCAATCCGCTGAGGATGCGAGCACGACCCCCGCCGCGGCCCGTACCTACTCGATGCAGCTCAGGCTGCCCCGCCGCCTCGCCCTCCCGGAGGCGCTTGACTTCGGCCGCCGGGAGCGCGATCGTGGCGCGCAGCCAGGGCAGGAGGCACGGGTTGGCGGCTTCGGAACTCTTTGACGGAGGATACGGGCTATGGCCACGTCCACGACGGTAAGTCTTCCTCTCCCATCGTCTCGGCGAGGATTGGGCTGGCGGGGCGACAAGGTCCAGCGCTTTCTGATGCGCGACCGGACCCTGGGCTATCTGTTTCTCTTCCCGGCGATCCTCGTCATCGTGGGGCTGGTCGCCTACCCCTTTGCCAGCGCCATCGTGATGACCTTCCAGGAGAGAACCGCCGGCACCCCGGGGCGCTTCATCGGGCTGGACAATTACCGCGAGCTGTTCAGTAGCGAGCAGTTCCTGCGCACCGTTTACAACACCGTCGTCTATACCGCGTTCGGCGTGGGGATCAAATTCATCCTTGGGCTCAGCATGGCGCTGGTGCTCAATCAAGAGCGCTTCTGCAACAACCTGTTTCGCTCCTTTCTGCTCATTCCCTGGGCCATTCCGACGGTCATGTCGGCCCTCAACTGGCGCTGGATCTTCGATGATGCGAGCGGGCTCATCAACAATGTCCTGGTGCGTCTGAACCTGATCGACG
>Ga0210378_10000591_pt1 | contig 18656 bp, 23 predicted proteins | sample PLM1_60_b1redo_FD_155465 | JGI IMG/M metagenome (GOLD analysis project Ga0210378, IMG submission 155465) | Groundwater sediment microbial communities from an aquifer in East River, Colorado, USA - PLM1_60_b1 redo | ecosystem: Environmental > Terrestrial > Soil > Riparian zone | place: USA: East...
ATATCGTTCCGCTGTCTCTCGGTGGCATTCATGCGCCATCTAATCTGCAGTGCCTATGCAGGGCATGCAATTCGAGCAAAAGCAATAGCACATTGGCTGTAAATAGTTAGGAATTGTATGGGTCTCCGAGGTCCAGGGGCAGCGCGGTACGCGAAGGCCAAGCGGAAGCGGCGGCCGCCCGGTGTCCCTGCCTGGAAGCGCCCAGGGCTGTCCAGGGCTGCGCGCATGGCCGCCTTTCTGGAGTCGCTTCCGATCACGAAGGGCATCTTAGCCGGCCAGACGATGCAGCTCCTGCCTGAGCAGCAGGTTTTCGTCAATAAAGTCTATGCCGGCAAGGAGCGTCCGTCTGTCCGCATCGCTGTGTTCAGCGAGCCGCGCGGGAACGGGAAGACGGGCTTCCTGGCGGGCCTGGCCTTGGGTCACCTACTGGGGCCAGAGGCGGAGACACGCGGCGAAGTGGACTCCGCAGCCATCGACCGGCAGCAAGCCGCGCTGATCTTCGCCGAGATGGAGGCGATGATCCTGGTCACGCCGGACTTCGCCAAGCGGACGAACGTGCAGCGGTTCCACAAGCGGATCGAAGTGCTAGAAGGGGACGGAGAGGGAAGTACGTATGAGGCCCTGAGCGCGGACGCGCGGCGCGGGCACGGGCTGGCGCCATCACTCTGGATCTACGATGAGCTCGCGCAGGCGAAGGACCGCGAACTGCTCGACAACCTGACGACGGCCATGGGGAAGCGGAAGCGCTCGCTCGGGATCGTGATCAGCACGCAGGCGCCGGAGGACTCGCACCCGCTCTCGCAACTGATCGACGATGGGCTGTCCGGGGCGGACCCCACGGTGCTGGTCCACTTGGTGGCGGCGCCAGCGGAGGCGGACCCGTTTGACCCAGACGTGATTCGGGCAGCGAACCCGGCGCTGGGAAAGTTTTTAAACGAAGAGGACGTGTTCGCCGAGGCGGCGCGGGCGAAGCGCGTGCGGGCCTTCGAACCCGCGTTCCGCAACCGGCGCCTCAACCAGCGGATCGACGCCACGCCGGACGGGCGGCTGGTGAACCCGGCGGACTGGAAGATGGGCGGCGGCGATCTTGACCTGGAGGCGCTGGAGGGGCGGCTGTGCTACGGCGGCCTGGACCTCTCCGGCAAGCACGACCTGACGGCCCTAGTCCTCGTGTTCCCTGACCCGGAGTGCGAGAAACATTTTGACATCCTGCCGTTTTTCTGGACGCCGGAAGGGGCGATGGCGGCCAGGCCGGACCTGGAGAAGGACAACTTCGTCGGCTGGATTCGTGACGGGCACATCGAGGAGATGCCGGGGCCGATCATCCGCTACGACGAGGTGGCGCGTCGGATCGGGGAGCTCTCCCGCCAGTACGACATCCGGACCATCGCCTACGACAAGTGGCACATTGATTACCTGAAGCAGGAGATGGCTGAGTTAGAACTCGACCTCCCGCTGGAGGGCTTCGGCCAAGGCCACAGCAAAGCGATGGCGCCGGCGATCGAGTTTTTTGACGAGTGCGCGCGGACGGGGCGGCTGCGGCACGGCGGGCACCCGGTACTCACCGCTTCCGTGATGGGCGCCATCGTCGTGCCGGACAAGGCCGGGAATCCAATGATCGACAAGCCCAAGAGTAACCGGCGCGGGCCAGTGCGAATTGACGGCGCGGTCGCGCTGGTGATGGCGCTCGGGACGGCGCACCGGCTGGGGGTCGCGGAGGAGTTCGTGGACACGAGACTGGTGGTCCTGTGACACAGTACTGGTTACTTAAACCCGAAGACAAGCATACGCATGATTGGAGCGGATCGGCTGGTATTTGGCTGGAGGGAGACGAAGTGTGTTTGCTCTGCGGTATCCGCCGATCTGATCGGAGCCAACAGAAACCATTTCTTGCCACGACAGACCCATGAACTTCTTCGGCTTCACCATCTCCCGCAAGGCACAGACGCTGACGCTGGACCAGCTCATCCAGCGCCTGGAGGCGGCCTATGTGACAAGCTCTGGTGTGCAGGTGACGCCGGAGAATTGCGGCGAGTCGCCGACAATCCAGGCCATTGACCGAGCCATCGGCGGCACCATCGCGACCCTCCCGATTCACGTGTACAAGAAGAGTCTGACGGATTTCGGAGAGCGCAAGGAACTCCTCACGAACCACCCCGTAGCGAGGCTGTTGGCCTGGCCGAATGACCATCAAGACCGCGTGACGTTTTGGCTGGACGCGACCTCGTGGCTGCTCCGCTACGGCAACTTCTACGCGGTGAAGATGCGTGGGAAGACTGGGCCGATCCGCGCGCTGGAGCCGGTCATGCCGAACGCCATGAAGGTCGAGCAGGCCGACGACCTGTCCGTCACGTATACCGCAAGCCGGAGCCAGGGGGACCAGATCACATACACCAGGGACGATGTCCTACACGCGCGGGGACCCGCAGCGAATGGCTACGTCGGGGACTCTCCGATCGTGAAAGCGCGCGAGGCCATCGCGCTGGAGATCGCGGCTGAGAAGTTCGGCGGCACCTTCTTCGGGAACGGCGCCATGCCCTCGCTGATCTTCCAGTACATGCAGGGCTTCCAGGGATTCAAGACCGACGAGGACAGGAACAAGTTCCGTGACGATTTCCAAAACGCCTATGGCAAGCAGGGCCGCTTCAAGGCGCTCCTGCTGCCGAAGGGTCTGGAACTGAAAGACCCGATCACCCTGGACAATGATAAAGCGCAGTTTCTGGGAACGCGCAAGCTCCAGCGCACGATCCTCGCTGGCATCTTCGGCGTGCCGCCGCATGAGGTGGGCGACCTGGAGAAGGGCACCTTCAACAATGTCGAGCAGCAGAAGCTCGAGTTTCTCCAGAAGGTCGTCTTGTTCTATGTTCGCATCTTCGAGGCGGCGATGGAGCGCGACCTCCTGACGAAGAGCGACCGGGCCCAGGGCGTCATCATCCGGTTCAACGTGGATGCGGCGCTCCGGGGCGACTTCAAGACCCGGCAGGAGGGCCTGCGCATTCAGCGCGAGGCCGGCGTCATCAATCCGAACGAGTGGCGCGAGCGCGAAGGGATGAACCCGCGCACCGACGCGGGCGGGTCCGCCTACTGGGACCAAGGGCCATCCGGCCAGGGCGCGAAGCCAGCAGCGGCACCAGCAGGAGAAGAGATTGCAGTCGAGGAGGAGCAGCCGACGACATAGCCACTGAGCTGTACAGCCCGCCCCGCGGTTGATCACCGCGGGGGGCGCGAGCCGAAGAAGAGGGCCGTTTCCCGTGTACACGGCGTGGAGACGGCCCTTTTCTTTGGGGCCGGAGGACACGACGATGCCGACGCCGCACCCAGACACCGAGACTGAAGACGAGTTCGTGGAGCGCTGTATCCCCGTCGTGCTCGACGATGGCACGACGGATGATGGCGACCAGGCCGCGGCGATCTGCCACTCTATGTATCAGGATGCGGCCAAGGCCAAAGCCAGACCGCTCCACCTTGAACACAAGAACCTCCCGCTTCAGATCAAGGACATCGGCGAGCGCGAGTTCCACGGGCACGCCGCCATCTTCGGGAACGTGGACCTCGGCGGCGACATCATCCTGGAAGGAGCCTTCAAGAAATCGCTCGCTTCACATAAAAGGAACAGCACGTGGCCGCCGATGTTCTGGATGCACCATCCGGATCAAGTGCCTGGCGTGTGGAAGTCCATTGAGGAGGATGACATCGGCCTCGCTGTGCATGGCGAACTGGTCGAGACAGAATTGGGTAATGACACGCGCATTTTGCTACAGAAAAAAGCCGTTCGAGGTCTGTCGGTCGGGTATTACGCGGTCGACCGCGACTGGGACAAGGAAGGCAATCGCCTCCTGAAGACGCTTGACCTCTGGGAAAGCTCGATCGTCTCGCTGGCCATGAACCCGAAGGCGCGCGTGGCGCTCGTCAAAGCCCGCCTCTCGGAAACTGGCGAATATGTGCCGACCGAACGAGAACTTGAGGGTGATCTGATCAAGGTTGGATACAGTAGGAGTGCCGCGCGCGGGGTCATCGCGGCGCTGAAAGCCTCCGCGGACAGTGGGATGCTGTCTCGCGGCCAGTGGGACGCTGGACCGGCCGACGAGGACCATGACCCAGAGGGCGTCTTGAAGGAAGCCGAGGAAGCTATCGGCAAAATCCTACGGGACGTCTTTACCCCCACTCTTCACCACTAGGAGGGACCCATGGCCGGACCATTCCAGGAGATCAAGGATTCTATCCAACAAATTGGGGATGCCTTCGATCTGTACAAAAAGACGAATGACGAGCGCCTTGCGGCGCAAAAGAAGGGCGATGACGGGAGAGTCAAGGAACTCGACACGAAGCTCGGTAAGATCGAGATTGATCTGTCGCAGCTCACCCAGCTCAAGAAGAACTTTGAGCTGGAGATCGAGGCGCAGCGAGAGCGGATCGAGGAGCTCGAGGCCAGGCAGAAGAGCCCTGGCAAGACGGTGGTTGAGAAGCGCCGGGTTGAGTACAAGGACACCTTCATCGACTGGGTCCGCAACAAGGGGCAATCCGCGCAGCATGAGACGAAGCTCCAAGAGCTGCAACGGACGATGATCGAACAGAAAGACGTCACGATCGGCTCGTCAGCCGGAGGCGGCTTCGCCGTCCCGGAGGAGATCAGCCGGGAGATCGAGCGGCTGGAGCTGAAGTTTTCGCCCGTGCGGCGGCTGGTTACGGTCGTGCAGGTCGGGACGAGCGACTACAAGGAACTCGTCAGCCTGCGCGGGACCACGAGCGGCTGGGTGGGGGAGTCTGGATCGCGCACCGCGACATTGACCCCGACTCTGCGCGAAATCACGCCGACCCACGGGGAGCTGTATGCCTATCCGCAGGCGAGTGAATGGTCGTTGGACGACATTTTCTTCAATGTCGAGGCGTGGCTGGCGAATGAGGTAGCCGAGGAGTTCGCGCAGGAGGAAGGCACGGCGGTGATCAGCGGGAACGGGACGAGCAAACCGACTGGGATGCTCAACACTGTCCCAGTGAGCACGGCGGACTTCGCCTCGCCGCTCCGGGCAGCAGCAGCATACCAGTTCATCGCGTCGGCGGCCTCACCGGACGCGCTACTCGCGGACAGCCTGATAGATGTCGTCTACCTGCTCAATTCCATGTACCGGGCGGGCGCGACGTTCGTCATGAACTCGACGACCATGGGCGCGGTCCGGAAGCTCAAGAGCACGACTAACGAATACCTCTGGCAGCCGGGCCTGGCGAATGGCCAGCCGGATCGGCTCCTCGGGTATCCGTTCGAGACCTGGGAGCAGATGGAGGACATCGGGGCGAATAAGCACCCCGTGGCCTTCGGGAACTTCCGGCGCGGGTACGTGCTGACGCAGCGGACTGGGCTGCGGATCACCAGAGACAATGTAACCAATATTGGATTTGTCCGATTTTACGTGAGACGCCGTGAAGGAGGCATCGTTAGGAATAACGATGCGATAAAATTTATCAAGACCACGTAAAACGGATGTACAGGAGAGTGCCCGGTAGGAATTAGTACCTACCGGGCCACCGCCTCATATGAAACGATGCGAGGAGGCTATGAAGATATGTCCTCTGTGCAAAGCTGCATATCCAGCAACGACCGAATACTTTTACAAGAATTATCTACGGAAGGATGGATCTATAGGATTCTCATTGTGCAAATCCTGCTCGAAGAGTGATGGTGCTGAACGCTATCGCCGCAAGAGAGAAACACGTCCTTGTCGAATAGATGGTTGCAAGAACGGCGTTCACAATGGGGAATACTGTGCGACTCATGATCGACGACGTAGGCTTTATGGTGATCCACTCGGCGTGAGCGAGCGAACCAAGAAGCACGGGAAGGGCTTCATAGATATAAGAGGTTATCGTAGGTTCGGTAATCGCGCACACAAAGGGAGCGTGTTAGAACATCGCAGAATCATGGAGCATCACCTCGGCCGACCACTCATGGCCAATGAAAACGTCCATCACATCAACGGCAATCGGAGTGACAACCGGCTTGAGAATCTCGAACTGTGGGTGAAATCTCAGCCGTGCGGTCAGCGGGCCAGCGATCTCGTCATCTGGGCGCACGAGATTATTTCTCTGTACGGCCAGTTGTTTGCCTTAAATCCGATATTCAAAGCGCATGAAAAAACGCAAACAGCTGAAGCCGAAACATACGAAGCCTAAGTGGGAGAAACGCAGCCCTCAGAACAAGAGCCGCGGCCAAGCTCCAGAGAACAAGGCAGCGGCTTCGCGCTGACCTGTGTACAGCCGCGCTGGGCTGGACGGCGCTGCGTGGTGGCAGCTTCAGGGCCATCACTCACCGAGAGTGTGGCCAGCGCCTGCCTCGGCGAGTTAGTTGTTGCGGTCAATGATGCCTATCGGCTCTTACCATTTGCGAAGGTGCTCTACGCTTGCGACGCCGAGTGGTGGACTGTGCACGAGGGTTGCCATGGATTCGCGGGCGAACGGTGGAGCTCGCACTCGCCGGGCACGAACGACAAGGCAGCGGCGGCGGCGAAATGGGGGTTGCGGCTCGTCCGCGGGCGGGACCAGGAAGGGTTCTCGTTTGACCCGAGCGCGATCCACTACGGGTCTAACAGCGGGTTCCAGGCGGTCAATCTGGCCTTGCTGTTTGGGGCGATCACCATCGTGTTGGTAGGGTTCGACATGCACAGCAAGCACGGCCGGCACTTCTTCGGCGAGCATCCGCCGGTCTTGAACAAGATCGCGACCTACGAGTCGTTCATCCCGTACTTCGAGCGGGCGGCCGCGACGCTGCCGGCCGGCATCAGGATCATGAACTGCACGCCGGGGTCGGCGTTGCGCAGCTTCCCGATGATGGACCTTGAGGAGGCCCTTCGTGTATCGGACGAGCGTCCAGCACCTGTATCAGCTTGAACGGCGGCGCGTCGAGGTGCCGCCGGACTGCCGGAAACGCTTGAACCGGCTGGAGCGGCCGGTCCGCTGGCCGTTCGAGTTGGACATGGACGTTTCGCTGGCGGTGACGGAACAGAGCATGCGCCTCTACCCGGACATTGAGCCCCTGTATCAGCGCCTGGCGCAGTTCGTCGGCGTGCCAGCCACGCAGATCGCCGTCGGCGCCGGCAGCGATGACTTGATCCGGACGCTCTTCTGGCTGTGCGGCGATCCAGGAGACACCGTGGCGGTCACCTGGCCGACCTGCTTCATGTACGACATCTACGCCGAGATGTTCCAGGTGCGGCTCCACCGGATCGTCCCCACGCCGGGTGAGCAGATTAGTATCGAAGACCTCGTGTTCGGTCTCCCGAGCGATACCAAACTGCTCTTCCTGGTCAATCCTGGCCAGCCCGTCGAAAGCTACTATACGCCGGTGCAGATCAACGGGCTCGCTGCGTTCTGCCTGGTGCGTGACATCATCCTCGTGGTTGACGAAGCCTATTACGGATTCGGGGCCGAAACCGTAGCGCCGCTGGTCGAGAAGTTTGACAACCTGCTGGTGCTGCGGAGCTTTTCGAAGGTGTTCGGTGCGGCCGGGCTCCGGGTCGGCTACGCGGTTGGATCGGCCAAGGCGATTACGCCGCTCCGCGCTTGCCGCTTGTCGCACGAACTCAGCGGGCCATCGGTCGCAGCGGCGACAGTCCTGCTGGAGCGTTACCAGACTGACATCAAGCCATGGTCGATACAGGTTCAGGAAGGGCGAGACTGGTTGCGGCGGCGATTGACGGCTGATGGTTACAAGGCGTGGGGCTCATGGGCCAATCACGTGCTCATCAAGCTGGCAGATAAGCAGGCGGTCCGCATCGTCTGGGATGGACTAAAAGCACAGGGTGTGTACGTCAAGGGCGAGTTCCCTGAGCCGCTGGCTGATTGTCTGCTGGTCACGTGCGGCCCGCGGGCGTACATGGAGGAGTTCTATGAGGCATTCCGATGCGCGCGGCAACTAACGAGCTAGTCTTTAGGGAAACGGCTGACGGCCTGGAGTTCGTCGGGGATTTTGAGAGCCTCTACCGGGAGGACGCAGACCCGTGGGAACAGTCAGGTAGCGGCAACAGACTACGCGACTATTATCGGCACTCGCGGCTGGCCATCGAGGAAGTGCTGACGCGGTACTTTCGGGGGGAGGCGCGCGGCCTTGAGGTTGGTTGCGGGCTCGGCTATGTCACGCGCTTCCTCAACACGGTGCCCGGATGGTCTGTCGTGGGCGTGGACGTGAGCAGCGAGGCGATCAAGTCTGCCCAACGATTGCACCTCCTTCTCATGCAGGATAACCCGCGCCGCGCCATGCGGGAGAGCGTGCACGGGCAGTATCTCATCGGCGACATCACGGCTGGCGAGTTTAGCGTGCCTGGACCGCCCTATGATTTCGTCATCCTCGCGCAATGTTGGTGGTACGTGCTCCACAAGATCGAGGCTGTTATCGCCAACGCGCTGGCCTGCCTGAAGCCAGGCGGCCTCTTCATCGTCAGCCAGGCATTCCTCAAGGGCGAGCAGCGATACGCGAACGACGTGGCCCCTGGCATCCGTGGCGCGTTGAAGCTGCTGGAGGCCTACGGCATGGACCGCCTGATCGAGCTGCGGTACGACGACCGCGACCTCCTCGTCCACCACGACGGCCTGCTGGTGTTCCGATGCTGACCGAAGCGACGAAGGCGAACCTTCGGCGCAAGTCTGCCTATGTGGATCGAGTGCAGATGTACGCTGGCGTCCCCCTGCCGAGCTGGGTGGATCTGTCCGTGACGGACCTCTGCAACCGGCAATGCGTGTTCTGCCCGCACGTTGATTCAGAGTTCTACCCGAACCAGGCGCTCCACATGGCGCCGGCGCTAGCCGAGAAGCTGGCGACCGAGTTAGCCGGCGTGGACTTTCATGGTGTCGTCGTCTTCTGCGGGTACGGCGAGCCGCTCCTGCACCCAGAGATTGTCAGGCTGGCGCATATCTTTGGAGACTTTCGGTTGGAGATCGTGACGAATGGCGACCGCCTGACGACCGCGCTGATCGGCGACTTGCTGGAGGCTGGCGTCGATTACTTTGTGGTCAGTCTCTATGACGGACCGCAGCAAGGCGAAGCATTCCGCCAGCGTTTCGCTGATGCCGGATGCGATCAGGGCAGCTACCTCTTGCGAGACCGCTGGCACAGCGAGGCAGACGCCTTCGGGTTGAAGCTAACCAATCGGGCCGGGACGGTCACAGTTGGGCACCAGGACTCCGTCGATCAGGCGCACCCGTGCTGGTATTTGACGTACCAGCTCACGGTCGATTGGAACGGCGATGTGCTCCTCTGCCCGCAGGATTGGACCAAGCGGGTGAAGTTCGGCAACTTGTCGCAGCAGTCGTTGATTGACGTGTGGACCTCCGTGGCGATGCAGAAACGCCGGCGGCAACTCATGGACGGCCGGCGGACCGATGCGCCGTGCAATCAGTGCAACTGTGACGGGACGCTCCACGGGTTTAATCACGTGCCGGCTTGGAATGGAACCGGACGATGATTGCGGTTCGCGAACACATGGCCGCCGCGATCGAGGCGGCACCGATTCAGCCGGAGCCATGGGCGCACTGCGTCGTGCGGTCCGTCTTCCCAGAGGACTACTACCAGGCACTGTTAGAGCACCTGCCCTCGCGTGACCTGATGCACCCGTTGAGCCAGCGGTCGCCCTATCACTACATGCTCGTCCTCCAGGCAGCAGGCGTTCGACAGCCTGTGCCGACGTTCTGGGAGGCATTCCGCGAATGGTTCTTGACAGACATCGGCGCCTTGCTACAGGCCAAGTTTCAACTTAGCGGCGGCCTGCTGGGAGGGGAAGTGGTCTGTGACGTGCCGCGGTACACATTAGGCCCGCACACGGACATGCCGGACCGCCTGGCCACCGCGATCTTCTACCTGACGGGCACGCCGCTGCGGGCTGCGGAGGGAACAGTCTTGTATCGGTCGGCGCGCCCTGATCCGGACGGGCTCGGGCATACGCTCGATGAGCCATTCGAGCCGGTCGCGCGCGTGCCCTATCTGCCGAATGTCGCGCTGCTCTTTCAGCGGACCGACTGGTCGTACCACGGGGTCGAGTCGGTGTCTGCTGAGCGCTGGTCGCTCGCCTGCAATCTGTTCAAGGGAGCTGCATGAACGTCGAGCTGTACGGACGCACAGTCGTGATTGACAGCCCATCGGAAGAGGCCACCCTGCGCTGGCGCGGGCTGATGTCGCCGGAACCTGAGACGGTCGCCTGGATCGAGTCGTTGCCGCCGGGCGATGTCTTCTTCGACATTGGGGCAAACGTAGGGACATTCGCAGTCAGGGCGGCATTACGAGGCCTACAGGTCTATGCCTTCGAGCCGGAACCATTACGCTGCGCTGAGCTCCGCAAGATTGTCAGGATCAATGGACTGGAGCGAATTGTTCACATTTTCTGCGTGGCTCTTCTTGACCACGCACAGGTGGGGACTCTTGGACCAGGACGCTCATCACACACATTCATCGCAGACGGTCTGCATGGTCCAAGAGCGTTCGCCCTGTCCCTCGATGCGATCTGCAGAGGACTAGGCAGCTGGCCGCACCACCTAAAAATTGACATAGATGGAGACGAACCGAAGGTGTTGGATGGTGCCCTGCTTGCCCTCGCGCACGCGTGGTCCGTGATGATCGAGGTGGACCCGCAGGCGCCGCGCCACAATGAGATTCCGGAGCGCATGGCCGGGATCGGGTTTACGTGGGACCCAGCGCAAGTCGAGGCTTGCCGCGTCCGCGAGGGCAAATATGCTGGCCTTGCAAACTACCTTTTCAGGCGGAAGGATGGTTAGGCGATGGACCGCAACGGGAGCCGGCCTGGCACCAAGAAAGTCATGGTCCCCTTCATGGTCCCGGAGGCGTTCACGCTCGACGCGCACCTGATGATCGGGATCGACCATAGGGCCAAGCAGTGCTACGCCAACGCGCCGGACGACCCCGCGCAGGCACTCCAGCTCTTGGTCGAGTTGCAGAAGTACGTCGGCGGCCTGCTCCTTCAGCATCTCCAGGCCGAGCGACCGGAGCCGTCTCGGATCGTGACCCCGAAACCTGGACTCTTCCCGCGGTGAGCGGGTGGGTACGACGGCCATCATCGGGCACGGGAAGACCGTAGAGGGGCGTGGCTGGGGGCCGATGATCAACGCGCAGGCGTGCGTGGTGCGCATGTGGGACTGCCAATGGCAAACGGAAGTGGATTACGGCAGCCGCTATGACTACGGCCTGATCGAGGTCCACAAAGGCGTGATGGACAAGTTCTGGGCGCATAACGCGAGGCAGCCGGCCATCGGCTGGATTGCGTCCACGATGGACAAGGGGCCGATCCCGTTGCCATCGCCAGTTGAATTGCTCTCCCAGCAACAATGGGTCGAGGCTGGTTCTCGCGCCGGGGTGAACGGCAGGGGCGAGCGCGGCAAGTGGGAGCTGACCCGTGGGACGATTGCGGCCTGCTGGGCGATCGAGCGGGCGGCCGCTGGCGACGAGGTGATCCTCGTCGGCTTTGATAACGTCAGAGCCGGCCGCTGTCTGACCATGCACGACGGCTTTCCGAAGGCCTACCGCGGCGCGCCCACCACGTTCACGTTTAAGGGCTACAAGGAGGGCGAAGTGCGGTACGGCTACCACGACTTCTCGGCGGAGTGGCCGTTGCTGCGCCTGCTCGCGGAGCGACGCGAAGTACACGTGGCCTTCAGCGACGAGGTCTGGGTATGAATTGGGGATTGACTTGGATCATCGGCGGCGGGCCGTCTGCTGGTTCTCTCCAGCGCGACCGGCTCCAAGGTGGCACCGTTCTGGCCGTCAATGACAGCGTCTTCCACGTGCAGGCGGATGCCTGGTTCTCCCTGGATCATAACTATGCCCGCGAGCCGCTGCGCCGACTCCAGGACTGGGCTGGCGACAAGCACGTCTGCGTGCTCCCGCGCGCCTGGCACGAGGAGACCTATCATCGGCCCGGCATCACCTGCTGGCACCGGCTGTACGAGGACACACCGAGTTTCCGTCCTGGTTGCCTGGCCAGCGGCTCACCTGGCGTCCCCGGATGCAGCGGGGTGGTCGCCTTGAACCTGGCCGCGCAGATGGGCGCGAAGCGGATCGTGCTGTTCGGCTACGACTTTCATCTGCCCTACTCGTACTTCTTCTCTGGCGTCGATCCATCTAGAGATGACGTGCCTGGCATCCTCGGCTACTTGGAGCGGCTGGCGCCATGGTACGCGGCGCACGGGATCGAGATCCTGAACGCGAATCCGGAGAGCGGGCTTCACGCCTTCCACAAGATCAGCCACGAGGAGGCCTACAGTCTGGCCGAGTCAGAGGTGGCGGCATGAGGGCGGCGGTCTCGATGGACACCTCCACGCATCAGCAGGACTTCGGCCGGGCGATGGCCGATGGGCTGTCAAAGCACGGCGTCGTGGTCCAGTTATTAGGCGCCGATCTGGTTGAGCCACGTGCGGACTTTCACGTCATCTGGTGCATCAAGCGGCCGCGGATTTTAGAGTGGGCGAGGACGAGCGGGACGCCAGTCCTCGTGATGGAACGCGGCCATCTGCCGGACCAGATGCGGTACACGTCATGCGGATGGAACGGACTTGGACGCCAGGCGCGTTATGCGATGACTGACGACGGTGGGGCGCGCTGGCGGTGCCTCTGGGGCGGGCTCATGCGGCCCTGGCGTCCAGGAGGTCGCTATGCGCTGCTGTGCGGGCAAGTGGACGGTGACGCGGCGCTCTGGGGGCTCCCGGATTACCGTGCATGGGTCAACCAAACGGCCGAAGCGATGCGGGTATTCTACATGCTTCCAGTCCGCTACCGTCCGCACCCGGCGGCCTGGGACCGCGGCGATTCTTGGCAGCCGAACTTCGTGCATTTCTCAATAGCCACCTTGCGCGAGGATCTCGCAGGCGCTCACGTCGCGGTCACTTACAATTCGACCGTCGGAGTAGATGCCGTCCTAGCCGGGGTGCCGACCGTGACGCTGGACGACCTGGCGATGGCCTGGCAGATGGCCGCGCACCAGTTGGAGGCACCGCTGATCCGCCCGGATCGCATCCCTTGGGCGCACCGCCTGGCCTGGACGAGCTTCACGATCGAGGAGATCCAGTCCGGCTTCGCCTGGGAGCATGTGCAGACGGCAATGCCGCAGGAGGTCGGCGCACATGGTTGAGGCTCCTGCGATCAGCGTATCTCAGGCCGCGCGTGAAGCCGAATTCGTCAAGTACGCCAGGGCCTACGAGGCGACGAACTACGGCATGGGCGAGAACCGGAAAGCCTACGCCGTCTTCGATCTGAGGTCCCTCCCGATACGCGGAAGCTATCTGGACGTGGGCTGCGGGCGCGGCGAACTCCTCTCGCTGGCACCCGGACTCGGCTTCGGGCCAGTGTTCGGCACCGAAGTCGTCCCGGCGCTCCTGGACGAGCCGCGCATCCGCTACGCCGAGGCTCACTGCCTGCCGTTCGCCGATCACAGCATAGACGTTGTGAGCCTATTGGACGTGCTGGAGCACCTCGTTCCAGGAGATGATGAAGCGGCCTGCCGGGAAGCCTGCCGGGTGGCCAGGCACCACGTGCTCCTGACGGCCAACTGCCGCGAGTCGCGCAATCATGTCGGCGATCGGCTGCACATCAACATCCGGTCCTACCAGGAGTGGGACCGGCTGCTACGGGAGTGGTGCCGCGGCGTGGTCAGGCGCATCGAGCCACATGGCCGTGCCATGTCGGCGCGCTGGAGGGTGGATCTCCCATGCGCCTGAGCTTGATCACCGCGCCGGTCAACGAGCCGCTGATGCTTGAGGAGGTCAAGGAGCACCTGCGGGTCACGGTCGATGACGACGACAGTTATATTCACGCGCTCATTCACGCCGCGATCGACCACCTTGACGGCCGCGATGGGCGCCTAGGGCGCGCGCTGATCACGCAGACTTGGCAGCTTGAACTCGACGAGTTCCCGTGGTCCTGGCCGCGCATCATCCTGCCGTTGCCGCCGCTTCAGTCCATCGTGAGTGTGACCTATGTGGATGCTGGTGGTGTCTGGGCGGGCTCCCCGCCAAGCCTCCCCTACTCCACGATGGCGGCCGGTGATTACATCATTGATACGACCTCGCGCTTCGGGCAAATCGTTCTGCGGAGCGATAAGAGCTGGCCAGGCACGCGGGCTGAGTACGGGGCGGTGCGGGTGAAGTTCGTCGCCGGGTACGGCGATGACGGTGAGGATATTCCGATGCCGATAAGGCAGGCGATGTATCTCCTGATCGGCCACTGGTACGAGCACCGCGAGGAAGTCGTCGTCGGCCAACCGGTCGCGCCGCTCCCTATGGCAGTGGATGCCTTGCTCGGGCCGTATGAGGTTGTGACGTTCGCGTGAGGGGCATGTGCAGATCGGGCAGATGGACCGGCTTGTCACCTTGCAGCAGCGGACACTCATCCAGGATGCAGCGGGGCAAGCTGTGGAGAGTTGGAGCACGGTGGACAATATCTGGGCGCGGAAGCTCCCGCAGAAAGGCAGCGAGCGGTTCACGGCGCAGCAAGTGCTGGGGCGTGCCGTGGTGACATACCGCATCCGCTACCGCGCCGGGTTAGCCGTGAACACGCACCGGCTCCTGGACGATGGGCGGGCGTACGATCTGCACGATATTCGGGAGGTCGGGAGGCGGGCGGCGCTGGACCTGGATGCGACGGCGAGGAGTGAGGGCTGACGATGGCGCGCGAGGTGGAATTACGCGGCTACGAGGAACTGATGGAAGCCCTGCGCGAACTACCGAAGGCACTCCACAAGGGAGTATTGCGCTCAGCGCTGAAAAAGGCAGGTGAACCAGTCGTGAATTTAGCGACCGCGCTGGCACCGCGCGCTTTCGGAAAACTGGCTGGGTCCATTGATCTACAGACGACGCTGACAAAGGGTCAACGGAAAGGTCGAGCGAAGTGGCCTGGGACTGTAGAGGTCTTTATCGGTCCAACATGGCCACAAGGCGCCCACGGGCATCTGCTGGAGTTCGGAACAATCAAGATGGGAGCGCAGCCCTTCCTGCGGCCGGCCTGGGATAGCTTGGGCGATCACACGCTCAGGTTGTTCCGGGATGAGCTTGCGGACGCGATTGAGAAGGCGCGCAAGCGCTTCGTGAAGGGTGGAGGCTGGATCGGATGAGCGCGGCGGCAGACTTCCGCATATTGTTGACGGCTGATGCAGGGATCACGGCCCTCGTCGGGACGCGGATCTACCCGCAGTTGCTGCCGCAAGCCCCGATGTTTCCGGCGATCAGTTACCAGGTCGTGAGCGGGTTCCGGGAGACGGCGATGGACGGGCCGGCTGGCGTCAACCGTGCGCGGCTGCAATTCGACTGCTGGGCGAGCACCTACCTCCAGGCCGAGGCCGTGGCCAATGCCGTTCGCGTGGCGATTGACGGGTTCAAGGGGAGCATCGGCTCGCCAGCGCGGGTGCTCCAGTCGGTCTTCTTCGCGGGGGAGCGCGATCTCTACGAGCCCGATCCACCGGCGTTCCGGCGTTCAGCGGACTATCTGATCACCTATCAAGAGGAGACCTGAGCGAGAGACTAGGAGCCACGAGACTTGGGCAGTTCGCCAGCGGCATGAAGCCCTCCATTCATCACCGACAAGGAGGGTTGGCACATGGCGCAGGACCAAGGCGTAGGGTTAGGGGCGCAATTTCAGATTGGGAACTCCGCCTCCCCGGAAGTCTTCACGGCCGTCGGGCGGATCACGAACATCACTGGGCCAGGGATCACGCGCGGGAGCGTGGAGGCGACGACGATGGACGCGGTCGGCGGCTGGTTGGAATTCCTGCCGATCATGAAAGACGCGGGCGAGGTCACGTTCGACATGGCGCTGACCACGGCCAACATGGCCGTGATTATGACCGAGCTGGCGAAGACGGCGGAGTCGAACTACAAGATCGTGCTTCCGGCGCCAGTGACCAAGACGTGGAGCTTCAAGGCGTTCTGCACCGGCTTCGAGTGCGACATCCCGACCCAGGACCGGATGACCGCCTCGATCAGCTTCAAGATCAGCGGGGCACCGACGCTGACCTAGTAATGGGGGTCTTCGATGAACGAGAGCAACGGGCCACGGCGAAACATGCCGGAGGCCAAGTTCGAACACAACGGGCAGACCTATACGGTGCGCTTCGGGCTCGTGGCGATGGCCGAGCTGATGGATCACTTCCAGGTCAAGACGTTGGATGACCTCGTGAAGCATTTGCGCGACCTGGGCCATCAGGACTTGCGGGCCATCGCGGCCGTGTTCCGTGCTGGTCTGACCTATCACCATCCCGGCATATCTGATGCTGCGGCCTTGCGCGTGGCCGATGACATCGGCATCCAGGAGTTGCTGCGGGTGGTCAACGAGGCCTTTGCGGCGGGCCTCCCGGCGCTGAAGGTCGGGGCGGCCGATGCGCGCCCTCGGAAGCCTGGACCATCGACGGGCTGATGGCCCAGGCGGCGACATCAGGCTTGACTCCGGCGCAGTTCTGGGTCCTCACGCCGCGCGAGTTGGTGAACTATTGGGAAGGGCAGACGGAGGCGGAACGGATACAGTGGAAGCGCGCCCTGTGGCATGCCTGGCACACGGAGGCGTTTCAACGGACGAAACACCTGCCGAGCCTGGCACGGCTCATGGGCCGCATAGACGGCGGGCGACGGGAAGAAGCGAGCGTGGAAGAGTTGCATCAGAAGATTCTCGTGGCGCACGAGGTCATGACAGTCGTGGCACAGCAGAAGAAGGCGGGCTGAAAATCTCAGAAAAGGCAGTCGTGTGATTCAGAATCTAAATCAAGCGGGTGCTTTGTGGCCGATCCTGTAGGCGCGCTTCGAGTCGAGCTGAGCGCGTCCATCGCGAAGTTCCTGACTGATATGGACAAGGCCGCCAAGGGGACGGCCAAGTTCAAGAAGGACGTGGACGGGTTCGGGGCCTCGTTCGCGCAGGCGTTTACCTTCAAGGGCGTCGCCGCAGGCTTCACCGCCATCACGGCTGCGGCCGCCGCGACCGCGTTTGGAATTGGCAAGCTGGTCGGGTCCGCCGTGCAAACTGGCGACGCCTACGCCAAGCTGAGTCAGAAGACTGGCGAATCCACGGAATTCCTCTCAGGTCTCACGCACGCCGCCAACCTCAGCAACGTCAGCCAGGAGCAACTCGGCGTCGGGCTCCGGCAGCTTGCTGTCAATATGAGCCAGGCTGCGAGCGGGACAGGCGACTCTGCGAAGGCGTTCGCGCAGCTTGGCGTAACCGTGAAGAACGCCGATGGGACGTTACGACCGACTGGACAAGTGTTGCTGGATGTGGCTGACAAGTTGGCTGGCATGAAGGATGCCGCCCAACGCGCGGCGCTCGCGCAGCAATTCTTCGGGCGGTCGGGCGTTGAATTATTGCCTCTACTTGCTCAAGGATCGGCGGCGATCCGATTGCAGATGGAGGACGCGCGACAGCTGGGGCTGGTCTGGTCCACGGAAACCGCGGCCGCTGCGGAACAACTGAACGACAACCTGAACCGGCTGCAAGGCGTCGGCACCGGGTTGGTCAATCTCATCGGTAGCACGATGATCCCGGTTGTGAATGAGATTGCCGAAGAGGTCCTAACATGGTTCAAAGCCAACCAAGACCTGATTAAACAGGGATTGGAACAGTGGGCGACGGCGACGGCTAGCGCCCTGAAAGACATTGCGAACGTCCTCGTCAATCTGTCCAGCGCGACGCTCGATTGGCATTCGGAGGTCGGGGCATTGATTGGCCTCTTCAGCAAGAGTCTCCAATTCATCGGGAATGTCATTCGGGTCATCTTTGATGCGATCGCCGGCACGATCACGCAAGCCGCTATCAATATCAGCCGTCTCCTGGAGCTGATCCCCGTCATCGGCAAGCACTTCAAGGATGTCACGAAACAGATCGAGGGCTTGCAGGGTGCGATCTTCGACACGATGCAGGCTAACAGCGCGAAGCTGCTGCGCGATCTTGGGCTGATGGGGGAGGAAGAGGTCCAGCAGCATGAGAAGAAGGAGAAGCGGAAGACAGACGCGACGATGAGGGAAGTGGCCGTCCGGGTCGCCGCCCTGACTTCAGAGCAGAAAGCGGAGGAGGCGCTCGGCAGAGTCCTCCAGCAGATCGCGGCGCGCGAGAATAAAGACGCGGTGGAGGCGCTGCAAGCCCGCGCTGAGGCGCATGCCGAGATGACCGCGCAACAATTCAAGATCGGCCAAGCATCATCGGCTCAAGCCCGGCAAGCGGCGATTGACCTCGTCGATGTGCAGCTCGCCGAGGCCACGCGGCGGGCCACGGAAGAGGGGAAGTCGATTGCGTTCATCACGTCGCTTGAGGAGAAAGCCGCAGCCAAGCGGATGGGCATCGCACGGCAGTTCCCGACATTCTGGGAGACGCAGTTGCAGGACCTCGTCAACAGCAACAGCTTCTCCCTCAGTTCCATCGTCAGCACGTGGACTTCGAGCATCTCGCAGATGATCGTCAAGGGCGGGAACCTCAAGGCGGCCTGGGAGGCGACGCAGATCGCGCTCGTTCAGGCTGCGCTGAATACTGGCGTACAGCTCGTGGCGCAGTGGGTGCTCCAGGAACTTCAACGCGCAGCAGCGACAGAAGCAGCCAATGCGGCCATTGTCACATCGAACGTAACGGCCGCTACTACGACGGCCAGCGCGTGGGCCGTGGTAGCGGCTGGGCTGAAGGCCGTGTTCCTCACAAT
>Ga0210378_10000592_pt1 | contig 18650 bp, 17 predicted proteins | sample PLM1_60_b1redo_FD_155465 | JGI IMG/M metagenome (GOLD analysis project Ga0210378, IMG submission 155465) | Groundwater sediment microbial communities from an aquifer in East River, Colorado, USA - PLM1_60_b1 redo | ecosystem: Environmental > Terrestrial > Soil > Riparian zone | place: USA: East...
GCCGCTCCGCGTCGTGCGCGATCTCTTCACCGAGGACTTCCAGCGCGCAGTGGTCGACCATGACCTCACGTTCAAGCGGGTCGTCGGCTACCTGAAGAAGACCTCGCCGCACATGGTCGAGCGCGTCTCCCGCCACCGCGACAAGACGCCCCTCTTCGAGGCGACCGGTGTCGACGACGCGATCCGCTCCACGCTCTCGCGCCGAGTCGAGCTGCCTTCGGGCGGCTCCCTCGTGTTCGACTACGCCGAGGCGTTCACGGTCATCGACGTCAACACGGGCCGCTTCGTCGGATCGCGCTCGAAGAGCTCCGGCGCCCGCCTCGAGGACACGATCACCGCGAACAACCTCGAAGCCGTCAAGGAGGTCGTCCACCAGCTTCGCCTGCGGGACATCGGCGGGATCATCGTCATCGACTTCATCGACATGGCGAACCCGAAGAACCGGGCGACGGTCGAGGAAGCCTTGAAGCAGGAGCTCGAACGCGATCGCACCAAGACGTACGTCGTCGAGATCTCGCCGCTCGGGCTCGTCGAGATGACGCGCCAGAACGTCACGGAAGGGCCGCGCGAGATCCTCACGCAGAAGTGCCCGACCTGCGCCGGGGACGGCATCGTGCTCTCGGCCGAGTCGGCCGCAGTCGAGACCGAGCGCAAGCTGCGGAGCCTCGCCGTGAGCGCCAAGCGCGGCGTGGAGGCTTTCCGCGTCGAGCTCGAGCAGCACGTCGCCGAGCACGTGATCGGACCGGGAGCATTGCGCCTCGCTGAGATCGAGGAGCGCTCGAAGCGACGGTTCTTCATCGACGGCAAGGTCGGCGTGCCGCTGGAGCACTTCCAAGTCGTCGCCGAGGGCAAGCTCGCGGATCTCGCCCCTACCGGCCCGGTCTCCGAGGGCGAGGAGGTGCGTGTCGAGCTCGGCGAGGTCGGCCGGCACGATCTGGCGGCTGCGGTCGCGAAGCTCGACGGGTACACGGTGGTCGTTTCCGAAGCGGCCAAGCTCGTCGGGAAGAAGGTCAAGGTTCGGGTCGACCGCGTGCTCGACGGAGTAGCCTACGCATCGCTCGTCACGCCCGCGAAGGCAGGTGCCGGCGACGGGCCGATCACGGCCGAGTCGGAGGCCGAGAAGCCCACCCGGGCGCCTCGGCGCAAGAAGGCCGAGTCGGGCGAGCCGACCGCGGAGGCCGCCGAGATCGAGCCAGAGCCAGCGCCTGAGCCCGAAGAGGAAGCTGTTGCCGCGGCTGCTGAGCCCGAGGGAGAGGCTGAGGCGCCGGCCGCGGACGCGACCGCCACCGAGGAGAAGCCGAAGAAGAAGACGCGCCGCGGGTCGCGTGGGGGGCGCAACCGCCGCCGCAAGCCGGCGGGCGCCGCTGCCACCGCCGCCGCGGTCGCCAACGGCGAGCCCCAGGCACCGCCTGTGGCCACGATCCACGTGCCGGATGAGGCGCTCGGCCGGGAAAACGGCGAACCGGCGGCTTCCGAGACAGGGGCCGCGACGGACGGCGAGCAACCCGTCAAGAAGAAGAAGACACGGCGTGGCTCGCGCGGCGGCCGCAACCGGCGTAAGAAGCCTGCCTCGGCTACGGCGGAGCCGACGCCGACGCCCGACTCCTAGGAGGGTTTGACGAAATAGATCTGTGCCGCCGGGCCGCGCTGCTCGCCCCGAGGCGGCGTCCTCAGTCCTTGCCTCGGAAAGACCATCGCACCCCGGCGACGAGTCAATTCCGCCAAACCCTCCTAGACCGCCAGAACGCCGCGTAGGCGGCGAGCCCGAGCCCAAACGGCCGGAGCCTCGGTGAGGCCGGGGCCGGGCTTGGCAGGACTTTCGGCCGATGGGTACACTGCTTCGTCCGCGGGCGAGGCCCGCGATTTCTATGGCCGGCTACGCGATCATCTCACTGGGAGGCAAGCAGTACCGCGTCCAGGAGGGCGACCGCCTGATCGTGGACCGGCTCCGACAGGACGAGGGCAAGACGTTTCAGCCCGACATCCTGTTCCTCGGCGGAGACGGCAAGGCCGACTTCAGCCCGCAGGGGACGGCTGTGACCGCGCGGGTCGTGGGACACGTCCTCGGCGATAAGATCAAGATCGGCAAGTACCGGAAGCGCACTGGGTATCGTCGCCACACGGGCCACCGCAGCCGGCTCTCGGAGATCGAGATCGAAGCGATCGGAAGCAAGGGCTCGACGGCGGCGAAGCCGAAGGCCGAGGAACAGAAGGCCGCCGCGCCGAAGCGGACGACGACGAAGAAGAAGCCGGCCGCCAAGAAGGCTCCGGCTAAGAAAGAGAGTTAGCGATATGGCACACAAAAAGGGACTCGGCTCCTCGCGCAACGGCCGCGACTCGCAGGCGCAGCGCCTCGGCGTCAAGCTGTTCGACGGCCAGGAAGTCAAGGCGGGCATGATCCTCGTTCGCCAGCGCGGCAGCCGCTTTCGCCCGGGCACAGGCGCGGGCATGGGTCGGGACGACACGATTTTCGCCAAGCAGGACGGCAAGGTCGCGTTCCGGTCCAGCGGCGATCGCCGCGTGGTCGCCGTCGTGCCCGACAAAACAGACTAGGAGCAGCGTGTTCCAGGACCGGGCCCGCATCGAGCTGCAGGCCGGGCGTGGGGGCGACGGCGGGCTCAGCTTCCGCCGCGAGAAGTTCGTGCCCAAGGGCGGGCCGGACGGCGGCGACGGCGGGCCCGGTGGTGATGTCGAGCTCGTCGCCGACGCGGCTCTTCGCGATCTCTCCTCGTTCCGCGGCCGCAAGCGGTACAAGGCCGGGCGGGGCGGTCCCGGGAAGAGCACGAACAAGCACGGCGCAGCCGGCGATCACGTCGAGCTCCGAGTCCCGGCTGGGACGCAGGTCTTCGACGACGAGGGCCAGCTCCTCGCCGACCTGGCGAGCCCTGGGGCACGGGTCCTTATTGCGCGCGGTGGTGCGGGCGGACGGGGGAACAAGCGCTTCGCCTCAGCCACCCGTCAGACGCCGAGGTTCGCCGAGGTCGGGCTTCCCGGTGAGGAGGCCGTCGTCGAGTTGCGGCTCAAGTTGCTGGCCGACGCCGCGCTCGTCGGATTGCCGAACGCCGGCAAGTCGTCGCTGATCCGCCGCATCTCGAACGCGAAGCCGAAGGTCGCCGAGTACCCGTTCACGACACTCGCCCCGGTCCTCGGGACGGTCGATGCTCCGGACGGGAGACAGCTGGTCGTCGCCGACGTCCCGGGCCTGATCGAGGGCGCAAGTCAGGGAATCGGGCTCGGTCACGAGTTCCTCGCTCATCTCGAGCGAGCTCAGCTGCTCGTGCATGTGATCGACGTCGCTGCAGGCGATCCCCACGAAGCGTTCGCCGCAATCGACACCGAGCTCCGGGAGTACGGGGCAGGGCTGCACGAGCGCCCGCAGGTCGTCGTGCTGAACAAGATCGACCTCCTGCCCGAGCCACCCCGGTTCGAGGTCGACGACGAGCGCGTCCAGGCGGTGTTCGCGGTGTCCTGCGCAACCGGTGCGGGCATCGAGGACTTTAGGCGGGCGCTCTTCCAGCTCTGCCCGCCCCGGGATGTGACGCTCGAGCCACGACAGGGCGGGCTCGCCGATTTCCTGGTCTACCGGCCGAAGCCGAAGGGGCGCCGGGCCTACCGGATCCTTCGCACCGACCGTGGCTTTCGCGTTGCGGGCCGGCCGCCGCCTCAGGAGGAGCTGGAAGCGGCCTTGCGTGCGGCCGGCGCGCGGGCGGGCGCGGAGATCGAGATCGGCGACGACGTCATGGAGCTCGGCTGACCGGCCTCCTGGGTGGGCGGTTCGACCCGCCGCACGACGGCCACGTCGCGCTCGCCAGAGCGGCGCTCGAGCAGCTGCCCATCGACCGCCTGATCGTCCTGGTCGCGGACCGGCCTGCGCACGCGGTCGCCCTCGCAAGCGCAGAAGACAGGCTCCGTATGGCCGAGGCCGCCTTCGAGGGCCTGGGGGAGGTCGTGCTCGATCCGCATCCGTACACCGTGGATGCGGTTCGCGGCGGGCGGTTCGGTGACGCCTATTTCATCGTCGGCGCCGACCAGGCGGCCGAATTCGAGAACTGGAAGGACCCAGGCGAGATCCTGCGGTGGGTGCAGCTCGCGGTCGGGACGCGCTCGGGTCACGAAGGTGCGGTCACGTTCGATTTCGAGTCGCCGGACATCTCGGGAACGGAGATCCGCGAGCGCGTGGCCCGAGGGGAGCCGATCGACGACCTCGTCCCGCCCCCAGTGGCGCGGATCATCGAGGAGCGCGGGCTCTACCGCTAGCCGGCTGTCGCGTGCTCGATCGAGGGCACGTCGTCCCAGAGCTCCTCGAGCCGGTAGTAGTCGCGCATCTCGGGTGTGAAGACGTGGAGGACGACGTCGGTGTAGTCGGCCACGATCCAGGTGCCCTCACGCTCGCCGTCGACGGCGTGCGGAAGAACCTTCTCCCCGGACTTGAGCCCGTGCCGGACCTCGTCGACGATCGCCTTCGTCTGCCGCGGGTTCTGGCCCGAGCAGACGACGAAGAAGTCCGTGTACGCGCACACGGGGCGCATGTCGAGGATGACGATGTCCTGCGCCAGCTTCTCCTCGGCGAGGCCGGCGATGCGACGTGCTTGGTCGAGTGGGCTCAGAGTGGGTTGGTTCCTTTCCTTGTGGCCAGTGTAGCCCGAGCGCATGGTGCCAAATCAGGACATGGCCCAGCCGATGCGGCTGGTACGTTGTCGAATATGACAACGGATCAGAAGGGAGCAATCGCCGAGACCGCTGTTGCTCACGCGGCCACCAAGCTCAGAATCGACGTGTACAGCCCGATAGCCGAAGGCGGCCGCTACGACATGATCTTCGATCTCGGCGACCGCTTGGTTCGAGTTCAGTGCAAGTGGGCCTGCTTGTACGGCGACGCGGTCCTCGTGAGGTGCTACTCCAATCGTCGTGCACGCAATGGTCAGGTTCGCCGCCTCTACTCGCCGAGACAGATCGACTCCTTTGCTGCGTACTGTGCCGAGCTCGATCGCTGCTTCTGGCTCCCCATCGCCGAGTTTCCGGGCCGGAGCCGGGTGCACCTACGGTTGCGAGGCGCTCGGAACAACCAGCGCCGGGGAATAAATTGGGCCGACGACTTCGATTTCGCCGCTAGACTTGGAGACCATCAAGGGGCCGTAGCTCAGTTGGGAGAGCGCGAGAGTGGCACTCTCGAGGTCACGGGTTCGAGCCCCGTCGGCTCCATCCAAAACCTTCCTCGCTAGGAGCGAGAAAATCACCCGGCCTTGGCGCAAGCCGGGGGTCGTCCGCGCATCTCTCTAGACGGACGAGCACGGACCCGAGTCTGCGGAGAGGATGCCCGGAAACCGAAAGAAATCGAACCGGAAGTCCCCCGAAGAGCCGCCAGGGGAGTTCCTGACGGACGATTTCCGGGACGACACGTCGCGCTTCCTCGACGAGGTGAAGCGCCAGATCAAGCGGCGCAAGGATCCTGAGCCTGCGCCGAAGCTCGGCCCTCAGAAGCGCCAGAAGCGCTAGCGGCGTCCACATTCCCCTCACCCGAGGGATTGGCGACCCGCGCCGAGAGCGCGATGCACTGAGGGAGCCAGCGGCCTGGCTCCGTTCCAACAGACATGGCTGCTGACCCCAAAAATCTCCGCAGGTTTCTCGCCGTAGCGCTCGGCACCGTCGTGCTCGTCGCCGCTGCGCCGGCGCAGGCCGCGCTCCCGGCGCCGACTCCGCTCGAGCCGGCAGCCGGCGCGAACGTCGAGGCGCTGCCCGCGTTCGCCTGGAGCGCAGTCGCCGGCGCGGCCTCCTACGAGTTCCAGCTCGCGGCCGACCAGAACTTCAATGCGCCGGTTCTCGGCCGCGGCGAGGCGCAGTTCTCCACGCGAAACACCCGCGCGACCATCAAGAAGACCCTGCCCAACGGCACCTACTGGTGGCGCGTCCGCTCCGCCACGCTGAGCGGCGACACGTCGCCCTGGTCGGGGCCGCGCTCCCTCCGCAAGAGCTGGGTCGGCGCTCCCTCCACCCTGGCGCCCGCGCCGGGCTTCCCGTTCGCGTTCCCAAGCTCTCCGATGCGCGTCAACTGGTCGCCCGTTCCGTACGCCGCGAGCTATCTCTTCTCCCTTGCCAGCGACCCGGCTCTCGCCAACATCGTCGAAGGCGGCGGCAAGCCCGTGAAGACGTGGGCGACGAACTACGTCCCCGAGTTCAACCTGCTGCCCCAGGGCACGTACTACTGGGGAGTCACGCCACTCGATTCCCAGGGGAACCGCGGCGCCGCCTCGAGCGTGGCGAGCTTCACGTGGTCGTGGCCGTCGACCACGACCCCGGTCGTCACCGACCTCGTGCCCGCTGACGAGTTCTTCGACCCGCAGTTCTCGTGGAGCCCCGTCCCGGGAGCCACGCGCTACGAGGTCGAGGTCAGCTCCTCCCAGGACTTCGCCCCCGGCTCCAAGGTCTGCTGCACCCAGACGACGATCTCAACGTCCCTGTCCTCGACGGTCGTGTTCCGCGACAACACCTACTACTGGCGGGTCCGCGCGCTCGATGCCGCCGGCAACTCGGGTGTCTGGAACCTCGGGCCGTCGTTCACGAAGACCTTCGACAAAGTGCCTCCGGTGACTGGGCCCAGCATCAAGAACCTCCACCTGCGCGACCACCTGGCCGACCCGGGCACCGACGCCGACCCCGGCACCGCCGGCTATCAGACCCAGGTCCCGATCCTCGCCTGGGACCCTGTGCCCGGGGCGTCGAGCTATTTCGTCGAAGTTGCCCCTTACACCTCGAGCATCTGCAACTGGGGCATCTCTGCGTGGCGGGTGAACACCTCGGTTCCCTTCTGGACGCCTCTTGGAAGCGGCTGGAACAACATCAAGCCGTATCCCGACCCGATGGCCGTCGCTTACGACTTCGAGTCGATCGACCCGAACCAGGCCTACTGCGCACGAGTACGTGCGCGCGGCGAGCGCGACTCCATCCTCGGCGAGGTGTACGGCGACTTCACGTACCTCGATGACGGCACGGGGGCTGCCTTCCAGTGGACGAGTTACCCGACCGGCGGCGCCTGCACACCGTCGTGCAGCGTCGGTTACCCCGGCGCCGACGACTACGTGCTGCCGATTCGCGGCGCGACGACGACTCGCACGCCGCTCTTCACCTGGCGCCCCCTCGCCGGCCGCCAGAGCTACTTCGTGCTCGTCGCCAAGGATCCGTCTTTCAGCAACATCGTCGACTACGGCTTCACCCAGGTCCCGGCCTACGCGCCGCGCAGCCTCGTCAAGCCCACCACCTACGCCGACGAGACGACGCTCTACTACTGGGCCGTCCTGCCGGCAATCAACTTCAACGGCAGCGGCGCCGTAGGTAATCCGCTCGCCGCAGCCGCTTCGAACTTCCAGAAGCGCTCGACCCCGCCCTCGCAGTCCTCTCCGGCCGACGGTGCGCTGATGACCGAGCAGCCCGTGTTCCGGTGGAGCGCGGTCGAGGGCGCGCGCCGCTATCGCTTCCAGGTCGCCCAGGAACCGACGTTTGGCGCCCTGCTCGAGGACGTGACAACCGCCTCGACCTCTTACACGCCCTTCACCACGCACCCTGCCGACACGAACCTCTACTGGCGGGTTCGAGCCGACGACGAGAACCTGATCGGCCTCACATGGTCGCCCGTGCGCCAGTTCCAGCGCCGCCTGCCTACGCCCGTCCCTGCGTCCGACAACGCCACGAGCGGCGATTTCACGCCCACGTGGATGTGGTCGCACGTCGAAGGCGCATCGGGCTACACGTTCTCGATGGACGGTCCCGACGGCACGCACAAGGAGTGGGCGAGCATGCGCCTGCGCGCCGGTGCGTTCGTCTACCTCTTCGGCCCGGGGATCTGGCGCTGGCGGGTTCGTGCCGAGTTCCCGAAGACGGGGGGCTTTGCAGCAGGCCCATGGTCTGCCTTCACTCCCTTCACGCGGACGCTCAGCGAGCCCGCCAACGTGAGGACGAGCCTCTCGGGCAACCACCTGCTCCTCTCGTGGGGCTGGAAGCTCGGGGCCAAGAACTTCCGCGTGCAGATCTCGACGCGCCAGGACTTCAACACCGTCATCGAGGACGTGACGACCGACAACACGAGCTATGCGCCGCTCCTGCAGCACCCGAGCTACGTCAACGGCGGCACCCTCTTCTGGCGCGTGGCAGCGATGGACGAGAACCGAAACAACGGTGAGTTCGCTGCGGCTCAGAGGATCAACATCGCGCAGCGCCTGCGGATGGCCCTCACGGGACAGCCTCGCCGCCGCCGCTGGAGGCTCCTCACTGTCTCCGTGACAGATCCGGGCGGTCGCCGGGTCCGTTCAGCCATCGTGCGTGCCTCCGGGGCCGGCATCCGCGCCCGCAGCGCCCGCACGAACCGCGCCGGCCGCGTCACTTTCAGGCTCCGTCCGATGAAGCGCGGCCGCCTCAGGTTCACGGCCAGCAAGGCCGGCTTCGCAGCGGGCGGCCTCTCGATCCGAATCCGCTAGCTCACTCCGTAGAATCGATCCATGGAGCGCGCGCTCAAAGCCGCCTGCGTCCAGGCCGAGCCAGTCGTCCTCGACCGAGACGCCACGCTGGAGAAGCTCGACCGGTTGACTGCCGAGGCCGCCGGCGAGGGCGTCGAGCTCGTCGTCTTCCCCGAGGCCTTCATCCCGGTCTACCCGTCCTCGGCGTGGGCGAAGCACTTCGCCGGCTGGGCCGACGAGCGCTCGAAGGCGACATTCGCCCGCATCGCGGAGCAGGCCGTGGCGGTGCCGGGCCCCGCCGCCGACCGGCTCGGCGTGACTGCCAAGGCGCACGGCGTGTGGCTCGTCACGGGTGTCACGGAGATCGACCCCGAGCGGCCGGGCACCCTCTACAACACGCTCCTCTACCACGGGCCGGACGGGAGCCTCGCTCTCAAGCACCGGAAGCTCGTCCCGACGAACCATGAGCGGCTGGTCTGGGGCCCGGGCGACGGCAGCGGGTTGCGGGCGATCCAGACCGATGTCGGCCGCCTCGGCGGGCTGATCTGCTGGGAGAACTACATGCCGCTGGCCCGGTTCGCCCTGTACGAGTCCGGAGTCGAGATTTACGTCGCCTCGACGGCCGACGACGGCGACGCGTGGCAGTCGACCCTGATCCACATTGCCCGGGAAGCCCGTGCGTTCGTCGTCTCCCCAAGCCACTTCCAGCGCGCCTCCGCGTATCCGGCCGATTTCCCGCTCCGAGACGCGCTCGAGGGCCTCGACATCCTCGGCCGGGGCGGCAGCGCGATCCTCGGGCCGGACGGGGCGTACCTGGCCGGTCCGCTCTACGACGAGGAGGGGATCCTCTACGCGGAGCTCGAGCCGGCGCGTCTCTTCGAGGAAAGGCAGCGCTTCGATCCGGCCGGTCACTACCACCGCCCGGACGTGCTGCGCCTGAAAGTGAAGGAGAGCCGGCGCACCCCGCGTTAGACTTGCAGCCTTGGTCGAGCTGATCTTCATGATGCTCGTCCTGAAGCTCCCGCTGGTTTACCTGGGGCTGGTCTGCTGGTGGGCGATCAGGGCCGAGCCGAAGCCACTCGAGCCGGCACTGCTCCCGGTCGAGCCCGTCGAGCCTGTAGATCCGTCCGGTTGGCGACGCGCGCCCAGGCCCCGCCGCCCCGGCCCGCACGGAGGGCCGGTGCGCAGCTACGCGCGCACCCAGCGGACGGCGGCGACTCTGCCGTGAGCGCGTACGACGACGAGCGGGTCCCCGTCGAGCGGACGAGCCAGGCCGAGGCCGTCGGCGGCTTTCTCGCAGCCGCCTCGATTGCGCTGAGCGCGGTTGCCATGGTCTATCGCCCCGTGCGGCTCGTGCCCTTCGCGCTCGTGATCGCCTTCGTCGCGGTCGGCCTCACCAGCGGGCGGCACGCACGACTGGCGGCGTTCGCAGTCGGAGTCGGGGCCCTCGCTTGGCTGGTGGGGATGATCGTCTCGGTGCTGACGGGCAGGCCTCTCTTCTAGGAGGGTCGGGCGGAATTGACTCGTCGCCGGGGCGAGCAGCGCGGCCCGGCGGCACAGATCCATTTCGCCCAACCCTCCTGGAGGGGCTTCCGCTGATACAAAGAACCTGATGAGCGTGCACGACGTCGATGGGCTGAACGTCGGCTACGCCCGTGGCCTCTTCGAGGAGTACCTCGAGAACCCCGAAGCCGTCCCGGCCGAGTGGCGCGCGGTGTTCGAGAGCGGCGACCCCGATCTGCTGCAGTCGCTGCCCGGCCTTGCGCGCCTGCTCGAGACGCTTCGGGTCGACGGGGACGGTGCCCCACCGACCCCCGCGCCGGTAGCACAGGAGCCTCCGCCGCCGGCCGAGCCCGCTCCGGCCCCGCCGGCCGAGGCTGTCGACGACGAGCTGCTCGGCGCCGTGGCCGCAGCGGCGTCACTGATCAAAGCTCATCGCACCCACGGGCATCTCGCCGCACACCTCGATCCACTCGGATCGGAGCCCGTCGGCGACCCTGCCCTCGAGCCCGAGCTGCTCGTTCCGAAGCTCACGCCCGAACTGCAAGCGCGCATCCCGGCGTCCGTCCTCCGGGTGGGCATTCAGGGCGAGACGCTGGCCGACGTCCTCCCGCGCCTCCGCGAGACCTACTGCGGGACGATCGCCTACGAGATCGAGCACATCTCGGACCATCAGGAGCGAGTCTGGTTGCGCCAGGCGATCGAGTCGGGCCGGTACCGAACGCCGCTCACGGACGACGAGAAGAAGCGAATGCTCGCGCGGCTGACCGAGGTCGAAGGCTTCGAGCACTATCTGCGCCGCGCCTTCCTCGGGCAGAAGCAGTTCTCGATCGAGGGGCTCGACGTGATGGTGCCGATGCTCGACGAGTCGGTCAGCCTCGCTGCGGAGGCCGGCGCACACGAGATCGTGATCGGCATGGCCCACCGCGGGCGCCTGAACGTCCTCGCGCACATCATCGGCAGGCCCTACGAGGAGCTCCTGCGCGAGTTCGAGGGCGAGCGGACGATCGAGGCCGTCACTGCGACGGCCGAGGGCGCGAGCGGCGACGTCAAGTACCACCTGGGCGCAGTCGGGCGTCGCCCGACGGCTGCCGGCGAGCTGACCGTCTCGCTGGCCGCCAACCCCAGCCATCTGGAGGCCGTCGACCCCGTCGTCGAAGGCATCACGCGCGCGGAGCAGACCGACCGCGCGGCCAGGGCGGCACCTCACGATCCGAGCGTCGCGTTGCCCGTCCTCATCCACGGCGACGCCTCCTTCCCGGGCCAGGGAGTCGTCGCCGAGACGCTGAACCTGCAGGGCCTCGTCGGCTACACGACGGGCGGTACGCTGCACTTGATCGCCAACAACCAGGTCGGGTTCACGACCGATCCGGCAGACGGACGCTCGACCCGCTACTCGAGCGACCTCGCCAAAGGGTTCGACGTCCCGATCATCCACGTCAATGCCGACGACCCGCAGGCCGCCATCTGGTCGATTCGTCTCGCGCTTGCGTTCCGGCGGCGCTTCGGCCATGACGTCGTCGTCGACCTCGTCGGCTACCGGCGGCACGGCCACAACGAGGGTGACGAAGCGGCCTTCACGCAGCCGCTGATGGCCCAGCAGATCGCCGAGCAACCGTCCGTGCGCGACCAGTTCGTCGAGGCGCTCATCGCCGATGGGACGATCACGCGGGAAGAAGCGGAGCGGTTGGCCGCCGAGCAGCAGACACGCCTCCGGGCCGCCCACGAGACGCTGAAGACGACGTTCGGCGCCCCGTCATCCGATGCGGGCGACCGTACGCCCGAGGCCGCAGACGCGCGCGTGGTGACCGCCGTTCCCGCCGAGCGCCTTCGGGAGCTGAACGCCCAGCTCGTCAGCGCGCCTGAAGGCTTCACCGTCAATCCGAAGCTCGTGAAGCAGCTCCAGCGCCGCGTGGAAGCCCTGGACGCTGGTGGCATCGACTGGGGTCAGGCCGAGGCGCTCGCGCTCGCGACTCTGATCGTCGAGGGCATCTCCGTCCGGTTCACCGGCCAGGACACGGAGCGGGGCACGTTCTCGCACCGCCATCTCGTCCTCCACGACGCCGTCACCGGTGCGCAGTACGCGCCCATTCGGCACCTGGCCGACGCTCAGGCGTCGTTCGAGCTGCACAACTCGCCGCTCTCCGAGTATGCGGCGCTCGGCTTCGAGTACGGCTATTCGGTCGCTGCGCCGGACGCGCTCGTGCTCTGGGAGGCGCAGTTCGGCGACTTCGTGAACGGGGCGCAAATCGTCATCGACCAGTTCCTGGTGTCCGGGTTGCCGAAGTGGAGGCAGACCTCGCGGCTGACGCTCCTCCTCCCGCACGGCTACGAGGGCAACGGGCCCGAGCACTCGAGCGCCAGGCTCGAGCGATTTCTCCAGCTCGCGGCCCAGGAGAACATCCGCATCGTCAACGCGACGACCTCGGCCCAGTACTTCCACCTGCTGCGGCGGCAGGCGCTCGACCCCAGCGCCCGCCCGCTCGTCGTGATGACTCCGAAAGGGCTTCTGCGGCTGAAGGACGCCGCCTCGACGCTCTCCGACCTCGCCTCCGGGTCGTTTACTCCGGTACTCGACGATCCGACTGCGGACCGTGAGCAGGTTCGCCGGCTCGTCGTCGTCTCCGGGAAGCTCTACTACGACCTTGCGGGCCACGAGGCTCGTGCGGCCGCTACGTCGGTCGCGGTGGCCCGGATCGAGCAGCTCTACCCGTTTCCCGTCGGTGCGACGGAGGCGCTCGTGGCCTCGTACCCCAGGCTGGAGGAGGTCGTCTGGGCCCAGGAGGAGCCGCAGAACATGGGCGCCTGGCGCGCGATCCGGCACCGGCTCGAAGACGCTGTCGGCGACCTACCCCTTCGCTACGTCGGGCGTCCCTGGCGCGCCAGTACGAGTGAGGGCTATCCCACCGCGCATCAACGCATGCAGGACCGGATCGTCCGCGAGGCGCTCGAAGTGCCTGACACCGTCCCGGTGTCTGACACCGTCGCGCAGTCTTAGCGGCGTCGGCTGTTGCGGCGCCGGTCGCGTGCCGCTCTGGCCAGGCGTGGGCCGTGGTGGCGCGCCTCGCGGAGGATGCGCTTGCGGTGCTTCGGTGGGATCCGCCGCCAGATGTCGAACGCGGTCAGCGCGAGCCCGAGGGGCCCCATTCGGCGATAGGCGAGATGGCGCAGGCGCGGCACGCGCCCATCCTAATCGTCATCGTCGTGATCCTTGTCGCTGTGGCGGCGATCGTGGCCGCCGCGGTCATCGTGCTTGTCGTCGCGCCGCTTCTTGTGCTTCTTCTCTTTGCGCGGCTTGTCGTCCTTCGCCTTGTCCTTCTTCTTGCTCACGCCGGCCACGGTGGCCGGGGGTGGCGAGGGAGGGGAAGGGGCGGCAGACTCCGGCGGCGGCGGCGGCGGCGGCGCTAGTGGCGGTGGTGGTGGCGGCGGTCTGGTTACCACCGGTGGCTCGGTTACCTCCTTGCGAGCAGGCACAGGCGGGGGCGGCTCAGCAGGGGGTCGAACCGAAATCCGCCGGGAGATGGCCACGGTGAACGGTGCGTGGCGTGCGACAACGATCACGGGGCGCTTCACCGGAATCGAACGATGTGCGCGCCGCGGGCGAATCGGCGCCGCTCGCACGACAAGGTGCTCGGCCGGGGCCTGCTGCAGCGCCAGCCCTGGGACGGCTGCATCCTCGGTTCCGAGGAAGCGCTCGGGCATGACGAGCATCGAGGCCGCTACGGCCCCCAATGCCAGTCCACTCAAAATCTGTCCAATAGTCGGCCTCATGTTTTCCCCCTCTTTCGCCGACAACCCTTGTGCACGTGATGTATCGGCCGTTAGCCGTAATGCTTTAGGAGGTATGGGTGGGGAGTTTCAAAGTCAGGCTTGCTGCCTACTTTGCGTTGATTGCGCTTCTGCCGTTTGCTGCCGCTTTCCAGGGATTTCGCTCCCTGTCGAAGCGCAGCGAGACGCGTCGCGTCGACTCCGTGCTGCAGGCCGGCGTTCGCTCGTCTCTCGCCGCGTACGGCGTTGAGCTCGACGGCGCCGAGCGCACCGCCGCCACACTCGCCCGCAGGCGCAGCTTTCAGCGAGCGCTGGCGGCGCGAGACCGTGCTGAGCTGGCGCGCGTCGTTCATCGGCACCCGAACGTCCAGGTTCGTGCGGGATCGAAGCTGAGCGTCGGCCGGACGCCGAGCAACGCGGCAACCCGGCTTGTCGCCGTCGTCGGCGGCAGCAGCCGTGCCCTTGGCGAGGTCGTCGCGGCAGTACCGATCGACACAGCGCTCGTGCACCGTCTCAAGGTTCGGGCCGGGCTCGACGACAACCAGCGGCTGGCCTTCGTCAGCGGCGGCCGCGTCCTCGCCGGTGACGGGATCGGCGGCGCCCGCCTGATCATCCCCTCCGGCCAACCGAGCACCGTGTCGCTCACGGATCATCGGTTCCGAGCCCTGGCTTCGGAGCCGCTGCCCGATCCGCAGGGCGCGCGCCTCGTGCTCCTCGAGCCTCAGGGGCCAATCGATCAGGCTGCCGGATCGATCGCGCGCCGACTGGAGCTGACGATGCTGGTCTCGCTCCTTCTGCTGATCCTGATCGCTTACTTCGAGGGTCGCGCCATCGTCCGCACGCTCGGCCGGTTCGTGTCGGCCGCGCACGACATCGCGCAGGGCCGCCTGGACCGGCGCGTGCCCGAGGTCAAGGGCCGCGACGAGTTCGCGCGCCTGGGCCGTGCTTTCAACGAGATGGCCGACCAGCTCGAGGCCCGGATGACGGAGCTGGACGAGGAGCGTCGGCGGCTGCGCGAGGCGACGATGCGCTTCGGCGAGGCGCTTGCCGCAACGCATGACATCGACGGGCTCCTTCGAACTCTCGTCGAGACCGCGGTCGATTCGACGGGCGCCAAAGGCGGCCTGCTCGTGGCCGAGGCCGGCGAGGTCATCCGCAAGGGCGACCCCGCCGCCGGCGCCGAGCACCTCGAGCTCGCGCTGACTGCGGGGCCGGAGAGCTTTGGCACGCTGATCCTGTCGGGCGACAATTTCACCCGCGACGATCGCGAGATGGCCAACTGGCTCGTCGGGCACGGCTTGATTGCGCTCGAGAATGCGCGGCTGCACCGGACGGTGCAGCGGCAGGCGCTGGTCGACGGGTTGACCGGGCTCGCCAACCGGCGACTCTGCGAGGCCGCGCTGCAGAAAGAGGTCTCGCGTGCCGACCGGTTCTCGGAGCCCCTGACCCTCGTGCTGGCCGACCTCGACGACTTCAAGATGATCAACGACGCGCATGGCCATCCCACGGGCGACGACGTGCTGCGCGAGTTCGCCAACACGCTCAAGGACTGCCTCCGCGACATCGATCTCGCGGCGCGCTGGGGAGGCGAAGAGTTCGCGGTCGTGCTCCCCGGCACGGACGTCAAGGGTGGCATCAAGCTGGCAGAGCGGATGCGAACCGCACTCGCCAAGCGCGTTGTCGTCTCGACCGTGGGCGACCGTCTTGCGACGACGGCCAGCTTCGGGGTTGCCCAGTGGGACGGATCCGGGACGTCGAACGACCTGCTGGCGGCCGCGGATGCCGCCCTGTACCAGGCGAAGCGGCGCGGCAAGAACCGCGTCGAGGCTGCCCCGGGCCCGCCCCTCGAGGCCGCAAGCGCCTCTGCCTAGCCCACAGGCCCGTTACAATCCGCCGCCGAACCATGTCCCACCACCTTTCAGCGAGGGAGGATCAGTGCCAATAGAGACACCTTCGCTCTTCGCCGACGTCATCCAGGATCACCTTGAGCTCAAGCGCAAGAACTCGGAGATCGAGCCGGAGTTGCCGATCGATCGCTACAAGTCCGAGGATCCATTCGACAACCACCCCCTGTTCAAGAGCGAGGAGCAAGCCCGAATCGAAGAGACCATGGACGGCGAGGAATCGCTGCCGCCCGAGCCCGTGAGCCTGGCGGTTGCCGAGCCTGAGCCGCCGGCCGACGAAGACACGCTTTGGGGTCGCTCCCGCGACTTCGACTGGGGAGATTAGGTCCCCGCCCACGGGGCGGGGACTCGCGCAAAGTGCTGCGCACTTTGCGCGACTGAAATCACGCTACGTGGAAAGCGAATCTCAGCTGACCTTCGTGTAGTAGGGCTGTTTCGCCTGGTCGCGATCGGGTAGGCGTGAGTTACCGCAAAAAAGTCGACTCAAAGAAGGGGTTCACACATGCTTCGCATTCTCCGTTTCGCGGCCCTCGGGGCTGCCCTCGTCTACTTCTTCGACCCGCAGAACGGCCGGCGCCGGCGCGCGCTCGCCAGGGACCGTATTCCGGCCTTCCTTCGCGGTAAGGCCCACAAGGCGGAGCGCATTGGCCGCACCGCCCGGTCGCAGGCCTACGGGGTCACGCAAAAGGTCAAGCACCGCAAGGAGGAGAACAAGCCGCGGCCGGACGACGCCACGCTCGCGCACAAGGTCGAGACCGAGATCTTCCGCGACGCCGAGGTGCCGAAGGGCCGGATCAACGTCAACGCGGAGAACGGTGTCGTCGTGCTTCGCGGCGAGGTCGAGCAGCCGGAGCTGATTTCCGACCTCGAACAGAAGACGCGAAACGTCCAGGGCGTCCGGGAAGTGGAGAACCTCCTCCACACGCCGGGCACCCAGGCACCGGTGAAGAGTTAACGAACTCTCCTCTTATTGCCGCCGCCGGCGGATCGGCAGCGCGTACCAGAAGAGCGCGTAGAAGGCGGCCGTCGCCGCTGCAACGAGGGCGGCGGCCGTCGTCGGAAAGATCAGGTCGGTGACCACGAACACGACCCCGGCTATCGCGACGGCGAGGAAGAACATGCCCGCGATCGTCAAGCCGTTCGAGACGACGAGCAAATGTTCCTTGTCACCCTGTCTCCACGTCAGGCGGTGGTAGGCGGAAGGCGCGATGAGGAGTGCCGTGGCCGCGGCCGTGCAGAGAAAAGTGACGAAGTACGCGTCCTTCTGGAGGTCGGTCGCCTCCGCAAATCGCTGGGTGAAGGGAACGCCTAGCAGGAACGCGAAGAGCACCTGGACGCCCGGCAAGGCGACACGCAACTCGTTCAGAAGCTCGATCAACTCCCGGTTCAGGCGCTCTTCCTTGCTCTCCCCGGCCACGGCGCTACGTTAAATCTTTTCCAGGCCGCAATCCGGTCAGCACTCTTTTGCCTAATGCCGGGTGCCCAGCCAAAACGAGCCCTGTCGCTCGCCGAATCTCCTCAACAAGGTCGGAGGGGGGGCAACCCTCCTTTTTAACCCCCTTCCGGCCTCTCTTTCGGAAATACGAGCTTGCCGCCGGCCGAGGCTTCACCTACGCTAAGAGCGTCCACCGTCGACGGAAGGAGGCCGCAGATGTCCGATCTTCGCATTGCCGCCCGTCGCACGGTGCGCGCCGGTTAGACCATCGGACTAGCTCCTCGGCGCGGGCCGTGCACTTATCTCGTGCCCCCGCAATCCGTCGACCGAGGAGGTCACAGCTTGTCGGCAGCATCGTTGGAGGCGCTCGGTTGGAGCGCACATTTCGAGGAGGCGTTCGCCCCGTACGCGGGTGACGGCTTCCTGCCCGCACGCGTCGCGGTCCAGCATCGTGGCGCCTATGTCGTCTGCTCCGAGACAGGCGAGCTGACGGCGGAGCCGACCGGACGGCTCCACCACGAGACCGCTCACGGCGGGCTGCCCGTGACCGGTGACTGGGTCGCGATTCGCCCACACGAAGATGGGTCCGGCGCGATCATCCACGCCGTCCTGCCGCGCCGGACGTCGATCTCGAGGAAGGCCGCGTGGCTCGCCGCCGAGGAGCAGGTTCTCGGCGCGAACATCGATGTCGTCTTCCTGGTCGCCGGCCTCGACGGGGATCTCAATCCCCGGCGCCTCGAACGCTATCTGGCGACCGTGTGGAACTCGGGAGCGGAGCCGGTCGTCGTGCTCTCCAAGGCTGACCTCTGCGACGACGTGGAGGCGGCGCTGGTCTCGGTGGCGGGCGTGGCGATCGGCGTTCCCGTCCACGTCGCCAGCGGACTGACCGGCGAAGGGGTCGACGAGCTTCGCGGATATGTCACCGGCAATCGCACGGTTGCTCTGCTCGGCTCCTCCGGAGTGGGGAAATCGACGCTCATCAACCGTCTTCGTGGAGAGGACGTGCAAGCGGTCGCCGAGGTCCGAAGCGATGGGCGCGGCCGACACACGACGACGACCCGCGAGCTGGTCCAGCTGCCCGGCGGGGGCCTGCTGCTCGACACCCCGGGCATGCGTGAGCTGCAGCTCTGGGACGTGAACGAAGGCCTCGGCACCACCTTCGGCGATGTCGAGTCGCTGGCAGCCGAGTGCCGCTTCTCCGATTGCTCGCATGACGGCGAGCCGGGGTGCGCCATCCAGGCCGCGCTCGTCGACGGCTCCCTCGAACGCGAGCGCTACGCGAGCTACACCAAGCTCCAGCGAGAGCTGCGCGCGCTTGCGATCAGGCAGGACAAGCGGTTGCAGGCCGATGCGCGGAAGGCGAGACGTCGCTTCGGCCGGGCCCAGAGGCACCCCAAACGCTGGTGATCTAGCCTTCGCAGCACAGCGGCAAGGGAGGAGAGAGACCATGCGCATCGAGTCGTCCGTCACAGCCATCTCGTGGATCCCGTCGGAAGCCGTCGAAGGGTTGCCCAAGATCCCGTTCTCGGTCGGGGTCGCCCACTACGACGACCCGCCGCCCGAGGTCATCCACGACCTCGAGGCGATGACCGAGGC
>Ga0210378_10000593_pt1 | contig 18644 bp, 9 predicted proteins | sample PLM1_60_b1redo_FD_155465 | JGI IMG/M metagenome (GOLD analysis project Ga0210378, IMG submission 155465) | Groundwater sediment microbial communities from an aquifer in East River, Colorado, USA - PLM1_60_b1 redo | ecosystem: Environmental > Terrestrial > Soil > Riparian zone | place: USA: East...
GAACTCGTGCTGGCCCCCAGGACCAGCCGTCGCCGGCAGATATCCGACGCAACCGGATAGTCGGCCGTGTGGTAGCTGGTCCCCGGCCGGGCGCTACCGCAGGACCAGGGGCACCCACGGCCGTAGCCACGCATCTCCTGGAACAGGGTCTGGCCCGGCACGGGAACCCGCTGCCATTCGGTGGCCGGCACGCCCTCCGCCTGCAACGCGGCCTTGACGCCCCGCCGGAACACCTCGGCATCGACGTCGAACCCGGCCCTCTCCGGCTGAACCAGGATCGGGAAGAAGAAGTAGACGTGGCTGCTGCCCTCCGGCACGGTCGGTGGCTGAATGCCTGGCACCGCCTGCAGCGACTTCCGCAGGTAGTCTCCGTTAGCCGACCGCACCCGCGACATCTGCGGCAGCCGGGTGAGCTGCGAGCGCGCGAACGCAGCTGCCACGGAATGCAGCCGGTAGTTCCACCCCATGATCCGCGCGTTGTACTCCCTCGTCGTGCCGCGGATCTCGTCTCCGAACATCAGCACCCGCAGCGCATTCTGGTGCCACTGCTCATCGTTCGTGGTAAACAACCCGCCCTCGGACAGGGCGGACAGGCACTTGGACCCGTTAAGGCTGCAGCCGGCCAGGTCGCCGAGCGATCCCACCGGGCGGCCACGGTACGTGGCACCATGCGCCTGCGCACCGTCCTCGATGATGACCAGGTTGTGCCGGCGGGCGACCTCGCGCAGCGCGTCGTAGTCTGCCGGCAGGCCGTTGAGATCGACCGCCACGATGGCGCGGGTGCGGTCGGTCACATGTTGCTCGACCTTGGTCGGATCGATGTTGTACGTGCTGGGATCGACATCGACGAACACGGGCACCGCATTCGCCTGCAGAACACAGGTCGCCGAGGCGAGGAACGTGTCGGCCGGCACCAGGACCTCGTCGCCCGGACCGATGTTCGTGGCGGCGACCGCCATGTGCAGCGCGCCAGTGCCGGAATTGGCGGCGACGGCGAACCGCATCCCGGTGTGTTCCGCCCACGCCGCCTCCAGCTCCTGGACGTCCTCCATCGGCCAGCGCCACGGAGTCGACCGGTCGACGGCCCGCACCACGGCCGCACGGTCGGCGTCGGTCACCTGCGGCCAGGGAGCGATCGCATTCGCATCCAGCACCGGCGTGCCGCCGTGGATCGCTAGCATCCAGCCTCCACCTCCTCGAAAAGAGCGGACTCTCTGAACACCCTGTTCCGCTCCCGGTACGGCGGCAACGTCCGGGCGACTTCCTGCCAGCACGGGCAGGTCAGCAAGGTGCCACCGCATTGCCGCAGGCGGCCGCCCGTCCTTTCCTCGAAGGTGCCCGATCTGACGACGACGTACGGAGGCGCCAGTGGTCTCGGACGTGGCGACCGTCGAGAGCATGGCCCGGGCGATGGGCTCGGTGCCAGCCGAGCTCTTGGACTGCATCCAGGTCAATCTCGCCGTGGTCGCCGACCACTGGCACGGCGAGGGCACCGCGCTCCGGCTCGGCGCGCCGCTGCGCTTCGATCCACGATGGAGAGACGACGGCCTGCCAGTGACCGAGTCCACTGCGGACGGTCGGCTGGCGGACGCCGGCACGCTGCTCGGCCTGGACCCGGCGGACGAGGCCGGCGACCAGCCATGGTACGCGATCGGCGACGCGTTCGACCTGCCCTGGCTGCCCTACCACGGTCGCCAGCACATGGAGCACAGCTTCCTGCTGGTCCCCGACGACGCCGGCGCGACCGTGCTGGACGCGTACCACAACGACACGCCGTGGGGGCCGGCCCGGCCATGCACGCACCGGCTCGACGGCGCCGGTCTGGACCGGCTGCTGGCGGGAGCCCTGATGCGGATCGTCCGGCTCCGGCGGGCACAGCCGGCGCCGCTGCCGCCGGCAGCGGTGCTGGCCGCGAACCGGGACGCACTGTCCACACCGGCCACCGCGGTCGCGGTGGACCGTTATGTGGCTGCATACCGCGGCCCGGCCGACCCGCTGGCGGCCGCCGAGCGGCTCAGCCTGGAGACCTGGCTGCTGGCCCGGTCCCGACTGCTGCACCTGCGCTGGCTGCAGGGGCAGCCGGGGGTGACCGTCCCGCCCGCCGCCGCCGAGCACCTGCGGGCCTGGCCCGGGCTGGCCGAGCAGGCGTACGTCGCGCTGCGCCGGGTCCAGCGCGGCCGGCCGGCACCGCCTGCGACGTGCCAGCGGCTGGCCGACCTGCTGCACGGCGACGCCGCCGCGGCCCGCTCGCTGGCCGAGTCCAATCCGCACACCGAAGAGGAGCCACCGATGTCCGTACCCGATGTCCGGCAGCCCGACGTCCGGGAGATCGTCGTGCAGACCGCCGCGCAGGTGCTCGCGGTCGACCCGGCCACGCTGCAGAACGGCGGCCCGCTGACCGAGGTGCCGTCGTTCAGCTCGTTCCGGGTGGTCGAGATCATCGAGCGGGCCGAGGAGGCGCTGGGCGTCGAACTCGCGGCGGCCGAGCTGACCCCGGACAACCTGCATCACCTCGACCGGCTGTGCGCGGTGTTCGAGCGGTCGGCGTACGGCGTGGACGCGTCGGACACGAGGAGGGTGCACCAATGAGCGAGCCGACGCTGCTGCACGACCTGCTCGACCGAGCGGCCAGGCGGCATCCCGATGCGCCGGCGGTGACCTCCGGGCCCGCCACCCTGACGTACCGGCAGTTGCAGGCCGCCAGCCACCGTGTCGCCGATACGCTGACCCGGCACGGCGTGCGGCGCGGCGACCGGATCGTGGTCCGCGCCGGCACCGACGCGTTGCTGCCCGCGCTGGTGCACGGCGCCTCCCGGATCGGTGGCGTGTTCGCGCTGGTGCATGAGCAGGTGCGGGACGAGCAACTGGCGCACGTGCTGACCGACTGCGAACCGCGGCTGCTGCTGGCCGACGACGCCGACGCCGGGCGGACTGCGGCCGCGCACCGGGTCCCAGCGCTGCCGCTGCGCCAACTCGCCGGCGGTGGCCCCGACAGCGCCGCCGTTGACGGTGCCGGCGACGCCGCTCCGGCCGGCGGCGCACCGCTGAGCGTCGACCCGGTGTGCCTGATCTACACGTCCGGGACCACCGCGCTGCCGAAGGCCGTGGTCTCCACCCACGCCCAGGTCGTCTTCGCCGCCCAAGCGATCCAGAGCCGGCTGTCCTACCGGCCGACGGACACCGTCTACTGCCCGCTGCCGCTGTCCTTCGACTACGGCATGTACCAGGTGTTCCTCGCCGCGCTCGGCGGCTCCCAGGTGGTGCTGGGCGCACCCGCCGAAGCGGGGCCGAGCCTGCTGGCCAACCTGCTCAGCACCGGCAGCACCGTGCTGGCCGCGGTACCGCCGGTGGCAGAAGGGCTGCTCCGGTTGCTGCGCCGCAACCCGCAGCGTGCGCCGCGGTTGCGGCTGCTGACGAACACCGGGTCGACGATGCCGCGCTGGGTCCTCGACGGCCTGCGCCAGCTACTGCCGGAGCTGCGGGTGCAGCTGATGTTCGGGCTCACCGAATGCAAGCGGGTCTCGATCGCCGATCCGGACGAGGACCTGCGCCGCCCGGACACGCTAGGCCGGCCGCTGCCCGGCACGGAGGTGTTCGCTGTGGACGACGGCGGCCGCCGCCTGCCGCCCGGGGAGGTCGGCGAATTGGTGGTGCGTGGCCCGCACGTGATGGCCGGGTACTGGCGCCGGCCGGAGCTGACCGCGCAGCGCTTCCAGCGTGAGGACGGCCTGTTCCCACGGCTGCACACCGGCGACTACGGGTCGGTGGACGCGGCCGGCTACATCCGGTTCAGCGGGCGGCGCGACGACGTCTACAAGCAACACGGGTTCCGGGTGAGCGCGGTCGAGGTGGAGGCTGCAGCCCGTCGCGTCCACGGCGTCGAAGGTGCCGCCGTGCTTCCACCGGACGGCGACGGCCGGGACGCCGTGCTGATCGTCACCGGAACGGCCGACCCGGCCCAGGTTCAGCAAGAGCTGCGGGCGCACCTGGAGGACTTCAAGATCCCGACCCGCTGCCTGGTGTTGCCGAGCCTGCCGACGAGCCGGACCGGCAAGACCGACAAGAAGGCGCTGCGGCGGCTGGTGGACGGGCAGACCGATGAGCGCGCTGCCTGAGGCGCTGGCCGGGCTGTCCACTCCGGCCTACGTCTACGAGCTGTCCGAATTGGACGCCTCGCACGCCCGCCTGCGGTCCTTCCTGCCGGCACCCAGCGCCCTGTACTACTCGCTGAAGGCCAACCCACACGTGCGGTTGGTGCGGCGGCTGCGCGAGCTCGGCTGCCGCGCCGAGGTCAGCTCCACCGGCGAGCTGAGCGCGGCGGTCGAAGCCGGGTTCGCCGCCGGCGAGGTGCTCTACAGTGGACCGGCCAAGCGGGACGAGGACCTGGGCACGGCCCTGATGTGCGGCGTCCGGCACTTCTCGGTCGACTCCCCGCAGGGGCTGCAGCAGCTGGACGCGGTCGCCGGCCGGTACCGGGCGCGGGCGCGCTACCTGCTGCGGGTGAACGCCGAGCAGCCGGTGCCCGGGGTCGGGCTGGCAATGACCGGGGTGCCGTCCCAGTTCGGCGCGGACGCCGGCTGGATCGAGGCGGACCCCGGCCGGTTTGTCGGCTACCGGCACCTCGACCTGGACGGGCTGCACCTGTACATGGCGACCAACCTGGACAGCGAAGACCGGTTGGTCGAGCAGTTCGCCATCGGCATCGACGCCGCCGACCGCCTGCAGCGACGCCTCGGCGTCCCGCTGCTCCGGCTGGACCTCGGCGGAGGCTTCGGCGCACCGTACGCCCGGCACGGCAGCCTTCCCGGCTACCCGGGCCTGGCCGGACGCCTGGCGGCGCTGCTCACCGCGGCGTTCCCGAGCTGGCGGGCCGGCGTGCCCGAGGTCGTGTTCGAGTCCGGCCGCTACCTCACCGCCACCTGCGGAACGCTGGTCACCCGGGTGCTGGACGTCAAGCAGTCGCACGGCAAGCGGATCGTGGTCGTGGACTCCGGCATCAACCATCTCGGCGGCATGTCCGGCCTGCGCCGGGTGCCGCAGATCCACCCCGACCTGGCCAACCCCGGCGCCACGGACGGCGACGTCGGCGAGGCCGGCGAGGCCGGCGAGGCCGGCGAGGCGATGGTTACCGGTCCACTGTGTACCCCGCTGGACACCTGGAGCCGGAGCGGAGCCACCCCCGACTTCCGGGCGGGCGACCTGGCCGTGATCCCGAACGTCGGCGCCTACGGGCTCAGCGCGAGCCTCGCGCTGTTCCTGGGTCATCCGATGCCGACCGAGGTCGTGACCGACGGCGGGCAGGTGGTCGAGGCCACCCGGCTGGCTGTCCGGCGGGAACGCACCCGGCTCGACTCGGCCACCGCCGTACTGACCTGAAGGAGAACGCACATGGACAGCTCTTTCGCCGCACTGATCCGCCCGCACCTGCGCTTCCTGCCGGACGACGCGGACCTGGCGCCGGACGCTCCGCTGCGCAGCCTCGGCCTGGACTCGATGCAGGCCATCGAGCTGCTGTTCGACATCGAGGACAAGTACGGGGTCGTGCTACCCGACGACAAGCTGAGCAGCGAGACGTTCGAGACCGCGCAGAGCCTGTGGCAGGCGGTGGACGCCACCCGGCAGCAGACGGAGGCGGCATGAGCGTGCCAGCCCGCCACCAGGTCGGCCCGGCGGACTCCGCGGACCCGGCGGGCCGGGTCGACCTAACGAACCTGGCCAACCTGGTGGGCGCCTTGCGCGCGGTCATCCGCGAGTCGGCGGATGCGACCGACCGGGACGCCGAGTTCCCGGTGGCCACGCTCGCCGCGTTACGCCGCACCAGCCTGTTCGGCCTGCTGGTACCCGCGGAGTACGGCGGCCTCGGTGGCTCGGTGCGGGACATGGTTTGGGTCAGCACCGAGCTGGCCCGGGACTGCACCTCGGCCGGGATGATCTTCGCGATGCACTGCCAGCAGGTGGCGGCGCTGACCAGCTACGCCAGCCCGGCCCTGCGCCAGGCGTTACTGCCCCGGATCGCCCACGGCGAGGTGTACCTGGCGTCAGTCACCACCGATGCCGGCAAGGGCGGCCACCTGCTGTCGGCCGAGCAGGCGCTCGCCGAGCGCGGCGACCGGCTGCGCATCGACCGGACCGCACCGATCGTGACCGGTGGCGCGCACGCGGACGGCTTCCTGATCACGATGCAGGCCCCGGGCGCCGCGTCCGCCGGCGAGGTTTCGTTGGTCTACGCCGACCGCGCCCAGTTGCACACCGAGGTGGTCGGCGGCTGGGACACGCTCGGCATGCGGGCCACCGAGAGCGTCCCGATGCGACTGACCGGTGAGGTGCCGGCCGACCAGGTGGTCGGGCGGCACGGCGGCTTCGCCGACATCGCGATACAGAGCTTCGCCCCGCTGGCCCACCTCGGCTGGTCGGCGTGCTGGCTCGGCACCGCCAGCGGAGCACTGGCCCGCACCGTGACGATGCTGCGCAGCCGGGAGGAGCGCGGTCGCCGCGACCTGACCTCGGAGCTGTTCCTCACCCGGCTGTCCCGGATCCGGCAGCGGCTTGACCTGACCAACGCGGTGATCCAGCACGCCGTCGACACGTTCCTGTCCGGAATGGACCCGACGACGCCGCGGCAGCAGCTCCTGCTGAACACCGTGAAGCTGACCGCCTCCGAGCAGTGCTTGGCGGCAGTGGACGAGCTGGTCGAGCTGGTCGGCCTGCGCCACGGCTACCAGCGGCAGTCACCGCTGCGGCTGGAGCGCGCGCTGCGCGACCTGCGGGCGGCCCCGCTGAACTACGCGAACGACCGGCTGCACTTCGCCGACGGCCGGCTGGTGCTGCTCGACCCGGAGGTCCGCCTTGCGTGAGCAGTCTGAGCAGCCAGGGCAGCCTGGCGGTCGGGACCGGGCGGCGCCGGCGGCGGTCCCGCCGTATCCTGAGCGGGTCCGGGCCGCGCTGGCCGCGGGTGGAGCGGGTGCCGGGTCCGGCGCCAGGGGAGCCTGGCGCAGCCTCGGCCGTGCCGGGCTGCTGCGGGAGCTGTACGACCTGCCGGAGGGCCGGCCGGCCCGGGTCCGGCCCACCGCGCTCCGCGACCTGCTGTCCGCTGTGGACAGCGCCTGCGAGCTGGGCACGACCCTGGGCATCTGCGTCCAGGCGGCCAGCGCGCTCCCGCTGCTGACCGCCCGGCGGTCCGGCCGAGCGGTCACCGACCTGGCCGGCCGTGCGCTCGCCGGGGAGTCGATGCTGGCGCTCGGGGCAACGGACGCCGGCTCCGCCGGCTCCGACCTCACCGCGCTGACGACGAGCGTCGATCTCGACGGTGACACCGTGGGGGTGACCGGTGCGAAGCGGTGGATCACGAACGCGACCGCTGCCGACCACGCCGTCGTCCTGGCCCGGCACCGACCCGGTGACCACTTCACCAGCTTCGCACTGGTCCTGGTACCGCTGGACGCACCCGGGGTGACCGCGACCCCGGCGCGCACGGCGTTCTTCGCCGGCGCCGGACTCGGCGACCTGCGTTTCGACGGCGTCCGCCTCACCCGCGACCACCTGGTAGGCAGCCCGGGCCAGGGCCTGGCCGACTTCGCCCGGGGGATCGCGACCGAGCGGCTGGCCGGCGGGCTGTGGGCGAGCGCACTGGCGCGGCGCGTGCTGCGGTCCACGGCGACCGCTGTGCGGCGCCGGGTAGTCCGCGGGCGGCCGCTGTGGGACAGCGACGCGGTTCGCCTCGACCTGGCCCGCGCGGTCCTGGAGCGGGAACGCCTGGACGCGCTCTGCCAGCGGGCCTGCCTCGACGCCGCGGACCGCGGCCATGTCGACCCGACAGCCGCGATGCTGGTCAAGGCCGGCGTGGCCGACATGCTCGAGCGGGTGCTCGGCACGTGCGCAAGACTGGCCGGAGCGGACGGGTTCGCCGACGGCGGGCCGCAACTGCTCCGGGCCGAGACCGCGATGTTCGGCATCGCCGGCGGCACGACCGAGACCGCACTGTCCGGCATCGCCGACCACCTCGCCGACCTGCTGGCGGCGGGATGACCCCGATCTCGGTCGCCGATGGCGTGTACGTCGCCGTGGGAACGATCTCCGCGCTGCTGCGCTCCGCCGACCCACCGGCGTACGCGGTGCGCGCTGCCGCCGCGATGCCGCGCTGGCGGGCCCGGGAGCACCTGGCCGCCCGGATCCTGCTGCGACAGTTGCTGGCGGGCGCGCTCGGGGACCGGGCGGCGCAGGCGCCCGTTCGCGCCACGGCCGGCGGCCAGCCGTACCTGCCCGGCCTCCCCGGTATCGGCGTCAGCCTGTCGCACGCCGGTGACCTGGTCTCCACCGCGGTCTCGACGAGCGGCGGCGCGGTGGGCGTGGACGTCGAACCGCCCCGCGACCCGGATCCCGCGCTGGCCAGCCGCTGCTGCGGCCCGGCCGCCGCGGCCGCCCTCGCGGCCTGGCCGGCCGCCGACCGGTCTGCCGAGTTCAGTCGGATGTGGACGGTGAAGGAGGCGTGCGTGAAGGCGCGCGGCCGCGGCCTGGCCGGGGCGCCGTGGCGGGTGCCGGTGTGGCCGGGACAGCGGTCGGGAACGTGGGACGGCCTGCGCTGGCGCAGCCTGCCGCTGCCGGTGCCGGTCAGCTGCGCCTACGCCGGGCCGGAACGGAAGGAGGCGAGCCGATGACCAGCGGGCCGGAGATGACCGGCAGCACGGCCGGTCGAGTGGCCGCTGAGTTGCTACACAGCCAACCTCGCGGAGTACCTGTGGCGCCTAGGCGGCGACGTGACCGGCCGGCTGGCCCGCTCGGTGTGGCTGGCGGTGCGGGCGGACCTGCCGTCCGGGCGGACGCAGCAGCCGTACCCCCTACCTGAAGGTGAGGAGATCAGCATGCCTGACCGCACGCTGTTCGAATGGTTCGCCGGCACCGCAGGAGAGCATCCGGAGGCCACCGCGCTGGAAGTCGACGAGGTCGCGGTCAGCTACCGCGGCCTGCTGGACGCGACCGGCCGGCTGGCCGCCGAGCTGACCCGCCGGCACGGTGGCCGGCCGGCGCGGGTGGGGCTCGCGGCGTACCGCAGCCCGCTCGCCTATGCCGGCTACCTGGCGGCCCAGCGGCTCGGTGCCGCCGTCGTCCCGCTGAACCCGGCGTTCCCGGCGTCCCGCAACGCGGCGATCGCCAGGGCGGCCGGGCTGGACGTAGTACTGGCCGACGAGACCGGAGCGGCCGTCGCGGACACGATCGACGGGCCGTGGACCGAGATCCGCCTCCCCGGTTGGGATCTGGGATCCACCGTGGACACAGAGCCGTCCGGCGACGGCGACACCGAGGCCGCCGGCCCGGACGGCCTGGCGTACATCCTGTTCACCTCCGGGTCGACCGGCTCCCCGAAGGGTGTCCCGATCAAGCACCGGCACGTGTCGGGCTACCTGCGCTACTGCATCGACCGCTACGGCGTCGGCCCCGGCTGCCGGCTCTCCCAGACGTTCGACCTGACGTTCGACCCGTCGGTGTTCGACCTCTTCGTCGCCTGGGGTTCCGGCGCGACGCTGGTCGTCCCGCGCAAGGACGAGGTGCACGACCCGGTCCGGTTCGTGGCCGGTCGCGGCATCACGCACTGGTTCTCGGTGCCGTCGGTGGTCTCCCTGGCCCGGCGGCTGCGCCGGCTCCCGGCCGGCAGTATGCCGAACCTGCGGCTGTCCCTGTTCGCCGGCGAGCAGTTGACGGTCGAGCAGGCCACCGCCTGGCAACGGGCCGCGCCCGGCACGGTGATCGAGAACATCTACGGCCCGACCGAGTTGACGATCACCTGTACCGGCTACCGGCTGCCCGGGGAGCCGGCGGAGTGGCCGGCGACGGCGAACCGGACCGTCCCGATCGGACCCGCCTACCCCCATCTGGAGCACGCCGTGCTGGACGAGGACGGCCACCCGACCGACGACGGCGAGTTGTGCCTGCGTGGTTCGCAGCGATTCGACGGGTATCTCGACCCGGTGCACAACGCCACGCGGTTCGTGTCGTACGACCCGGCCAGCGGCGGGCCCGCGGCCGTCTACACCGGCGACGGCCCGCTCACCCCGGCGCACTGGTACCGGACCGGCGACCGGGTCCGGTACGCCGCGGACCGCACCCTCGTCCACCTTGGACGGTTGGACAGCCAGGTCAAGATAAACGGTTACCGGGTGGAGCTAGGCGAGGTGGAGGCGGTGCTGCGGGCGCACCCGGCCGTGCACGACGTGGTCGTCCTGGCTTCCCAGGCGTCCGGAGACGTGGACCTGCGAGCCGTCTACACCGGCGAGGAGGCCGGCTCGGACGAGCTGATCAGGCTGGCTGGCCGGCGGCTGCCGCCGCACATGCTGCCCCGCCGGTTCACCCGCGTCGCGGAGCTTCCGCTCAACCCGAACGGCAAGATCGACCGCCGCCGGCTGGAGGAGACCTTGTGCTGAGGAACGAGAACAGCGCGCTCTAGCGGAACCTTCCCCCCTACCGTGATCTTGACTGGTGTTCCCCCTGGTCAGAGGTGGTGTGTGGGGGTGGCGGGTGTATTACCTAAGTCGGTCGTGGAGTGGGGGCGTAGCGGTCGAGGTCGAACAGGTCGTACAGCTGCTGCTGGGTCGGGGTCATCTCGGTGAGCATCCGCCGGGCGCGGGTCGTCCACCGGTGGACGGGTAGAGCAACAGCGTGCTGCCGAGTGTGCTCCCGCAGCGACGTCCAACGGAAGCGGGCAGCCGGCAGAACACCCGGCCGGGTATGTCGGTGCTTGGCGTATTGGGGTCGTTGGCCTCTCGTGCCGGTGGCGTCGGCCGGGTGGACTGGGAGGTGGTCGAGCCCGACGAGGAAGATACGGAAGGCGGTCGTCATGCCTGCCCTGCCTACGCCTTCGCCGCTCATCGCGGCGGCCGGGAGCAGCGAACGGTGGGATCGGGCCAGCCCGGTCGACCTGATGCAGCTGGCCTCGGATGTCGGTCCCGCACCGATGCAGGTCGGCGCGGTCTTGTTGCTGCGCCCCGGGCGAGAGTTCGACGTGCCCGCCGCTCAGCGGCTGATCGGCGAGCGGATCGCGGCCGTCCCTCGGCTGCGGCAGCGGCTGGTTCGCCCGCCGCTCGGCTGCGGCCGCCCGGTCTGGGTGGACGACGCCCGCTTCGACCTGCGGCACCATGTCGGATCCGTGCGCTGCCCCGCTCCCGGAGACCCTGCCGCGCTGCTCGAGGTGGCCGCCGCCGTGCTGACCCGCCGGCTGAACCCGTCCCGGCCGCTGTGGGCGGCCACCTTTGTCACCGATCTGGCTGGCGGCGCGGTCGCCGTCGTGGTCGTCTTCCACCATGTGCTTGCCGACGGCATCGGCGGCCTGGCCGTGCTGGCACATCTCGTCGACGGTATGCCCGCGGCGGGCCCGGTGCCGTTCCCCGGCGCGGCACCCTCGTCCGTAGAGCTCGCCGTCGACGCCTGGCGCGGTCGGTGGCGCGCCGCGACGGGTCTGCCCGCCCTGGTCCGGCGGTTACGCCACACCCTGATCGAACTTGGTGCCGGAGCCGGGCGGGTCCGGCGCGTGCCGCGCACCTCGCTGAACCGGCCCACCGGGCCCCGCCGCCGGCTGGCGCTCGCCCGGGCCGACCTGGCCGCGGTGCACGCCGCAGCGCACGCGCGCGGCGCGACGGTGAACGACGCCGTGCTGAGCGCCGTCGTCGGCGCCCTGCACACCCTGCTGGCCTGCCGCGGGGAGCACATCGGCTCCCTCGTGGTGTCCGTCCCGGTCTCCAGCCGCGCGGCCGCGAGCGCAACCAGGCTCGGCAACCACACCGGCGTCATGCCGGTCGCCCTGCCCACGACCGTCGATCCCGGGCAGCGGTTGGCCGCCGTCGCCGCCGTGACCCGCGCTCGGAAGAACTCGGTGGCGGGCGCATCCGCGGCGCTGCTCGGGCCGGTCCTCCGGCTGCTGGCGGCAGTTGGCGTCCTCCGCCGGCTCATCGACCGGCAGCGGCTGGTCAACACGTTCGTGACGAACCTGCGCGGGCCGACCGGCCGGCTGAGCCTCTGCGGCGTGACCGTCGACGAGATCATCCCGATAACCACGACCACCGGAAACGTGACGGTCGCGTTCGCCGTGCTGTCCTACGCCGGAGCCCTCGCCATCACGATCGTCGTCGACCCCGACCGCTGCCCCGACGTCCCGGCACTCGCCCGCGCCGTCCAGGCCGAACTCGACACCCTCGCAGCCGCCGGCAGGCAACAGCCATGCCTGGATCGGGACGGCCCTGCACCGTCGGCTATGCGCCGGACTCCCGCGGTCAGGTCAGGCTGCCACAACGCCTAGGCTTGGCCGGATTCGCCGCTGGAGTCTGGTGCGGTGTCGGCAGTGGCGGGCCTGGGCGGCGAGGGTGTCGCCGCCCACCCGCCGTACGCCAGGCAATTACGGTGTAGCACCCACCGGTGCCGGCGTTCGACATAGGACTTAGGACGGCCTGCCTCCGGGCAGTGTCGACGCCGGCGCGGACTCCTGCACGGTCACCACCATCGGCATTCCGGCCGCCGGGTTGGCCGGGGTCACGGCCGTGACCGTGAACCGCGCGCCCGGCCCGAACATGACCACGTCGGCATCGCCGACGAAGAGCGCCCCGCCCACGTCGCGGGCCGACGTCGTCGCGCCGGGCACGACGACCACCCGGGCCCGACCGGGCCCCGGCTGGACGGTGAAGGTGGACGAGGTGATCGCCGCGGTGCCAGGGTCCACCTGCTGCCCGACCTGGAGCGCACCGGCATCGGCCTCGGACATGGTGAGCAGGCTGGTCAATGCCTCGCGGCCCTGGTGCGGGGGTGCACCGGCATACCCCGCGGCCGCGTCGCGTGGGCGGTTCCTGGCGAGGTCGATAGCCTTCCGCATCCGGCCGACAGTTCCGGAGCGGACCCGAACGGTGGCGATCTCGCGTTCGAGCACCGCACGCCGGCTTTCCAACTCGTCGATCGCCGACTGCAGCCGGGCCGCGTCGTTCGGCCGCGCGGTGCCGGCCTGGAGCCTCGAGGCGATCTGGCCGGCCTCACCCGAGATCCGGTCGTACTCGGACGTGTAGGCGGCCAGAGCGTCCGTCGCAACCGTGCGGACCAGGCCGTCCGCGGGCGCCGTGCCGGGTGGTCCGGTTGCCGACGGGACGGCCGAGGCGGAAGCCACCGTGGTGCCGTGACGGTCCGCCAGCGCGCTCCACCGGTTGAGCAGTCGCTGGTGCTCCACGCTCACCGTCGGCAGCCCGCGGTCCGGCACGGACCCGTCCTGGGTCTTCCCGGGCGTGCGAATCGTCTGGGTGGCCTGCATCGGCGGGATCCTGCGGTTGTCCGCGCTGCCACCGGGGAAATGGACCAGGTAGATCGGGATCGTCGAGTTGATCGCGAGCAAGGCCTCGCGCGCGATCTGCACGGCGGCGGCGCCGCCGCGGAAGATCCCGTAGGAAACCACGGGCAGGGCGATGGACTGGAACCCGCGGGCGATCGCGAGGTTGACGGCCTGCCGGTATCCGTTGATGAGCTGAGCTCGTTCGGTCTCGGCGGCGATTCCTCGGGTCGTGAAGCGCGGGCCGGTGAAGAGCACCACGGCCTGGTGGCTTGGTCCGGGCAGCGCCGGAGTCAGGTCCGACACGTCGACCAGGATGGCGGTGCCGGTCGGCACCCCGCGGCGGCTCTGCCGCAGGCCTCGCCCGTTGACGCCGGGGTAGTAATTGTTGATCGCCCGGTCGATCCCGCTACCGACGCCCAGGCTGGCTTGGGTGGCGTTGGTGATCACGTCGACGCTCAGTTGGGTGATGTCGGCGACGACCTCGGTGAGCGACGTCCCGGGGTGCTGGTAGCTGTCCTCCACCTGGCCCACCCCCGGCAGCATCGTCGGCCCGGTGCCGTTGACGGGCACCAGTGTGGACGGTCCTGCCTTAGGCGCGGTCGCCGCCTTGGACTTACGTTGCATGGTCGGAATCCGCGGCATGGTCGGAATCCGCGGCATGGTCGGAATCCACGGCATGGTCGGCGGCTTCGGCGCCGTGGTCGGCGGCTCTGTGGTGGTCGGCGGCTCCGTAGTGGTCGACGGCTCCGTAGTGGTCGGCAGCTTCTGAACGGTGGTCGGCGGCTTCGTTGTGGTCGGCGACTCCGTCGTGGTCGGTGGCTTCGGGATGGCGGTCGGCGGTTTCGTGGTGGTGGGCGGCTTCGGCTTGCCGAACGTTGGCATCGTGATCGGGCGCGGCTGCTGGGTGACCGGCCGGCCGCGCCGGTCGCGGGCCGGCAGATCAGCAGTCCGGGTGAGCAGGTCCTGGGCCACCGTCTCGGTCACGTGCAGGATCAGCGCGTCCGGGCGGGTGCTGGTGACCGCGATCGAGCGCCCGTCCAACTCGAACACCCAGCGGCCACGCAACTGCACCCGGTGGATGGTGCGGAACGTCGTCTTGTCGCCCCGGTTGGTGTCCAGGCTCGGTCCGTTGGCCTGGACAGACACGCCGCGAGTGCTTGCGTGCGAGACGGTCCCGATCGGCAACAACTGGTATCCCTCACCCTTGGCCACCGCCTCGAGGTTTTCCTCGCCCGGCACCGCAACCGGGAGCAGGGTGGCGGAGGCCGCGTTGGAGTGGGCCATCGAGTCCGAGACGCTGGAACGGTCGCTCGTGGCCGCATAGTCCTTGACCAGTGCATTCGAGACTTGTGCGCCATGCTCCGGCTCGGTGATCGCGTGGACTTCGAACCACATCGTGAACAGTTCCACCGAACTCGTGAACACGCCGGGGCGCACGGTGTCGTCACTGCGCCCACCACCGAGCACCTCCTTCCGGTGCCCTTTGATCCAGTTCTCGCTGATGATCTTCGACACGGCGAGCTTGGCCGGGATATGCGTGGTCAGGAACGACGTGTGCTCGCCGGACCAGAACTCGTCGAGCACGTGCTGCTTGATCTCTCTGAGGTCCGAAACGGCCTCCACGAACGACTCCCGCAGATCGGCCTCCGTCAACCGGATCACGGGCATCGTCGGCGGATCGGTGTCGAACCTCAGGGGACTCTCCGCAACCGGGCTAGCGGGCCGCTCAGGCTCGCCTTGGGGGGCACCGTTCTGCGGGGCACCGTTCTGCGGCGCAGTATCCTGTTGGAGATTGTCCTGCTGGACGTTGTTCTTGGCGGAGCTGTTCTTCGGGGCATTGTTCTGATGGGTGTTGTTCCGCAGGACGTCGTTCTGCCAAGCGTTGTCCTTCGGCGCACTGTCCTTCGGCGCACTGTCCTTCGATGCCTTGCCCTTCGGCGTACTGCTCTTCGGCGTACTGCTCTTCGGAGCATTGACCTTCGAGGCGTTGTCCTTCGCCGTACTGCTCTCCGGGGCATTATTCTTCTGGCCGCTGTTCCGCGGGCCGTCGTTCTCCTGGATGGCGTCGTCCTGCCGGAAGTCGCCTTGCGGGAAGTCGTCCTCCTCGACTTCTGGGATCGCCGCCAGCTCTTCATCCGTCTGAAGGAGGACCGTGGCCGGCTCCAGAATCTCGGCCGGGTACCCGACCTTGAGTTCCTTCTTGAAGATGTGATCCCCGCGCGCGACTTCGACCCCGCCACCATAGACGTACTGCAGCAGGCCACCCAGCGACGGCATGGCCTTGACCGCGTCGTACCGGGTGACGCGCACCTTCAACTGAACGTCGGACTCGAACTCCCGCAGCTTGCTGATCACGAGCACGCCGATCGAGGACGACCGCGTCTCGGACACTCTCTCCTCGGTCGACCGCTCCGTCCCCCGGACGTAGCCGAATATGCTGAGGAACGTGGGCGCATGCGTCGTGATCGGCGATGTGTCGAAGATCCCCCAGAGCCCCGGGTTGCCTTCCCGCTTCCGGCTGCTCCTCGTGGACTTCGAGCGTGACGTGCCCTGCTGCTGGCGGAGTTCGAGGACGTGCACGCCCGGGCTCTGGCCCAGGTCCTTGAAGCTCGGCTGGTCGGCCTGGCCGGGCTCGTCGGCCTGGCCGGGCTCGTCGGGCTCGTCGGGCTCGTCGGCATCGTCGGCCTGGTCGGGTCGGGGCTGGCTTTCCGGCACTTTGCCGGTCCAGGCGTCCAGCTCGATCCAGTAGATGCTCGTGGTGAGCCCGAACGGAGCATTCCGCCCCGCACTCCAGGAGACCGCGACGGCCATCTTCATTCCGCCGAGCATCTCCTCGAGGTTCGAGCCGGACAGGTAGCCTTCGAGCACGTTGCCGAGCTCGTTGCGGACCAGCCGCGCCGCATGCGGGCCGTCGCTCGTCTCGATCTGCGTGATGATCGACTCCAGGACCTCAGAGCCGTTGGGGGTGTTGACCAGAGTCGCGAAGCCGAAGCTGTCGCCACGCCGGAGGTATGCCGGGGGTATGAGCTCACCGCCCTGGGGAACGAACTCCTCCTCCTCCGGTCTCGCGCTGACGTCGTATTTCTCCAGGTGCTGGTAGTGGCTGCCGACCACCGAGGGCCTGAGTTCCGGCGGGTTCAGATCGTCGGTGTCGGACGGGTCCTCGACGGCCTCTTCCGTCACGTCGGGCTTCTGCTCCGGCGGTTTCTCCGGCGGCGGGTCGATGATCCCCAGTTTGGCGGCCTCCTGCTGCGACATGAGGGTCTGCCCGACCAGATCGTTGAAGACCAGCGGATCGTTCGACAGCCGTTGGGTGCCTTCGAACCAGTCGCCGATCCCCGGCACCTTCCGCAGCGGCGGGATGTCTGGCTTGCGCTGGCGCAGCTCGAAGTGAAACTCGACGCCACCGCGCACCTGCGCGAAGATCGGACCCGCAATGTCGATGTCGACCAACTCGCTCTCGGCGAGGGCGTCGGTGTCGGCCGACTCGGATCCCGAGCCGGAGTGCTTGTAGGCTGTCTGGAACACGACCAGGTGTTTCTTGATGTCGGCGGCCGGCTTCAGGTTTTCGTAGCTGTTCGCCCCGGGCTTGACGAAGAACAGCGGCTGGACACCGCCCGACCCGCCGTGCGCCTCGGATTTCGAGAGCGATATCGTCATGTTGGACTGCCGGTGGATGAACAGGTAGCTGCTCGGGACATGCCGGGCGTCGCTCAGCCGCCGGATGGTGGTCCGCGCGGAGATCACCAGCTCGGTGCCCCACTTGTACCCCTCGTCCAGCGGCAGGTAGTGCATCTCGTGCGGCGGCAGCAGCTGTCCGTCCTCGCCCTGCTTGGCTTCGAAGTCGCGGAACTTCGACGACAGCTCGCTCAGCTTCTTGCGTAGCCGCCCACGCTCGTCGAAGGTGAGCTCGCGGACTCCGTACCCCCGGATCTCGGTGACCACCTGGTCGAACAACGCGTCGACGTGCATCACCAGCAGCGCCGAGCCGCTGGGGAAACTCATGCCGGAGACGTCGTGCATTCCGGGGCGCACGCTCGGCCTGACCGTGTCGGGGGGCAGCAGCACGAGCGTGCTCGCCGGAGCCGTGTTGCCGTCGGCGTCGATCACCTCGTCGGTCAGGTCCTCGGCCACCTCGAGCCACGCGGTCAGCGGCAGGGGGTCGTTCGCGGCGACATGCTGGCGCCGGGCGTGGTCCTCGCGGCGGGTGACCGCCAGCTGTCCGGCCCGATCCTCGGGATCGGGCTCGGCCGGCGGCGGCAGGAGGTGCAGTTGCCGACCGAGGGTGGTGAGGCGCGCGGGCGTCGGCGCCCGCACCGTGGTCAGCGCCTCGAACGTGATCGTGAACCCCTCGCGGAAGCGCGCGATGTAGGTGAATCCGCCGCCGCGCCCACCGATCGCCGTGGAGCCGGCCCTCGTGCCGAGGCTCCAGGAGTAGCCGTAGGACACGTTCAGGCGGGGGTCGATCTTGACCAGGACCGGGATAGGCAGGGCGATGCCGTTGCGGGCATCCACCTTGAACCCTACCGACCATCCGTACCTGGCGCTCGAGCCGGCACCGGCGATCGCCCCGAGGTACACCTCCGCCTGGATGTTCTTGGTCTCTTCGTAGACCCCGGGGACGCCATCGGGCAAGGCACGGATCAGGAACTCGGCTTGCGCGACGCCGAACCAACGCTTCGGGTCGCGCACGGTGACCGGATACCCGCCGTTGCGCATGCGGGGGAAGTTGCGCCGCAGCTCGGGTGTACGCAGCGCCGCGTCGAGCTGATCGTCGATCTGGAAAGGCAGGATCCCGTTCTCGCCGATGCCCAACACGTGAACCTTGAAGAACAGCGTCGCCGCGCGGCGAATCGCCGCGGCGTGCACCTTGTTGAGCTCGGCCACGTTCACGGTGGGCGGCAGCCAGACCTGGTTCTCCGCGCGCATCACCAGGCGGCGGCGCCGGTTTGCCTTACGGCGCAACTCGTCCCGAGCCTCGTACTGGTCCTTGGGCTCCTTCGCGGCCAGCCGGGCCTCCGAGGGCAGGTGCTCGCCCGCCAGCACCAGCCCCATCCCGATCGCGTCGGTGACAAAGACCTCCTCGAACATGCTGTTGGTCAGGGCAATGGTGACGGTGGCCTCTGGATGCCCGTCCGGAACGATCGTGACCTCGACGTCGTAGCCGACCAGATAGGTGGGCTCGGTCGCCGACTTCTGCTTGCGTACCTGCACCTGGGTGCGGTTTTCCCCGCTCGAGCCGATCGAGGCCGAGCGAAACGCCGACGGCTCTGGCACCACGTAGGACGAGAAGATCCCGGCGACTCCGAGGAACCCGACCGGGATGAAGCCCCCCCAGGAGTCGGAGTAG
>Ga0210378_10000594_pt1 | contig 18637 bp, 17 predicted proteins | sample PLM1_60_b1redo_FD_155465 | JGI IMG/M metagenome (GOLD analysis project Ga0210378, IMG submission 155465) | Groundwater sediment microbial communities from an aquifer in East River, Colorado, USA - PLM1_60_b1 redo | ecosystem: Environmental > Terrestrial > Soil > Riparian zone | place: USA: East...
GCAGGGGGCGGGGGTTACACCCCGGCGGGGGCGACTGGGGGGGGAGCGCGAATGCGCGCGGGGGGGTGCATGCGTATCGGAACCCCCCCGAAGTTGTCGAAAGAAGGGCGAGATGCAGATTCTGACCGACGACCTCCGGGCGATGCGGCAGCGTTTCACGCGCCGCGCGTTCCTGGGCCGGTCCGGCGCCGGCCTGGGCGCGCTGGCCCTCGGCGCGTTGCTCGACCCGAAGCGGATCTGGGCCGCGACCGACCGCGCGCGGGGGATCCTGCCGAGCCTGCACTTCCCGCCGCGCGCCAAGCGCGTGATCCATCTCTACCAGGCGGGAGGCCCGTCGCACCTGGAGCTGTTCGATCACAAGCCGAAGCTGGCCGAGATGCACGGGACCCCCATGCCCGAGTCCTTCACCAAGGGCCAGCCGATCGCGCAGCTCCAGGGAAAGCCGCTGCGCTGCTTCGGGCCCCAGCATCCCTTCCAGCGCTGGGGCCAATCGGGGCAGGAGATCTCGACGCTGCTGCCCCACATCGGGTCCATCGCCGACGAGATCTGCATCGTGCGCTCGATGCAGACCGAGCAGATCAACCACGACCCCGCCCACACGTTCATGAACACGGGCACCCAGATCTCCGGTCGCCCCTCCGCCGGCTCCTGGATCTGGTACGGGCTCGGGGCCGAGGCCGAGGACCTGCCGGGCTTCGTGGTCCTCACTTCCCACGGGCGCGGAGGGCAGATGCAGCCCATCGCCGCCCGGCAGTGGCACAGCGGCTTCCTCCCGAGCCGCTTCCAGGGCGTGCAGTTCCGGTCGAAAGGGGACGCGGTGTTGTACCTGCGCGACCCCGACGGCGTGAGCCGCCAGCAGCAGCGCGACGTGATCGACGCGGTGGCGGCGCTCACGAAGAGCCAGCCCGACGGCGTGGACGATCCCGAGGTCTCGGCGCGCCTCAGCCAGTACGAGATGGCGTTCCGGATGCAGACCAGCATCCCCGCCCTCACCGACTTCGCCGACGAGCCGCGGCACGTCCTCGACTCCTACGGCGTCGAGCGGATGGACGGCTCCTTCGCCGCCAACTGCCTCCTCGCCCGGCGTCTGGCCGAGCGCGGCGTTCGGTTCATCCAGCTCTATCATCGCGACTGGGACCACCACAGCCGCCTCAAGGCCGACATCGTGATGAAGGCCAGGGAGGTGGACCAGGCCTCGGCGGCGCTGGTCAAGGACCTCAAGCAGCGCGGCATGCTCGAGGAGACGCTCGTGATCTGGGGCGGCGAGTTCGGGAGGACGCCCATGGCGCAGGAGGACGGGCGCGACCACCACATCAAGGGCTTCTCGATCTGGCTGGCCGGGGGCGGCATCCGAGGAGGGATCACCCACGGCGCCACCGACGAGCTGGGCTACCAGGCGGTGCAGGACGTGGTCGCGGTCCACGATCTCCACGCCACGATGCTGTACCTGCTTGGGATCGACCACACCAAGTTGACCTTCAAGCTCCTGGGGCGGGACTTCCGGCTGACCGACGTCCACGGCAAGGCGGTGAAGGAGATCCTGGCCTGAACCGGCGCGACGTCGGACTCGTCGTCTTCGTGGCTACGCCCGCAGGAACGGCGTACGCCCTGGACGCGCGCTCCGGGTGCACGCACTGGACTTTCAAGGCCGAGGCGCCATTACACGGTGCCGTCATCGTTGGGCCCGGCGGCGGCGCGGTGAACAGGCTGGCGGCTTTCTTCGGCGATCAGGCTGCGAATGCGTACGCAGTGGACGCGGCAACGGGCGCGTTGCTCTGGAAGGTTCACGTCGATGCGCACGCGACCGCGCGAATCACGCGCACCGCAGCTGCACGCGGGCGTGCTGTACGTGCCCGTCTCATCGTATGAGGAAGCGATGGTGCTTTCGCCAGGCTACGAGTGCTGCACGTTCCGCGGCAGCCTGCTCGCGCTCGACGCGGCGACCGGGAAGACCATCTGGAAAACGCCCACGATCGCGGAGCCGGCACAGCCGACGACCAAGAGCAAGACGGGAAAGCCGCAGCACGGACCGTCGGGCGTTCCCATCGGGTCGGCGCCGACTTATGACGAGCGCCGTGACGTCGTCTACGTCGCCACCGGGAACAACTACTCGGCAAGCGCGCCCTGGTCATCGGACAGAAATCCGGCATGGCCTACGCGATCGATCCTGACGCCCAAGGCGCTCTTCTCTGGGAAGCTCGCGTGGCGAAGGGCGGCAAGCTCGGCGGCATGAGTGGGGCTCGGTCGCGGACACGGAGAACATGTACGCCGCCATCTCGGATGTCGCGCTCAGGCCATACGCGGACGCGTCATCGCCCCTGGGCTTCAGCATGGACGTCGCGCCGAATGTCGGAGGCGGGCTGGTGGCACTCCGTCTGAGCACCGGCAAGGAAGCGTGGCGCGCGAAGCCGGCAGACGCGTGCGGCGTTCGCAAGGCAAATAGGGTTGGCCGGCGGTTGAGGGTTCAGATGCCTGCGTACCAGGAGTAGCCGGCGGCCGGCGATCCGGAACCCAGTCCGTCGCCGATTCCCTTCGCGCTGTCGGTCACCATGATTCGGGAGAGGTACTTGAGGTTCTTGTATCCAAGTTGACGCGCTACCTTGAGGCGGAGGGGCGCGCCATGGTCCATGGGTAGCTCCGGGCCGTTCATGCCGTACGCCAGCAGAGTTTGGGGATGGAAGGCGTCGTCCATGTCGATGCTGTCCCACCAATCGTCGAACGTGAAGAAGAAGACGTACCTGGCTTCGGGACGGATCCCCACCCGTTCCAGCACATGCGAAAGAGGCACGCCGGTCCATTCCGCGATGAAGGACCACCCCTCTTCGCAAGCCTGGTGCGTGATCTGGCTCCGGGACGGGAAACCCTTCAACTCGGCGAGAGAAAGGGAGCTCGGGCGAGCCAACATGCCATCGATCCGGAGCCGCCAGTCCGCGAAGCCGCCCGCCATCAGCTGCCGATAGGGTTCCGTCGTCGGCGCCTTGCCGTTCACCGGCGTCACCTTCGAAATCTGGCTGCGATCGAACTCGCGCGCCATCGAGGGAAGCTTGGTGAGGAGCCGTTGCCCGGCGTACGTGAGGGTTTCGCTCAGGCCATAGATGCCGCGGTGATTCGCCGGGATCAGGCCGCAGCGATCCGCCACGCGAACCGCGACGCCGAATGCCCCCACCCCCGCCAGGGCGCCGAGGCCGGTCTTGATCAGCTCTCGCCGGGAGAGGCCGGCGCTCACGACGGCATCCGTCATCGCCGGGCCGCGCCCCGTGATCATGGCTCTCATGCGGCGCCTGAAGCCCGTCTGACAAACCATCGCGACATGGACGAGGAGAAAGAGAACGAGGGAGCACGCCACGAAGAAATGAACTGTGCGCGCGGTTTGCTGCCCGCCAAATGCCGTCACCAGGAAAGGAAAGACGGAGGTAACGGCAGGTGACATCGCGAGCCCGGTCCAGATGATCAATGGAAACAAGACAAAGACGACCGTCGAGTAGCTGAGCCGCTGCAGGACGTTGTAGGTGGCGAGCTCGGCCTCGCTCGACCGCTCGAAGCGCAGGTGATTGCGGATCACGTTCCCGATCGCGCTGAAGGTGAGTTGATCGCGCGCGGGCAGCAGGTTCCGGCCGAAGTGACGCGCGGCGAGGCCCCTCCAGACGTAGACCAAACCGGTGAACAGGGTCAACCACGCGAAGAGGAAATGCAGGTAGCGGCCGGGGCCACGGATCGGAACCTCGAGCACGAACGGGAGGGGCAGGTCGATCAGGGAAGGCGTCCCCACGGCGCCCGACTCACCCCAGTAGAGCCGGGGGTGAGCCAGCAAGATCGCAATGCCGCTGAGGACGAGCACAAGGAAGCTCAGCGTGCTGATCCAGTGCGTCACTCGAACCAGGCCGGAGTGCCGGGGATTGTCCGGAGGCTCAACCATCGCCGGCCGGACAGTAGCACAGACTCCTACCTGTTGGCTGCCGCGATGGAAGATCCCGAGAACAACCTACGGATTACGCCGTAGATCGATGGTCACCTGCATCGGAATCACGTGGCACTGGTCGGCGCTGACCCGGACGCTGCCCGCGGTCGCGGGCTCGTAGCCCGCCTTGCTGGCCCGGACCTCAAAGACGCCGGCCCTCTCCTCGGGCCCCGCGTAGGTGCAGGCCTCCGGGGTGCCCGCCCGCCGGAGCTCGTAGCTGATGCCTTCCAGGACTGCGACCACGGTGGCGTCGCAGACGCGCTGCGAGGTCGCCAGATCGCGCACGGTGACGTTGAGGGACGAGACCGCGATCAATGTGCAGATGACGGGGCTCGGTGGGCTCGGTGACGCTCGCGCAACCGTTCAAGGTGAGGGCGAGCAGCGCGACCGCCGACAGTCTCTTCATGTCGTCACCGGCTGCAAGGAACGCGCCCACCATCTCAGGGCCTCGAATCGACGAAGGGACTCGCGGACGCCCCTCGCCTCGCAGAACTGCGACGCAGCTCCGAGATTGCCGCCATATGTCCGTACCCACATCGACCCGTCCGAGGACGGCGCATCAGCGGTCCGCGAGACGCAGGCGGAACGCGGCCATCTCCTCGCCGTTGCGCACCAGCAGGACGTCGCCGACAAGCGCCGGGTGGTTCCAGGTCTTGCCCTCGATCGCCTTGAATCGCGCGACCTCATTGAACGGGTCGGGGGTCGCCCCGACCAGCGCCAGCTCACCCTCCTCCGACAGCACAAGCAGCAGGTCCTGGTCTGGCAACAGGAGGAGCTGGCCGTTACCGTAGCGTCCGCCCTTCCACTTGCGCTTGCCGTCCTCGAGGTCGATGCACGAGAGGATGCGGCCGTCGAAGCCCAAGGCATGGCCTTTGTGAATGACGAAATCGTTGAAGTAGGGCTTCAGGCCGAGCGAGGTCCAGCGCTCTTCGAGCGTCCATCCGCCGGGGCCCTGCGCGACCGCGATGCGGCGGATGCCGCTTTCTCCGCTGGCGGCGATCAGGATGTCGCCGTCCACGGTGAGGGCCGGCTGCACCAGGGGGAAGCCCCGCCACGAGTGCTCCCAGAGCCGCATGCCATCGGCGGGCGCGACGCTAGTCGCGCCGGCTCCGCTCACCAGCAGGACCTGCGCGACCCCGTCGATCGTCACCAGATGCGGCGAGCTGTAGCTCACGCCGCCGGCCGGGCCGGACCAGCGCGGCTTGCCGGTGGCGAGGTCGTAGGCGACGAGCTGGCCGGCGACGGCGACGATGACGACGTCGTCCACCACCAAGGGGGAGCTCGCGAAGCCCCAGTCCGGGACCTTCGTCTTCCCGCCGGACATGGATGGCGTCCCATCGGTGTCGGACGCCGCGTTGCGCGACCACACGACGGCGCCGTCACCGGCGTCGAGCGCGTTCAGGATTCCGGTGGCGCCGAACGTGTAGACGCGACCGTTGCTGAGGGTCGGCGTTCCGCGCGGGCCGGCGCCCGCGTTCGACTCGAAGAACCGGGCGGCATCGCGGTGTGTCCACACCGGCTCGCCGGTGGTCGCGTCGTAGCAGGCAGCGACCTCGTCGTCACCGCGCTGCTCCTGGGTATAGATGAGGTTGCCACGGACCGCGAAGGACGACCAGCCCGGTCCGATCGGCCGGCGCCACAGCTCGACCGGCGGCGATGCCGCCCAGTCGGTCTCGATCCGCACGCTGCGAACGATGCCGTCCCGGCCAGGTCCGCGAAAGCCGGGCCAGTTGGCTGCCGTCTTCGCGCCTGCCGAAGCCGCCGGGAGCGCCGCTGGCTGGTCGCGGGCCTGGGTCACGACCCGTTCCTTGGGAGTCTCCGCTGCTGCCGGAACCGAGGGGAGCGCCGACGGAAGTGCCGACGGGGGCGCGGCCGGCCGGTCGGCTTCCTGGGCCAGGAGCCGCTCCTCGGGGCTCTTCGCCCATCGCCAACCGAACTCCGCAACGTGATCGCCGCTGATGCCTTCGGTCCGGACGAGCGTCCACACCCCGCAGGCGAGCAGGATGGTCGCGGCCATCGTCGCGCGCCGAGGTCCATCCGGGAGGCGACGGCCGGCGGCCGCCCCGGCGACCAAGGCCAGGCACAGGAAGGGGACGGCGTAACCGACGAGCCACAGGGGCCCTATCGACTCGTGTCTGAGGTGCCATGCCCCGACCATCCCGACGATCATCAGGACGATGACGCCCAAGCGCTCTCTCCAAGGCGCCCGGCTGAAGAACACCCACCACAAGACGACCGCCAACGCGGCGCCGAGTGTCCACATCATCCCGAGGGAAAAGCCCGCGAAGCCGGGCACGACGGCCTTCAGGCCGAACCGCGCCACCCACAGCAGGACCACGGCGATCACACCGGGCCACAACCGGAGCGGCTTCCGAGGAGTCCGTTCGTCGGTCTGAGCGATGGTCATATCGATGCGCTTGGTCGGCAGCGCCCTGGATCTGGGTCTTGCGTGGTCAGTGGCGGCTGGGGAAGGACGCCAATACTGCGCAGGATGATCTCGTCAGCGGTCGGCTGAGACTTGATGTAACAGAGCTCACTCGCGTCCGCTCGGAGTCGTTGAGCATCCGCGGGTGCCAGATCTTCTCGACCACGCAATGAAGTCATCGTCGACTGCGCCATCAGCGAAACGCGCAGCTTCATCGCGCTGGTGGTCTTCTTCAAGGGCTGGATGTCGGAGCCTGAAGAAAAGTCATCGAGCAATCGAAGCGCATACTCTCGAAGCTGCGACAGCTCGTTGAGACTCATGATCTGTTCGGCCGAACGCGGCAGACCCCAGACCTGATGCAGGCGTTCGAGGCGAGCCAGATACATGTCGGCAAGAAAGAGATGGAACCAACACCTCTGGTAGTCCGAAGTGCAGCGCAGGACTTCATCGTCTGCTACGAGCACATAGCGGCCGTGGGGGACCCGGTGCCCGGCAAATGTCACGGAAGACGTGTCCGAAAGCCGCATGCTTCCGGAGAACCTCCAACCCCCGATACGCACCGAGTGGGCCCGCAGATCGGCCGCGCACAGAACCGTGCCACTGCTGTTTGCCAGTCGCGCCTTGAAGAGGACGACGTCCGCAACCGTGGCGAGCGACATGTATTCGAACGTTCCATCGATTCGAATGCCGTCTGCGTCCGGACGTGCAACCAGGGAATCGTCGCCCCCTCGAATACGTTCGCCCCCGGCATTGGCCAGGATCAGCGAGCGATTCCTGATCGTTCGCAGGAGCATTGCCCGTTGAAATCGCGCGAGACTCAGGAGTGGCAACGGCATGCACTGCAAGACGCAGAGCGGGTAGAGGTGCATGGCAACGGCAATGCCCAAAGGCAAACAACCTGCAGCGAGACTCCTCGCGGTCTGTGCCGCCGACTCGAAGACCACCGAGGCCTGTCGTCCGGAGAGCGGATACATCTCCAGCCGTGAGCGGAGTCTCTTGAAGCCCTCACGATACACTTCGCGCGCTGCGGGCCCCTCCCCCGCACCGTTCATGCGCTCGATGAACTCGGTCACCGTTTGGTCTTCGTGGGTTCCCATTTCGGCCTTCAGCTGCCCGCGAGGGACAGTCGGAACGCGGCCATCTCCTCGCCATTGCGAACCAGCAGCACGTCGCGGACCAGCACCGGATGGTTCCAGGTCTTGCTGTCGATCGCCGGGAACCGCGCCAGCTCCTTGAACTGGTCGGGCGTCGCGCCCACCAGGGCCAGCTCGCCCTCCTCCGACAGCACCAGCAGCACGTCCTGGTCGGCCAGCAGGACGAGCTGGCCGTTGCCGTAGCGACCGCCCTTCCACTTGCGCTTGCCGTCCTGGAGGTCGATGCACGACAGGATGCTGCCGTCGAAGCCGAAGGCATGGCCTTCGTGGACGACGAAGTCGTTGAAGTAGGGTTTCAGCCCGTTCGACGTCCAGCGCTCTTCGGCGGTCCATCCGCCGGTTCCGTGCGCGACCGCAATGCGGCGCATGCCGCTTCCTCCGGTCATGCTCATCGCGTTGATGAGGACGTCGCCATCCGCGGTCAGGCCCGGCTGCACGATCGCGCCGCCTTCCCATTTGTGCTCCCACAGCAGCTTGCCGTCCGCCGGTGCGACGCTGATCGCGCCGGGTGGGCTCAGCAGCAGGACCTGCTCGACTCGGTCGAGCGTCACGAGCTGGGGCGAGCTGTAGCTCCCGCCGCGCTGCGGACCGACCCAGCGCGGGTTGCCGGTGGCGGCGTCATAGGCGGCCAGCGTTCCGGAAGCGGCGACGATGACCATGTCGTCGACCACCAACGGCGAGCTCGCGAAGCCCCAGTCCGGGACCTTCCGGCTCGTGTCGGATGCCACGTTGCGCGACCACACGACCTTGCCGGTGCCGGCGTCGAGGGCGTTCAGGATCCCGGTCGCGCCGAACGCGTAGACGCGATCCTTGCTGAGCGTCGGCGTGCCGCGCGGACCGGCCCCGCCGTTCGACTCCCAGAACCGGACCGCGTCGCGGTGGGTCCAGACGGGCTCGCCCGTGGAGACCTTGTAGCAGGCGACCATCTCCTCGTCACCGCGCTGCTCCTGGGTGTAGAGGAGGTCGCCGCGAACCGCGAAGGACGACCAGCCCGGCCCGATCGGCCGGCGCCAGAGCGCGACCGGCGGCGACTTCGACCAGTCGGTCTCGATCCGGACGCCGCGAATGATGCTATCGCGCCGGGGCCCGCGGAAGCCCGGCCAGTCGGCTTTCGTCTCGACTGCGGCCGGAGCGGCCGGCTTGTCCTGGACTGTCGATGGAGTTGCCGTTGGCTTGCGTGGTGCCGGCTCGTCGCCGGGTTTGGCCACGGGAGCTGACTCGGGAGTCTGCGTTGGTGCCTGAGCCGCCGGAGTCGCTGGGGGCGCGGGAGTCGGCGGCGGCGCCGTCGGCTCGATGTTGGCTTGGGCCAGGAGCCGCTCCTCGGCTGTCGGCGTCCACCGCCAGTGGAAATCCGAACCGATGAGGCCGGACGTGACGCCGTCGGTGCGCACGAGCGCAAATATGCCGGCGGAGAGCGCGAAGGCGGCGACCATCGTGGCGCGCCGCGGGCCGGGGGAGAGGTGGCGGCTGGCTACGGCCCAAGCCACCAGGGCGAGGGCCATGACGGGGATCGCCAGGACGTACATCAACTTCCCCTGCCCGGCTCCCGCAATCGACGGGTGGACCACGCGCGACGTCACGAAGAGCGCGACGCTCATCACGAGGATCGCCCCCAGGCGCTCCGACCAGGGCGCCCGGCTGAAGAACACCCACCACAAGAGAATCGCCAACGCGCAGAGAGCGTGGCCCGCCAGCCCGACGACCATGGCCTCGGGTACGACGATCGGCACGACAAACCGGAACAGCAACAGCAGCACCGCAGCGACGACACCGGGCCACAGCCGGAGCGGCTTCCGGGGCGATGATTCGTGAGACGGTGCGACGGCCATGCGTTCCTCCCTATGCGAGCGATGCAATCAATACGAGGACGAAATCAGATCGGTTCACCACGGCGGCGTAGCCGGGCCGCGGCGGCGAGGAATGCCGCGGCGAACAGCAGCCCGACCCACAAGCCCGGGCTGGTCAGGAATCCCAACGGATCGAGTTGCGCCAGGCGGATGATCGCGCCGCCCTTTGGCTCGAGGTCGAACGCCTCCGTCATGGCGCCCGCCACGCGGTACCTCACCAAAGAGGCGAAATGCGAAGTCTGGAACACGATCCTCTCGACGACGCCGAGCGCCACGGGCGGCAGCACCGCCCAAAGAAGCGGCGTGCGCCGCGCCCAGGCCGAGACCAGCAGCAGCCACCCGTAGAGCGGCGCATGCCAGAGCGCATGGACGGTCAGGCCGTAGAGCATCACGAACCACATTTCGAAGAGGGGCGGGCTGGTCCACCGCAACCCCGCCCCCACGCCCCTCACGGGCAGGACCAGCATGGCCAGCTGGGTGGCAAGGCTGGCCGCAAAGGCGATCAGCGGCAGGACGACGAGGGGAATGCTGGCCTTCGAGAGAACCGTCGTGAGGTCCGATACGGGCAGGGACTTCCAGAACAGGATGCTGCGATCGCGGCGCTCGCTGTAAAGGGCGTCCACGCAGTAGAACGCACCGACCACGAGCGCCGTCACCATGATCATGGTCGCGGCCATGCTGTACGGCATGACGATCGCGGCGTACTGCTGCGCCGGGTCGAGCGCCGGCCCGGTATGCAGGCGGCTGGCCCGAACGAGCGCGTGGACCGTGAAGCCGAAGAGCACGACGGCGGCGGCGGCCAGCGGCGCGATGGTGATCGAGCGGTTCTCCCACAACTCGCGCCGGATCGACCAGTACAGCGGCCGAGTTGCCGAGAGGGCCGCGGACGCGACGGCGGGCGTTTCGAGGGGAGTGTCGGGCGCGACGTTCGATTCGGTAGTCATTGCGCCGCTCCGGATGCCTCGCCGGTCCTGTTTCCAATCACGGCCACGAACACGTCCGCGATGCTGGGCGTGCGCACCTCGCCGAGCGCGGCGAGCTGGTTCCGATCGGCCTGGTCGAACAGCAGGATGCTGCGCCCGAAGACCTGGCGCTCGTGGATCGGCTGGAGGGCCCGAGCCGCGGCGGCCTGCTCGGGATGCACCATCACTTCCAGATAACGCGACTCGAATTCCTCCATGCTGCACTCGAGCACGATGCGGCCGCGGTCGATGAACATGAGATCCGTGAGGACGTGCTGGATCTCCTCGACCTGGTGGGTCGTCACCACGATGGTACGGGTGCGATCGAAGTAGTCGTTCAGGAGCGAGTCGTAGAACTGCTTGCGAAAGAGGATGTCGAGACCGAGCGTCGGCTCGTCCAGCACCAGCAAGCTCGCGTCGATGGCCATGACCAGGGCGAGGTGAAGCTGGGTCACCATGCCCTTCGAGAGTTCCCGGACCTTGCTGGCGCGCTTGATGGCGGTCTTCGCGAGGAAGCCTTCCGCCTTCGCACGATCGAACCGGGGATGCACGCCGGCCACGTAGTCGAGCGCCTGCGAGACCCGCATCCATCGGGGCAGCACGGCCACGTCCGCGATGAAGCAGACGTCGCGCATGAGCTGATCGCGCTCGGTCCACGGGTCGCGGCCCAGCACCTTCAGCTCGCCCTGGAACGTCGTGAGGCCGAGAATCGCGTTCAGCGCGGTGGTCTTGCCGGCGCCGTTGGGGCCGATGATTCCGAGGATGCGGCCCTCTTCGACCCGCAGGTCGATGCCGTCGAGCGCGACGGTCGTGCCGAAGGTCTTGCGCAGGCCGCGTGCTTCGATGCATGGCATGGCTTCAGCGCTCCTCTGGAGTGGCCGACGGGGATGCGCCGGTTACGGCGGCCGCCAGTAGTTCCTGCGACGTCAGGCCGAGCCGCTGAATGGTCGCGGAGACCCTCGGCCATTCTTCCGTAAGGAACTTCTGGCGTTCGCCCTGGAGCAGGAGAGCGCGCGCCCCGGCATTGATGAACATGCCACGCCCCCGCTTCTTCTCCACGAGTTGTTCGTCGACCAGTTGTTGGTAGCTTTTCAGAACCGTGAGCGGATTGACCCGATATTCGGCCGCGACAGTGCGCACCGACGGCAGGGGATCGCCTTCGTTGAGTGCGCCATCCAGTATCATCGCGACGACGCGGTCGCGAAGCTGCCGGTAGATGGGCTGGCTGTCGTTCCACTCTCGATCCATCAAAGGTTCCAATTCGCCGACAAGCCCGGGGCGGCAGTGCGTTCAGGGCGGTCCGGCAGATATGGTGTTATAGTTAACTATAGCACTGATCGGAATGCAACCTTTATTTTTCTATTTGCCTTCCGGCTCGTTTGTGCGTGCCCGCGCAGGCCCCGGCGATGGATCGGGGTCGTTCCGCTAAGATGCTATTCGGATTGGCGAAAGTGGCGGGGATCGAACCCGTCGATCACGAGGGGTCCAAGGGGACCGGCACGCCGATCGCGCGCAGTACGGCAGGCTCCACGGCGTGCAGGAGGGCCGCCGGGAGCATCTCCCGATGGCCGGCCCGTGGCGTAGTCGGGAGAGAGAACAGGAGCCGGCCGGCGCTTGTCCAGGCTCACCCAGTAGAGGTGGCCACGCTGGGGTGCCTCCACCTCAGCGTCTCCGTCTGCGTGGGGACCCTGACTCGGCCGTAAAGCCGGGCGCTCGCCGGAATAGCCGCATCGAGTACCGAATGTCCTGAAAGAGGGTGTCCACGCCGGCACCTGCGCGCACGTCGAGGACCTCGTCCTTCAAGGATTCCTGGCTGCCCAGCTCCAGGCGGGCGGCGCGGCGGGCATCGTCCGGAGGCATGCCCGAACGCACCTTCTCATCGACCAGCAACTCGAATACGGCACGCAGCTCCCCGTCGAGATCGCGATCGACGCGGTTCCGGTGCACGAGATTGCGCCAGAGAGCGAAAAGGCGGGCCATCAAATGCGTCACTCAAGCTTCCAGCGCGCGCGCGATGGCCATCGCAATCTGATTCCACTGCGCGGCTTCTTCGCCCAGTTGTCGACGTCCGGCCTTTGTGAGCGTGTAGTACTTCGCCCGCCGGTTGTTCTCGGAAGGCTGCCAGTCGGATGTGAGCCAGCCCGCTTCCTCCAGACGATGGAGCGCCGGGAAGAGAGAGCCCGGTTGCACGGCGAACGTGCCGCCCGTGATCTGCTCGATGCGGCGCGAGACGCCGAGCCCGTGCCGCGCGCCGGCGGAAAGCGCCTTCAGGATGAGGAGATCGAGCGTACCTTGAAGCAGCGTAGTGCGACGGCCTGGCATGGGGATTCTCCTGCTATCGACATCCTATAGGAGCGAAGTGTGTGTCCCCTCCTATCGAATGTCAATAGGACGACGCGCAGCGCCTCGCGCTGACGCGGCGCCGCTGCCCTCACGCGGCGGGAGAGCTGCATCGGGCGCTGACGCGTGAACGCGGCGGCTTCGCCGCGAGGGTGTCACCACATGACATTGTCCTTGCCGCTTCTTCTTACGGCTCTCATCGCGCCGAACTCTCGGCAATTGCCCAAGTCTCGGCACCGACCGCGCAGCCAATCCCATTCGAATCAACGCATGCCGCTGGCAGTCGTCTTGCTATCCGAGCAGGAGGTGGATTCGAGATTCGAGCCGCCTCTGCGTGCCGGTAGGCACCATGCGACAGGGGGTTGTATGAGGTCCGCTCTGCGTGACGCAAGACGTCCGCGTTGGAACCCGGCGCGTAGCGCGGGCACAGCCGCTTGCGTGATCCTGGTGCTGACCACCGCTTGCGGCAGTCCGGCGGCGCCATCCGCCGACCTGAGCGGCGGTTGGGACTTCACCTTCTCGGCATTCAGCCAGGTCTCGTGCCCGGGACAGCCAAGGCGAAAGGACGCGCATCACGGCTTCAATGTCTTCCGTGTGCCGGGCATAGATCCTGGTGATCGTCTGGCGTCCGTCTTCGGTCAGTTCAAACCATGCCGCATGGGACCTATCTCGACCGCTCTGCCGACTGACCATGCCGCGCCGCCGCAAACGATCGATGGCCACCTTCAGTGGAGCCGCCGCCAAATGGACCTTCTGCTCAATGGCCGACATTGCCAAAGGGCCTTTGTGTAACAACGCTTCCAAGATGGCGAAGTCAGGGTTGTGGATTCCCTCGCGGGCAAGGCCCGCTTCGAGGAACTCGGCGAGCGAGCGAGATGCGCGAATGAGAACGAGCACGAGCTTCGGCGTTGAAATGTCGGCTGTCTGCGGCATACCGAGCAATCCTACTGCGGGGGCGGCGCGGCTCATCCTTACTTACTCCAGTAGACGCGTGAGGAGGCGCACCAGCGCTCGCTGCTCGCGCAGGGAGAGGCGTTCGAGGGCGGCCCGCGGGGCCGTCATGCGATCGACGAGGATGGAGCGGAGCCGAGCGCCGGTCGGGGTGAGGATCAGTACCTTCACCCTACGGTCTGCAGCCGACGGGCGACGACGCACGAGACCCCGGGATTCGAGCCGGTCCACCAGCCCGGTGACGTTCGAGGCGTCGCAGGCGAGCGTCTCGGCCAGCTGTCCCATGGGAATGGGCCGCTCCGGCTCGATCAGGTGCAGCACGTGACACTGGGCCGGCGACAGCCGGAGTTCGGCGGCCAGCGGAGGGAGGTTCGCCCGCTGGGCGAAGAACAGCCTGACCAGGAGCGGCCAGGCCCCGCTCTCGGCAGGAGTCACCGGTTTCATCCAGGACAGTATAGTTCATTACAGGATGGTTGACATCATCAAGTATTAGGCGTAGATTTCACGTATGGCCCACTTGAAGCTGGTTCCACTGGACGACGTCGTGGTCTTCCCGGGCATGCCGGTGACGCTCCCGGCCGATGTCGCCGGCGATACCCGCGTGTTTCTCATCCCGCGGAGCGGGAGCGGCTACGCCAAGGTCGGCGTGGTCGCCGAAGTGACGGAGCGCGCCGCCATCGGCGGCCGTGGAGTCGCCTCGTTCATGCCGTTGCACCGGGGCGTGCCCGGCGCCGCGCACACCGAGGTCGATGGGGTCCTGCGCGTGGAAGTCGACGAGCGTCCGGACGTCGCCATCTCGCGGAGCCTGACCCGCGAGCTCGAGCGCGAGTACCGGGCGGTGGTGGAGGAGATCCTCGAGCTTCGCGGCGACGACGGCCGGATCAGCGCCTTCGTCCGGTCCATCACCCATCCGGGCTCCCTGGCGGACACGGCCGGCTACTCCCCGGACCTGAACTTCGAGCAGAAGCTCGAGCTGCTCGAGGCCCTGGACGTGGTCGAGCGGCTGACTCTCGCCCTCCGGCTCCAGCAGGACCGGCTGGCGGAGCTGCGCGTTCGCAAGCGCATCCGCGACGAGGTGGAGTCGGGGACGCAGAAGCAGCAGCGCGAGTACCTGCTGCGCCGGCAGATGGAGGCCATCCGCAAGGAGCTCGGCGAAGACGAGGGCTCGGTGGCCGACGAGTATCGGAAGAAGATTGCCGCCGCGGCCATGCCGGAGGCGGTCGAGAAGCAAGCCGAGCGGGAGCTGTCGCGGCTCGAGCGGATGGGGGAGTCGAACGCCGAAGGGTCGTTGATCCGGACCTATCTGGACTGGCTGCTCGCGGTTCCGTGGTCGAAGCGATCGGAGGAGCGCCTGGATCCCCAGCACGCGCGCGAGATGCTGGACGCCGATCACGCCGGCCTCGACGACGTGAAGCGGCGCATCACCGAGTATCTGGCCGTACGGAAGCTGCGCGTGGAGCGTGGGCTCACCGACGATCGCCGGTCGGGCGCCATCCTGACTCTCATCGGCCCTCCGGGGACCGGCAAGACGTCGATCGGCGAGTCGATCGCCCGCGCCACCGGCCGGAAGTTCGTCCGCATGTCCCTGGGTGGCGTGCGCGACGAGGCCGAGATCCGGGGGCATCGTCGTACCTACATCGGCGCCCTGCCCGGCCGGCTCGTGCGGGCCCTGAGGGACGCGGGGACGATGAACCCGGTGATCCTGCTCGACGAGGTCGACAAGCTGGGAGCGGACTGGCGCGGCGATCCGTCGTCGGCGCTCCTCGAGGTGCTCGACCCCGCGCAGAACCATGGCTTCCAGGATCACTACCTCGACGTGGAGCTCGATCTGTCCCAGGTGCTGTTCCTCGCGACCGCCAACGTGGCGGATACGATTCCGGGACCGCTGCTCGACCGGATGGAAGTGATCCGGTTCGACGGCTACACGACCGATGAGAAGGTGGCCATCGGGCGCGACTACCTGTGGCCGCGCCAGGTGGAGCGGAATGGCCTGCATCCCACCGACGTCGCGGTAGATGTCGATGTGCTCCGGTTCGTCGTCACCAACTACACGCGGGAGGCGGGCGTCCGTCAATTGGAGCGCGAGTTGGGCACCGTGCTACGCAAGACGGCCGCACGGATCGCCGGCGGCGATCAGGCGAGGCCGGTGGTCATCGACTCCGCCGCCGTACTGGAGGCGCTGCGGCGGCCGAGGTTCCATCAGGAGGTCGCGGCGCGCACCGGCGTTCCCGGCGTGGCCACCGGTCTCGCGGTCACGGGCGCGGGCGGAGACGTCCTCTTCGTCGAGGCGGCGTCGATGGCCGGCAAGGGTGGGCTGGTGCTCACCGGGCAGCTGGGCGACGTCATGAAGGAATCCGCCCGGATTGCCCTCACCTACGTCCAGAGTCACGCGTCCGAGCTCGGCATCGACGAACGGACCTTCGATGGCCGTGAGTTTCACGTGCACGTTCCCGCGGGGGCGATCCCCAAGGATGGGCCCAGCGCGGGCGTGACCATGGTCGCGGCCCTCACGTCGCTCCTCACCGGTCGTCCCCTCAAGAGCACGCTCGGCATGACGGGCGAGGTGACGCTGCAGGGGCGGGTGCTGCCGATCGGCGGGCTCAAGCAGAAGGTGCTGGCCGCGCACGCGGCCGGCTTGACGGAGGTGATCCTCCCCGAGCGCAACGCGCCTGACCTGGACGACGTGCCGTCGGATGTCCGCGAGCACATGCAGTTCCATCCGGTGAGGACGGCGGACGAAATGCTCGCGCTCGCGCTGGAGCCGCGCCCAATGGCGATGGCTGCGTAGTCGGAGCGCTAGCGGCCCAAGCGGCTCCCATCGCCCGAGGCGGTACGGCTGCCGTGTACGATTGGGCGAATGCGTGAGTTCGAGACGCTCATCGGCCTGCTGCTCGTGGCCGTCTCCCTGGCCGCGGTGGCGCGCCGGGTGGGGGTGCCATATCCGGCGCTCCTGGCCATCGGCGGGGCCGTCCTCGCCTTCGTGCCGGGAGTGCCCGTCTTTTCGATACCGCCCGAGCTCGCGCTGGCGCTGTTCGTCGCGCCCGTGCTCCTGGATGCGGCCTACGACGCGTCGCCTCGGGACCTCAAGGAGAATTGGGCGCCCGTCGCCGGTCTCGTCGTCGTCAGCGTCGGCCTGACGACGATCGCGGTCGCCGCCGTGGCCCGGACGCTGGTGCCGGCCATGCCTTGGGCGGCCGCCGTCGCGCTCGGCGCAGTGGTGGCACCTCCCGATGCGACCGCGGCCATCGCGATCCTGCGCCAGGTCAAGCTCCCGCATCGCCTCCTCACGATCCTGGAGGGCGAGAGCCTGCTCAACGACGCGACAGCGCTCCTGATCTACCGGCTGGCCGTCGGCGCCGTGGCGGCGAGCGCGTTCTCGATACGAGCGGTCGCGCCCGCGTTCCTGCTCGCGGTCGCAGGCAGCCTGGTGGCCGGGCCCGTGCTCGCCTGGCTGACGCTGGCGGTGACGAAAAAGGTCAAGGACGTACCGACCGCGATCATCCTCCAGTTCATCACCACGTTCGGCGTCTGGATCGCGGCCGAGCACGTGGGGCTTTCCGGCGTGCTCACGATGGTGTGCTTCGCCATGACAGTGTCACGGCGCGCGCCGGAGAGCACGCCCGCGCGGCTCCGCGTGCCTTCCTACGCGGTGTGGGACACCGTGGTCTTCGTCCTGAACGTGCTCGCGTTCGTGTTCATTGGGCTGCAGATCCGTCCGATCCTGATGGCTCTCGACCCCAGCCGGCGTGCGCTGTACTTCGAGGTCGCGGGCGCCGTCCTGCTCACCGTCATCCTGGTCCGCGTGGCCTGGGTGATGACGCACAACGCCGTCCTGCGCTGGAGGATCCGCCGCTTCGGTTTCCATCCGCCGCGTCCGACCCTGCGCCCCAGCGTGCGCACCGGCCTGGTCGTGTCGTGGTCCGGCATGCGCGGCATCGTCACGCTGGCGGCCGCGCTCGCCCTGCCCATGCAGGCCGGCAGCGGGCCCTTCCCGTTCCGGGACCTCATCGTATTCACGGCGTTCTCGGTGGTACTGGGCACGCTCGTCATCCAGGGGCTGACCCTGAGGCCGCTTCTCCGGATCCTCGACCTGCACGACGACGATCCCGTGGGCCGGGAGGTGGAATTGGCGCGTGAGCGCGCGCTACGGGCCGCGCTGGCGACGCTCGACGGCGACCGTTCGCCGACGGCGGAGGCCGTCCGCGAGGAGCTGGCCACCCACCTCGAACTGGTGCCCGCGGAGGCGGAGGAGGGACGCGCGCGCCGGTCCGCCCACGCCGCGATGCATCGGCGCGCCCTCGCCGAGGCGCGGAGGACGGTCTTCGAGATGAGGGCGAGGGGCGACATCGGCGACGGCGCCTTCCATCGCCTGGAGGAGGAGTTCGACTGGGTCGAACTCGGCAGCGGAGCGCGAGGGGAGGGCGAGCCGCGGCCGTCTCACTAAGTTGTCGCCGGGTTTGGTGGAGGCTTCCCGCCGTGGCGTCAGTTCGTCGCGAAGACCTCCTTGGCGACGGTGATCGCCGTCATGGCGCTGGGCCAGCCCGCGTAGAACGCCAGATGGGTGATGGTTTCGATCAGCTCGTCCTGCGTGACGCCGTTGTCGCGCGCTCTGGCGAGATGAGATCGAAGCTGTTCGGGACGGTTCAGCGCGATGAGCGCGCTGACGGTGACTAGGCTGCGGTCGCGTTGGGACAGTTCCGGCCGCGCCCACACGTCGCCGAAGAGCACGTCGTCGGTAAGCTCGACCAGCTTGGGGGAGAAGTCGCCGATCAACTTTTGCGCCGGCGTCGGCTGCGCCCCGGCGGCGGGGACGGAGGCTGCAGGAGCAGCCGATCCCGATGCTCGTGCAGGCACTGGCGCGCCGTACTGAGCGTCGCTGACCTTCTCCAGCCAGTCGACGGTCTTGCCGCCGAGACGTTCCTGAATCGCGATATGCGTCATCGCCGTGTTTGGCGACGCTCCGTGCCAGTGTTTCTGACCGGGCGGAGTCCAGACCACAT
>Ga0210378_10000597_pt1 | contig 18611 bp, 18 predicted proteins | sample PLM1_60_b1redo_FD_155465 | JGI IMG/M metagenome (GOLD analysis project Ga0210378, IMG submission 155465) | Groundwater sediment microbial communities from an aquifer in East River, Colorado, USA - PLM1_60_b1 redo | ecosystem: Environmental > Terrestrial > Soil > Riparian zone | place: USA: East...
CGCGAGCGTCGCTGCAAGGCGACCCTCCGTCGTCGGTTCGAGAAGCGCAATCGAGCCCGCATCGGGCGGGCGGACGAGCCGTACGGCGGCCCCGAGTAGCTTGTCGTCCGGCAGCGGCTCGGCCGGCAGCCCCATCTCGGCAACCACTCGATCGAGGTCCACCGTCGCCCACACGACCGCGACAACCTCCACGTGGCTGCCGGCCGGCAGCAGGCCCTCGATCTGGCTCTGGACGGACGGCTCCGTTGTCATCGCAGGATGAGATCCGGCGCGGGCCCACCGATCTGGACGAATCCAAGCCCTTCGTACATCCGTCGGGCCACGGGGTTGTCGGCGAACACGCCGAGGTACGTCCATCGGCTGCCGGCGTCGATCGCGTCGCGAAGGACGGCTTCGCTTACCAGACGACCCAGGCCCTGGCCGCGGAATCGGGGCCGCGTACCGATCGACGACAGGTAGCTTGCCCCTCCGAACGTCGTCCGCCTCGCGGCCGCCGCCGGTTCCCTCTCGACGCGGATGAGGCTGGCATGGAATTCCTCCCGGCCGAAGAGGACGAGGGTCTCCTCCTCGATCGCCGCCACCCGGTCGGGCTCGACAGCGAACGCCTCGGCCAGGACGGCTGCAATGCCCCGTGCGCCGTCATCGGCAGCGGGGCCCGCCGACCGGTGGAAGCGCTCCATCGTGATTCCGGGAGCGAGGTGGGGCCCATCCCGTCTCGCCGGCTCGGGACCGACCGGATCGAACGCCATGAGAATGCCTGCCCCGGCGTCCTCGAAGCCGTGGGAGAGGAGACGCGCGGTCAGGTCGAGGGGCTCGTCGAAACCCGGCAGCGGCCAAACGTGGGGGATCCTGTCGAGCGACGCGAAGAGCGCGATGGCTTCGGCCAGACGGCGATCGAAGGCGGCGGACTCGTCCGGCCAGGCGATGCCGGCGATCCGATTCCAGAACGGCTCGCGATCGACCCGGTCGTGGAGCATGACGGCGTCGCCGAGCTCGCGGACCTCGCGCCCGATGAGGCCGTGACTGCAAGCCTCGTGCCACGCAAGCCAACGCGCGTCGGCGGCGGTCAGCTCGGCGGGGCGGGCGGCGGGACGTGGGGCTGGCACTCGCGCACGATACCCGGAGATCCGGGGCCCGACGGACCGGTTGGGCCCGCCCGGCCGCCGCTCGCCCGAGCTAGCCCGGGCGGTTGACGACGAACAGCGAGGCAGCCGACGGGAGCTCGACGACGCTCGGCGGCGGGACCTCGGCCTCCGCGAACATCCTGTCGAACCCCTCGTGGGTGTACATCCGGGTCCCCTGGTACAGCTCGTCGATCTGGATTCCCCACATGAGCTCTGCCTGGAGGTTCTGGGAGTCCTCGAGTGACGGCGGCAGGCACCACTCGAAGACGACGAGGCGGCCACCGGGGCGAACCGCCTTCCACGCTGCCTTCAGCGAGGCGACGGGATCGGGTAGCTCGTGGAGGGCGTCCTGCATGTAGACGAGGTCGAATTCCTCGGCGTACGGCATCGATGGGATCTCGCGGGCCTCGATCCGGATCCGCTTGTCGAGGCCCGCGTCGGTCACGTGGCGCATGGCTCGGGCCACGGAGTCGGGCTCGAACTCGACGCCCACGAGCTCCGTCGCCGGAAAGCGCGTCGCGACCGCGATGAGCCACTTGCCGCCGCCGCAGGCGACGTCGAGGATGCGAATGCCCGAGGCGAGGCGCCCAGCGAGGTCCGGCAACTCGGCCAGCCCCTCCTGGAAGAAGACGGCAATGTCCTGGACGGTCACGGCCTCGATCGCGCGGTGGAAGCGCGGCGGGCGCTCGTCGATCGGCCGGCCGGTCTTGAAGAACTCGGGGAGGCCAGCGTAGTCGAGGCTCGAGACGACGGCGACGACGAACTGGCCACCGAGATACTCCGGGCGGGACTCGTCGAGCAGCACCGATGCCGCGGCGGCGTCCATCCTGACTCGCGTGCCGTCGTGCTCGAGGAGTTCGCTTGCATGGGCCGCGCGGATCCAGGCGTCGACCGCTTCCGGCGCGCAGGCCGCGGCGCCGGCCAGCTCGGCCGGCGTGATGCCCTCGGGCTCGGCTGCCTGGATCAGCCCGAAGAGGCCGAGCTGGAGGCCGAGGTAGATCACCCAGCTCTGATAGAAGCCTCCGAGGCTCTGGGCGAGGTCGTCGAACCGGTCGTCGGGCGGCATCGTCGGCCGATTGTCGCATGGCAAGAGGCCCGGAGCGGCCGGTCACGGGTCCGCCGAATAGCTCCGGACGCCGAAACGCCGCCCCAGCCGGGACGGCGCTTCGGCGGTCAAGGTTGGCGCACCGGTCTGGGCGACCGGCGCGCCTGGTAGGTCAGTCCGGGCGAACCCGCGGTCCGCCGGAGCGGGACGAGCCGTCCTGTCGGGGAGCGATCCCAGGGTCGCCCTTGTAGCCGGGAATGCCGGTGCTCGTGCCCAAGCTCGAACCGTGCTCGTCGGCGTCCGGCGGCACTTCAACGGAAAGGGCCGGGGCCTGGACTCGGGCGTCGGGCGGCGTGCCGTACTCGGGCACGACAGTCTTGGCCGCGCCCAGCGCCCCGAAGGCGAGGACGGCGGCGATCGCGATGACCATGGCGACGACGGCAAGCGCCGCGCCGATCTGGCCGAAGCCCAGCGGCTGCTGGAGCGTGCGAGTGGATGCGGACATCTGTCCCTCCTAATGCCGGCCGGCGCCGAATGGTTTCGGTGCCTGTGAGCCGTGCTTCTCGATGGCCACATCCTCGTTTCGAGGGTCTGCCCCGTCATCGGGCAGATGCCTATCGGGCCCCCAGCCGCTGCCTCAAAGTTGTCGGTCAACTGCCTTACTCGCCTTATCCACAATCGATGCAACCAACTGGGACAGCGTGGTGTTTCATAGGTCGATGGACGATGCGCTTCACTCCGACGAGGCCCTCGCCGCCCGATTGGCCGTCGATCTCGACGGCTCGTTCGAGGCGCTCGTTGACGCCCACGCCGGCCGGCTCTTCTCCATCGCGCTCCGGTTCATCGGCGACCGGAGCGACGCGGAAGAGGCTACCCAGGACGCGCTCGTCCGGGCGTACCACGCGCTCACCGGCTACGACGAAGCCCGGATCCGCGAGATCAGGCTGCGACCGTGGCTGGCGACCATCGTGCTGAACGTCTGCCGCAACCGGGCCCGCGTCAGACGGGTGGCCACCGTCGAGCTCGCATTCGACCCGTCCGCCGAGCCGGTCGTCGATCCGGTTGCCAGGAGCGATGAGAAAGCCGGCTGGGCGCTGCTCCTCGCGACGCTCCCACCCGCCCAGCGAGCCGCCGTCGTGCTTCGTCACGTCGACGGACTTTCATATGCCCAGATGGCCGAAGCCCTCGGGCGACCCGAAGGAACCCTGAAGGCGCAGGTCCATCGCGGCCTCGCCGCCCTGCGCGATGCGCTCGTTGCCGCCGATCGGCGTGAGCGGGAGGAGATGACCGCATGAACCGACCGGCCCTGGACTTCGACGCCATCGAGGCCGCTCTCGCGACGCTCGCCGAGCCGGCTCCGCCGAGCCTCGCCCACGGTGCCCTCGTCGCCGTCGGCCTGGCCGACGATTACGCCCTGATCGAATCGCCCGTCGGGCCCCTCCGACTCGCCTGGAATGGCCGCGGCGTCTCCGCAATCGAGAGCGCCGCCGACGACCACGCATTCGAGGTCAAGTTCCTCGCCCGCACCGGGCGGCGGGCCAAGCGACGGGATGCGATCCCGGCCGGCCTCGCCCGGGCGATCGAGCGACGGCTCTCGGGCGACCGTCGAGCCCGGATCGAGCTCGATCTCCGCGGCAGCTCCGAATTCGAGCAGGCGGTCTGGTTGAAGGCCCTCGAGATTCCCCGCGGCGAGGTCCGACCGTACGGCTGGGTCGCTGCGGAGATCGGGCGACCCAAGGCGGTGCGGGCGGTCGGAACGGCCCTCGGCCACAATCCGATCCCGCTCATCGTCCCGTGCCACCGCGTCGTGCGCAGCGATGGAACGATCGGCCAGTACTCCCTCGGCGGGCCCGGCAACAAGCGGACGATCCTCGCCGCCGAAGGCCTCGATCCGGACGAGCTCGAAGGCCTTGCCCGCGCCGGCATCCGCTACGTCGGCTCGGACACGACGCGGATCTACTGCCTGCCGACGTGCCACAACGCGAAGCGGATCACGCCCGCTCACCGCGTGCCGTTCCGGTCGGCCGGTGCGTCGGAGGCGGCCGGTTACCGGGCTTGCCGCGAGTGCCGCCCGAGCGCGGCCGCGGTCGTCGCGGCGTAGGCCGCCAAGGGGCAGGCGCCCCCGCGGCCTCGTCGCGTTGGTCTGATACACTGCCCGTACTTTGGACCACCCGACTATGCCAACGCTGCAGGCTCCGTCGCGAACGAGCCTGATCTGGGTCGGGATCGCCATCCTCTACGCCGTCTGGGGCTCGACGTACCTCGGGATCCGGATCGCGGTCGAGACACTCCCTCCATTCCTCCTCGCTGGCGCGAGGTTCGGGCTCGCGGGACTCGTCATCCTCGGCGTCGCGCTCCTCCGTCGGCGGGGCCGAATCCCCTTCCCGACGCGACGCGAGTTGCGCGACATGACGATCGTCGGTGCCGCTCTCATGGTCGGCGGCATGGGTCTGGTCGCACTCGGAGAGCAGACCGTTCCATCCGGAATCGCTGCCCTGATGATCGCAATGATGCCGCTGTGGGTCGCGGTCCTCGGCCGCCTCTTCTTCGGCGAGCGGCTCCCGCCCGTCGCGATCGCGGGCGTCGCGATCGGCCTGGTCGGCGTTGGAATCCTCGTCGGGCCGTCTGCGTCAGCGGCCGAGACGTTCAACCCCGGCGGGATCCTTGCCCTCCTCGTGTCGCCGATCAGCTGGGCCTGCGGCTCGCTCTACTCATCGCATCGGGCCCAGCTGCCGAAGGACCCGCTCGTCGCGACGGGCGGCCAGATGCTCGCGGGAGCGGTGATCCTCATCGTCGTCGCGACACTCAAGGGTGAAACGTCGGGATTCCGGCTCGAGGCGGTCTCGTCGGAGTCCCTCGCGGCGTTTGCCTACCTCACGGTCATCGGCAGTCTCGTCGCGTTCACCGCCTACGTCTGGCTGCTCAGGGTGGCACCGCTGCCGCTCATCGCGACGTACGCGTACGTCAACCCGATCGTCGCGGTCATCCTGGGCGCCATCGTGCTCCAGGAGCCGATCACGCCACGGACCCTCGTCGCCGGGGCCGTGATCATCTTCGCCGTCGCCCTGATCATCACCGCCCGCGGCCGGCTGATGAGCGCCGCACGTCGCTCGGGAGCGGTGCGCGAGCGGGACCGCGCAATCAGGCCCACCGACACCGAGGCGGACGCGGCCGCCTGACCCGGAACCGCCGACGGGCTCAGGCTTCGCCGAGGATCGTCCGGCTCACCCGCCGAGCGAGGACCATGATGGTGATCATGGGATTGACCCCGAGCCCGGTCGGGAAGAGGGACCCGTCCGCGACATAGAGGCCCCGCACGACGCGGTCACCGCGCTCGTCGCGCCGGACGCGCCCCAGCACGTCGCAGGGGTGGCCGCGCGGGTCGGCGCCCATCCGGACGGTGCCCATCTGATGGGCGGAGGCGATGGTGCCGCGATTGGGGCGAAAGTCGAAGGACGCAAGGGCGTCCTCAAACCTTGCGAAGGCCGGCGCCTCGTCGCCGGGGAGGAACCCGGAGCGGCCGTGCCACACCGGCGGCGTCCCGACCGCGACGATCTCGGAGGCCCCGGCCGCCCGCGCCATGCGGGCCATCGAGACGAGTGCGTGCCGCAGCGTGGCAACGCCGCCGTCATCGAGCCGGTAGTCGATCCGGACGTTGCCCGCTTTCGTGAGCGTCGTGCGACCCGTCCCACCGTCACGCGTGACCGCAACGAGCGGCCCGATCCGCCGCGCCCGCAGCATGACGTCGGCATGGGCATCGGTGCCTTCCCACGTGAGGACCAGGGCGAGCAGCCCTGGGTGACCGGGGGCCGACTCGATGACATAGCCGTTGTTGCCCTGGCTCGGCTCGGCGAACTCGAGGGACCGCGCCGCCTGCATTGTGCCGCGCCACATGTCGATCGGCTGCGGGAACAGTCCGGCGATGACCGGGACGGGATGGAGGCGCAGGTGCCGGCCGATGGCCGGGTGGTCGAGGCCCGAGGCCTGGAGAATGGCCGGCGTCCGGAGGGCGCCCGCGCTGAGGACGACACTCCGCGCTCGAACCGTCAAACGCCGCGTCCGGGCGTCGCCGGCGGGTTCACCGCTCGTCGGATCGGTCCAGACCGCATCGGCTTCGACGCCGACAACGCCGCCGTCCGCCCCAGGCTCGAGCAGAAGCCGGGTCACCCGCGCCCGCGGCACGATCCGAGCACCCGCGGCGTAGGCCGAGGCGAGGTGAGCACGGATCCCGGATTGTTTCTTCCCTTGCCGGCAGCCGAACGGACAGCTGCCGCAGTCACCGCAGTTCGTGGCGTTGCGTCGGGTCCGGGCCGCGTCCCAACCCAGCGCTACGGCGCCTCGCAGGATGACCTCGTCCTTTGGCGGGACGACGGTCGCCTCGCTGACCCCGACCTCCGCCTCAATTGCCTGGAGGTCAGCGTCCCATGTCCCGCCCTCCAGATCGTCGATCCCGTGGTCGCGCCGCCAGGACTCGCGGACCCAAGTCGGCGCCGGCAGGCACGTCATCCAGTTGATGAGCGTCCCGCCGCCGACCCCAGCCCCGGCGAGCATCGTCACCGATCCGTCCCACGTCGATAGGAGGCCGTGGTTGAGGTAGAGCCGGTCGTACGCGTCCAGCTCGTCGGTCGGCATTGACGCCTCGTCGACGAGCGGCCCCGCCTCGAGGACGACGATGGAGCGACCGGCCCGGGCGAGCTGCGCGGCGACGACGCCGCCGCCCGCCCCCGACCCGACGACCACCGCGTCGGCCTCCATCGCCATTGGCTGGTCCGGCGAGCCCGTTTCGAATGGCGGCCGAGTCGCGCGGATCGGCGTCGTCTCCGCCGCGATCGGGCGGGCGTCCTGCACGTAGCCGATCGCCGCGAGGCGCGTGTTGGGGCGCTCGACGTCGGGATCGGCATAGGCAAGGAACGTCAGCAGCTTTCGGAACGCCTGGAAGGCCGAGCGGCGCAGCGGGATCCGCGAGGTCGCCCACGACAGCAGGTACCGCTCGCGAGTTGCCGGCGACATCGTCCGGAACGATCGCGCGCTGCGGGTCAGCAGGACGTTGACGAGCGGCGACTCGATCAGCCGGAGGACGAGCCGGAGCTGGCGGACCTGCGACGGGTCGGCCGCCCGCTCGAGTGCCTCCGTCGTCAGCCGAGACCGGCGAAGCGCGTCGCCCCGGACGAACGTCTCGGCGAGCTCGGCGAGCGTCGCGAGTTCGGTTTCGGTCCAGGGCCTCATCGCTGTGCTGTCAGGACCGCTGACGCTCCCAGCCCTGGGCCGGCCACGGCTCGCAGCGGATCGGCCGATCCTCGCGATAGCCGAGCGCGTAGTCGGCCTGGATCAGGGTGTGGAGTTGGCTCGTCCCCTCGTAGATCACGGCGGCCTTCGAGTTCCGCAGGTAGCGCTCGACCGGAAACTCGTTGGAGTAGCCGTTCGCGCCGTGAACCTGGATCGCGTCAAGGGCGCTATGGACGGCATGATCCGTCGCGTGCCACTTCGCAAGCGACGTTTCGCGGGTGTTCCTCCGACCCTGGTTCTTGAGCCAGGCTGCCCGCCAGACGAGCAGGCGGCCCATCTCCGTCCCGGCCGCCATCTTCGCGATCATCTGCTTGACGAGCTGATGCCGGCCGATCTCCTCGCCGAACGTCTGCCGCTCGCGGGCGTACTTGACCGAGGCGTCGAGGCAGGCCTGGGCGAGCCCGACCGAGCCCGCGGCGACCGTGAAGCGGCCCTGGTCGATCGCGCTCATCGCGACGAGGAACCCCTCGCCATCTTCGCCGATCCGGTTCTCGACCGGCACGGGCACGTCGTCGAGGTTGATCAAGCCCGTGTTGCCGGCCCGGATGCCGAGCTTGCCGTGGAGGGTCCCGGTCGAGAGGCCCGGCATCCCCCGTTCGAGCATGAAGGCCGTGACGCCCTTGTGCTTCTTCGACCGATCGACCGACGCGAAGACGAGGAAGTGATCGGCGATGTCGGCCAGGCTGATCCAGATCTTCTGCCCATTGAGCCTGTAGACGTCGCCATCGCGCCGGGCGGTCGAGGCCAGGTTGCCCGCGTCGGTCCCGACCCCCGGTTCGGTCAGGCCGAAGGTCGCCAGCTTCTCGCCTTTCGCCTGCGGCACGAGCCAGCGCTGGCGCTGCTCCTCGGTTCCCCACTGGAGGAGGGCCAGGGAGTTCAGGCCGACATGGACGCTCTGGACCACCCGAAAGGCCGTGTCCGCTCGCTCGAGCTCCTCGCACAGGAGCGCGAAGCTGACGTAATCCATGCCCGAGCCACCGTATGCCTCGGGGATCGGCGCCCCCAGGAACCCCTGCTCAGCCATCCGGCCGAACAGCTCGCGCGGAAAGCCGCCGTCCTCGTCCCAGTGCTTGATGTTCGGCAGGATCTCCGTCTCGGCGAACGCACGGGCGCTCTGCTGAACGAGCCGGTTCTCGTCGGTGAGGGCGAAATCGACCATGCCCGAATGCTAGCCGCCGCGGAGCTGCGCCGCGGACACCCAGCGCGACCGCGTCAGCCGGAGGTCCCGGCACAAACCTATACTCGGGCGATGGAGGAACCTGTAACGGCGGTCGCCGATCTGGCCGCCGCCGCCACGCACCTCACGCCGGTCCTCGGCCGCTACTTCGAGCGCAGCTGGAGTCATGGCGTCGGTCATCGCCTGTTCGACACCGCGGGTCGGTCCTACCTCGACTTCGCGAACGGCATCGCCGTCACCGCGCTGGGTCACGCCCACCCGCGGGTGACCGCGGCAATCCACGCTCAGGCGGACCGCCTGATCGGGCCGACGGGCGCGATCGGTTACTCCGAGCCGGTTGTCACGCTCGCCCGGATGCTCGCCAACACGCTGCCCGACCCGATCGACACGATCATGTTCCTGAACTCGGGCTCGGAGGCCATCGACGGGGCGCTCAAGCTCGCCCGCCGGGTCACCGGCCGGCCCGGCATCATCGCGTTCCGCGGCGCCTTCCACGGCCGAACGTTCGGGGCGGCGAGCGTCACCACCTCGAACATCAACTATCGGACCGGCTATGAGCCGCTCCTCCCATCGGTCTACTTCGCCCCCTTTCCGGCCGCGTACCAAGACTTCGACGGCGACGAGGAGCGGGCGACGAGCGAAAGCCTCGCGAACCTGAGGTCGCTCCTCTCCGCGGTGATCGCCCCGAGAAGCGTGGCCGCGATCATCATCGAGCCGGTCCAGGGAGAGGGCGGCTACACGCCCGCACCCGCCGCGTTCCTCCAGGGCCTGCGGGCGATCTGCGACGAACACGGAATCCTGCTGATCGCCGACGAGGTCCAGACGGGCTACGCGAGGACCGGCACGATGTGGGCCGTGGAGCACGCCGAGGTCGTCCCCGACGTGGTCGTGGTCGCCAAGGCAATCGCGAACGGCCTGCCGCTTTCGGCGATCGCCACGCGCCGCGAGCTCCAGGAGCGCTGGGGCAAGAGCGCCCACGGCTCAACCTACGGTGGCAACCCCGTCGCCTGTGCGGCGGGCGTGGCGGTCCTCGAGACGATCCGCGACGAGGGTCTCGTCCTCAACGCGGCAACGCGCGGCCAGGAGCTTACCCAGGGGTTGCTGCGGCTCAAGGCCGAGGATGAGCGCATCGGCGATGTGCGCGGCCCAGGGCTGATGATCGGGGTCGAGCTCGTCAAGAACCGCCAAACGAAGGATCCGGACGGCGATCTCGCCACCGACCTCGTCGCCCGTTGCGCCGAGCTCGGCCTGCTGATTCTGTCGTGCGGGCTCGCCCATCAGGTGGTGCGCTGGATCCCACCGATCAATGCGACGCCCGCCGAGATCGCGGAAGGGGTCGAGATCTTCGGCGAAGCGCTCCGAACCGTTTGACGCGACGAAGCGCCCGCCAGGAGGAGGCGGACGCTCCGTGAACTAGAAGTCGTGTGCGGGCGCCGTTGTCGGGCGCCGGATTGTCAGCGGTTCTGGGTAAGGAACTTCATCACGTCGTCAAGACGGAAGCGACGATCGCCTCGCTTGCAGACGCGATAGAACGGCAGCTCGCCGCGGTCGCCGAGTCGCTTCACGGTGTTGACGTGGAGATGAAGCATGTCGGCCACTTCGGTGGCGGTGAGCATCGGCCCGAGTTCGTTAACGGCCATGGACCCCATGTGGCGCTTGCCTCGCTTAGAGCACTTCCCGGCAGGTCCGCACCGCTGGGGTGGCCAGGGGTAGGGTGCGGCTTGCTGATGGGCGGAGCGTAGGGGTATGGGGCAGGCCTCGCCAAGCCGTACTTTGGGATAATCGCCAGTACCAGACCGCTCTAGACCGATTCGCCACTCTTTCGCACGGAATTCATGCCCACGCGACCGTGAGCTGGCCCGCGGGGCAGGTCCGAGTATCCTTCAGGCGCTGCCGAGGCGCGCTGTTCGCATGAGCACCACGCTGGCGTAGTCGTCGCTCCCGCATTTGGGCCGACACGAAGGAGGGACGCACGGATGCCCGAGACCGGTCGTGCGCTTCGCGACACATCGGATCAGCTCGTTCGCGACCTCGAGGCGCTCTCGACGCTCGAAGATGAAAAGCGCCAGCTTTCACCCGACGACGAGCGATTCGTGGATCTCGCGACCCGAATCGAGAGCATCGCGATGCGGGTCCTGGTGGCGAGCGGGCGCCAGCTCGAGCTGACCGAACAGATCCATCGGGCCGCCGACTCGGGATCGCCCGGGGCTCCGGCCGAATCGATCGAGGAGACGGCCCGCCCGATCTCGGCAATTCTTGCCGACTGGCGCGACGCTGAGCGCCGCCTCGAGGGCGCGGAACCCGGCTCCGCCGAGGAGCGCGAGGTGGAGGTGCTCGTCGAGCAGCTGCGGGAGGAGTACCGCCAGGCGCACGAGGCGGCTCGCCGCGAAAATCCGCCCTGAGCCCAGCTGCCCGCGCCTTTGGCGTCGGCCTCGCATCGCCTGACCGGCGCAGATTGAAGAAACGCCCGGATCCGCTGCTCATACTTCCCGAGCGGCCCCATCACCGGCCGCCTCCGATGGAGATGACACGGTGCAGCGAGACCTGGTGGAACGCGCACGGCGCGGCGAGACTGAGGCCTTCGACGCCCTCGCCAGGCTCGTCAGCGGACGCCTGTTCGCCGTCGCCTACCGGATCCTCCGCGATCACTACCTCGCCGAGGACGCGGTCCAACAGACGCTGATCACGATATGGAACGAGCTGCCAAGGCTGCGCGATCCGGAGCGATTCGACGCCTGGACGTACCGGCTCGTCGTCCGATCCAGCGTCGCCGAGGCCCGTCGCGAGCGTCGCGGCGGCGCGTCAATCCAGCTGCTGCCGGAGGACGCTGACGTCTCGCCGGCACCCGACCAATACCGGGCGGTCGCCGATCGCGACCAGCTCGAGCGCGGCTTCCGCCGCCTGACGCCCGAGCAGCGGGCAATCCTCGTCCTCCAGCACTACGCAGGCCAGTCCCTGGCCGAGATCGCCGATGTCCTCGGCATCCCGGTCGGAACGGCAGGCTCCCGACTCCACTACGCGACCCGGGCGCTCCGGGCCGCTCTCGAGGCCGACGGCCGAAACGTCGCTGCGGAAGGACGGCTGGCATGACCACCCTCAACGACTTCGACCGCGTCCTCGGCGAATGGCTGAACGAAGGACCGAACCGGGTCCCCGATCGGCCGATCGATCTCGCCGTCGAGCACGCCCGCAGTCACCCCCGCCGCCCCGACCCGATCGGATTCCTGCGACCGGACCCGATGGCTCGCCCGTTCAGGGGCCTGGGCATGAGCCTTCGGCCGGCGATGATCCTGGCGACGTTGGCGCTGTTGCTTGCGGCGGTTGTCGCGATCGGAGTAGGCGGCCCGAAGCCATCGGTCGTTCTGCCGAACCCAAGCTCCAGCCCAAACCCGAGCCCGACCGCGACTGCGTCGACCGGGATCATCGTCGACCTCACCGTGGCCGCGGGACAGCCACAGACGGTCGATGTCATCGACGAGTCGGGCACGCTCCTCCAGGCGAGTTCGGGCTCACCGACCGATGGTCAAGGCTTTCCATCCGACAGTGTCGAGGTTATGAACATCGACGCGAATACCCTTCAGCTCGGGTGGGCCGGCTACCCCTGCCGCACGGATCACGAACTTCGGATCGGGAATGATCCGCGGGTGATGACCCTCGTTCGGCCGCCGTGCGAGGGCGTCACCGACTCGATCGGCGTCGACCGGATCCTGATCCTTCACTTCTCCGAGCCGATCGTCGCGGCAGAAGTCGCGATCACGATTCAGTAGGATCAGCGGTTCAGGCGTCCGTTTCTGAGTTGCCGCCAGCGCCACCGTCACGGCGGAACCACGAACCCATCGGGCGCGCCGTGGGCACGGCCCGCAGAAGCGCCGCCGAGCTGCGTGGCGCGACGACGTTCGATTGGGCGGTCGTCTCGACCGACTGACCCGGCTCCTCGCCAACCTCGATACCCGCAACCGACTCGACCCCCAACGGCGGCTCCACGCCGGCAGCGGTCGCCGCCTCGTCTCCGGCCGCAGTCGCGTCCGCGGTCGCCTCGACGGGCTGGTCGCCGGGCTCAGCGCCCTCGCCGGGCAACTCGGCGCTCCCGGTTGCCGCGTCGGCGTCCATCACGCCGATCAGGCCGGAGTCGCCGGTCGTCGGCGGCTCGTTGTCGCCGGTCGCGTCCGCCGCGGCGCCTTCGCTCGTCGCTGGCGCCGTCGTGTCGACCGGCGCGCGGTCCGGCCCGATCGTGTCGAGATCAGGGAACGTCGGCCGACTCCCCGCCGCCTGGGCAATGGCGACCGGATCGGCCTCTCCGTCGAGACGGCCGAAGTAGGCCTCGACCTCGGTTCGGTAGGCGACAATCGCCGCCTCGACGGCGTCGACCTCGCGGCCGATCAGCAACCGGTGGTCCTCAAGTCGCTGCGAAAGCTCGGCTCGTCGGCTGACGGTCTGTCGCTGACGCTCCGACTGGATGCGCTCGATCTCGGTGTCGGCCCAGCTGTCGATCGCCTTGATGTCGCCCTCGGCAACCACGCGCAGTTCGTCGGCCCCCGAGGTCTCGCGCGCTCGGATCAGCTCGAGGTGGGCAGTGCGGCGGCGCTCGCTCTCTTCGGAGGTGCGGAGGCGCTCCGCGCCGGCGGCCGCCTGCATGACCCGGGCAAGGTCAGCCAGAAAGGTAGAGCTGTCGTCAGCGGCGGCGTCCGCAGCGGCGGCATCGGTCGAATCGTCACTCGCGGGGTTGTCGGAGCCGACCGGACCGCTGCCGTTCGTGCCCCACGATCTGGTCGGATCGGGTTCGCCGTCGTTGGCTTGGAACTCGGGCTCGTTGTCGCGCATCCGCCTCGACCTCTCTCCCCGGCAACCGGCTCTCGGCACGTCGCCCAACCATGGGTGGGTCCCAGATCGTACGTCGCGATCTGCCCATGGGCAACAGGACGTCTGGGTCCGGCTAGGGCATCAAGGCTCAGTCGGGCAGGGCGAGCAGCTGCGGGTCCCAGGTGAGCCCTTCATCGCCGCCCTCGGGTGCGTCGAGCACCTCTCGCACGGCGTCGATGAATTCCGTGAGGGTGAACGGTTTCTGCAGGAAATGCGGCTCGAGGTCCGGTGAGCTCGCGCCCGACGTCGCGAACCGGGGTGCAAACCCGGAGACATAGAGAGCTCGCAGTCGTGGCCGTGTCCGTCGCAACTGGCGGACGACCTCTGGCCCGCTACGGCCCGGCATGACCACGTCGGTGACCGCGAGGTCCAGCCGGCCGTCGGGATCGACGGCCTCGAGCGCCCCGGCTCCGTCCGTGGCCGTGATGACGGTGCAGCCGGCCTTCTGAAGGGCACGGACCATGAGCTCGCGGACCTGATCCTCATCCTCGATGACCAATACCTTCACGCCGGGTCCTAGTCGTCGGCGCGTCGGGTTCGTGGCCTTGGCACGCTCAGCGGGCACGGTATGGCTGAGTGGAAGGTAAATGCGGACCGAAGTCCCGTAGTCGGGCTCCGATTCGATCCCGATGTGACCGCCTGACTGCTTCACGGTCCCGTAGATCATCGCCAAGCCCAGGCCTGTGCCCTTGCCCACATCCTTCGTCGTGAAGAACGGTTCGAAGATCCGAGCCTGTGTCGCGTCATCCATGCCGATGCCGGTATCGCTCACGACCAGCATCGCGTACGAACCTGGGTTGACGCCTGGCCGAATGGCCGCGTAGGCGGCATCGAGTTCGACGATTCCCGTCTCGATCGTCAGCGTCCCCCCGGCAGGCATCGCGTCGCGCGCGTTGAACGCCAGGTTGAGGATCACCTGCTCGAATTGGACGTCATCGATGTCCACGACGACCGGCTCGTCGGCCGTGCGAACGACGACGGCGACATCCTCGAGGACCACCCGCCCGAGGAGCGGCTGCAGGCCCGCGGTGAGTTTGTTGAGATCGACCGCCTGAAGCCGGAGCGCCTGCCGCCGACTGACCGCCATGAGCTGATCCGTCAGGCTGGCCGCTCGCCCCGTCGCCCGCTGGATTTCTTCGACCAGCTCGCGTCGGGCATCGGCCGTGTCAAGCTCGTCGAGCAGCAGCGTCGAGAAACCGTCGATCACCGTCAGCATGTTGTTGAAATCGTGGGCGACGCCGCCCGCCAGCTGTCCGATGGCGTCCATCTTCTGGGCCTGACGAAGGCTCTCCTCGAGGCGCCGCTGGGCGGAGATGTCCCGGACGTAGCCGGTGAACGTCGGCGGACCCGGCACGTCGATCCGGTTGATGGCTACCTCGACGGGGATCTCATGGCCATCCGCGCGCATGGCCCGCAACTCGATCCGACGCCCCAGGATCAAGGCTTCTCCGGTTGCCAGATAGCGGGCGAGGCCACCTCGATGGCGCTCGCGCAGATCCGGCGGGACCAGGACGTCCGCCAGCTCCTTGCCGATGACGTCGTCGCGGTTGTAACCGAACGTTCGCTCGGCTGCCGGGCTGAACTCAGTGATCCGGCCTCGGTCGTCCATCGTGACGACCGCGTCGATGGCGGCCTCGAGCATCGCGCCCTTTCGCGCCTCACTCGCCCGAAGGGCCTCTTCGGCCGATCGTCGTTCCGTGAAGTCGAGGGCGCTACCTTCGTGCCAACGAACCTGGCCATCCTCGTCCGGGATGCCCCGCGCCTCGACGACGAGCCAGCGGATCGATCCGTCCGCGCCGCGCACTCGCGTCTCGAAGCCGCGGACGACACCGTCCCGCTCGATCGAGACCAACCAGCGGTCCCAGTCGGCCGGCTCGACCCAGAGGTCCTTCCAGCGCTGTGCTGCGAGATCGGCCGCGTCCGGGAAGCCGAGCATCTCTGCCAGGGCGAGGTTGGCCTCCAGGAAATCGCCGTCGTGCGTCGTGCGGTAGAGCCCGATCGGGACGCGGTCGAACAGCTCTCGGTAGCGGAGCTGTGATTCGGCTGGCAGGTCCATCCCTGGGCACCCATCGGCACGCGGCGACCACCCGCGTGGTCCGCAGGATAGATGACATGGCGACGCGCGCGCCGCACCAGCCAGTCAGAGGTGGCGCCCCCGGCAGGATTCGAACCTGCGACCTTCCGCTTAGAAGGCGGTTGCTCTGTCCACTGAGCTACGGGGACGCGGTCTGGGCAAGTCTATGCGAACTCAATTGAGCTACCGCTCTCCTCGACCTGATAACGAAGCCGACCCCACCGGGGCCGGCTTCGTCCTAGTGACCGTCGCCCTGCCTCAGTGGCGCAGGCGGACCGTCCTGCTGACAAATGTATCGGCGCACTCGATTGGCCCACATGCGAACGCAAACACGTTCACTGAAAGGGACCCGCCGAGGAACTTGCCATCTTCGCCAGAGATCTCCATCGACCACCGGTTGGCCGAACAATCGACGGAGGTGCTGCCGAAGCCGCGGATCAGGAACCGACCGACCCGCTGGGTTGCGTCGGCGTCGATCTGGACACCGTCCGCGTTGGCGCAGCTAATCGATCCACGGATCGTTGCGACGCCATAGCGACTGAACGAGCCCGTTCCGTCTACGGTGATCGCCAGCGTCGGCGGCGGTGGTGCGACGTCGACGTGGAAACTCAGAGTTCCGCCGCCACCTGCCTGGCCGACCACGCCGCCACCGCAGCACGTCCCGACCGCGACTAGGTACGCAGTTCCGCCAGTCGCTTCCCAGCTGAGGAAGGATTGAAGGCCCTGCGCGTCGTCATTGCAATCGATGACGTCGATGCCGCCGACCCCGTCGGGGGTTCCGACATAGAGGGTGGTGTCGTAGTCACTGCCGAACGTGTCGGCTGCATAGCGGCCGGACGACGCTGGAGTAAAGGAGTACCAGACCGTCGACCGGTCGGGCTCGCCGAAGCAGAAGGTCGGGTCTGTGGCTCCAGTCGTCGCTTCGGTCGTGTCATAGGGGCCGTCCGAGTACGGCAATGGCCCGACTGCAGTCGGGTTGGCGATGTCGTCGTTGCCGGGCGGGGCGGCGCTCACGGGGCCGGCCAGCCCGGTCATCACGATTGCGGCCGTACCGAGAGCAGCGAGCGCGCGCCGCAGTTGTGACGTTCTACGGTCTTTGTTCATTTCCGCAGCCTCACGCTGGCCACCACAGAATCCTCGCCACAGGACGTAGGGTCGCAGGCGAAGACAGAGACATCGGCCGTTGCCTTGCCCGGTCCGAACTTGCCGTTTTCGCCGACAACCGATGCGAACCAGTCAGTTGGCGTCGTGTCGCATGCCGGCGAGTCAAACCCGAAGCCGCGGATGGCGAATCGACCGATCGGCTGCCGGAGGCTCACGCTGACCTCGCTGAAGTCGGCTGTGCGAGTGCAAGTGATGGTGCCGCTGATCGTGGCCTCGCCGGTCTTCGGATTTACCTTCCCGGCCGAGTTGACCGTCAGGCTGACCTCGAGCGGTGGCGGGGCAACATCGATCGATACATGCAGCTGGCCGCCGTTGGTCGCGTCGCCGTCGATGTCGGCGAACATCAGGTAGTAGGTCGTGCCGGCCGCGGCGTCGAAGCTCGCCGCGCCCTCGACGCAGGTTACGAGATTGTTGGCGTCAGCGCTCCCCTCGAAGACGTTGACTCCTACTGGGTAGTCGCTGCCGGTGGCATCGACAAGTACGGATGTTGCGCTGGCCAAGGTCAGGGTGAACCAGACGGTCGCCTGGTCAACGCCGCCGGAGCCACAGCCGATATCGTCGGTGGTGACAGTGGCCTCGGTCGTGTTCTCCTGGATCGTGACCGGAATTGCCGTCAAGGCGATCGCGCCGGCCGGCAGATCATTGGGAGGTGGCGCGGCGAACGCGACACCCGGCACCGCCACGACAAGAACGATTCCGGCAGTCAATGCCGCGATGCGCGCACGCCCGGTCAGGACAGAGATCGAGAATCCTCTCATTGGCTGACACTCCGATCACCTGCGGGTCGGGCTCGCCAGTGACTCCGCGCGGTCGAGGCGGCCGATGTAAAGGCCCGCGCATCTTCGTCACCCGCTGTGGTGGAAAGGACCTTAGGGCAGCGCCGTCATTGGGCCATCTCGACAGGTGTCCGTGTCTACGATTCCGAGAGCAACTAACAGTGCTCTGGTCGGTCCCGGCGCCCCGGCAGGATTCGAACCTGCGACCTTCCGCTTAGAAGGCGGTTGCTCTGTCCACTGAGCTACGGGGACGCGAGTGGGCGGCTAAGGTTATCGCACGATTCTGTGCTGCCGCGCCAATCGCGCCGCTCAGCTCCCCAGTGTCCCGCCTACGAGAGAGCCGCGCAGAAGGCCGCGATGTCGTAGCTGGCCGGCCCAGCGTGGAACAGCAGGTGCATGTGCGGATCGAAGAGAAATTCGGCGCGACCGACGTCGAGGAACACGGCACCGAACCGCGGGATCGTCATCAACAGATTTATACCGAACGTCGCTGCGCTCACCGATCCGTCCGGAAGGAACCGGATATCGATTCCGCCGGTTCCAGTGGCTTTGAGGGTCTTGCCATTGGCGCTGTAGGTGATGTCGACGTGATTGACCGTCTCGAGGATGCGAACCAGCTCGCCGCTCGCATCGAAGAACAGCGCATCGTTGATGTTCGCCGACGACGAGACCGCGATCGGGAAGGAGCAAGTCGACGTGTCGACACCCGAGGCCTCGACCGAATACCGGTCGTGGACGACGCCCGAGGCCGCACTTGCGGACGCGGCTCCAACCCCCGCGAGCGCGGCCACCAGCACAGCTACTACTACGAATCTCGGCATCTCAGTTCGCCTCCGCATTGGGCTGACACCCGGATCACCCGCGGGCATCGTCGTCACCCCGGTCGGCACGACGAAACCTAGACGAGCGCCGTCATGGGGCTATCTCGGGGTGGGTCGGCGGCTAAGCAGGTCGTTCGATCGTGAATCGACCCTGACCGGGCTACTTCGCTGAGCCGATCTTCCTATGGCCGTCTCCTAGCCCTCGCCGGAAGATCGTCGCCAAGTGCACGAGCGACGGCTCCCCAAGCTCCGCGTCCGGTTCGCGACGCCCGCTTCGATGGCGA
>Ga0210378_10000598_pt1 | contig 18596 bp, 19 predicted proteins | sample PLM1_60_b1redo_FD_155465 | JGI IMG/M metagenome (GOLD analysis project Ga0210378, IMG submission 155465) | Groundwater sediment microbial communities from an aquifer in East River, Colorado, USA - PLM1_60_b1 redo | ecosystem: Environmental > Terrestrial > Soil > Riparian zone | place: USA: East...
AGCATGCCCATCACGAACTGCGTCTTGGACATGGGCGTCACCAGATAGCCCTCGTGGAGGCCGCGCGCCTTGTCGTCGATGAAGATGAGGCCGCCGCCGATGACCGCGCAGGCGAAGATGGCCAGCGCGATCGATCCCGGCAGCAGGTACTCGATGTACTCCACGTAGGGGAAGATCTCGACCACTTCGAGCGCCACCTGGGTCAGGATCCGGGGCGTGACCTCGGGCTGGGTGATGGCCTGGAGCAGCTCCGTCATCTTCGCGGTGAGGGTGGTCACCACGAAGGGGTCGGTGTTGTCGAGGATCAGGCCCAGCCGGGGCCGGATGCGCTGGGCGACCGCCCGCGAATAGTCCTCGGGGATGACGATGGTCGCCGCCACCCCGCCATCGCGGGTGGCGCGCAACGCGGGGGCCATGTCGCCTTCCATGCGCACGTGGAACGTCCGGGCGTTGGCCTCGATGGCCGCGAACTTCTCGCGCAGCCGGACCGCCTCGGGGCCGTGGTCGAGGGAGACGAGCGCCACCGACACGCCCCTGATCTGCCCGCCGAACGCGTACCCGATGACCAGGAGCTGCACCAGCGGCAGGACGAGCGACGACAGGAGGAGGGCGGGGCTGCGGAAGTACTTCCGCAGGTCGCGCTCGATGATCGCCCACACCGGCAGCATGGCCATCCCCTCAGGCGTGCGGACGGCGGTCGTAGAGGTGCCGCACGTCCATGCGGATCTTCTCGTCGGCGCTGTCGCGCAGCTCCCGCCCGGTGTAGGCGATGAAGACGTCCTCGAGCGTGTTGCCCTCGGCCACCAGGGACAGGATGGGGACGGCCGCGCGCCGGGCCTCCGCCACCAGTGCGCCCACGGTGGCGATGCGGTCGCGGCTCTCTATCGTCCACGGGCCCTTCCCCGTCCGCACCGCGTGCACGCCCGGCAGCCCGCGCACCGCGTCGGCCCAGCCGGGCGGGCTCACGGCGAACTCCACGCCGATCGTCTCGGTGGCCCCGACCTGCGCCTTGAGCTGGCCCGGGCTGCCCTCGGCCACGATGACGCCGTGGTCGAAGATCGCGATCTGGTCGCAGAGCTGGTCCGCCTCCTCCATGTAGTGGGTCGTGAGGAAGAGGGTGACGCCCGTGCGGGCCTTCAGGCGCCGGATCATCTCCCACATGTGCAGGCGCGAGACGGGATCGAGGCCCGTGGTGGGCTCGTCGAGGAACAGGATGCGCGGCTCGTGCATGAGGCTCCGCGCGATCTCCAGCCGCCTCCGCATCCCGCCCGAGAAGGTGCCCACCAGCTTGTCGCGCCACTCGTCGAGGCCGACCGACGCCAGCAGGTCGTCCACCAGGCCCCGCCGGCGCGAGCCGGGGACGCTGTAGAGCTTGGCGTAGAAGTGCAGGTTCTCGGCCGCGGTGAGCCCGGGATCGGACGTGAAGGCCTGAGGGATCACGCCGATCGACCGTCTGACCGCGTCGGGCTCCCTCTGGACGTCGTGGCCGGCGACCTCGGCCGCGCCGGACGTGGGCTCGAGCAGCGTCGTGAGCAGGCGGATGAGGGTCGACTTCCCCGCCCCGTTCGGGCCGAGCAGGCCGAAATTCTCGCCGTCCAGGACCTCGAAGGTGACGTCCTCCACGGCGACCATGTCGCCGAATTGCTTGCGGAGGCGCTGCGTCCGGATGGCGGGCATCGTGAGGGGCCGCTTACTTGCCGGATCCGGGGACGGAGGGGGGATCGGGGAGGAGCACGTAGGCCGTCATGCCCTGGTGCAGTCGGCGATCGGGGTTCGGCAACGCCACCTTGATGCCGAAGGTGCGGATGTCGCGCTTGACGCGGCTCACGTCGCGCTGCGTGGCGAACTGCGCCTCGGGCTCGATGAACGTCACGCGCCCCCGCCGGCGCTCGCCGGAGGGCAGCTCGATCTCCAGGCTCTGGCCAACCACGACGCGCCCCACGTAGCTCTCCTCGACGTCGGCGCGGACCCACACGTCGTCGAGGTCGATGATCGTCACGATGGGGTCGCCCAGCCGCACGACCTCGCCCTCCCGCGCGACCCGGACCGACACCATGCCCGGCAGGGGCGCGTGGACCGACGTGTAGCCGACGCGGGCGCCGACCTGCGCCAGCTCGGCGCGCGCCTGCTCGATCTGCGCCTGCGTCTGGTCGACGTCGCTGCGGGCCACGTCGGCCTGCCGCTCGTTGGCGCGGGCCAGGCCCAGGTCGGCCTCGGAGCCTGCGACCTGGTCCGTGAGCGACTTCAGGCGGGCCTCGCGCACACGCACGTCGGTCTGGACCCGCTCGACCTCCTGGCGCGAGAGCAGTCCCGACTCGAACAGGCTGCGCGCCCGCTCGGCGTCCTTGCGGAGCTGGTCGAGGCTGACCGCGACCTCGCCGTGCTGGCTGCGCGCGACCTGCAGCTGCGCCTCCGCGGAGGCGACGCGGCCGCGCCCGCGGTCGGCCTCCAGGGTCACGACCTCGCGGGTCTGCCTGAGCTTCGCCGAAAGCTGCCCGATGAGGGCGACCTGGTGCTGCTGCTCCGCGTCGAGCTCCTCGCGGTCGAGCCGCGCGATGAGGTCGCCTGCCTTCACCCACGAGCCTTCCTGCACCGTCAGGCGCTCGATGCGTCCCGCGGTCTTCGCCGCGACCACGACCTCGTTGGCGGCCACGACGCCGGTGAGGCGCATCGGGCCGCGGTCGCCGAACCCGCCGGCGGCGTGAACCAGCACGTAGAGGGCCAGAGCCGCCGCCGGAACCGCCACGAAGAGCCACCGGGGCACCGCACGCCGCGACGGCGATTGCGGGCGAGCGGCGGGGGGGGCGGCGGCCGGCGAGGCCACGCGCTCGGCCGCGGGCGGCGTCATGACCGGCGCCTCCGCAACGAGGTTCCATCGGCTCGACTCCGCCGATGGCTCTTCCGCTTCGCGCGCCCCCGCCGGATCCTGCGCCCGCTGAAGCGCTTCGTAGAGGCGGCTCATCGCTTGACCGGGACGTCACCCGACGAGGTCACGACCACGCCGCGCCGTCCGTCGAGGTCGAAGTACTGCGTCTGGATGGGACGAGCGCCCTGGGCGCCCCGCCTTCCGAAGGACCGGAACGGCACGAAGTCGAGCACCGATCGCCGGCGGACTTCCGCCGTCCGCGGCCGCTCGGGCGCGGCGGGAACGGGGGCCGGCGCCGGCGGTGCCGGTGCTTCGACGGGCCGCACGCGGACGCTGTGGCCGGCCCGCGCCGGGACGGGTTGCGCGACGGCGGGCCGGAGATCCAGGTCCCGGCACACCTCCGTGATGATGTCGCTTCCCACGGGCCGCACCCCCAGCGCAAACCCCGTGACGAGCGCGTTCTCGCAGATCACGCTGATCGCCCTCGGAATGCCTCCGGAGTGGGCGAACACCGCCTGCACCGCGTCGGCCGTGAAGGTCGCGGTCGGCTCGCCCCCGACCATCCGCAGCCGCCCCTGGATGTAGTCCGCCGTCTCCGGCAGGCTGAGCGGGGCCAGCACGCCGCGCAGGGCGATGCGCTGCTTCAGCTGCCGGAGCCCCGGCTGGTTGAGGCGCTCTCCCAGCTCCGGCTGACCGGCGAGGATGATCGAGATCAGCTTCGCGGTCGGCGTCTCGATGTTGGCCAACAGCCGGATTTCCTCCAGAAGTTCGTCGGACAGGCTCTGCGCCTCGTCCACGACGAGGGCGGACACCCCCCCCTTCTTCTGCTGCTCCCTCAGGGCGGCCGTGAGCTCGCGCAGCACGCGCGTCTTGGATTTCGCGGCGGTCGCCCCCAGACGGAACGAATCGGCCAGGAACTCGAAGAACTCGGCGCGGGTGAGGGCCGGGTTGTCCAGGCTGACGACCCGGACGCACGGTTGCGCCTGATCGACGGCCGCGCGCAGCAGCGTGGTCTTGCCCGTGCCCGCCTCGCCGAGGAGCAGCGCCAGGCCCGTCCGGCCCGAGAGGACGTACTGCACGTGGCTGAGCGACTCGCGGTGCTTGGGCGTCAGGAGGAGGAACCGGGGGTCCGGCGTCAGATCGAACGGACGCCCCCCCAGGCCGTAGAGGCTCTCGTACATGGGTAGCGCCGAGGTGCAAAGTACGGTCCAGCCGGGCCCTGGGCTGCCGGCCACCGTAAGGCGCTAACTGGCCGCAATCTGGCGGGCGGCCGCCCGGCGGCGAGGCGCGGGGGCAGACACAAGTCTGCCGGTAGAGTGACTTTTTCCGCCCTCCGCGGGCCTGGGCCACCCGGGATCAAGAGGTTTGGCGCGGCATCGGCGTTGCATCGTGCGTTGCCTTCGCCCAGACCATGAGCGGCAGCTTCGAGGTTGCGGTGACCGGCATGGGGCTCGTCGTGCCCCTCGGCCTTTCCGTGGACGACGCCTGGGGCCGGAGCGTCCGCGGGGAGTCCGGAATCGGCCCGCTGCGCCGGTTCGACGCGTCCGGGTATCCCTGCGCGGCCGGGGCCGAAGTCGACACGTTCGACCTCGCCGCCTCCCTGCGCCTGCCCAAGAACGAGAAGTTCATGAGCCAGAGCGTCCGCTGCGCCATGCGCGCGGCCAAGGAGGCGATCGCATCGAGCGGCATCGACCTCGCGGCCGTCGACCCGTACCGCATCGCGCTCTACGCCGGCTCGGGCCAGACCGGGCTCGAGAGCGCCGAGCTCTTCGGAGCCCTCGCGTTCGAGTGGACGGGGGAGGAGGAGAAGGACAACGCGAACATGGGCGGCCGGGCCTCCCGCCTCATCGACCGCTACTTCTCGCTGCGGACGTTGTCCAACGCCGGGCTGGGGCTGCTGTCGGCGGAGATCGGCGCCATGGGGACGAGCGACAACTTCGTCCAGGGCGACACGGCCTCCGCGCTCGCGGTCGTCTCCGGCCTCCACGACCTTGCGGAGGGCCGGGCGGACGTTGCGATCGTCGGCGGCTACGAGTCGCTGCTGACGGTGTCGACCTTCCTCGCCTACGAGAAGGCCGGCCTGCTCTCCTCGACCGATCCCGCGCGCGCGTACCGCCCGTTCGACCGCGAGCGCGACGGCATCGTCCTCGGCGAGGGCGCGGCGTTCCTGGTCCTGGAGCGCGCGGAGGACGCGCGCCGGCGGGGCGCCCAGGTCATCGGCGAGATCGCGGGCGCCGGCTCGGCGATGGAGACGGGCGACAGCGCGGAGGCCAAGGCCTCCGAGGGGGCGATGCGCGCGGCGATCGCCGAGGCCGCGGGCGGCGCTCCCGTCGACCTCGTCGTCGCCCACGGGATCGGGACCGCCGACGGCGACCGGCGTGAGGCGCGCCTGCTCGCCTCCCTCATCGAGCCCGGCGTACCGGTCACCGCGTTCAAGAGCCAGACCGGCTATCTGGGCGCGGCCTCGGCGGCCGTCGAGCTCTGCCTGACTCTTCAGGCACTGCGGCGCGGGTGCGTGCCGCCGATTGCGCGACACGGCGCCGCGGACCCGGACTGCACGCTGAACCTGGTGGCCGGCCGGGCGCGCCCCCTGGGGAAGGAGCGCGCCACTGCCCTCTGCTTGTCGTGGTCGTGGCTCGGACAGTGCGCCGCGCTGGCCGTCCGCGCCGCCTAGGAAAGGTGTCAACGCATGGTCGATTCCAAATCCGCCGTCGCTTCCCTCTCGGAGGAGTACGTCCTCGACCGCCTCCGGTCCCTCGCGCGCGAAGAGCTGGAGATGAAGCCGGACGAGATCGCCCGCGTGGGCCCGGACACGCTGCTCGTGGAGGGCCTGCAGCTCGACTCACTGAGGCAGGTCGTGCTCGTCACCAGCATCGAGGGACAGTTCGGCTTCGAGCTGACCCACGAGGACCGCGACCGTCTGGTCGCGCTGCGCACGGTCGGCGACCTCATTGGCCTCATCCGCGAGCGCGCCACCGCGACGTGAGCATGGCCCCCGCCCCGCGGACGATCGTCGACGCCCTCCTCCGGCTGGAGGACTGCACGCTCTACGGCGCGCGCTTCGTGGGCCGCTCGGGACAGGCGAAGTTCTACCCGTATCGGGACGTGCTGCAGCGGGCCCGGGCGGCGGCCGGCGCCCTCCAGGCCCGCGGTCTGCGGCCGGGCGACCGGGTCGCGATCATCCTGACGACGTCGATCGAGTTCTTCGACGTCTACCTCGGCGTGCAGCTCGCGGGCGGCATTCCCGCCGCGGTGTATCCGCCGCTCCGCCTGGGCAAGCTCGACGAGTACTTCGTGCGCACGCGGCGCATGCTGGAGAAGATCGGGACGCGGTATCTCGTCACCGACCGCCGCATCCGGCAGATCCTCGGCCACGCCGCGGCGGGGGTGGCCTCGCTGGACGCGATCCTCGACCCGGACGACCTCGGCCCGGCCGGGACCTGGACCCGCGTCGAGCCGGACCCGGCGAGCCCGGCGTTCCTGCAGTTCTCTTCGGGCACGACCGTCGAGCCCAAGGCGGTCATCGTCTCCCACGCGAACCTGCTGGCCAACCTGGGGATGATCGACAGCTTCTTCGGCGGCTTCTCGCCCCCCGAGGTCGAGCAGGGCGGCGTGTGCTGGCTGCCGCTCTACCACGACATGGGTCTGCTCGGGAACATGTACATCGGCCTCTATCACCCGGGCACCGTCACCTACATCACGCCCGATCAGTTCATTGCGAAGCCCGCGGTCTGGCTGCAGACGCTCTCCAGGTACAAGGGGGTCATCTCCGCCGCCCCCGACTTCGCCTACGGCCTCTGCGTGGCGAAGGTGAAGGACCACGACATGGAAGGCGTCGACCTGTCGAGCTGGAAGATCGCCTTCAACGGCGCGGAGCCGATCAGCGTCGCAGGGATCAAGGCCTTCGCCGAGCGCTTCGCCCGGTGGGGATTCCGGCCGGAGGCGATGACGCCCGTGTACGGCCTGGCCGAGGCCGGCCTGGCCGTCAGCTTCTCGGACCCGAGGACGCCGCCCCGCGTCTCGGAGTTCGACGGGCACGTGCTGTCGGCGAAGAGCGAGGCGATCGCCGGTTCCGGCCGCCGGCTCGTGTCGGTGGGGCGCGCCGTGCCCGGCCTCGACATCGAGATCCAGAACGACCAGGGCGATGTCCGGGGCGTCGGCCGCGTGGGCCGGATCATGGTGAGGGGACCTTCGATCACCCCCGGCTATTTCAACGATCCCGAGCTGTCCCGGCGGACCATCCGGAATGGATGGCTCGACACGGGCGACCTCGGGTTCTTGCACGGCGGCCAGCTCTACATCTCCGGCCGGCTGAAGGACCTGATCATCATCCGCGGCCGCAACCTCGCGCCCCAGGAGGTCGAGGACCAGCTCCAGGGGCTGGACGGCTTGCGCGTCGGTTGTTCCGTGGCGGTGAGCTGCGCCGGGGACGACGGTCAGGGGGAGCACCTCGTCGTCCTCGCGGAGTGCGACCGCACCCGGCCCCGGCCCGACGCCGACGTCAGGGCCGAGATCAGCGACCGTATCCTGAGGGGGCTCGGCCTCGTCCCCGGTCAGATCGAGCTGCTCGCGCCCGGGACCCTGCCCCGCACCTCCTCGGGCAAGCTGCGCCGGTCCGAAGCCCTGCGGCTGTTCCTGTCCGGCGAGCTGAGGCCGCCCGAGAGCATGGGCACGCTCCAGATTGCTCGCGAGCTCGGTCGGTCGCGCCTGGCATGGATGCGGTTCTGGCTCCGCCGGGCCGTCCGGCCCGCGGTGGGCCGCGAGGCGGATCCGCGCTAGCCTGAGGGGGCGATGGAGCCGCCGCTGTCCCTGCCCCTCGACCTCCGGGCGATCGAGCGCATCCTGCCCCATCGTTATCCTTTCCTCCTCGTCGACCGGATCACGGAGCTGGAGCCCGACCGGCGCATCGTCGGCATCAAGAATGTGACGTCCGACGAGCGCTACTTGACACGCGTCGCCGGCCGGCCCGCGCTGCCGCCGCTGATCCTGATGGAGGCAGTGGCGCAGGTCGGCGCCATCATGGTCCTCGCCAAGCCCGAGAACCGCGACAAGCTGCCCTTCTTCATGGGCATCGCGCGGGCGCGCTTCCGGCGGCCCGCCTACGTCGGCGACGTCGTCGTGATCGAGGCACGGGTGCGCCGCCTCGGCAGCCGCATGGGCCTCTTCGACGGAACGGCGAAGGTCGACGGGCGGATCGTGGCGGAGGGCGCTATGACGTTCGCCCTTGGGGATAGAGGGGCCTAGAGACGCACGGGCGTGGTTCTCGACCGGACGCGCTCCTTGAGCAGGCCGAACTCTTCGGGGGGGAGTCCCACCTTCCCGAAGAACTCGGCCCGCCGCACGCCCTCTCCGTGATAGTCCGACCCTCCCGAGACGGCCAGCCCGTGGCGGCGTGCGAGGTCTTTGTACCGGTGGCGGGCCGCCTCGTTGTGCGCGCAGTGGTAGACCTCGACCGCGGCCAGCCCCGCTTCGGCCAGCCGAGGGATCAGGTCGTCCTGGTTCAGCGGTCCCGGATGGGCCAGGGAGGCGACGCCTCCGGCGCGGACGATGATGCCGACCACTTCCTCGGGCGGCTTGCCGGCGTTGGGCAGGTACGCGGGGCAGCCGTCGGCGAGGAAGCGGTCGAAGGCCTCCTGGACCGAGCCCACGTGGCCGGCCTCGACCAGGGCGCGCGCGATCTGCGGCCGCGCGAGGCTCTTGGCGTCCCCCGCGGGAGCCCGGGCCACCAGGGCTTCGATGTCGATGGGCGCGCCCAGGGAGGCCAGGCGATCGGCGATCTCGCGGGCCCGCTGAACGCGGCTGATGCGCTGCGTGTCGGTGTGCTCGCGCAGCTCCCGCGCGTCCGCGTCGACGTAGTAGCCGAGCACGTGGACGTCGCGGCCAGCGTACACGGCCGTCATCTCGATGCCCGGGACCAGCTCGATCCTGGCCGTCGCCGCGGCCCGCGAAGCCGCGGGGACCGAAGCCATCGTGTCGTGGTCCGTCACGCTCAACGTCCGGATGCCGACGACGGCGGCGCGCGCCACCAGCTCTTCCGGCGTCGAGCGCCCATCGGACGCGTTCGTGTGCACGTGAAGATCGATCATGCCGTCCCGCCTGCGGGAGCCGTGCCAGCCGCCGAGGAGCTTCTCGCGGCCTCGGGATACCCGCCGGCACACCCGCTTTAGCCGCACATTCTGGCATGGTGTGGGGCGAGGGCTTGATCCCGAGAACACAAATGTGTCAGACTTTAGTCTGCCTAGGACGGCTTTTCACGCCGGCCGTCCCTTCCCCCAACAGCGCGCGCTTTCGGGTTACCTCGTTTGGAATCAGTGAATTACTGGCGGTTGTCGGTCTGCCCGTTCCACGGCGGAGGCCTGCGCCACTGTGGCGACCTCTTTGCTTGCTCCAAGCCACTCTGGCGTCTGGGCGATTTCAGTTTCGAGTCGGCATGTCCCGCCGGTCTCGGGGTTGACCCTTCCCGCGCGGAGCGTGGGTGCCCCGTTCGACGGCACCGAGGCCGACTGATGACGGACGATCGGCGAAGTCAAGAGCGGGCGGAGATTGTCGGACAGCTCTGGGGGAGCCTGGGTGTGGTCCATCCGGTGAAGGACATAGGTCGGGGAGGGGCTCTGCTGGAGGCGGGGCCGTGGCCGCCGCCGCTGTCGGTTCAGCGCATGCAGCTGACGGTGGGGGACGAAACGGAGGGGAGCGCCGAAGTGAGGATGTGCCGAGTCGAGCCCGTGACGGGCCCCGACGGAGGTCAGAGGCATCTCATCGGGCTCGAGTTCCTCGACGTCCCGCCGCCCCTGCTCGAGAAGATCGACGAGCTCGTCGCCGCGCATCCCCCCACCGCCGCCGCGCCGGCCCCGGGCGAAGACCGCCGGCAGGCCCGGCGGGTCCCCGTGCCGGGCGAGGTGCACTGCGAGATGACGACGTGGTCGACGGTCCGCCTCGTCGACATCAGCCTCGACGGCGCGCTGCTCGTGAGCAGCCGCCCGGTGAGCCACGGGGAGCGCGCGGAGCTGCGGGTGGCCTTCGACGGCGATCCCTTCTCCTCCGGCATCGAGATCCGGCGGGTCGAGGCCGACGACCGCGAAGGCGATTCCGGCTCGGTCCGGCTCGGCGTGCGGTTCAGGGATCCCGATCAGGACAGCCGGCGCGCGCTGGGACAGTTCCTGCGGAGGGCCATCGTTTGACGACATTGTCACGACAGTCCCAGGTCGAGCTCATCGGCGAGAGCGCCCCCATGCTCGAGCTGCGCCAGGAGATCGACCGCATCGCGCGCTCGGACGCGAAGGTCCTGGTCACCGGCGAGAGCGGCAGCGGCAAGGAGCTGGTCGCGCTCCTGATCCACGAGCGAAGTCCCCGGACCGAGCGCCCGTTCGTCGCCGTCAACTGCGCGGGCCTGCCGGAGTCGCTGCTGGAGTCGGAGCTGTTCGGCCACGTCAAAGGCAGCTTCACCGGCGCCTATCGCGACAAGCAGGGCAAGCTCGAGATGGCCGACCAGGGAACGATGTTCCTCGACGAGATCGGCGAGATGACCCTGCGGATGCAGGGGCTCCTGCTGCGCTTCCTGGAGACGGGCGAGCTGCAGAAGGTCGGATCCGACCGCATCGTCGGCCGGGCGGACGTGCGCGTGATCGCCGCCACCAACCGCAGCCTGCGCGACCTGATCGTACAGGGGCAGTTCCGCGAGGACCTCTACTACCGCCTCAACGTCATCCACATCACCGTGCCCCCGCTACGAGAACGGCGGGAGGACATCCCGGCCCTGATCGATCACTTCCTGGCGCGGCTCATCTCCGGCAACGGGCACGTCGCCCGGGCCGTCTCCCCCGAGGCGCTCACCGCACTGTCGGCGTACTCGTGGCCCGGCAACGTCCGCGAGCTGCAGAACGTGATGGAGCGGATGGTGGTGACGGGGCGAACCGAGGTGGTGTCGGTGGACCAGCTCCCGCCGGAGGTCCGCTCGCAGCCGGGCATCGGCGTGCGCCCCAAGCGCGAGCGGCGGCGCACGGTGGCCGACGACCTCTACGAGCGGCTGACCGAGCACCGGGAGTCGTTCTGGACGGCCGTCTATCCCCTGTACATGCGGCGGGAGATCACGCGCGGCAACGTTCGCGAGCTCGTGCGGAAGGGCCTCCAGGAGGCGCGGGGCAACTACAAGATCGTCGCCCGCCTCTTCAACATGGAGCCGAACGACTACAAGCGCTTCCTGAACTTCCTACGAAAGCACGAATGCCAGCTGCCGTTCAAGGATTACCGCTAGCACAAGCCCGTAGAAGCGGAGCGCCCGATTCATTCGGGCGCGTAGCGACTGGGGGGGAGCGCGAATGCGCGTGGGGGGGGGCTTTCGTTGGACCGTACCCCCCCGAATTGATTAAGACGGTGCTTGGACCCTCGGAAGTCTGCCCAGGGGAAACAAAGAGTCGGCGGCGGCGTTGTGTTCGACCACCTTCTGACTCGTGGTTTCCATGCGGATCGTGTAGGCGATCGGCAGCCGATCGAGCACACGGCGCACCGTGGCCACGATCGACAGGGCGATCGCCTCTTCGTCTTCCGGCGTCAGCGACGAGACGACGCGGATCTCCATCGACACCCCCGATGCCAAGTACCGGCCCGCGCTGTCATGCAAGTGTCGTTCCGACGCGGCGTTATTGTCGTTTGGCAGCGATAGGCTACGAAACCGTTCGGGAAATGGCGGCGGGATACCGAGGAGCAGACGGAAGACAACCCAGCAGCAACCAAAACGCGCGGGATTCAAGATTTTACTTGCCTCGCGGGCGGGACCTCCTTAGAATCCCGGCTCCCTCCTTCCGGCAATGTGAACTTGCCGCCGATGACTCGTGTCCTCTTTGAACGGAGACCATGATCACGCATATCCCTGACCGCCTCATTGGAACCAGCGCCGCCCTTCGTGCGCTCCGGGAGGAAGTGAGCTGTGCCGCGCGTTCGGACGCGAAGGTCCTGATCACAGGAGAGAGCGGGGTCGGCAAGGAGGTGACCGCTCGCCTGATCCACCAGCAAAGCGGCCGCAAGCAGGGTCCGTTCGTGGCGATCAACTGCGCGGGGGTGCCGGAGACGCTGCTCGAATCGGAGCTGTTCGGGCACACGCGGGGCAGCTTCACGGGCGCGTATCGCGACCGGCCGGGAGTGCTCGAGTCCGCGCACCGCGGCTCGATCTTCCTCGACGAGATCGGCGAGATGAGCCTGCGGATGCAGGGCCTCCTGCTGCGGTTCCTCGAGACGGGGGAGATCCAGCGGATCGGCGCCCAGCGGGCGGTCGCCTCCGTCGACGGCCGCGTGATCACCGCCACCAACCGCGACCTGGCGGAAGGCATCGAGGCGAAGACGTTCCGCGAGGACCTCTTCTACCGCCTCAACGTCATCCTCATCGCGGTGCCGCCGCTGCGGGAGCGGCGGGAGGACATCGGCCAGCTGTTCGATTCGTTCCTCGTCGCCTACTCCGAGCGCTATCGGATCGAGGTGCCGCGGCTGTCCCCGGACGCCGTCGCCCACTTGATAGCCTACGACTGGCCGGGCAACGTGCGGGAACTGCGGAACGTCGCCGAGCGTCTGGCGGTGCGCTCCCAGAGCCTCACGATCACGCCCGCCGACCTGCCCCGGGAGATCACGCTCCCCCGCCCGTCGGCCGCTCCGCCGCGCCCCGCGTCGACCACCAGCGACACGCTGTTCGAGCGGATGGTGATCCGGCGCGAGTGCTTCTGGTCGGTCGTGTACGACCCGTTCATGCTGCGCGACCTGACCCGGCAGGAGCTGCGGCAGGTGGTGCAGAAGGGCCTCGATCAGACGCGGGGCAGCTACTCGCTGTTGTTGGAGCTCTTCAACATGGACCCCGACGACCACACGCGGTTCCTGCATTTCCTGCGGAAGCACCAGTGCGACACCCCCGCGCGGCGCTTCCGCGTGACCGCCGAGGAGCCCGCGCCGATGACCGAGCCGCGGCCGCCGTCGTTCGGGGAACCTACCGGCAACGCCTGAAGCCGCCGCCCGGTCTTCCACCGCAAGAATCGGGTGGAATCGGCACCTCCGCCTGCGTACTCTCTACGGTGGAGGTGGCGAGTGGGTCGGGAGAGAGCGGGCACGGCCGAGGTCGGATCGCTAGAAAGCGACCGTAAGTGGCAGGCCGTCCTGGCCCGCGACGCGGGCTACGACGGCACGATGGTCTTCGGCGTACGGTCGACGGGGATCTACTGCCGGCCGTCGTGCCCGGCGCGCCGTCCTCGCCGGCAGAACGTCGTCTTCTTCCCGCGCCCGGAGGCCGCCGAAGGAGCGGGCTTCCGCGCGTGCCGGCGGTGCCGGCCCCGCGGGATCTCGGCGGCCCAGGACCGGGCAGCGTGGGTGGCCGAGGCGTGCCGGCGGCTGGCGGAGAAGGACGAGGGTCGGCTGCGCCTCGCCGACCTGGGGGCGGAGCTCGGACTCAGCCCCTACCACCTCCAGCGGACGTTCAAGCAGCTCATGGGCATCACACCGCGGCAATACGCGGACGCGGTGCGGCAGGGCTTCTTCCGGGCGAAGCTCAGGAATGGAGGCGACGTGACCGAAGCGGTGTACGACGCGGGCTATGGCTCGAGCAGCCGGGCGTACGAAGGGGCGGCCGCGCGGCTGGGCATGACGCCGGGCGCCTATCGGAAGGGCGGTCGCGGTATGCGCATCGCGTACACGATCGTCGGCTCGCCGCTCGGCCGGCTCCTGGTGGCCGCGACCGACCGCGGCATCTCGGCGGTGAGCCTGGGCGACGCCGATGCGCCGCTGGAGACCGCGCTGCGCGAGGAGTACCCGGCGGCGGAGCTGCGCCGGGACGACGCGGGCCTGAATACGTGGGTGGCCGGCATCCTCCAGCGTATGGAGGGCCACGAGCCGGCGGCGGCGCTGCCGGTCGACCTCAGGGCGACGGCCTTCCAGCGCCGCGTCTGGGAGGAGCTGAAGGCGATCCCGCGCGGCCAGACCCGGTCCTACGGAGAGATCGCGCGGCGGATCGGCCAGCCCCGTGCCGCGCGGGCCGTGGCGCGCGCGTGCGCGACGAACCCCGTCGCCCTCGTCATCCCGTGCCACCGCGTGGTGGCCGGTGAGGGGGGCCTCTCCGGCTACCGCTGGGGCGTCGAGCGCAAGCGCCGTCTGCTGGATCGCGAAGCGGCTAGCCACAGCTGCGAGCGGAGCGGGATTCACTCCCGCGAAGCGAGCGGGGGGTCTGGGGGGCGCGCCGCTAGCGCCCCCCAGCTAGATGACGCCCACGCGGGCGTCTCCGGCGGCGCCGCTCGGCCTGGTGCGCGGCCACGACCCGATCGACGAACGTCCCGCTGAGGCCGAGCGAGCCGCGGTACTCCAGCGCCGCGGCCAGCCGGCGCGGGCTGAGCCGGCGCTTGACCTCCGGGTGCGCGGCCACCGCCTTGCCGAAGGGCACCTTGCGCGCGAGGGCGTCGCGGGAGATCTCGAGCACCAGCGCGTGAGCGCGGTCGCGCCCGATCTTCTCCGCCAGCGCCATCATCACCGCCTCGGAGAGCACGACCCCGCCGCTGCGCTCGAGGTTGCGGAGCATGTTCTCGGGCTTCACGACCAGGCTGCCCACGAGGCGCTTGGTGAGGACGAGCTGGCAGCCGATGAGGAGGCACGCCTCGGGAGCGAAGGACCACGCGGTCTCGCCCTGCCGGTGGTCGTCCTCCCACTCCGCGTGGACGTAGTCCAGGATCGGCCCCGCCCGCGCGCGTAGGAGGCGGCCGAGGAAGACCACCGATCCCGAGGCCACGGGGTTCAGCTTGTGCGGCATGGCCGAGCTGCCGACCTTCCCCTCCACGAACTCGGTCACCTCGTCGATGTCCGTCTGTTGCAGGTTGTAGACGTTCTGGCCGATCTTGCCGAGGGTCCCGGACAGCATCGCGAGGAGAAGGAAGAACTCGGCGAAGCGGTCGCCGGCCGTCTTGGTCGGGACCGTGGGCACGCCCAGGCCGAGCCGCCGCATGAGACGGTCCTGCACGCGCAGTCCCTTGCGCCCCAGGGCCGCCAGCGTGCCGACCGCGCCCCCGAACTCGCCCACCAGAACGCGGGGCCGGCTCTCCAGCAGCCGGTCGCGCTGGCGCATCAGCTCGTCGAGCCACACCGCGACCTTGTAGCCGAACGTGATGGGCAGGGCGTGCTGGCCGTGCGTCCGCCCGGCCATGACGGTGTCGCGGTGGCGGACGGCGAGGGTGGCGAGGACCTCGGCGATCGCGTCTACTTCGGCCAGCACCACCGCGTAGCTGTCCTTGATCTGGAGGGCGGTGCCGGTGTCCATGATGTTCTTGCTGGTCGCGCCCCAGTGCACCCAGCGGGCGCTGGCCGGCCGCAGCACGCGCCGCAGGGCGTCCACGAGCGGCATCACCGGGTTCCAGCTCGCGTCGAAGTCCCGCTTCATGGCTGGCAGGTCCAGGAGCTCGACGCGGGCCTTGCGCGCGATCTCGCGCGCCGCCGAGCGCGGCACGATGCCGAGGTCGGCCTCCACCGCCGCCAGCGCCGTCTCCACCTCCAGCCAGCGCTGGATCATGGCCCGGTCCTCCCAGATCGCCCGCATGGCCGCGGAGCCGAAGCGGTCCTTGAGATAGAACGAGTCGAAGGCGGTCGACGGCATCAGTCCGTGTCCCCCCGCCGCTCGCGGCGGGGAGCGACATTATGCGACAATCGGCCCCGGGAGGCGCGCGAGCGGCGTGCTCGGGGCGTGATTACCGGCTTCAACACCGACGTCAAGTACAAGGGCGTGGTCTACCACGTCCAGACCGAGGACAAAGGGACCGCCAACCCCCTGATCGAGACACTGATCTACAAGGGCGGCGAGATCCTCGGCTCGCGGCGGCTGCCCTACGCGGACCTCGTGCCCCGGGGGGACGAGGCGGCCATCACCAAGCTGATGGAAGACCAGCACAAGGGGATGATCATGGAGGTCAAGCGCGGACGCTTCGACCTCACTAGCAACCGCACGGTCATGCAAGACCTTTCCCTCGACGACCTGGTGCTGGCGTACCTGGCCGCGCGGGCCGCCGCCGCCAAGTAGATCCAGGATGGCCGAACCCGCGGGGATCCAGGTTTCCGTCAACGGAGAACCGCTGCGAGTGCCTTCCGGCTCCACGGTGGCCGACATCCTGCGCCAGCTTTCGCTCGACCGCGCGCGCGTGGCGGTCGAACACAACCTGCGCGTCGTCCCCCGCGCCGAGCACGCCAGCCTGCGGCTCAACCACGGCGATCGCCTCGAGATCGTGACCTTCGTGGGTGGCGGCTAGGGAAGGCGGTCCCCGGACATTCGGTCACCGACCTCCGAGGGCCGCCGCCGAGTCTGCTAGCTGGCCGGGGGCGGGCCCGCGAGCGCCGGGCACGAGCCGCCGAACTCTCCGGTCGTCGACGGGTTCGGCTTGTGGAGCTGGATGTTGCCGCCGCCAGAGCCGGCACCGCCCAGCGTGTGGTCGGAATCGCCTTCGGTCGTGTAGACGATGTCACCCGACGAGTCCCTCAGCCGAATGGTGAACTCGTCGTCGCGGCCGGGCTCGCCGGTGTCTCTGACAAACACGGCCCAGTCGACGTCGCCGAACTGGTTGGTCCTGGCCGTGCCACAGATGATGCGGGCACCCGTAGGCTGGCCGCCGTTCGAAGGCTCCCCCTGGTCGACGAAGAGGTATGCCGTGATGTCCTGCCAATGAACGTTCAGGCCCGTGCCGTGGTCGATGTACTCCAAATGGCCCCAGGTCGGCGAGCCGTGCTTGCATCCGCCGCCGACGCCGAAGTTCGCGTTGGCCGGGTCGTGGGTGCCGCTGGCGGTGGTGATGATGAAGCCACCGCCGGTCAGGAAGTCGCAGGGCTGTGTGTTGCACGGGGGCGGGACCTCGCCCGCACGGGCGAGACCTCCGATGAGCACGGACGTCGCGACCGCGATAAAGGTCGGAATTATTCTATGCATGATTTTTCTCCGCTCGCTGCGCAGCGCCGCGCTATTGAATGGCCGCGGTCGCGGACCCGATCACGACGTCCGCGACCCCGTCCAGGATCACGTGAAGAGCATTGACGACCGAGAGGTTGCCTGAGGTCTGTTGCTCGTTGATCACCAGCAGGCCTCCGGGGACCGAGAGGATCTGGTTCGGCTCGCCGCTCACGGCTACGGGCACACCGTTGATCGTGAGATTGTCGATGTTCGAGACGGCGTAGCCCGTTCCGTCCGAGACCGCCACGGCTCGCGCCAGGACGGAATCGGCCCCGATCCCGGTCCCGGCGACGCTCAAAGCCAGGCGGGCGAGCGAGGCCTCGGAGGCGGCCTGATCGGGCCAGCCGATCGTGGTGGCGTGGAGGGTTTCCCCGGTCAGCAGCGAAGGGACCTGGCCCGTGATCTGCGAAGCCTCCCGCGCGTCGGTCGAGCCGCTCAGGGTTCCGGTGCCGGCCAGCTCGGTAGTGGTCGATCCGAAAAGGCCGATGGTCGTGGCTCGCACGGCGGTCGCATGCCCGGTGACCGCCTGGGCCGCCCCCACCGAGGGCCATGCGATCAGCCCGGCCGACAGCGCACTGAGTACGACGAGAATCCGACGGTAACGATGAACCATATGACGCATCGTTCAACCTCATTCGGGGATCGCCCCAGAAGTTTGGTATCGGTCCATGCGAGCAAGGAATCCGAACAGGACGTACGCAAGTGAGCTCGCGTTGCTGGCCGCCTTCGGCCCAAAGGTAGGACGCCGGTCCGCGATCGACAATCGGGCGGAGACGGAAAGCAGGCTGAGGGTTCCCCTGAATTCGCCGTCAGCAGGGTCCGGGGCCGCGCGTGCTACCATCGGGAACATGAGCGGCGACCCTCTCATCCTCGCCGGACGCGAGTTCCGCTCGCGCCTCATCGTGGGCACCGGGAAGTACCCCAACTTCCAGGTGATGAAGGACGCTCACGAAGCCTCCGGCGCCGAGATGGTCACCGTGGCCGTCCGCCGCGTCGACCTGAAGAGCCGGGGACCGGAGAACCTGCTCGATCACATCGACACCCGGCGTCTCTTCATCCTCCCCAACACCGCGGCGTGCTACACGGCCGAGGAAGCCGTGCGCACCGCGCGCCTCGGCCGGGAGGCGGGGCTCAGCAACTGGGTCAAGCTCGAGGTGATCGGGGACGAGAAGACGCTGTACCCCGACACCGAGGGCCTCCTCGCCGCGACCCGGATCCTGGTCAAGGAAGGCTTCATCGTCCTCCCCTACACGACCGACGACGTGGTGGTCGCGAAGAAGCTGCAGGACGCGGGGGCGGCGGCGGTGATGCCGCTCGGCGCTCCCATCGGTAGCGGCCTCGGCATCCAGAACCGCGTGAACCTCCAGCTCGTGCGCGAGGCGGTGAAGGTGCCCATGATCGTCGACGCCGGAGTGGGCACCACCTCCGATGCCGCCATCGCCATGGAGCTGGGCGCGGACGGCGTCCTCATGAACACGGCCATCGCCCTCGCCCGCGAGCCGGTGCGGATGGCGGCGGCGATGAAGAAGGCGGTGGAGGCGGGGCGAGAGGCCTTCCTGGCCGGGCGCATCCCGCGCAAGATGTACGCCTCCGCTTCTTCGCCCCCCGAAGGCGTGGTCGGGCGCTAGCCGCTTGGACGACGCCGGCGACCCGGAAGGCCTCCGCCGCAAGCTCGAAGAGCACGAAAAGGCGTATGCGTCGCTGCTCGACGCCCTCGACGCGCTCGCCGCGTTCCGGCTTCCCGCTGAGCAGCTCCCCGAGATGCACCTGCAGATGGGGCGTCTC
>Ga0210378_10000599_pt1 | contig 18594 bp, 18 predicted proteins | sample PLM1_60_b1redo_FD_155465 | JGI IMG/M metagenome (GOLD analysis project Ga0210378, IMG submission 155465) | Groundwater sediment microbial communities from an aquifer in East River, Colorado, USA - PLM1_60_b1 redo | ecosystem: Environmental > Terrestrial > Soil > Riparian zone | place: USA: East...
CCGACAGCTCCCAGAAACGCCGACAGCTCCTAGAACGCTGATGGTTCGTGGGAACGCTGACGGCTCTGAGAACGTGGCACGTCCGCTCGGTGGGCGTGCCACGTTCGCGTGTGCGGTCGGACACGCGGAGCTGGAGCGGCCGGGCACACGCTGCGGACGCCGCGAGATTAGGCTCACCTAAGTCACGATCCAGAACTGAGGCCGGCGGCGCGTCTGCGCGTGGGTGGCCTCACATAGAGGAGTTCTCTCCGATGCCCAGCTCGCACGACGCCGCACCCGGCGCCGTCGGTACCGATAACGCCAGTCCCGCCGCCATGCTGGAGCGCCAGCGCGAACGCGAGTCCTCGGCCCGCTCCTACGCCCGTTCGTTCCCGATCGTGCCGGTCAGCGCCGAGGGCATGACGCTCGTCGGCGCGGACGGCCGCCGCTACCTCGACTGCCTCTCCGGTGCGGGCACGCTCGCGCTGGGCCACAACCATCCCGTGGTGGTTCAGGCGATCCGCCAAACGCTGGATTCCGGTGCGCCGCTGCACGTGCTCGACCTCGGTACCCCGATCAAGGACGACTTCACCACTGCGCTGCTGGCGACGGTTCCCCAAGGGCTGAGCCGCGTCCATTTCTGCGGACCGTCCGGCGCCGACGCTGTCGAGGCCGCGCTGAAGCTCGCCCAGACCGCCACCGGCCGGCGCGGCGTCCTCGCGTTCACCGGGGCGTACCACGGCATGACGGCCGGTGCGCTCGCTGCCACGGCGAACGTCGAGATCAAGGAGCCCGTCGGCGGCCCGTCGCTCGACGTCACCCGGCTGCCGTACCCGTACGCCTTCCGCTGCCCGTTCGGCATCGGCGGCGAGATGGGGCCGGAGATCAGCGCGCGGTACATCGAGACGCTGCTCACCGATCCGCACTCGGGCGTGCTGCCGCCAGCGGCGATGATCGTGGAACCCGTGCAGGGGGAGGGCGGTGCGATACCCGCCCCGGACAGCTGGCTGCGGGAGATGCGCCGGATCACGGCCGAGCACAGAGTGCCGCTCATCGTCGACGAGGTCCAGACCGGTGTCGGCCGTACGGGCACGTTCTGGGCGGTGGAGCAGAGCGGGATCGTGCCGGACGTCATGGTGCTGTCGAAGGCGATCGGCGGCTCGCTGCCGCTGGCGGTGATCGTCTACCGCGAGGAACTGGACGCCTGGGCGCCCGGCGCGCACACCGGCACGTTCCGCGGCAACCAGCTCGCGATGGCCACCGGCGCGGCGACCCTGCGTTATGTCGCTGCCGAGGGGTTGGCCGAGCGCGCCCGCGTCGTCGGCGACCGGATGATGGCCGCCCTGTGCACGCTGCAGTCCATGCACCGCTGCATCGGTGACGTCCGCGGACGCGGCCTCATGATCGGCGTTGAGATCGTCGACCCGCGCCTGTCGCCGGACTCCCTCGGCGCCCGCCCGGCCGCACCGGCGCTGGCCCGCGCGATCCGCTCGGCGTGCCTGGACCGGGGACTGATCGTCGAGCTGGGTGGGCGGCACGACGCGGTGGTCCGGCTGCTGCCGCCGCTGATCATCACCGACGCGCAGGCCGGCAGCGTCCTCGACCGGTTCGCCGACGCGGTGGCCGCCGTGGAGTGCCCGTGATCACCAGCGGGCCGCCGCATGGCGCAAATCCCAATGCCTCTTCACAAGACGCCCGGCACGGACTGGCCGGTGGGCTGGCCGGCGCAGCATCGCTCGCCTCCCCCCTCGCCACCGTCCTCGACGCCCTCGCCCGTGGCGCCGCCGAGCGGGGCGGGCCAATCGGGGCTGGCGGCCCTGGGTTGGTTGCTGAACAGGTCGCCGGCGCCCTCGACGGCGACCCGCTGCCCGAGCACGGCGTCGGCGAGTTGGCTGCACTGGGCGATCTCACCGCCGCGCTGGTCCTGGGCGCCGCCGATCCGGCCGATCCGCGGTGCGCGGGCCACCTGCACGGCCCGCCGCTGGCGGTAGCGGTCGCCGCGGAGTTGGCCGCCGCTGCGCTCAATCCGTCGCTCGACTCCTGGGACCAGGGCCCGGCCGCGACCGCGCTGGAGCCACACGTGGTCCGGGCGGTCGCCGGGCTGGTGGGGTACGGCGAGGATGCGGGCGGCGTGCTCACCTCCGGCGGTACCGAGTCGAACCTGATGGGGCTGCTGCTCGCCCGTGACTCGGCGGTCCGCCGGCGGTACGGCGTGGACGCGTCGGCGCGCGGGATCGGCGATGCGCGGGTGCGGATCCTGTGCAGCGAGATCGCGCACTTCTCGGTACAGCGCAACGCCGCGCTGCTCGGGCTGGGCGAGGACGCTGTGGTCCCGGTGCCCGTCGACGCGGCGTACCGGATGGACGTGGCCGCCGCGGCGGCGCTCATGGACGCCGACGTCGCGGCGATCGTCGCCACTGCGGGCACCACCGACTTCGGCAGCATCGACCCGCTGCCCGAGCTGGCCGCACTCGCCGCCGAGCACCGTGCGTGGTTCCACGTGGACGCGGCCTACGGCGGTGGCGCGCTCCTGTCCGACCGGCTCGCGCCGCTGCTGGCCGGCGTCGAGCGCGCCGACTCGGTCGCTCTCGACCTGCACAAGGTGGGCTGGCAACCGGTGCCGGCCGGGGTGTTCGTCACCCGGCGGGCTTCGTCGTTCGAGCCGCTCGCGCGCCGCGTGGCGTACCTCAACCCAGCCGACGACGAGGAGGCCGGCTACCCCAGCCTGCTCGGCCAGTCGCTGCGCACCACGCGCAGGGTGGACGCCTTCAAAGTGGCGGTCACGTTCCGTGCGCTCGGCCGCTCCGGGCTTGGCGCGCTGGTGGATGCGTGCCACGACCTGGCCGGTTATGCGGCAGGGGCGATCGAGGCGCATCCCCGCCTGGAGCTGACCGCAAAGCCGGTGCTGACGACCGTCGTCTTCCGCTACCGTCCAGTGACGGCAGGTGACCAAGTTGTGACGGATCGGGTCAACGCCGCCCTGCGCCGCCGGCTTCTCGCTGAGGGAGCCGCAGTCATCGGCCGTGTCGAGGTGGGCGGTTCCGTGCGCCTGAAGCTGACGCTGCTCAACCCGTACGCGACCCGCGCCGACGTCGACGCGCTGCTGGCGGCGGTCGTGGCCGCTGGCGAGAAGGAGTGCCAATGACGACAACAACTGGGCCTGAGCGGCCGGGAGCGGGGTTTGGGCCTGAGCGGCCGTATGACCTGGTCGGGGTGGGGATCGGGCCCTTCAACCTGGGGCTCGCCGCGCTCGCCGAGCCGGTGGACGGCATCCGCGCGCTCTTCCTGGAGGCGCGCCCGACGTTCAGCTGGCACCCCGGCCTGCTGCTCGACGGCGCCACCCTCCAGGTTCCGTTCCTCGCCGACCTGGTGTCCCTTGTGGACCCGACCAGCCGGTGGTCGTTCCTGAACTACCTGCGTGAGCACGACCGGCTCTTCCCGTTCTACTTCTCCGAGCGGTTCCACGTGCCCCGGCGCGAGTACGACCACTACTGCCGCTGGGTTGCCGACGCGCTGGCGTCGTGCCGGTTCGGCGCCCGGGTGGAGGAGGTCAGTTGGGACGGCGACGCGTTCGCGGTCAGCTACGGCGACGGGCAACGGATCCGGGCGCGCAACGTCGTCCTCGGGGTCGGCACAGAGCCGGTGGTGCCGCCGCCGCTCGCCGGCCTCGTCGGCAAGGAGGTGTTCCACGCCGGCCAGTACCTGCACCACCGCCCGGCGCTGGACGGCGCCGAGGACATCACGGTGGTCGGCTCTGGCCAGTCCGGCGCCGAGGTTTTCCTCGATCTCCTCCGCCAGCAGCCCGAGACCGGCGCCCGGCTCCGCTGGATCACGCAGTCGCCGGCGTTCGCGCCGATGGAGTACTCGAAGCTCGGGCTGGAGCATTTCACGCCGGACTACACCCGCTACTTCCGCGGGCTGTCAGAGGCGACCCGCGACGAACTCGTGCCCGAGCAGTGGCAGCTGTACAAGGCGATCAGCGCCGATACGCTCGCCGAGATCTACGACGTGCTGTACGAGCGTGGCGTGGGCGGCCGTGACGTCGAGGTCGAGTTGGTGCCGAACGTGACGGTTGAACGCGCGGAACGGTCCGGCGAGCGGTTCGCGCTGGCGTGCCGTCAGATCCAGCAGGACACGGAGTTCACGCTGGTCACCGACCGCGTGGTGCTCGCCACGGGGTACACAGCGCAGCGGCCGGCGCTGCTCGATCCGCTCGCCGACCTGATCGGCTGGGACGACCGTGGCCGGTACCGCGTCGATGCTGACTACCGGGTCGCGCTGGCGCCGTCCGTCACCGGATCGCTGTTCGTCCAGAACGCGGAACTGCACACGCATGGCGTCGGCGCGCCGGATCTCGGGCTCGGTGCCTGGCGCAGCGCCACGATCCTGAACGCGCTCACCGGGCGAACCGTCTACCGCCTACCGCAGACAACGGCCTTCACCACCTTCGGCCTCCCAGGGAAGCGCCCGTGACCCCCCGCGACCCCCACCCCGCCGAGTTGTGGAGTTTCGAGGGTCGCGGGGACCGCGACACCCTCGAAACTCCACAACTGAACGGATGGGACGAGGCCGGGCGGGCGTTACTCGTCCGGATGCTCGCCGAGCTGGCGTACGAGGAGATGCTGGCGCCCGTCGTGGACGGCGCCGGCTGGCGGATCGACCTGCCGGACAGCATCACGTACACGTTCGCGGCCAGCCAGGGGACGTTCGGCACGTGGCGCATCGACGCCACGTCCGTCGCCAGGGATGGCCAGCCGGCGTGCGACCCGGTGCGGTTCGCCCTGGACGTCCGGAGCCTGCTCGGGCTTGACGGGCCGTCCATGGCCGAACTCGTGCGCGACCTGATCGCCACCCAGACCGCCGACGTGCGGCTGCGCGCGCGGGCGCTCACCGTCGAGCAGCTCGCCGACCTGTCCCACGAGGACCTGGAGAGCCACCAGACCGGCCACCCGTGCATCGTCCTCAACAAGGGGCGGCTCGGGTTCTCCGCCGCCGACGCAGCTCGCTACACCCCCGAGGCAGCCGGGGAGTTCCGGCTCGTGTGGATCGCGGTCGCGCCCGAACTGGGTACGCGCGCCGGGCCGGACGTCCGCACCGACGAGCTGGATGCCGCCACGCGCGAACGGTTCGCGGCCCGGATCACCTCCGGAGACCCGGACGCCTACCACTGGCTGCCCGTCCACCCGTTCCAATGGGACGAGGTGATCCAGCCGCTGTTCGCTCCTCAGCTCGTTGCCGGCACAGTTGTCCGGCTGGGCGAGAGCCCGGATCGGTACCGGCCGCTTCAGTCCGTGCGTACGCTCACCAACCTGGACAGCCCGCACCGGCGGAACGTCAAGGTGTCGCTGATGATCCGGAACACGCTGGTGTGGCGCGGCCTCTCGGGTGCCGAGGCGGGCTGCGCGCCGTACACGACGGCGTGGCTCCAGCACCTCCGCGAGGCCGACCCGTTCCTGCGGGACGAGTGCCGGATCGCGATGCTGGGCGAGATCGCCTCGGTCACCGTGCCGCATCCGGTGCTCGCCGCCGTGCCGGACGCGCCGTACCGGTACCACGAGCTGCTCGGCACGATCTGGCGCGAGCCGGTGGCCAGCTACCTGGAACCGGGCGAGCGGGCGCGCACGATGGCGTCGTTGCTGCTCACCGACCGCGACGGGCGGGTGTTCGTGGCTGAACTGGTCCGCCGCTCGGGGCTCGACGCGCGCGCGTGGCTGCGGGCGTACTTCCACGCTCTGTTGCCGCCGATCCTGCACTACCTCTACCGGTACGGCGCCTGCTTCACGCCGCATGGGGAGAACGTCGTGCTGATCTTCGACGGCCGTGACGTGCCCGTGCGGATCGCGCTCAAGGACTTCGGCGCCGACGTGGAGCTGCTCGACACGGACGTTCCGGAGTACGACCTGATCCCGGCGGACGTGCGCGCGCAACTGCACCGCTGGTCGGCGGGGGAGCTGGCGCACTCGGTGCTGTCGGCGATCTGCGCCGGCGTGTTTCGCTTCCTGGCTCCGCTCGTCGAGGAGCAGCTCGCCGTACCTGAAAGCGATTTCTGGGCGCTCGTCCGGGCCGAGATCGTCGCCTACCACGAGCGGTTCGGTATCGAGTCGGACGCCTTCGGCCTGCTCGCGCCGACGTTCGGGCGGGTCAGCCTCAACCGCGAGCAGTTGATCGGCGGCGGCTTTCACGACCGGTCCGAGCGGGACGCCGAGTTCGACGTGATCAACGGCGTCGTGGCGAATCCCCTGGCCGCGCCATGAACCCGCTGGACCACCCTGACTCGGCGAGAGCCGGTGCGGCGGCGGCCACCGAGACGCTGGTGCGGTGCTTCGTCCGCGAGATGGGCGTCGCGGTCCCAGTGGCGGGGTGCCTTCCGCTGCCGGGGGGCTTGGCCGTTGACGTCCTGCACCGGTCGGCGACCGGCTGGCACCGGTTCGGCGAACCGCGGCTGGCCAGTGGCGAGATCGCCGGTCCAGCGCTGACCGCGGCGGTGCTGGTGCGCGTGGCCACTGACCGGCTGGGCCTCCCGCCGCATGCCGGGTCGGACGCGGTTGCGCGGATCCTCGACTCCGCCCAGCGGGTGACCGCCCACCTCGCCGACCGGCGCGCGTCGCCGGACGACCCGGCCGGTACGACACCTTTCCTCGCCGCCGAGCAGGGGCTCCTTCTCGGCCATCCGTTCCACCCGACGCCGAAGAGCCGGGAGGGCGCGAGCGAGGCGGAGCTGGCCGCGTACTCCCCGGAACTGCGCGGCGGCTTTCCGCTGCACTGGTTCGCCGCCCACCGCTCGATCGTGGCCGGCGACTCGGCGCACGCACCCGGCTCCGCCGCGCGCAGCCGCGCCGCCGCCGCGCTGGTCGGCCAGTACGCCAGCCTGGCGCTGCCGGCCGGCACGCTGGCCATCCCCGCGCACCCGTGGCAGGCCCGTGACGTGCTGCGCCGCCCCGGCATCCGGACGCTCTTCGACGCCGGACTCCTCAGGGACCTCGGCCCCGCCGGCCCCGACTGGTACCCGACCTCGTCCGTGCGCACGGTCTACCGGCCCGACGCGGCCGTGATGCTCAAGCTGTCGCTGGGACTGCGGATCACGAACTCGCGTCGCAACAACCTCCGCTCCGAACTGGACCTCGGCGTGCGGGTTGCCCGGCTGCTCGACGCCGGCCTGCGCAAGGAGCTCGCCGCCGCTCACCCGACGTTCGGCATCGTCCGTGACCTTGCCTGGGTTGCCGTCGACGCGCCCGGTGACGTCCCGGAGAGTGGCTTGGAGACGGCGATCCGGGAGAATCCGTTCGGCGCGGGAGACCGGGTGGCGTGCGTGTCAGGGCTGGTCGCCGATCGGCCCGGGATCGGCCCGTCGCTGCTGGCCGAGCTGGTGCACGGGATCGCGGCCCGCACCGGACGCCGCGTCGGCGCCGTCAGCGCGGAGTGGTTCGGGCGGTACCTGGACGTAGTGTCCGCACCACTGCTGTGGCTGTACGCCGAGTGGGGTCTCGCGCTGGAGGCACATCAGCAGAACACGGTCGTGCAGCTGGACGGGGACGGCTGGCCGGCCGGTGGCTGGTACCGCGACAGCCAGGGCTACTACGTCCGGGAGTCCGCGGTGGACCGGGTGTCCGCGCTGGTGCCCGGCATCGTCGACGGTGCGCCGTTGGTCTTCCCCGACGCCCTCACCGACGAGCGGGTGATCTACTACTTGGCCGTGAACAACCTGCTCGGGCTCGTGGGGGCGTTCGGCGCGCAAGGGCTCGCTGACGAGGCGGCGCTGCTGGCGGTGTTGCGGCGCGCGTTGCCGCGAGGCACGGCCGTCGTGGAGCGGCTGCTCGACGCGCCGACCCTGCCGTGCAAGGCCAACTACCTGACCTGCGTCGACGGCCGGGACGAGCTGGTCGGCGACGTGGCCACGCAGTCGGTGTACGTCGAGATCCCCAACCCGCTCGTGGAGGCACCGTGACGCCGGAGGAACTCGACGTCGAGGAGGTCATCGTCGCGGTCCCTGACGTGCAGGGCCGGTTGCAGGGGAGCCGGGTCGATCTGGACTACTTCCGCGACACGGTCCTGAGCCAGGGCTTCCGGTCGTGCGAGTACCTCCTGGCGGTCGACGTCGACATGAACGCCCGTACGGGGTACACCGACACCTTCGGCGACCTCGTGCTCGTCCCGGACCTCGATACGCTGCGACTGCTGCCGTGGGACGCCGGCACCGCGCTGGTGATCGCCGACGCGCTGGACGCGGAGGGTCGGCCGGTGCAGGTGGCGCCCCGGCAGGTGCTCCGGGCGCAGCTCGACCGGCTCGCCGCCCACGGGCTGGCCGCGCTGGCCGGTACCGAGCTGGAGTTCACGCTGTTCCGCGAGTCGTTCCAGCAGGCGTGGGACGCCGACTACCGCGGCCTCACGCCCGCAACCCGGCACAACGTCGACTACGCCATCGCGGGCGTAGCTGAGATCGACCCGCTGGTGCGGCGCATCCGGACGGCGATGCGCGCGACCGGCATGCGGATCGAGTCGGCGCGCGGCGAGTGCCATCCGGGGCAGTACGAGATCGTCTTCCGCTACGACGACGCCCTGCGGACCTGCGACAACCACGCCGTCTACAAGACGGGCGCCCGCCAGATCGCGGCGGCCGAGGGCGTGGCAATGACGTTCATGGCGAAGTACGACGCGGGCGAGGGCAACTCGTGCCACGTCCACCTGTCCCTGCGATCGGCGGACGGGGTGCCTGCCTTCGCGGATGCCGGCGGCGACATGTCCCGGCTCATGGCGCATTTTGTGGCCGGTCAGCTCGCGTGTATGAGTGAACTGGCGGTGCTGAGCGCGCCGAACGTGAACTCGTACAAGCGGTTGGCGCCGGCCGCGTTTGCCCCGACGGCCATCGCCTGGGGGCGCGACAACCGCACCTGCCCGGTACGCGTGGTCGGGCGGGGCGAGTCGCTGCGGATCGAGTACCGGGTGCCTGGCGGCGACGCCAACCCGTATCTCGCCGTGGCGTCGATCCTGGCCGCTGGGCTGCACGGCATCGAGCGGGAACTGCCGCTGGAACCGCCGTACACCGGCAACGCGTTCACCTCGGGACGGCCGCGTCTGCCCGAGACGCTGGCCGATGCGGTGGCGCTATGGGAAGCGAGCGCCGTCGCTCACGAGGCGTTCGGGGCGGACGTGGTGGCGCACTATGCCGCCGCGGCCCGCGCCGAACTGGCGGCGTACAACGCCGAGGTCACCGACTGGGAGCGCCGCCGCGGCTTCGAACGCCTTTGACCTGTGTTGAGTTGTGGAGTTTCGAGGGTGTCGCGGTCCCCGCGACCCTCGAAACTCCACAACTCAAGGGGGCGGCGCTACAGCACGTGGCGCTCCGCCGGTGGATGGCCCAGGAACTCCGGCATCGCGAACTCGTACCCGTACGAGCCGGCCATCGGGAACACCACCAGATCGCCGGGGCGGATCCGGGCGACCGTCATGTCCCGGGCGAGCGTGTCCTCCGGCGTGCACAGCTCGCCGACGATCGTGACCTGCTCGTCCCGTATCTCCGGACGCGGGAACGGGTGCGGCCACTCATCGACGGGCAGTACTGCGAACTGGTGGAGGATGTCCCACGACGTCGGCAACTGGAAGTGGTTGATGCCGCCACGCAGGATCGCGAACGTCGTCCCGTAGGCATGCTTGAGATCGGTCACCTCGGCGGCGTAGTACCCGCACTCGGTGACCAGATAGCGCCCGGGCTCGAACACGACCCGCACGCCCTCGGGCGGACGCATCTCGGCCAGCAACTCGCCGAACCGTGCCACGTCGAACGGGTTCTCCCCCCGGAAGCGCTCGAACGGCACCCCGAGCCCGCCCCCGACATCGACGAGGCGCAGGTCGACGCCGTGCTCACGGGCCGTCGCCGCCGACCAGTCGAGGCACCAGCGCAGGTACCGGGCGTGCGCGCCGGCGTCGAGGTTGTTGCAGACGGCGTGGACATGCAACCCGACGACGTCCACCCCAGGTAGGCCGGCGGCGAGTTCCAGGGCCGCAGGGACGTCGGCCTCCGGCAGCCCGAACTGCGTCGCGGCGCCGCCCATCACGAGCGAGCCGGTGACGTCGATCCGCTCCGGGTTGACCCGGATCGCGACGGAGACCCGGCGCCCGGCGCTCAAAGCTGCCGCGTTGACCCGGTGCAGTTCAAGCAGGCTCTCGACGTTGATGACCTCGACGTTCAGGTCGACGAGGCGGGTCAGTAGTGCGGCGCTCTTACCGGGGCCGGCCGCGACCATGCGGCCGGATCCGAGCCCGCTGGCCAGTTCGGCCTCGCGCGCCGAGGCGACCTCGAAGCCGTCCACGTGCGGCGCCAGCGCGGCGACGACCGGCGGGAACGAGTTGGCCTTGACGGCGTAGAACACCTCGGCCCACGACGGGAGCGCCGCGCGCAGCCCGCGGGCGAGGCCGGCGGCGACGTCCAGGTCGTAGTGGTACCCGCCGGCCGTGATGCCCGCCGGTACCTGCTTGGCGTCGAGTGCGGGAAGGCCGGCGGCGGACGGGGGCGGTTGCATGCCGGCCACCTTATGCGTGCGGTTGGATCGCACACTCAGCGCGCGAACGCACCTCCGAAATTCACCGTGATGGGAAGATGACTGCTGGGGGCGAACCGGCGGAAAGGACCAGGCGTTGACCAAGTATGTAGCGTTCCTCCGCGGCATCAACGTCGGCCGTAACAAGCGGATCGCCATGGCCGATCTCCGCACGTTGCTCAGCGATCTTGGCCACACCGACGTGGCGACGTATCTCCAGAGCGGGAACGCGGTGTTCACCAGCTCGTCCAGGAGCCCGGCGAAGGTCGGGCGTGATCTCGAAGCGGGCATCGAGCGCGAATTCGGCATGAGCGTGAGCTGCCTGGTTCGCAGCGTTGACCAGCTCCGGGCCGTCGTCGCGGCGAACCCGCTTGCGGACGTTGCGACCGACGGGTCGAAGTACCTGGTCACGTTCCTGTCCGGCACGCCCGATCTGGAGATCGTCGGCGCGATCGACCCCGCCGAGTACGAGCCGGAGGCGTTCCGGATCATTGGCCAGGAGGTCTACCTCTGGTGCCCCAAGGGGATCCTCGACAGCGCGCTGCCCAAGGTGTTCTCGGACAAGCAGCTGAAGCTGGTGACCACGGCCCGCAACTGGAACACCGTCACCAAGCTGCTGGCTCTCGCCGAGAACTAGCCCAGCGTGATCCCGTCGCCGGTGACCTTCAGGGCGATCTTCTCGAGCGGGCGGCCAGCGGGGCCGTTCACGACCGAGCCGTCCGCCGCTCTGAATCGGGAGTGGTGATTCGGGCAGGTCATGATCCCGTCGACCGGGGGGTCGACCGTCGTCTGCTGGTGCGTGCAGGCCGCGTTGTACGCATTGAACGTGCCGGCGGTGGGCTGCACGATCAGGATCTTCGTCCCTGCACTGTCCACCACCTTGCCGCCGCCCACGGGGATGTCCGCCACCTTCGCCAGCGCCGCGCCGCCCGTCGCCGTTGGCCCGCTGCCCGTTGCCGACGGGGCCGCCGCTCCATCGTTGGCGGATCCGTCGTCGGACGATCCGCCGTACGTGGAGCAGCCGCCGAGCGCCGCAGCCACGCCCGCACCGCACATTCCGGCCAGGACCGTCCGCCGCGAGGTTTCCGACATGAGCTTCTCCCTAGAACTTGACTCCGACCGTGGTGAAGAACCACAGCGACGAGGTCAGCCACAGCCCGATGAGCGTGGCGAACACCAGCCCGCCGGCGAGCGGCAGCGCCCACCCGGCGAGCCCGCTCCTGGTCAGGAAGAGCATCTTCACGGTGAACACGCCGAAGAAGACGCAGCCGAGCAGCGAGTGGACCAGCACCCGGGTGTCGTAGTCCTGGAAGCCGAGCGCGTAGAGGCAGTGCACGGCGACGGGGATTGTCAGCAGGAACGCGATCCGGCCGGGCCAGCGGTGCGCGGCGCCTATCCAGGACGGTGCGGTGACGCCCGGCACCTTGCCGTACATCACGAGCGCCGTGATCAGCTGCAACACGGCGAAGAACGCGGCGCCGGACGCCAACCACACCTTCACCGTCAGCGGGCTGGAGAAGCCGGCGACGCTCACCGCGATACCGGTCGGCGTGTGCGTCTTCGCGTAGACGCCCAGGGACACCGAGATGGCCGCGCCGACCACAACCGGAACGAGCACTTTGGCGACGGCGCTCGTGGGCAACGATTGCGTTGCGGTCATCGTGCGATCCCCTCGGTCATAGGTGTGCGCCGTCAGATTCCGGTGCCTGCGTCGACCGGGGCGGCGGTGAGCGACGTGCCGTCGACGGTGGCGCTGCCCGTCGCGGGGTCGAGCCGCGGCGCCGGGGCGGGCTTGTCGTCGGTGCTGACGACGCCGACCTGGGTGCCGTCCGGGAGCACGATCCAGCCGCCGATGACCTTCGCGTTCCGGACGGTCGCGGTGGCGCGGTAGAGCCCGGACGGCGCCTTCGCGACCGGCGCGGCGAAGCTCCACTGCTTACCGGCTGCGGCGACCGATCCTTTGGCAGCGCCCGCCGCGTAGGTGCCGCTCAGGCTGCCGTTGCGGCCGGTCAGGGACAGCTTCCCGGCTGCGGCGATGCCCTGGAGCCACGCCTCGACCCGGCTGCCGTCACAGAGGTACGCGACCGCGCGGCCGTCGCGAACCGTGATGGCGATCGTGGCGCCGCCGCCGTTCACCCGGCCGGCGTACACCGCGTTGACCTGCTTGATCGGCGCGGCGGATGGGGTGGGTGACACGGTGGCGGGCGCGGTCGTCGCCGGCGGCGGGTTCGCCGCCTGCTGGCGAGCGGTGTCCTTGGACTTGGCGTTCGCGCCCAGCCCGAACAGGACAGCGGCCGTGACCAGGCCAGCGAGCAGCGTGACGTACGGTCCCTTGGGTTTCATGGCGCCTCCACGGCTGGACCTTAGAACCCACGGTGACTCGACGTCCCGGTCCACGCCCAAGGCTGTCGGGAGATCGGCCCTTTCGGGCACCGCTGGGACGTGATCGAGCCGCGCCTGATCGTCCGGGCTTGTGCGCGTCGGGCACACTGCGGCAATGCCTGCGCGATTACGCAACGCTGCCGAGTTGATCCACGCACTCCGGGGCGGCGCCGCCGTCGAATTCCTGTTCTTCTGGGGGCACCAGCCCCGCGCCGACGGCACCGTCGGCAAGAGCTGCCTGAGCCAGTGGTGGCCTGCGGCATTCACGGTTGACGGGCGGAGGTTCGCCACGGTCGAGCACTACATGATGTGGCACAAGGCCACGCTCTTCGGCGATCACGACATCGCCGATCAGGTCGTCGCGGCGCCCAAACCGCAGGCCGCGAAGGCGCTGGGCCGGGAGGTCGGCGCTTTCGACGACGAGGTGTGGGAGAAGCACCGCTACGACATCGTCGTGGCCGGCAACCTGGCGAAGTTCGGCCGGCACGACGACCTGCGCGTGTTCCTGCTCGGAACGGGCGACCGCGTGCTGGTAGAGGCGAGCCCGGTCGACCGGATCTGGGGGATCGGCCTCGCCGGCGACGATCCACGCGCGTCCGACCCGGCTCGGTGGCGCGGCGCGAACCTTCTCGGGTTCGCCCTGATGGACGTCCGCGCGACCCTGGCTGGCTCGCCGCACGGGTAATACTCCTGCCTGATACCGGCTCCGCTCAGCGGGCGCGGCCGGGTGAGCGTCCGGTGTGGCGCTTGTACTGGCGGCTGAAGTACGCGACGTCCGGGTAGCCGAGCGTCGCCGCGACCTGCGTGACGGACATGTTCGTCTCGGTCAGGAGTTGACGCGCCCGCTCGATGCGCGCCTGGATCAGGTACCGCATCGGGGACATGCCGGCATGGGCGATGAAGCGCCGGGTGAACTGGGCGCGGGAGAGCGCGGTCCGTCGGGCCAGCTCGGCCACGGTCCAGCGGCGGCCCGGGTCTTGCCGGAGCGCGCGGGTGATCTCCTCCAACGCCGCGTCCACCGGCCCGGGCGCCGGATACAGGGAGTCCTCCCACAGCACGCAGAGGAGCTGCTCCAGGCACAGCTCGCTCTGGCGCATCCCGAGCGGGTCGCCGCGGCGGTAGCTGGTGTCGCAGCGGCGGGCCAGCGCCGAGACCAGCACTCGGTCACGCGTCTGGCACCAGCGGTCCGGCGGCACAACATCGGCCGTGGCTACTTCGAAATGCATGCCGAAGACCAGGAGCCGTCGTCGCGGATCGTGCTGGGCGACCGGTTCGTCGCCGGGCGCGAACACCAGGCAGACGCCGGGCGCTAGATCGAGGCGCTGCCCGTTCACGGTCGCCTCGCCGATCCCGTCGAACACGCACCACAGCAGGTAGTCGGGCAACGGCCGCGCGTGCCACGACCAACTTGGCTCGCACCGCCAGTACGTGGGCGGCGTCGTCAGCCGCAGATGAGTCAAAAGATCAACTCCTCGCGCCGATCGTCTCTGGCCTGAACAGGCCGTATCTCATCATGCTTGCCTATGTCCAGCGTCAACGACGCGTGCCTGCGGGAGAGAATGATGAGCGTTTCAGCCAAGGAGAGGTTCGTCGAGGACGGGTACATCGTCGCCCGTGGCCTCTTCGGCACCGACGAGGTCGCCCGGCTGCGGGAGCACTTCATGACCTTGCGCCGTCGCGGCTCCTACGAGCACGACCTGGTCGGGGCCGAGCCGACCAGCCGGGACCCGCTGCGGCGGTACCCGCGTATGGCGCAGATGCACCGCTGGGACGACGCCACGCTGCGGTGGATGCTCGACCGCCGGATCCGGGACTGGCTCACCGACCTCCTCGGCACCGAGCCGTACGCGGTCCAGTCGATGCTGTACTTCAAGCCGCCCGGTTCCCGCGGCCAGGCGCTTCACCAGGACAACTTCTACCTGCGCGCCGACCCCGGCACGTGCATGGCCGCCTGGATGGCGCTGGACCGGGCCGACGAGGACAACGGCTGCATGCTGGTCGTCCCCGGCAGCCACCGCTGGCCGATCCTGTGCACGGCCAAGGCTGACACCAAGCTGAGCTTCACCGACGTCACCGTTCCCATGCCGGACGGGCAGCAGGCCGAGCCGGTACGGATGGACCCTGGCGACGTGCTGTTCTTCCACGGTTCGATGGTCCACGGCAGTACGCCGAACACCACGGACGACCGGTTCCGGCGGGCGCTCATCGGCCACTACATCCAGGCCGAGGCGCGGCAGGTCGCCGAGTACTACCACCCGGCACTGCGGATGGACGGCAGCATGCTGAGTCTCGACGTCAGCGAGGGTGGTGGCGCCTGCGGTGAGTGGACTGAGCAGGACGGCGTCCCGGTCGTCGCCATGACCGGCCAGCACACTGTCACCCGCAAGCACGAGTAACCGGTCAGAGATCGAGGAAATACCGGAGGACCTTGCGGATCTCGGCCAGTTCCTCGGCGGCCACCTGGCCCAGTTGGCGGCGCAGGCGGGCAGTGTCGATCGCACGTACATCCTCGGGGCGGGCGAAGCTCGGACGGCTGAGACCCGTGCCCGGGCTTGCCACCCTGGGCTGGGTGACGAGCCCGCGGTCGCGCCCAGTGAGCGGCACCACGATCGCCATCCGTATCGGCAGCTTGTTCATGCCGTCGGAGGAGATGACGACCACGGGGCGCCGCCCGCCCTGCTCATGGCTGACAACTGGGTCCAGTTCGGCGAGCCAGATCTCGCCAGTGCGGACGGCGGTCACTCCCACCATCCTGGCTCGTCCTGCAGAGCGAGCGTGTCGCGGTCCGTGCCGTGCTGCCAGGAACGGGATTCGCCGCGATCCTGTGCCCACTCGTCAGGCTCGTCCGCGCGGAGGTGTTCCAGTTGCTCGTGCGCGCGGGCGAAGAACGTCTCACGTTCCAGGCGTTCGGTGACCTCGGCGAGCAGGCCTCCCATCGTCTGCCCCTTCGCGTTGGCGAGCGCAGCAAGACGGTCACGGACGAGGCTGTCTACCTTGATCGTCGTGGTAGTCATACCATGCAGTCTACCGTTTGGTAGACCCCAGCCGGACCATGCACCCGAACATGGCGCCGGCCCGGGGCAGCACGGTGGTCACCGACAAGGGCCTGTCCGGCGCCGACAGCGACCAGCTCTGACCCCGATCAGGCCGCAAAGCAGCGGTGGGGTTGTCCCTACCGGAAACCCGGTGGCCAGCGGGCGTGATCTCGTGCGCCTTCCCAGCGCACAGTGCTGGAAGGGGCGCCATCCGGTACGCCGAGAGGAAGATCCCATGTCGACAGAGCGTCAGAACGTGCTCGGTGCGCCATCCGCACACCGGGCGCAGCGCGCGCACATTGCCGAGACGGCGAAAGCGCCACGTCCGGTGCGAGCGTCTTTTGTGTTGTGGCTCGTGGCGGTGAGCGCGGGTGTCTTCGAGACGATCCTGGCCGTCACCGCACGAGAAGCCGGGGGCGATGTCCTCGTCGGCGTCGCCGTCCGGCTCGCCGTCTTCGCCGCCGCGATATTCCTGGCGGTACGCCTCCTGCGCGGACGCAACTGGGCGCGCATCGCCCTGGCGATCTTTCTGAGCGGCCTCGGCATGCTGTCGCTGGTGGTCGGCCCCATCCAGTGGCTGCTGGACGGCAACTCGCTGAGCCAGGCCGTGGCCGCTGCCGACGCGGCGACCATGCTGTTCGCGTCGAGCCGCATCCTGCACGTCGCAGCGGTCATCGCGGCAACCGTCCTGATGTTCACGCCCGCCGCCAACGCCTACCTGCGCAGCGGCAAATAACCTACGGGTTTGCGCATGCCCCGCGCGGGGTTGAACGGATCAAGTTCCATTCCTCCCGGATCCGTATTGGGCACAAATTTGTAGTCAAATACGGCGCGCCAATTTGCTGGACTTGGATGATTGATAGGGCCCCTGTCCGGATGTGTCCGTGCTTCACGGAATCTCTCAACGGGCATATATTTCAACCGTCCTCTTGGCCGTCGCCCCTCGGGAGGAATTATGATGACGGCGAGAAATCGGACCATTTTCTTCGCTTTGGTGGCTGCCGCGCCTTTCGCGATGTTCCAGCCCGCGGCGGCTTACCCCCTGCTCACCGAGTCACTCGTCCAAGTCTCCGGGGCGAGCCCGATCGCCGGCTGCACGCTCGATGGGGCACAGACCGGCGTGCTGTTCGAGCACAGCGAGGTTGAGCCGTACGTCGCGGTCAATCCCGCCGACCCCGACGGCGCCGGTCCGCTGCAGCCCGGTGACAACGTCATCGCGACGTGGCAGCAGGACCGCTACTCCGATGGCGGGTCACAGGGCCTGGTCACAGCGTCCAGCTTCGACGGCGGCGCGACCTGGACGCTCAACGCCGCCACGAAATCGTCGGTCTGCACGGCCGGTACGGCGGCCAATGGCGGCGGCTACGAGCGTGCCTCCGACCCGTGGCTGGCGTTCACCCCGGACGGCGTGGCGTACCTCATGAGCCTGTCGGTGGACAACGACCCGCAGGCCGGCGGGTTCGTCAACGCCACCACGAGCGCCATGCTGGTGATGCGGTCGACCGACGGCGGGCGCACCTGGGCGAACCCGGTCACGTTGCGCCGCGACGACAACCCCAACGTCCTCAACGACAAGAACTCGCTGACCGCCGACCCGAACGACCCGGCCCACGCCTACGCGGTGTGGGACCGGCTGGTGTCCCCGCCGGGCGAGACCCCGAACCAGGACGCGTTCGAGAACTCCAGGTCCTTCCAGGGGCCGATCTGGTTCGCGCGTACGACCGACGGCGGCGACACGTGGGAGCCGGCCCGGGAGATCTACAAGGCCGGCACGATCGCGCAGACCATTGGCAGCGTCATCGCCGTGCTTCCGGACAACGCGACGTTCAACGGCGAGCTCGTTGACGTGTTCACGCTGATCAGGGGTGCGAGCAACCGCCGCGACACCCGCGGCTTCAGCATCGCGCTCATCCGCTCCGCCGACCAGGGCGCTACGTGGACGAAGAAGGAGATCGTCATCGACAACTTCTTCCGCGGCATCGTCGTCGACCCGGACGACAACCAGCCGGTCCGCACCGGCGACATCAACCCGGAGGTTGCGGTTGACCCGACCAGCGGCGCCCTCTACGCCGTGTGGCAGGACCGGCGGTTCGGCCCGCGCAGCAGCATCGCGTTCTCGCAGTCGCTCAACGGTGGGCTGACCTGGTCGCCGACCATCAAGGTGAACCAGACGCCGACGAACATCCCGCTCGGGAACCAGCAGGCGTTCACCCCGATGGTGAAGGTGTCTTCGGACGGGACTGTCGGAGTCAACTACTACGACTTCCGCAACAACCCTGCCGACCCGGTCTTCCTCGGCACCGACGCCTTCCTCGCCCACTGCCACCCGACCACGCCGACCGCGTGTGCGAACCCCGCCAACTGGGGCAGCGAGGTGCGGCTGACCGACACCACCTTCAACATGGGCGACGCCCCCGTCGCACGTGGCTTCTTCACCGGCGACTACGAGGGTCTGGACGTCGACGGCACCGACTTCCTTCCGCTCTGGTCGATGCCGCACGGCAGCGACCCGTCGAGCGTCTTCGTTCGCCGCACCACGCCCTAACGGGACCGCACATCCTCCGGTGCCCCGGCCGCGCGGCCGGGGCACCCAACCCATTGATCATCGCCAACCACGTCGCTGACCAGGAGGGCCGGGAACTCGACAGCCGCCGCTTCGGCAT
>Ga0210378_10000600_pt1 | contig 18516 bp, 13 predicted proteins | sample PLM1_60_b1redo_FD_155465 | JGI IMG/M metagenome (GOLD analysis project Ga0210378, IMG submission 155465) | Groundwater sediment microbial communities from an aquifer in East River, Colorado, USA - PLM1_60_b1 redo | ecosystem: Environmental > Terrestrial > Soil > Riparian zone | place: USA: East...
CGAACCACCAGCCACCAAACCACCAGCCGCCGAACCACCAGCCGCCGAACCACCGGACGTCAAGCCGCCAGCGGCCGAGCCGGCCGTCGGCGGACGCCCTCCCGCCGGGGTGGGCCGTGGCACCGACCCGGCGGCCGGCTCGGGTGGGATGGCCAGCGCGGTGTCCGGGCAGTGCGCTGCCTGCACGTCCAGCGGCAGGTTGAGCAGCACGGTGCGGCGCTCGGCCAGCGCTCGCCGGAAGGCCCGGGCGGCGTCGGCCACCGCGGTCTCCGGCGAGCCGATCCGCTCCGGCACGGCACCGATGGCGGTGGCGATCGCGGCCTGGTCGACGTAGAAGTTCGACTGCGGCGCGGTGGCCTCCGCGGCGAGCACCAGCAGCGGGGTGCGGCTCTTGGCCGCCTCGGCGATGCCGGTCAGCGCGTTGGTCAGCCCGCAGCCCTGGTGCAGGGAGACGGCGGCGACCGTCCGGCTGACCCGGCCGTACGCGTCGGCCATGGTGGCCGCGCCGGCCTCGTGCCGGGCGGCGACGAACCGTGCCCCGCCGTCCACCAGCGCGTTGGTGACGTGGAAGTTGCCGCTGCCGACGACGCCGAAGACGCGGTCGACGCCGAGCCCGGCCAGGGTCCGCCCGACCGCCTCCGCGACGAGCACGGCGGTCAGCGCTCGACGAGCGCGAGGACGCGGGTCGGGCTGCCCGACCCGCCGACGATCGGCAGCGGCGCCGCGACCACGACCACGCCGGTCGGGGGCAGCAGGGCGAGGTTCCGCAGCTGGGTCAGGCCGTACTTGTTCGCGCCCAGCAGGTACGAGTGGCATGGGAACGGCGGCTCGAACGAGTGCGCCGCACCCGCGTCGGTGCCGACCGTCTCCACCCCCAGGCCTACGATCGGCGCCTCCTCGGCGAGCCATCGGGCGCACTCGACGGATATGCCCGGAGTGTGTGGGCCGGTCTCGTTCGCGTTCAGGAAGTCCTCTTGCGACTGCGAGCGGGCGTCCCAGCCGGTGCGGTAGAGCAGCCAGCCGCCCTCCGGCAGCGACCCGTGCTGCTTCTCCCAGTCCCGGACGTGGTCGACCTCCAGCAGGAAGTCCGGGTCCGCCTGACCGTACTGGGTCAGGTCGAGCACGGCCGCCGGCGCGACCAGCCGGCGCGGCGGCACCTGCGAGACGTCCTGCTTGTCCTGCCCGGTGACCCAGTGGATCGGCGCGTCCAGGTGGGTGCCGGTGTGCTCGCCGGTGTGGATGTTGTTCCAGTACCAGGCCGGGCCGCGCTCGTCGTACCGGCTGATCTCCTCCAGCCGGAACGGCACCGTGTTGGCGAACGGCTCCGGCAGCAGCAGGATCGGGGTCGACTGGCTCAGCGGCGCGGTGAGGTCGACGACCTCGATGGAGCCTGCGGCGATGCCGTCCACCAGTTGGGACAGAACAGTCACGGTCGCCTCCTCGACGGCGAGGGTGGGACACACCTTAGGGCCGATCCGGCGCCCGGGCGACCGCGTCGCCGCGCGCTGTCCCCGCTAAGCCGGCTGCGCCGGCTGCGTCGCCGCGACGGCCGGCGTTCGGCCGGTAGCGGGCGTGCCGGGTGCCCTGCTGGCCCTCCCGGATCAGCTGCAGCCGCGGCTTCGGCTCGTCGGCGCGGCCGGCCTGCGGCCGCCGGCTGCCCGCCGTGAACGGGTCCGGCCACGGCGCGCCGGGGCCAGCGTAGCCTTGCTCGGCGGCGGCGTGAAGAGTCCACTGTGGATCGTACAGGTGCGCCCGGCCCAGCGCGCACAGGTCGGCGCGGCCGGCCAGGACGATCGAGTTGACATCGTCGTAGGACGAGATCGCGCCGACCGCGATCGTCGCGATGCCCACCTGGTTGCGGATCCGGTCCGCGTACGGTGTCTGGTACGAGCGGCCGTACGCCGGCTTCTCCTCCGGCGTCACCTGGCCAGTGGACGTGTCGATCGCGTCGACTCCGGCGTCGGCGAACGCGCGGGCGACCGCGACCGCGTCGTCGGCGCTGATCCCGCCCTCGCACCAGTCCGTCGCCGAGATGCGCACCGTGATCGGCTTGCGCTCCGGCCACACCTCGCGCACCGCGGCGAAGACCTCCAGCGGGTAGCGCAGCCGGTTCGCCAGCGACCCGCCGTACTCGTCGGTCCGGTGGTTCGTGATCGGCGAGATGAAGCTGGACAGCAGGTAGCCGTGCGCGCAGTGCAGCTCGAGCAGGTCGAAGCCGCATCGCTCGCCCATCGCGGCAGCCCGGACGAACTGGTCCCGGATCTCGGCCAGCTCCGCGCCGGTCAGTTCGCGTGGCACCTGGTTGCCGGCGGAGTAAGGGATCGGCGACGGCCCGCACACCTCCCAGTTGCCCTCGGCCAGCGGTTCGTCCATCCCCTCCCACATCAGCCTGGTCGAGCCCTTGCGGCCGGAGTGCCCGAGCTGCAGGCCGATCCGGGCCGCGGTCGAGGCATGTACGAAGTGGACGATGCGCCGCCAGGCGGCCTCGTGCTCGGGCGCGTACATCCCGGCGCAGCCGGGGGTGATCCGTCCGGTGTCCGACACGCACACCATCTCGGTCATCACCAGGCCGGCGCCGCCGAGCGCCTTGCTGCCCAGGTGCACGAGGTGGAAGTCGCCCGGCACGCCGTCGACCGCCGAGTACATGTCCATCGGCGACACCACCACCCGGTTGGCCAGCTCCAGCCCGCGCAGCCGGAACGGCTGGAACATCGGCGGTCGCACCGGGGCCGCCAGAGGCTGGCCGGTCAGAGACCCGGCCGCCACAGGCTGACCCATCGGAGAGGCCGCCGCCACAGACTCGGCCGGCACAGACTCGACCGCCACAGACTCGCCCGGTACAGACTCGGCCGGCGGAAACTCGGCCGGCACCGACTCGGCCGGCACAGACTCCGCCGGCACAGACTCGCCCGGCACAGACCCGCCCGGCACAGACTCGCCTGGTACAGACTCAGCCGCCGGCACGACCCCCCGGCGCGCCTCGTGCGCGGCGAACCACTCGTCGGTCGCCCGGACGAACTCCGGGTCGCGCAGCCGCAGGTTGTCGTAGGTCACCCGGCGGCTGCGCGTCATGATGTTGAACGCGAACTGCATCGGCTCCTGGTGCACGTACTGGCCGAGGTTCTCGAACCACTCCAGGCTGGCCTGCGCGGCGCGCTGAGTGGACAGCACGACCGGCATCCGCTCCGCCTGGTACGCCTCCAGCGCCAGGTCCAGGGTCGGCTGCTCGTGCAGGCAGGCGGCCAGCGCGAGCGCGTCCTCCATGGCGAGCTTTGTGCCGGAGCCGATGGAGAAGTGCGCGGTGTGCGCGGCGTCGCCGAGCAGCACCACGTTGCCGTGCCGCCAGCTCTCGTTCCGTACCGTGGTGAAGCCGATCCACCGCGAGTTGTTCCCGAGCACGGCGTGGCCGGCCAGCAGGCCGGCGAACAGCTCCCGGATCCGGCCGATCGAGGCGCGGTCGGACTCGCCGGGGCTGGTCCGAAGGGCCAGCCCCGCGGGGCCTGCGCCAGGCAAGCCCGCCGCAGCCCCGGCCCGAAAGTCCCGTGTGGACAGCGCGTCGAAGCCAGCCCGCCGCCACACGGTGTCGTGCATCTCCACGATAAACGTGCTGCCGCACGGGTCGTACGGGTAGCCGTGGATCTGCATGACCCCGTGCGGAGTCTCGGCGACGTAGAACGTGAAGGCGTCGAAGACCAGGTCGGTGCCGAGCCAGATGTACTTGCACCGCCGCACGTCCAGGCTCGGCCGGAAGGTGTCGGCGTACTTGGACCGGACCGCCGAGTTGGCCCCGTCCGAGGCGACGACCAGGTCATGCGTCTGGCTCAGCTCGTCCGGCCCGGGCGCCTCGGTGCGGAAGTGGACGGTCACGCCGAGCTCGGCGCAGCGGCGCTGGAGCAGCTGCAGCAGCCGCATCCGGCTCATCGCGGCGAAACCGTGACCGCCGGAGGTGATGACCTGGCCCCGGTAGTGCACGTCGATGTCGTCCCACCGGGCGAACTCGCGCTCTATCGCGGCGTAGACCGCCGGGTCGGCGTCGCCGATCCCGCCGAGCGTCTCGTCGGAGAGGACCACGCCGAAGCCGAACGTGTCGTCGGGCGCGTTCCGCTCCCACACGGTGATCTCGTGGGCGGCGCAGAGCTGCTTGGCCAGGGCGGCGAAGTAGAGCCCGCCGGGGCCGCCGCCGGCCACCGCGATCCGCACGCCGACCTCCCGTTGTGGTCCGGTCGGGGTCGAGCGTATGTTGCTCCGGCGACGATCGTCAATGGAGCGAGAGAGGGCCAGTCCTGTTCTGCCCGGCGACCCGGCCGACTACGTCACCGGGTCGTGCTGGACGTGACCGGTGGCCGGTCCAGGCCGTGCCGAGCGCCGCCGGCACCGGCGCCTGCGGCAGCCTGCGCCGCCAGTTGGCGCAGCCGGTACCGCTGCAGCTTGCGGGTGTTCGTTCGGGGCAGCTCGTCCAGGAACTCCACCGCCCGCGGGTACTTGTACGGCGCGATCTCGTTCTTGACGAAGTCCTGCAACGCGCGGGCGGTCTCCTCGGTCCGCGGCACGTCCTCGGCCAGGACGACGTACGCCTTGACGATCGTGCCGCGGGCCGGGTCCGGCGCGCCGACCACGCCGCACTCCTCCACGGCGGGGTGGCGCAGCAGGGCGCCCTCCACCTCGGGGCCGGAGATGTTGTACCCGGACGAGACGATCATGTCGTCGGACCGCGCCTGGAACCAGTAGTACCCGTCGGCGTCGCGGAGGTAGGTGTCGCCGGTGATGTTCCAGCCGTGCTGGACGTACAGCTGCTGCCGGTCGTCGGCCAGGTACCGGCAGCCGGTCGGCCCCTGCACCGCGAGCCGGCCCGGCTGGCCGTCCGGGACGGGGTCGCCCGCGTCGTCGACCACCCGGGCGCGGTAGCCGGGAACGACCTTCCCGGTCGATCCGGGCCGGATGTCGTCGTCCGCGGACGCGATGAAGATGTGCAGCAGCTCGGTGGAGCCGATGCCGTCGATGATCGGGATGCCGGTGGCCTCCCGGAACGCCTCGAACGTGCTCGCCGGCAGCGCCTCGCCGGCCGAAAGGCATCTGCGCAGCGAGCCGAGGTCGTAGCCGGCGATGCGCTGCAGGACGGCGCGGTAGGCGGTCGGCGCGGTGACGAGCACGGTCACCCGGTGCTTGCCGACCGCGCCGAACAGCTCCGGCGGGGCGGCGCTCTCCAGCAACAGCACCGACGCGCCGACCCGCATCGGGAAGACGACCAGGCCGCCGAGCCCGTAGGTGAACGCCAGCGGCGGGCTGCCGGCGAACACGTCGTCCGGCTCGGGCCGCAGCACGTGCGCGGAGAACGTGTCGGCGATCGCCAGCACGTCCCGGTGGAAGTGCATCGCCGCCTTCGGCCTGCCGGTGGTGCCGGAGGTGAACGCGATCATCGCCACGTCGTCGGCGGCGGTCGGCACGGTCGCGAAGTCGCTCGGCTTGCTGGCGAGCATCCCGAACAGGTCGTCGCCGTCGCTGCCGCCGTACTGGACGACCCGCATGCCCGCCACGCCGGCCTGGATCAGGTCGGCGGTGTACCTGGCGTCGCACAGCGCCAGGTCGACCTTGGCGATCTCGCCGATCGTGGCGAGCTCCCCGCTGCGCAGCAGCGGCATCGTGGCCACCACGACGGCGCCCGCCTTCATCGCCCCGAACCAGCAGGCGACCAGCCACGGGTTGTTCGGGCCGCGCAGCAGCACCCGGTTGCCCGGCACGATGCCGAGGTCCTCGACCAGCACCCGGGCCACCCGGTTGGCGCGAGCCAGCAGGTCGGCGTACGACCACACCGCTCCGGCGCCGTCGCGCAGGCACGGTCGGTCGCCGCCGAGCCGTTCGACCACCCGGTCGAGCAGTTCCTCCGCGCAGTTCAACCGGTCCGGGTACCGCAGTTCGGGCAGCTCGAAGACCAGGTCCGGCCATTGGTCGGGCGGTGGAAGGTGGTCGCGGGTGAACGTGTCGACGTGAGCGGAGGGCGAGAGCTCCATTGCTTACCCCTGACTGTGCGGCTTAGGGGGTCGGTGCGGCCAGTATTCCGCACGCCTGTCACGCCCCAGTCGAAGCAGCGTCAGACCACCATCCAGGACAGCGCTGGGGTCGACTGCAGCCAGACGAGCACGCACATCAGCGCCAGGAGGAGCAGGCTCCAGCCGATGACCTTCCGGAAGATGTCACCTTCCTCGCCCGAGATCCCGATGGCCGCGGACGCGACCGCGAGATTCTGCGGAGAAATCATCTTGCCGAGCACGCCGCCGGAACTGTTCGCGGCGGCGAGCAGCGTCTGGGACAGCCCCGCGCCCTTCGCGGCGGTGATCTGCAGGGCGCCGAACAGCGCGTTCGACGAGGTGTCCGAGCCGGTGACCGCCACCCCGAGCCAGCCGAGGATCGGTGAGATGACCGCGAACACGCCGCCGGCCTGGGCCATCCACCGACCCAGCGAGATCGTCATCCCGGACAGGTTGAGCACGTAGGCGAAGGCCAGCACGAGCACGATCGTGACGATCGCGTACCGCAGGTCGGACAGGGTCTTGCCGTAGCTCCGCACGGCATCCGCCGGCCGCACCCGCAGCACGGCCATGGTGAGCACCCCGGCGAGCAGCAGCAGCGTCCCGGCGGCGAGGAGGTAGTTGAACGTGAACGTGACCGAGCTCACCGCCTTCCCGCTGCTGTTCACCACGTGCAGGCCGGGCCAGTTGAACTTCTCGGTCGGGGCGTCCAGCAGTTTCTTGATCGCGGGGAGCTGAGCGATCGAGAAGATCGCGATGATGATCAGGTACGGCGCGTACGCGCGGGCCACCTCGCCGGGCGGGTCGGCGTGCGTCCCGCGGCCGAGGGACGGCCTCCGCCTCGGCCGGGTCGTCGGACGCGCCGCCGGCGATCCTCGCCGGGCGAGCCCGGCCGGTGCCGCCCGCTGCCATCCGCACCGTGGGCCCCCACAGCTGCACCAGCGCCACCACGCAGGCAGCCGAGAACAGCGCGGCGATGATGTCGGTGAGCTGCACCGAGATGTAGTTGGACGCGACGAACTGGGCGGCACCGAAGCCGACGCCCGCGACGAGCCCGACCGGCCACGCCTCCCGCAGGCCACGCCGGCCGTCCACGATCGCCAGCAGCGCGAACGGCACAAACGCCGCGAGGACCGGGGTCTGCCGGCCGACCATGCTGCCGAGGTCGTGGGCGGGGATCCCGGTCACCGCCTCCAGCGTCGTGATCGGTACCGCGATGGCGCCGAACGCGACCGGTGCGGTGTTCGCGACGAGCGACACGGTCGCCGCGAGCAGCGGCCGAATCCCGATCGCGACCAGCATGGCGGCGCTGAGCAGCACCGGGGTGCCGAAACCGGCGAGCGCCTCGATCAGGGCGCCGAAGCAGAACGCGATCAGGATGGCCTGCACCCGCTGGTCGTCGCTCACCCGGGTGAACGAGCGCCGCAGCACCTCGGAGTGGCCGCTCTCGACGGTCATGTGGTAGATCCAGATCGCGTTCACCAGGATCCAGACGATGGGAAAGATCCCGAAGAACCCGCCTTCCGTGGCGGCCAGGCCGGCCTGCTGCCACGGCATGCCCCACACCGCGACCGCAAGCACCAGGGCGAGCGCGAGGGCAGCCAGCGAGGCGAGCCACGCCTTGACCTTGAGGCCGCCGAGCAGCACGAACAGCAGCAGCAGCGGCAGCGCGGCGACGAGGGAGCTCCACCCGAGGGAGTGGGCTACCGGGTCGTACACCTGTCTGAACATCGGGGCCTCCCGGGGGCTTGGGACAAGGCCGGATGAGGAGGTCCCTACCCGCGCTAGCCGGACACGATCAGCACCGCCAGCGTGCGCGGGCCGTGCACGCCCTCGACCCGGTCCAGTTCGATGTCGCTGGTCGCGGACGGCCCGGAGATGAACGTGAGCGGCCGGCGCGGGTCCAGCGCGGCGAGCGCCTCCGGCACCCCCCCGACCACCTGGTCGGCCCGCACGACGCAGAGGTGGTAGTCGGGGATGAGCGTCAGCGTCCGCCGGCCGCACGCGGGCGAGCCGTCGAGCACGATCGTGCCGGTCTCGGCGATGCCGACCGCGCAGCCGGTAAGCACCCCGTCGACCGCGTCGAGGATGGCGAGGGACAGCGGCGGGTCGTCGCTGAGCAGTTCCACCTCGCCGGTGGCCACGCCGCCGGTGGCCACCTTCCCGCCGCCCTCCTTCCCGCCGCCCTCCAGTGCGCCGGCCTCACCCGCGCCGGCCTCACCCGCGCCGGCCTCACCCGCGCCGGCCTCACCCGCGCCGCCCTCGGGGAGCCAGGCCGGGTCCAGTCCCGGGGCCACGGCGAGCCGCCGCACGCCGCGGGCGGCGAGTGCCGCCTCGACCGCACCGCGCACCTGGTCGCCGGACACCCGGGTCACCGTTGCCTTATAGTCCTCGACCCGGTCGGCGAACACGTCGAGGAGATCACCCGTCGCGTACAACGTACGGCGGTACTCGCGGGGGACCTCGACGGCGACGCCGTGCGCCGGCCCGAGCGCGGCACGGATGCGCCCCAGCACCTCCTCGCGCGCGTTCATCGCCCGCTCCCGCCGCGCTCGCGCTGCCACCAGGCCCGGAACGACTCGGCGGGGATCGGTGGCAGGTCGCGTGCCGAAGTCCACCCGTACAGCGGGGACAGCGGGTCCGGGATCAGCCGGGACAGCGGGGCCAGCCGGACGGCCCGCTGCGCCGCGGCGAACCGCCGCTCGTCGCCGAACACCAAGGCCATCGCGCGCATGGCCGCCGCCTCGACGGGATGTCCGTCCCCCTCCGCCACCCGGTTGCGCAGGTGCACCAGCACGTCCGGGATGTTGATCGCGACCGGGCAGACCTCGTAGCAGGCGCCGCACAGCGACGACGCGTACGGCAGCGACGCCGCGTTCTCGACGCCGACCAGCTGCGGGGTGAGGATCGCGCCGATCGGCCCGGGGTAGACCGAGTGGTAGGCGTGCCCGCCGGCCCGCTCGTAGACCGGGCACACGTTCAGGCAGGCCGAGCAGCGGATGCAGCGCAGCGCCTGCCGGCCGACCTCGTCGGCGAGCACCCGGGTCCGGCCGTTGTCGACCAGCACCACGTGTACCTCGCGCGGTCCGTCACCCGGATGCACACCGGTCCACACCGTGGTGTACGGGTTCATCCGCTCGGCGGTCGAGGATCGCGGCAGCAGCTGCAGGAACACCTCAAGGTCGGCCCAGGCCGGCACGATCTTCTCGATGCCCACCACCGAGATCAGCACCTCGGGCAGGGTCAGGCACATCCGGCCGTTCCCCTCGGACTCGAGCACCACCAGCGAGCCCGTCTCGGCGACCGCAAAGTTCGCGCCCGACACGCCGACCTTCGTGGACAGGAACTTGCGCCGCAGGTGCTCGCGGGCGGCCCCGGCCAGCTGGCGCGGCTCGTCGGTCAGCTTCGGGTCGACGCCGTCGATGGTGCGCAGGAACAGCTCGCGCACCTCGGACCGGTTCTTGTGGATCGCCGGGACGAGGATATGCGACGGCCGGTCGTGGCCGAGCTGGACGATCAGCTCGGCGAGGTCGGTCTCCACGGCGGTCACCCCCGCCGCGGCCAGCGCGTCGTTCAGCCCGATCTCCTCGGTGACCATGGACTTGACCTTGACGACCTCGCGTGCGCCGTGCGCCCGGACAACCTGCACGACGGCCGCGTTCGCCTCGGCGGCGTCGCGCGCCCAGTGCACCTGCGCGCCGGCCGCCGTGGCGGCCCGCTCGAACCGCTCGAGGTAGCTGTCCAGCGACGACAGCACGTCGTCCTTGATCGCCTTGCCGGCCTGCCGCAGCTCCTCCCAGTCGTCCAACTCGCCCACGACCCGGGCCCGCTTGGTCCGGATCGTGGTCGTCGCCTTGCGCAGGTTGCGCCGGAGCTGGCTGTCCGCCAGGGCGCGACGGGCGGCGACCGGGAACGGCTCCGCCGGCTCGCCGTGCTGCGCCCCCTCCGGCCGGGACGCCTGGGCCCGGCGCCGCGTCGGGATGCCCAACCAGGTCAGTGACATCGCGCCTCCCACTCGGTGGGTCAGTCCGGTCGCTAGCCGGTGGCGGCCAGGATCTCGGCCAGGTGAACGGTGCGCACGCCGGTACGCAGCCGGCTCAGGCCGCCGCCGATGTGCAGCAGGCAGGAGTTGTCGCCAGCGGTGAGCACCTCCGCTCCGGTGTCCAGCACGGCGCGGATCTTGTCGGCGAGCATCGCGGTCGAGGTGTCGGCGTTCTTCAGTGCGAACGTCCCGCCGAAGCCGCAGCACTGGTCGGCCTGCGGCAGCTCCACCAGGTCGATGCCGCGCACCTGGCGCAGCAGCCGCAGCGGCCGGTCGCCGATGTGGGCGATCCGCAGCGAGTGGCAGGTCGGGTGGTAGGTGACCCGGTGCGGGTAGTACGCACCGACGTCGGTGACGCCGAGCACGTCGACCAGGAACTCGGTCAGCTCATACACCCTCGGAGTGAGCTCGCGCACGGCCGCGCCCAGCGCCTCGTCGCGCACATGCCGGGCCACGGTCTCGTGTTGGTGGCGCACCGACCCGACGCACGAGCCGCTCGGGCTGACCACCGCCTCGTACGGCGCGAACACGTCGACGAAGCGGCGCACCAGCGGCGCTGCCTCCCGCTGGTAGCCGGTGTTGATGTGCATCTGCCCGCAGCAGGTCTGCTCCAGCGGGAAGTCCACCTCCTGGCCGAGCCGCTCCAGCAGCCGGACGACCGCCTTGCCCGTCTCCGGGAACAGCGTGTCGTTGAAGCAGGTGACGAACAGGGCGACCCGCATGCAACAGAGCATCCCGCCCCGTTCCGCGCCGATCAAGGAGCTGTCGCCGTCGTCGAAAATCGACTAGCGACGAGAACTCCTTGATCGTCGCAGTGGGGGAGACTGTGCGGGCACGCACGGGCGGCGGACCGAGGAGGGAAAGCATGGCTGCTGCGGGCCAGCGGGTCGTCGTCGGTCTGGACAACGGCGGGACCAGCAACAACGCCACGATCCTGGACGCCTCCGGGCGGTTCCTGGTGGACCGGCTGGTGGAGACGCCGAGCCGGGTGCGGGAGGGGCCGGACGTGGCGGTCGAGGCGCTGGCCGAGGCGCTGTCGCATGTGCTCGCGGTCACCGGCATCCCGCCCGCCGCGGTCCGGGCGGTCGGCCTGGACACCCCGGGCCCGGCGAGCGCGGACGGGGTCATCTCGTCCAAGGGCGCGACGAACTTCTCCACCCCGCCGTGGCGCGGGTTCGACTTCCGGGGCGCGCTGGAGGCTCGGCTCGGGCTGCCGGTGGTCTATAACAACGACGGCAACGCCGCGGCGCTGTACGCCCACTACGCGCGGTTCGGGCCGGACGCGGCGCAGCACTCGTCCATCTCGGCGATCGTCGGGACCGGGCTGGGCGGCGGCGTGATCGAGGCCGGCCGGGTGGTCAAGGGAGCCGCGGGGATGGCCGGCGAGCTCGGGCACATCGAGATCCAGATGCGCGGGCTGCTCGAGGACGGGCAGCCGCTGCCCGAGTGCAACTGCGGGCTGGCCGGCGACGTGGAAAGCGTCGCGTCGCTGATGGGGATCGAGAAGAACCTGCTGCCGTACTGGCTGTCCCGGTTCGAGGGGCACGAGTTGGCCGGCGTCGGCTCGCTGGACAAGGCGGCGAAGCTGGTCCGCGGGTACGGCGAGAGCGGCGACCCGATGGCGCTGAAGATCTTCCGCCAGCAGGCCATCGCGCTGGGCCGGCTGTTCACGATCGCCGCCAACTTCACCGACCCGGACACCTACTTCCTCGGCGGCGGCGTGGTGGAGACCGCGCCGCAGTTCCGCGAGTGGTTCCTGGCCACCGTGCGCGAGCACACCGGGCTGCGCGAGGAGCAGGTGCGGGTCGCGTCCTTCGCCCTGGTCCCCCACCTCGACATGGCCGGTGCCCGCGGCGCCGCCGTCGCCGCACTGGAAAGCCTGTAGGGGCGCGCCGGCGGTGGCTATGCCTCCTGCGGGTCGAGGCCGGTGAGGTAGCTGCGCTCCAGCTCGCCGAGCCGGTCCCGGAGGGACGCGGCCGGGCCGGAGAGCTGGACGCGACCTCGGACCAGCACGTACGCGCGGTCGGCGATCTCCAGCGCCTGCAGCGCGTGCTGCTCCACGACGAGCACCGCGACGCCGGCGTCGGCCGCGGCGCGGACGGCGGCCAGCAGCCGGCCGACGAGGACCGGAGCGAGGCCCAGCGACAGCTCGTCGGCGAGCAGGCAGTCCGGCCGGCGGGACAGCGCCCGGGCCAGGGTGAGCATCTGTTGCTGGCCGCCGGAGAGCAGGCCGGCCTTGCGCCGCAGCTGCTCGCCGAGCTCCGGGAACAGCTCGAGCGACCGACCGAGGTGGCCGCCGCCCAGCCGGAGGTTGTCCGCGACGGTGAGCCCGTTGACGACGGACCGCTGCTCCGGCACGTAGCTCAGCCGGTCCCGTACCCGGCTGTGCAGCGGCCGGGTGGTCGCTCGTCCGCGCCAGCGCACCTCCCCGGACGACGCGGCGAGGGCGCCGGCCAGCGTCATGAGCGTGGTGCTCTTGCCGGCGCCGTTCGGCCCGAGCAGGGCGACCACCTCGCCGGGCTGGACCGCGACGCTGACGCCCCGGATGGCCGGCAGGCCAACGTAGCCCGCGGTGACCTCTCGCGCCTCCAGCAGGGCGGTCATGCCGGTCGCTCCGCGGCTTGCCGCAGCCCCGGCTCCGGGCCCGATGCCACGGCCGCTGGCTCCAGGCCCGGCGCCACGGCCGCCGGCTCCAGGCCCGGCGCCACGGCCGCCGGCTCCAGGCCCGGCGCCACGGCCGCCGGCTCCAGGCCCGGCGCCTCCGGCGGCGGCTCCGGTACCGGGGGTTGAGCCGCCCGGTGCGCGGTGCCGCCCAGGTAGGCGCTCACCACGCGGTCGTCGGCGAGCACCTCGGCCGGCGCGCCCGCGGCGATCGTCCGGCCGGCGTCGAGCACGAGCGCCCGGTCGCAGACCGCCGCGACGAGCGGGACGTGGTGCTCGACCAGGATCACCGCCATGCCCCAGTCGTCGGCCAGCGCCCGGACCAGCCGCCCCAGCTCTTCGCTTTCGGTGTCGTCCAGCCCGGCGGCGGGCTCGTCGAGAAGCAGCACCGACGGGCAGGCTGCGACGGCGCGGGCGATCGCGACCAGCCGGCGCCGGCCGTGCGGAAGCTCGGCCGGCTTGCGGTGCAGGCTGTCCGCCAGACCGAACCAGGTGATGGCGTCGACCGCCACCCCGGTGAGCGGGTCGAGCCGCGGCCAGACGAGGTCGCGTGCGTAGTGCAGACCGGTGCGGCTGTCGCAGGCGGTCCTGATGTTGTCCTCGACGGTCATGTCCTCGAACAGCTCGAGTGACTGGAAGGAGCGCCCCAGCCCGGCCCGGGCTCGCCGGTGCACGGGGACCCGCCGGACGTCCCGGTCGTCCAGCCAGATCCGCCCCCTGGCCGGGCGGGCGTTGCCGCAGACGGCGTCGATGAAGGTGGTCTTCCCGGCGCCGTTCGGGCCGATCAGCCCGACGACCTCACCGGGATGCACGGCCAGGCTGACCCCGTCCAGGGCGACGGTCGAGCCGAACCGCAGCACGAGCCCCTCGGCCCGCAGCGCGACGGGCCGGACCCGCCGAACCCCTCCGTCCCCTCCGTTCGCCGATCTTGATGTTTGGCCTCGCGACACGCCGCGGAAGGCGTGCGTAACCTCAAGATCGGCGGGAGCGGACTGCGGGGGGCGCCGGCGGGCGCGGGCGGCCAGCCGGCCGAGGTCGGTGACGGTTCGGTGGACCTGCCCGTCCGGCATGAACAGCAGCGTCGCGATGAGCACCCCGCTGGCAATGAGCAGCACGTACCCGCCGATGTCGACGAACCTCTCCAGCACGAGGTTCGCGACGCCGGAGGGCGCGAGCAGCGAGCCGAACGCCGGGCCGAGCACGTAGCCGACACCCCCGATCAGCGTCCACAGCACGAGGTTGATCGAGGTGAAAATGTCGAACGTGGTGAAGTTGACGTGCGGGTAGCGGAACGCGATCAGCGAGCCGCCCAGCCCGGCCAGCGCCGCGCCCACCGCGAACGCGTACAGCTTGGCGCCGATGGTGCCGATCCCGAGCGCCGCGGCGGCGCGCTCGTTCGACCGCACCGCCAGCAGCCGCCGCCCGGCCGCGCCCCGGCGCAGGTTCGCCACGGCGACGGCAGCCGCCGCGAGGACGACCAGCAGCAGCACCGCATAGCGGCCCGGGTGCTCCGTCGAGTCGAGCCCGATGCCGAGCAGCGACGGCGGCGGAACGACGGTGCCCCGGACCGGACCGCCGGTGTAGTCGGCGTTGAGCAGGACCAGGTTGCTGATCGCCATGGCCAGCGCGAGCGTGACGACCGCCAGGTTGACGCCGCGGACCCGCAGCGCCGGCAGCGCCACGACGAGGCCGACCAGCGTGGCCGCCACGACGCCCATCAGCACCGCGGCCGGGAACGGCACTCCCCAGGCATCCGCGGCCCGGGACGCGGTCAGGGCGCCGACCCCGGCCAGCGCGAACTGCGCCAGCGACAGCTGCCCGGCGTACCCGATCAGCACCACCAGCGACAGCGCCACGATCGCGTACCCGGCGCTGGTGATCACCGCGTTGACCCAGCCGGGGCCCAGGGTGAGGACCGAGACGACGGACACCGCCAGCGCGGCCGCGATCGGCACCGGCCGCAGCACCCCGCTGCCGATCGCCGGCAGGCGTTCGCCGAGGTGGCCGCGCAGCGGCAGCGCGTGCCCGCGCAGCACCAGCACGGCGACGACGATGAGGAACGGGAAGCTGCCCGACCAGCCCTGGTGGCTGGCGAAGCGGGTGATCTCGGCCTCGGCGACGCCGATCAGCAGCCCGCCGCCGAGGGTCAGCCAGAACGAGGAGAAGCCACCGATCATGGCTGCGGCCAGCGCCGGAATGACGATCAGCGGCATCATGGTGGGGTCGAGGCCCTCGATCGGCAGCAGCAGTATCCCGGCGAGTCCGGCCAGCATCGAGCCGAACGCCCAGTTGACCGCGGCGACCAGGTCCGGCCGGTAGCCGAGGGTCTGCGCGACAAACTCGTTCTCGGCGACCGCCACGGTGGCCCGGCCGATGCCGGTACGGCGGTAGACCAGCGTGAGCACGGCGCACAGCGCCACCGTGATCGCAACGATCACCACCCGGTCCTGCACGACCGTCAGGTCGCCGACCCTCCAGTAGCCGGTCGGCAGGAACGGCACGTACGGCGGAACCCGGTTCCGGTAGTGCAGCGACGCCGCCTGCTGCAGCAGGATGAGCAGGCCCAGCGTGGCGATCAGCCGGATGATCGGGGCCGCGTTCCGCAGCGGCCGCATCACCAGCAGGTGGGTCGCGGCCCCGATCAGTCCACACAGGAGGATGGCCAGCCCGCCGGCGGCGAGCAGCGGCACCGAGGGCCGCAGCTCGGCGAAGGCGGCAGCGCCGACCAGCGCGGTCGCCCCCTGGGCGAAGTTGAGCACCCCGGACCCCCGGTAGGTGACCACCAGTCCCTGGCCGACCAGCGCGAACACGCAGCCGGCGCCGAGGCCGAGCAGAAGGAAGCGGATGACGTCCAGCACGTCGGTCCTTCCGACTAGGTTCCGCCGACCCGGCCCGGCCGCCTACCTGGTGGGGATCAGCTGCTGGAAGCCGGAGAGCTGGCTGACCGCCCCGTTCTTCACCTGGTAGAAGACGATCGTGTTGTTGAACAGCCGGGGCATCTTGCCACCGAAGCCGGCGAACCGCCTCGTGAAGTCCAGCGGCGGGGCGGCGCCGCCGGTGTCGACGCTGGTCAGCTTGCCCAGCGCGGCCAGCACGCTCTGCCGGGTGACCGCCGGCTGGCCCTTGCTGACCCGCTGGAACAGGTGCGCGCCCAGCCAGATCGAGTAGGCGACGTCGCTCGGCGGGTCATCCGGGTACCGCGCGGAGAAGGCGCTCTCGAACTGCTTGAAGCCGGCGCTGTCGTGGCTGTAGCCGCCCGCGTGGTACATCCCTTCCGCCGGCGGGCCGATCTGGGCGATCTGCTTCCGGTCGACCGGCACGGTGACGACCGGCACCCGGATCCCCAACTGCTGGACGGTCCGCATGAAGCGGGGCAGGAGGTCCGCGGTCAGCGTGACGAGCATGGCGTCGACGTCCTGGCTGGCCGCGGTCACCTGCGCGGAGAGGTCGCCGGCGGTGAGCGGGACGGTCACGGTCTTGACCACCTGGGTGGAGTGCCCGGTCGCCTGCAGGACCTGGGAAACCGCCGACGCCAGACCCCGGCTGGACGGGACGTCGAGGGCGACGAAGCTCACCCGCTGCGCCTTCAGCTGGGTGGCGGCCAGCAGGCCCTCCCCGGCCACGCTCGTGAACGCACCCGCCGACGTCGGGAAGCAGACCTGGCAGGAGAACTGCGCGAGCGGTATGGGGTAGTCGCTGATGACCGGGATGCCGGCCTTGCCGAAAATGTCGAGGACGGCTTCGGGCTGGCCCATAAAGACGTTGGCGGCGATGACAGACTTGTCCGCCGCTGCCTGCCGAGCGCAGCTGGCTGCCTTGTTCAGGTCAAGATTCACCGGGCAGGTCTTCAGCTGCAGCGGATGGCCGTTGATCCCGCCGGTGCCGTTCACCTCGTCGACCGCGAGCTGGGCCCCGTGCGGCATTTCCGGGAACGGCGAGTTGGTCAGGCTGGTGTAGATCAGGTGGTAGGTGTAAGGCGCACCGGAAAGGTTCGCCGCAGCGGTGTTGGCGGCCGGCGGCGGCGCTGACTTGCCACACGCGGTCAGCCCGAGAATCACGGTGAAGACCACCGCAATGCCGGCGGCACGCCTGATTGCCTGAAACATGGAAGTACCTCCCCAGTACACTCCACCTACGCGGAAGAGCCCGCGAGGGCGCCGAAACTAGCCGGCCCGGAGATTTGAGGTCAATGATCCTGTTCCGCCGGACGGAACCTCCGGCCGCCGCCCCCGCCGTCCAGCCGAGGTGGGGGTTAGCCGATCCGGCCGAGGGTCGCCCAGCGGGGCTCGGCGTCGGCGTAGGACAGGTACTGGACCTCGAGCGGGACGTAGCTGTCGCTGTAGTGCGGGTCGAGCCCCTCGGGGGTCAGCCTCCGCCGCTGCCGCGGGACCACCCGGCCGTCCCGGTGCAGGGCGGCCTGCTCCACCTCCGTCGTCCGGCAGAGCACCGCGGAGACCCGGGCGCGGACCTTCGGCGAGTCGGTGGGCACCTCGCTGAAGAAGTTGGCCTCCGGGTCGCGGCGCATCGCCTGCAGCATCATCGCCAGCGACAGCACCGCCCCGCTGGTGCCGAGGCTGCGGGTGCCGGCGACGAACACGCACCAGTGCGAGCGGCCCACGGCCGCGGCGTAGGGGTTGCGGCAGGCCAGGATCATCGCGTACGTCGGGTAGAGCCGCTCGTCGAGCTCGACCCGCTCCTCCCGGGTGTGCGAGAACGCCGACCTCGCGCCGGCCAGCAGGACGGTCATCGAGCGCGACCCGTAGGTGGGGAAGGCGCCCTCCTCGCGCAGGTCCATCGCCAGCGGGACCGAGCTGGGCGGCTGGGCGAACTCCCGGGCGGCCGCCTCGAACAGCGCGCCGTGCCAGAAGTTGGTGTCCGGCCCGCCGAGCAGGACGACGTCGCGCTCGGCGAGCAGCCCGGGGTCGACGCAGTGCTCCGGCCACATGATCGGGGCGTCCGCCATCGGGTCGTCCCCGCGCAGCGCCGCGGCCAGCTCCGGGACAAAGACCAGGTCTTTCACCGCCAGGGTGTGGTCGACGTCCTGCACCCCCTCGGGCAGCTCGCGGTCGAAGACGTACGGCGCCAGCGGGATGCCCAGCGGCCGGAGGTCCACCTCGACGTGCGACCGGCGCTCCCGGTCGGCGAACAGCGGCAGCAGCAGCTCGTGCTCCCGGCCGACGTCCCGCCGGTTGCTCGGGATCACCACCAGCGGCCGGCTCGGCGGCAGCAGCACCCGCAGCCCGGCCCCGTAGACCGGGTCGTCGCACCGGGCAAGGGCCACCTGGCGGACCGGCGCGCCGCGGCCGGTCGCGACCAGGTCCAGCTGCCGGGGCCGGCCCTCGACGGGCGCCTGAGACCGGCGCGCCGTCGGGACGAGCAGCAGGTGGCCGAGCCGCGGCCCGGACAGGCCGAGCGCGGCCAGGATCAGCACGGCCAGCCCGGTGGTGAGCCCGACGTAGGCCAGCAGCCCCCAGTTGCGCCCGGTTGCGTCGAGGAAACCGGCGGTGACCGCGCTGGTGCTGATCGCACCCAGCAGCGCCCGCGTCCCGTTCAGCCGCAGATGCCGGCGCAGCCGTTCCGCGGTGGACATCGTGTAGTCGCGGGTCGAGGGTGCGGCGTCGGCCACGGGGCTGCTCCCCAGGAGGGTGTCGCATGGGTCTCGGCGGCTGCGGGCGGCGTCCAGCGGCGGCCACCCTTACTCTCTGGCACTACTCCTTCGCGCGCTGTTCGGCGCGCAGGTAGGCTAACCCGGGGCTTCCCTGACCCGGCTGGCGGTGGTCGATGCGA
>Ga0210378_10000601_pt1 | contig 18511 bp, 16 predicted proteins | sample PLM1_60_b1redo_FD_155465 | JGI IMG/M metagenome (GOLD analysis project Ga0210378, IMG submission 155465) | Groundwater sediment microbial communities from an aquifer in East River, Colorado, USA - PLM1_60_b1 redo | ecosystem: Environmental > Terrestrial > Soil > Riparian zone | place: USA: East...
CGGAGTCTCCGCCGGCGAGGTCGACGTCTGCGGAGACCACACCCGCCGGCGGGCTGTTCTGCGAGGGCACCTCCGTGCGCTGCAGGCAGGCCGCGGCCGTGGGCGTCGCGGCGGCACAGGCGGGTACCCGTACCAGGCGCAACCGGGAGGACCAGTCGCCACCGTACGCGTCCCGGAAACCCGAGTAGTCGATGTCGAGATGGACCTTGCCGCCGGCCTTCCCGTCGGTACGTCTGACCGCCAGCACCACCGGCAGCCCCGCTTGCCGGCCCTTGGCGGAGTCCAGCACCTCCAGCCGCACCGCGGTCGACGCATCCGCGCCGACAGCGGTGGCCCGCACCGGCAGGCCGCCCACCTTGGTCACCGGCGCGGTCGCGGCCGTGCCGGCAGCCGACATCGTGACGACCGTCGAACCCGCCGACGGCCAGACCGGCGCCTTCGGCGACCACTTGGCGGCCGTGTCCGTGTCCGACGGCGCGCCGGTCCACCTCGAAGCTGGCGAAGGCGCCGGCGGTGGCCAGGGCCTCGACCTGCGCCGTGGTGAGCGCGATCCGGGCGGCGAGGTCGGCCATGTCGCGGAACGGCCCCGCCGCGTCGCGTTCGGCGACGATGGTGTCGGCGAGGTCGTCGCCGATGGTGCGCACGGCGCCGAGCCCGAGCCGCACCGCGTGGGACAACTCCGGTGCTGCGCCGGTGGGTGGCATGGGGGCCGGTGTTGGGGAAGCGGCGCCGGCCTCGCTGTGCTCGACGGGTTCGAGGGTGGCCTTGGCCTGGCTGGCGTTGATGTCCGGGCCGCGGACGGTGATGCCGTGGCGGCGGGCGTCGGCGACCAGGGACTGGGGTGAGTAGAAGCCCATCGGCTTCTCGCTGCTTAGTGGTCGTGTCTCGATTGGCCGACGTTGGGCCTGACCGCGTTTGGTTACGGGTCGCTTATGACCGGGTCTCGAATCTATGTTCGGCCGCGTGCAGATGACCTTTTACTCCTCGAGCGGATGTGAGTCGTGGGACGTGGCAGCGAAGCCCGCGATCCCCGAGGGCATGCCGGTTCTGATCGACGACGATCTGCGGTTCGAGGACGGTGTCGGGCAGGTACGCCCCACCGTGGCAATGAACCAGTGGCTGCGGGAGCTTCCGGTCAGCGGCTGCCCATCGCCAGACTCGTGGGCGTCATACGGCCGGGCGCTGCGGGCCTGGACGGTGTTCCTGACCGGGCGTGGGATCGACCTGTTCGACGCCCGGGACCGGCTACGGGCCGGGTTGAGCTCCTACGCGGAGCACCGGGCGACGGGGCCGCTTGGGGTGCGGTTCGAGGCGACGACCTGGAATCAGCACATGAGCATTGTGTCGAGCTTCTACCGGTGGGCGGTCGCCGAGCGGTACGCGTCGGCCGAGCCGTTCACCTACCGGTCGGCGACGGTGCTCTACGGCAAGCAGGTGCGCCAGCAGGCGGTGAACATGGCGACCCGCCGCACGCCCAAGAGCCACGTGACGATCAAGTACCTGGAGGCGGACTTCGCAGGCCTGTTCATCAAGGCCCTGGCCGGCCTGCGCCCGGACGGTGCCGAGGACGACGGGTTCCGCGGCTGGAACCTCACGCGCAACGTCGCGGTCGGGAGGCTGGCGCTGTCGACGGGGCTACGCCGGCGCGAGTTCTCCTCGTTGCTGGTCTATGAGATCCCTCCGCTGCCGGCAAGGCCGACCTCGTTGCCGATCGTGTTCCCGGTGCCGGCCGCGGTGACGAAGGGTCGCAAGTTCCGCACGACCTGGATCTCCTATGAGGCGCTCGCGGCGGTGCACGCCTACATCGAGTTGGACCGGGCGCTTCATGTCGAGGGTTCGCGGTGGCATCCGCTGGCGAGGGCCGGTGCGCCGTTGGTGATCACCGAGGCTGACCCGAGCGGCGGGCGGGTTAACGGGAAGCGGGTCCGCTGGGAGGTGTTGCGACCGCGGAGCGACTGCGGCTGGTTGCTCCAGGTGGGGGTTCGGCCCTGTTGTCGGTCTGTTCCACCGGCGCGCCGTTCACCGCCTGGCCCACGGTGTTCACCCGCACCTCGGATCGGATCCGGCAGCGGTGGGAGCCGAGGTTTCCTCCTGTCTATCCGCACCGGCTGCGGCACTCGTTCGCGATGGAGACCCTGGAACGGCTGGTGGGCGGCTATTACCGGCAGGCCGCACGGATGGTGAAGGCCACCGACGCGGACGCCGCGCTGGCGCTCTACCTAGCCAAGGCAGACCCGCTGATGGTGCTTCGTGACGTTCTCGGCCACGCCTCTGTGATGACCACTGAGAAGTACCTGCGCCGGCTGGACATGACCCGGATCTACCGCGAGGCCTACGACCGAGCCGGCGCCGAAGTCGGCCTCCTCGATGAGGAGGCCGCACAGCGCGAGGCGGACGCGGAGTTCGACGAGGAGGCCGTCTGATGCCGGCCACCGTGGTGACCGAGCCACTGGCGATCTCGTGCGTGTTCACCAACGGCACGCGATGGTCATGGATCGCCAAGATGGACGCCAACCCTGCGCTGGGGATCGATCTGCTGACGGGGCTGGCCGCGATGGTGCATCCGCACGGACGGATCGACAGCCATAAGACGGTGAAGCAATACGGGCTTCACGCGAGGTCCATGGTGAACAGTCTGGCTGAGCAGGGATTCACGGCGGGCGCTGCTGACCTGACCCGGGCGAGGCTGGCCAGCTTCTGGATGGCGGCTCCCCAGCCGGTCGAGTCCGCGACGAGGTCGGTGCTGACCGCGTTGGACGCGCAGAGCGGCGTGCTGCGGCCAGATGTTCGCGAGTTCGCCGCTGGCCGGCTATTCAACCCACTGAGGAAGCCTCCGCCGTTGCGTCCCTACAGCGAGGGCGAATGGGTCAGGTTGCGGGAGTTTTGCCGGCGCGTGATCAAGGACGCCTACCGTACTCACCGACAGGCGAGGGCCGATGCAGCGCACGGTCAGGATCCTCGCGGTGGCGGGTGGACGGCCAGCAACGTGGCCTGGTTGCTCAGTCGCCTCGGCCCGTCGACGGCGGCGCAGGTCGGGGAGCACATGGGGCTTTCCGGCTACACCATCCAGCACGCGCGAGGCGGTGTTCCCCGAGCGAACACGGCGCTGTTCCCGACGACCGATGTGGTGCTGGCCTACCGGGTGCTGTTCGGTGTCTACAGCGGCATCGTCCCGGACGGTGTATGGGCTCGGCCTCGGAGACTTGGACTGGGCTGGTGACACAACGGTGCTGCTCAGCTACGTCAAGGGCCGCACCGCCCGGGAGAGCCTGACGCTGCCGCCACGAGCCGTGAGGCTGCTGGAGCAGTGGTTGGACCACTCCGCGCTGCTACGCGGCTTCCTCCCCGAAGAGAGGAGGCGCGAGTTGTGGCCGCGCCTGGTGTTCGCGTCCCACGGCGACCACATTCGCACCGAGCGGCCGGCATATCCGACGCCGTGGTCGTGGATGAAACGCAGCGGTCTGCGGGACGACGACGGGCAGATGCTGCGCCTACATACCCATCGCATCCGGACGACGTTCGAGGTGATGCGCGACCGGCGAGCCTGGTTCGGCAGTGAGCGGGCCACGATTGATCCCAACCACAGCCCCCAGGTCGAGGGCGACCGCTACCTCAGCGTCGCCACCCCCGCCCAGCGTGACGCGGTGAACAACATCATCGTCGCTGCGCAGAAGGACCTCGTCCGCAAGACGAGGCCACCGGTGGTGATCGACACTGATCAGGCCGTCAAGGCCGCCACCGGGTTGCCGGAGCTCGTGTCGCGGCTCGAATTGGACGACGCGGCGGTGGCCGAGCTGGTGGGCGGGGCTCGGGATGTGTTCGTGGCCGCGTGCGCTGACCCGCTCTCCGGCCTTCACGGCCCGCGTGGCAAGCCGTGTCCCGCGCGGCCCTGGGTCTGTCTGCTGTGTCCGCTGGCGGTGTTCACCACCAGGCACGCGGCGAACCTGCTGCGGCTGAAGGCGTTCTTCTCCCGCCAGGGCAAGCAGATGACCTCCGATCAGTACATGAAGGTGTTCGGTCCCTACGCCGTTCGCATCGAGGAGGTTCTCGCCTGCTTCGACCCCGCAGTCGTGGCCCGGGCCGGATCCGAACGGAGCGACGCTGACGACGAGCTGCCCCTGCGCCCCGAGGAGACCACCCGATGACCGCGCGACGTCCGCTTTCGCCGACCGCGCTCCCGTCCTCGCCGTTCGCCGGCGCTGACGTCTGCGCGCACGCCGGTCTGCCACTACGGGACAGCGCCACCGGACCGGTCTTCGACGAATGCGTCTGGGATTTCACCGGCGTGGCCGGGATAGCCACACAGGTACAGAAATCGTTGCTGCGCTGGGACTTCACCGTGATCGACAACCCGGCCTGGCAGCAGGTGGCCAAGGAGTACATGTTCGCGCTGCTGGCGCCCGACCATGAGGCGGTTCGCGCACGCCTACCGGACACCCCGCAACCTGCTGACCTGCAAAAACCGACTCGAGCAGATGAGACGCTGGTTCAATTGGCTGACCTTCCGCGGCGTGACGCAGCTCAGCCAGGTCGGGGACCAGCACTGCGCCGAACACCTGGAACACCGCAGTTACCGGCGCGACAGCTACGGTCACCCGATCGCGGCCCTCTCGGCGACCACGCGGTGCCAGGTCGCCGTGGCGGTCATCGAGATCGCGCTCTACGGAGAGCTGTTCACCGCCGATCGGTATCGCCCGGGCTTCAAGCCCTGGGCAGGCCGCAACGCGGCGACGGTCAGCCATAACCGCAGCCAAGCCGAGAACAAGACCCCACCGGTTCCAGCGGAGATCTTCCAGCCGATGTTGACGGCCGCGCTCTACTTCGTCGACGTCCTAGGTCCCCATATCACCGCGGCCGAGCAGACGCGGCTGGCCGAGATCCGGCAGGCGAACCTGCTGCCCACCGTCCGGTCCGTCGACGACGACAGGCTCATGGCGGTGGTGCGCCGACACGTCGAGGAGAAGCGCCCGTTCGATGCGCTGCCGGATGACCACGTCCACCGCCGCCTACGTCAAGGGTGGCGCCCAGACGACCCGCTGCTAGCAGTCAACCTGAACCGGATCGCCCAAGCGGCCGGCTACCGGCAGTTCTACGGCCGATGGCTGCGCACGCTGCGGAGCCCGATTGAGGCGGCCGCGGCCGCGGTCGGCGTCCACAGTGGGTGGGCACACGACGCCGCTATGGTCATCCGAGCCGACGGGGCCGGCGAAGTCCCGTGGACACTTCCGTTGCGCGCCCGCGGCATCCGGGACCTCACCAATCTCGCTCGGACCGCGTGCCTGCTCGTCACCGCGGCCCTGTCCGGGATGCGATCCGGGGAGCTGATGGAGCTACGGCGCGACGACCACTACTCCACGGCGAACCGCGGTGAGCCGGTCCGCTGCCGACTCCGCAGCAAAGTCATCAAGGGCCAGCCGCTAGGCGGCACCCATGATGAGTGGGTCGTCACCGAAGAGGTGTTCCGCGCGGTCGACCTTGCCGGCGAGTTGCGCCCGGACGACGGCCCGGAAGCGTTGCTGTTCGGCCGGTTCCAGCTGGACTGGCTCTATCCGAAGCTGCGGCGGTGGGTCAACGGCCCGGAGGGGCAACGGCTCGGACTGGCGCCGATTCCCGACGGGCCGGTGACCATGCGGATGCTGCGCCGCACGCTGGCGATGGAGCTGGCCTACCGCCCCGGCGGATTGCTGGCTGCGAAGGTGCACCTCAAGCACATCTCGGTGGCTACCACCGAGGGCTACGCCTCGCGGCCGGGTGGTGCCCAAGCCAAGCTGCTCACCGAGATCGGCAAGGAGGAAGAGGAGCGCAACCTGACGCTGCTGGCGCAGGCATACGAGGACTACCAGCGGGGAGTACGCCCGGCCGGACCGGGCGCCCGGGACCTGGTCGACTTCTTCGACACCGTCGACGGGAAACTGGCGATCCGTGACGCCGGAGCGCCGAAGCTCACGTCGGACCGGGCCGTGCGCAACCTGATGATGAAGCGGGCAGCCACCTTGCACCTGGGGGCCGCGAACTACTGCTGGTTCTCCGACCCGTCCCGCGCGTTGTGCTTGAAGCTGGCCGGCACACCAACGGCGGACAAGCCCTTGGCCGGGATGTGTGACTCCACCCGTTGCCCACAGGCCACCCACCACCCCTGCCACCGGCCAGTCTGGGACGGGCAGGCACGCACCCTGAAGGTGCTCCTCGGCGGGCTGTCCCGCCGCCAGAAAACCGAACGCGATCGGCTGGAAGCCGAGCTGACGCGGGTCGAGACGGTCATCACCGACATCGACGCGGCCGCCAGCACCGCTCCGGCGCCACGGCAGAGTGGGTCGTGAGGATCACCGAGGAGCAGCGGCAGCAGACCGAGGCGCGCATCCGGGCGGCGATGGACCGGCTACTGCGCGGGGAGATCCCGCCTGGCGGCAAGTGCGACATCAAGACCCTCGCGGCCTCAGCCGGGATCACCCGCAACGGCCTCTACACCACCTACGCCCACCTCAGGGACGAGTTCGAGGCCCGCCGCGACCAGCGACGCGAAGCTGGGGTGATCGTCGACCCCCGCGAGGCGCAGATCGCCCGGCTGAAGGCGGAGGTCGCCGCGTTGAAGGGGCGGGTGGCCGAACGCGACGCCGACCTTGCCGACCTGACGGAGTTCCGCACGCTGGCGATCTCGCGGTTGGCCGCCCAGCACGAGGAGATCATGCGGTTGCGGGTGCAGGTCGCCCGCCACGGCAACGTGCGCGTACTGCACCCCACGCCAGACGACGGCCAGCCGCGCTGACCGCGACGAGCTGGTGCAGCGCCTCGGGGCCGCCCGCGGCTACGCGATGGCCGCCGACGTGCTCCTGGTGCGGAATGTCCAGCGTTTCACCTGCTCGCGCCGCCCATGGGAGGTACTCGCCTAACCACCTACCGGCGGCGTCTGCTCCCGGCCTGCTTGTCCAGTGCCCGTTGGGCGTGGACCCTGGCGCCCCTCATACACATCTGGGCGAACTGGGTGCTGACTTCATAGAAGGCCGCGACTTCCTCGTTGGTCTTCTCCGCGAAGGCCGCTTTGAGCGCGGCCTGGTACGGGATGAGCAGTTCGCCCGCGAGGAAGTTCGCGTCCTTCTCCTTCTTCCTGTCGAACCTGCGGCAGCCGTCGTCGGTGAGCAGGACGTTGTCGAACTCGTGCTCCAGGAAGTGGTGGCTCAGTTCGTGCGCCAAGCTGGAACGCCGCCGGACTACGGCATGCCCGGTGTTCTCCAGGATGATCCTTATGGTCCCGAGCGGGACCAACGCCGCCGACCAAACCTTGGGCCTGTTCACCGTGAAGTGCGTCACGGCTTCGTTCGAGCAGTACTCATCAGGCAGTCCATCGATCGGGTAGACCGGAATCCCATGCTCCCGAGCCAGGTCATAGGGGTCGAGGGGCTCCAGTAGCCCCAGGCCGAGCGAGCCCCGCTCCTCGGCGGCCACTTCCTTCATGCTTTCCTGAGTCCAGCGCTGCGCCACGGCTCACTCGTCCCGCGACGCCCGTTCGGCGGTGAACCGGCGCATCGCGGCGCCGATGAGTTCTTCGAGGTACCTCTTGTCCTCGGAGTTCAGGTCCTGCCGGGCGCGCAGCAAGGGTGCGAACTCCGCCAACAACTCGGGCTCTTCGCGCTCCGGCTCGTCATCGTCGATCATGAATCTCTCGGCGGGAACCCTCAGCCAGCGCACCATCGCGACGAAGGCATCCACCTCCGGTTTCTGTCTGTTGGCCAGGCGGGAGAACGTCGAAGGGCTGACTCCCACCTCGCGGGCCAGTTGCCGCCACGACAGGCCCCGGCTTTCCCTCACGGCGTCCAGAGCCGCGTATAGCCCCGCCACATTGATCTGAGTCCGCGGCATCCCCTGCCTCCCTACTCCCCGTGTCTACGATATTTCTATCAGTGTTCGACACTCGACACAGCATTGGGAGCCGGAAAACATTCTGACCAGGGTTCGAAGCAGAGCTATCAGCACTTCTCAGATCGTTCGTCCGATCCAGCTTGGCGTGATAGCGTCGATATCGTTTCGCACACGAGACAGATGAGCCGGTAGCGCGACGGCCGGCCATCGTCTAGATCAACACACGATTGAGCATGGAAGTGGAGTCACTTATGACCGACCAGATGCTGGGCAGCAGCCACGCAGGACCCCCCGACAACGACGAGCTCGAACAGCGACTGGCCGAGCCGGCGCCGGCCGGCGCCGGCCAACTGGAGCGGCCGGCGCGGGTCCTGCTGGGCTGGCTGCCCGCCGAGCGTGGCGAGCTCGTCCTGGTGTCGAACCGAGCCGGCGTGGAGCTCACCGAGGAGCAGCGCGCGCGGGTCCGGCAGGCCCGCGATGCAGTAGACGCACGCCCCATCGGCATCGATCAGACCGATCTGGTCTCGGCGCTGCCGCCGGAACTCGCCGATCACCTCGCTCGTCTGGAGGCGACCCCTGCTGGCGCTGGGATGCGTCAGGAGGGCTGGGATGTCGCCTTGGTTGACCTTGAGCGGGTGGGTGCCTTCCAACCGTTCGTGTTCACCGACACCGCCGTTGAGCGCGTCGCCAGCGTGGACCCTGCCGACATCGAGGCCGTCGCCGAGCTGACCTTGCCGGTCAACCACACGGCACCGATCGTGGGGCAGTACGACGAGCTCAAGCAGACGTATATCCTCACCTCGCCGAACCCCAACCTGAAGGTCCTCGGCAACTTCAGCGGCCCAGTGCCCGACGCCAACGGCATGCCGGGCTTCGGCTTCCTGGTCACCGTGGCGCCCTCCTTCGTCCAGGTGGTCCGCTTCCAGGACCGCTACCTGCTCCGCGACGGCTACCACCGAGCGTTCGGCCTGTTGAGTCGGGGGATCAGTCGCGTGCCGGCGTTTGTCCGCGACTTCGACACGGTCGAGAATCTGGCGCCCGCCGGGATGCTGGCCCACAGCGCCTGGCTCGGGCCCCGTCCGCCGCTGCTGCGCGACTACCACGACGACCTCGTCACGGAGTCGGTCAGTCTGGCCGCGCAGCGGCGGATGGTCGTGATCCAAGCCCTTGAGCTGTCCCCGCCGGGCTGAGCAGCCGGCAAGCCGCGGCCGGCCAGACGTTGGCGGCCTCGGTGTCGGATCACTTGTGTTCGTGGAAACAAGGAGGAATTGGCCGTGGACGTGGTCTACGTGCCGTGGGGCACGGGAATTGACAAGATGATCGGGTATGGCGCCGCCTGGCTGCACAAGCAGTCCGGCGACAAGCTCGTGCTCATGACGGCGAAGGCGGTCTATCAGCACAACGCCTTACTGCCCCGGCTGACGGCCGGCGCCAAGGTCGCTACCCCGTCGACGGTTTGGAAGGTCGACTGGCGGGGCGGCCCGGTGCTGGCGCCGTGGCCGAGCGACAAGGTGCTCTCGACGATCTCCGACAATGTCGCCGAGCGCGTCACCGGTGTCTGCGTGCTGCCGTGGGGCGAAGACGCGTACGCGGAGGCATGGCTGGCCGCGCACAACGCCACCAACCTGCTCACCGGACAGCCTCAGGCACCACGCGACGAGCTGCTGCATCCGGTCGTGACGATGGCGATGGAGTACCTCACGAACACCGTTAACCACGCCAACGGGCTCGCGGGTTCCGACCGGGATCGCGTCATCGGCGCGCTGCTGGCATTGGTCCACGCCGGATACCGATTCGACGTCGATGCGCTGATCGCCTGGGCGCTGGCAAACGGCTTCACCGGCTCCGAGGTGGAGAGGCTGCGCGACTATGCGACGAAGGCGCTGGCGGGCCACCGGTTCCGCATCCGTGGGTTCGGCGCTCTGCGGGCGGACATCGTCGCCGTCTGGGAGCGAAAGGCGCGCGAGCGCGGTTTGGACTTCACCGAGCCCGATGGCGGGCTGCGCAGCTCGCGCGACTCGTAAGCGGCGACCACCGAGCCGAGACGCCAGACGAGGCTAGCCCCAGTTTCCTTCTGACCCAGTTCACCGACGACTACTACCCCTCCTGACGAGGCACTGCTCGGCCAAGAAGCGCGGGTATGATGTCCGCCACACCGCTCCCAGGGAAACGGGACACGTGCCCACCAACGGACACAGCAGCCCAACGAGGCAGCCAACGCCGCGACCAGGACACGACCCGACCCAGACACGGCAAGTGCGGCGACAAATCGGTTGGGCCTTGAGCAGCGCGGCGCAGAACGCGCCCGGGTAGTACCGCTTCAACCAGGAGCTGGCGTAGACGAGCACGGCGAAGCTGATCGCGTGGCTCTCGGGGAAGCCGTAGTTGGCGAAGGCCTGCAGCTGGATCCAGGTCTGGCGCGCGGCGTCGCCGGTGAGGCCGCGTTCGGCCATCCCGTCGAACAGCCGATCGCGTAGTTCCTGCATCTTCTCCAGGGAGCGTTTGTTGCCCATGGCGCGGCGCAGCTGGTCCGCATCGGCCGGGGTGAAGCCGGCGACGTCGATCGCCATCTGCATCAGCTGTTCCTGGAACAGCGGCACCCCGAGGGTCTTCTCCAGCGTCGGCTTGAGCAGGTCGTGCAGGTAGGTGGCCTCCTCGAGGCCGTTGCGGCGCCGGATGTAGGGGTGCACCGAGCCGCCCTGGATCGGGCCGGGCCGGATCAGGGCGACTTCGACGACGAGGTCGTAGAACTTGCGCGGCTTGAGCCGGGGCAGGGTCGCCATCTGGGCGCGGGACTCGACCTGGAACACCCCGACCGTGTCCGCGGCGCAGAGCATGTCGTACACGTGCGGGTCGTCCAGCGGCAGCCGCGCGAGATCGACCTGCACGCCGTGGTGGTCGCGGATGAAGTCGATCGCGTAGTGGATCGCGCTCAGCATGCCCAGGCCGAGCAGGTCGAACTTGACCAGCCCGGTGGCGGCGCAGTCGTCCTTGTCCCACTGCAGTACCGTGCGGTCCGCCATCCGGCCCCACTCCACCGGCACCACCTCGGTCACCGGGCGGTGGCACAGCACCATGCCGCCGGAGTGGATCCCCAGGTGGCGCGGGAACCCGAGCAGCTCGCTCGCCAGCTCCACCACCGGGACTGGGATGCCGAGCTCGGCGACCGCGTCGCCAGCGATGGTCCGCGACCACCCGTCGAGGTGCTTGGACCACGCGTCCTGCTGCCCGGTCGCGAACCCGAACGCCTTCGCGATGTCCCGCACCGCCGAGCGGGGCCGGTAGGTGATCACGTTCGCCACCTGCGCGGCGTAGTCCCGCCCGTACTTGCGGTAAACGTGCTGGATGACCTCCTCGCGCCTGCCAGACTCGATGTCCACGTCTATGTCCGGCGGGCCGTCCCGCTCCGGAGCCAGGAACCGCTCGAACAGCAGCCCGTACTTCACGGCGTCGACAACGGTGATGCCCAGGGCGTAGCAGACCGCAGAGTTGGCGGCCGACCCGCGGCCCTGACACAGAATGTCGTTCTGTCGACAGAACTCGACGATCTCGCGGACGATCAGGAAGTAGCCGGCGAACCCCAGCTGCTCGATCAACGCCAACTCGTGCTCGATCTGCGCGTACGCGCCGTCCACTCGCTCCGCCTGCGGTGGCCCGTACCGCTGCGCCGCGCCCTCCATCGTCAGATGCCGCAACCAGGACATGTCGGTGTGCCCGGCCGGCACGTCGCAGTCCGGCAACCTGGGCGCGACCAGGCGCAGGTCGAACGCCAGCTCCGCGCCGAGCCGCGCCGCGTGATCGACCGCGCCCGGGTAGCGGGCGAACAGCCCGGCCATCTCCTCACCCGATCGCAGGTGCGCCGTGGCGGCCGGTGGCAGCCAGCCGTCGATCTCATCCAGCGAACGGCGGGCCCGCACCGCCGCCAACGCCGTGGCCAACCGCCGCCGCTCCGGGGTCGCGTAATGCACATTGTTCGTCGCCACCAGCGGCACCCTCGCCCGCGCGGCGACCGCGGTGAGGGCGTCGTTGCGCACAGAGTCGAGCGGCTCACGGTGGTCGATCAGCTCCACCACCACGTTTCCCGCGCCGAACAGGTCGACCAGGTCCTCCAGCGCCGCGGCGGCGGCCGCCACACCCGGGCGGTCGGCGTTGCCCAGGGCACGCCGGACGGTGCCCTTGCGGCACCCGGTCAACACCAGCCAATGCCCGCCATGCGCACCCGCCAGCTCGCCCAGGTCATAGACCGGGCGGCCCTTCTCCCCACCGCGGCGGTGCGCCACCGACATCGCCGCGCACAACCGGTGATAGCCCTCCGGGTCCCGCGCCAGCACCAGCAGGTGATCGCCCTCCGGATCGGCCTCCCCGTTCTGCGGCTTCGACAGGCCGAGGCTCAACTCGGCGCCGAACACCGTCGCGTGCGCCCGCGCGGCCTCGGCGAAGCGCACCACCCCGTACATGCCGTCGTGATCGGTCAACGCCGACGCGGTCAACCCGAGCCGGGCCGCCTCCGCAGCCAGCTCCTCCGGGTGACTCGCGCCGTCCAGGAAGCTGAAGTTCGAGTGGCAATGCAACTCCGCACACGGCACCACCGGCGGCCGCGGCGCCGGCTCCTCCGGCCGCACGTACGGCCCGCGCTTCCGCGACCAAGCCGGGCTATCGCCGCCGTCACCCTCGACCGGCGCCCGTCCGGACAACGTCCGTTCCAGCTCCGACCACGGCACCGGCCCGATGTTGAACCCCACCGCACTCCCCCTTCCGCCGCACAGGACAGCCCTAGCGCGGAAGGGGGAAGACGACGCAGCGCTCCACTCGTACACATGTTCGAGTGAGAAGTGTAGCCGCAGGTCAGGCGTGTGTGAAGTGTGCTCGTGTGACTGAGCGCGATAGTTGGCCCGGTTGAGCGTGATAGTTGGCCTGGGCTCGCCACTCTCATGGCGTGCGTGGTCAGCTTCGTACGATCCGTGGTTGGTCGAACGTTGAGTTGTCGATGATGAGGTCGACCAACGTCAGTGGGTTGACCTCTTTGAGGTAGAGGCGCTCGGCGGGTAGGTAGCGATTGCGGTGTATTGCCTCGGCTTCCGAACCGGCCCAGTCCTCGTCACGTTCGGCTCCTCGCCGGACGGATGTCGCCGGGTCGACGTCCAACCAGATGCGGTAGTCCCAGTGGCAGTTGATCTCGGGTCGGAACGCGAAGACGCCGTCGACGATCAGGACGGCGTCGGGCGCGGCCCGCGTCACCACCGACGCGTGGTTCACCTGCGTCAATGGATCGATGCTGCACAGCGCACAGTCCGCGGAACCGTCCGGCCCGGCGGGTTGGAGCAGTAACTCGACTGCGGCGGCGTAGTCGAAGGCGTTGCGGTAGTAGCCCTCACCTGACTCCCGGTCGTAGAGGTGCCGGTCCTCCCACGGCTTCTTGAAGTCGTCCAGGCTTGCCCGCAACACCGGCCGCCCGGCCTGGGTGATGTGCTCAGCGAGTTCGTGGCCGAAGCTCGTCTTGCCAGCGGCCGTGAGTCCGTCAATGCCCACACGTAGGCGGTGGGGGCTGAGCGTCAGGATGCGGTCCGCGATCCACTTGAGGAGTGCGACGCGTTCGGGCGAGGCCACCGGCGGCAGGGGTTGCTGCCAGGTAGAGACCGAAAGATGCACATCTGCCCGGGTCGCTGCCATTCACTGAGCGTATCCAACGCTCGTGATCGGATGCTCCGATCACGAGCGTTGGTCCTGAGAACCGGAGCAGTCCACCAGGCCGAGTGGCTCTCACTTTCCGATTCGGCTCGACTACGCAGCGGCATCCGCGGTGCCTTTGGTGGCGTAGCATCCTCGGCCGTGGTGGCGTCGGATCAATGTGGACTCGGCGATCTCTACCTGCCGCTTGATGTGGACGAGGGCTCCCGCGCTGCGTTGGGGTTGGGGCATGGGTGGACGCGACGGTGGACGTCCACGTGGCTCGCGCCGGAGGCGACGGTGGTCTGTCCGGTGCGGGATCTGGCGTCGGCGCCGATCGGTGTGTGCGTGCCGGTGCGCCGGTTCGGCTGGCGGGCCCGGCAGCGTCACCGGCCGGGGCTGCAGTTCGTGGTCAGTACGGGCCGTCATCACGGGTTTGAGAGTATGGCTGAGCAGCGGCTGTTGGTGGCGCTGGACTTCGCCGGAGACGTCGTTGACGTGGTGTCACAGCCGTTCCGGCTCCGGTTCGACACGGCGACCGGATCGCGGATGCACGTCCCGGACTATCTGGCTGTGACCCGCGCCGGGGTCTGGCTGTTCGATGTGCGACCCGTTGACCGTGTCGGGGACGACGATCGGGTGTGCTTCGCGGCGTCGGCCGAGGCCGCACTGGCCGCGGGCTGGCGCTATGCCGTGGTGACGGGATGGCGACCAGTTGCGGCAGCCATTGTGGACACGCTGTCTTCGCAGCGCCGGGAGCTGACCGATCGGCTCGGTCTGGAGACACAACTGCTGACTCGGGCCCGGTCGGGGTCGTGTCCGTTCGGGGAACTGGTCGCGGCCACGTCGCTGCCGGCGGTCGCACGGGCCCACGCGCTGCATCTGTTGTGGCATCGGCGTCTCGGCGTTGATCTCGCTCAGTCGCTGACCGACCGGTCGCTGGTGTGGGCGGCGGAGGGTGGGTGGGGGTGAGCGTGGCGGCCGGACGGGTGGGCCAACCGAGTGGGGTCGAGGACCTGACGGCGGAGCAGCAGCAGCGGCTGTGGTTGCGGGTCGGGCATGTGCTGGAGGCCGAGACTGGGTTCCGGAGCGGTGACCCGTCGCAGCCTGGACCTGGTGAGCCCCGCCCCGGGTTTGACCCTGCGGTCACTACGGTGCGCGGGCGGCGGTTGGCGAAGGTCACCGCGCTGCGGGCGCTGGGCCGCGACGAGGCCGCGTTGCTGGGCCTGGACCAGGTCAGCGAACGGACCCTCAAACGCTTGGCCGCCGCTTACTGGCGGTGCGGGCCTGCGGGCTGCATCGATGGCCGGCTGCTTCGTCGTGGCGGCGGGCATCCCAGCGTCAGTGCGCAGGTCCGTGAGGCGATTGAGGCGGTACACGCCGAGACCCTGCACCGTTCCCGGGTGGGCATGAAGACCAGGGAGCGGCTTATCCACCAGTACGTGCGGGACAAGTTCGGCGCCGAGGTGAAGGTGCCGCACTACACGACGCTGCGCCGGGTCTGGGTGGAGTGGTTCGGGCCGGGAGGCGGTCGCCAGCGTTACCTGCGCTCGGCGGCGGCCGTGGAGACCTCCCGTGAGCATGTCGTGGTGCACCGGCCCGGGCAGGTGGCCGCGCTGGACACGACGCCGCTGCCGGTGAAGGTCCGTGAGTACCTGTTCGGTGAGGCCGTTTCGGCACATCTCACGCTGGCCTTGGACGTCTACACCCATAGCCTGGCCGGGTTCCGGCTGACCCTGGTGTCCGACACGTCGGTGGACGTGGCGATGCTGCTGCGTGACGTGATGACACCGACGCCGCTGAAAGAGGGCTGGGGCGAGGACGCGCGGTGGCCCTATCCGGGTATCCCGGCGGCGGTGGTGGATCAGCTGGCTGGTTACCGGGTGGCGGCGCTGCCGTTCTTCACCCCGGAGACCGTGACCACCGATCACGGGTCGGTCTACAAGAACCACCACCTGGTGGAGGTGCAGCGGGTGCTGGGCTGCAACATCCTGCCCGCCCGGGTGCTGCGCCCGACCGACAAGCAGACCGTGGAACGTGCGTTCGGAACGATCCGTGCGCTGCTGTTCGAGCATCTGCTGGGCTACCAGGGCATCGACGTCGCCGACCGTGGCGTCGATCCGGAAGCCGACGCCGTGCTGACAGTGGCGCAGATGCACGACCTGATCGAGACGTGGATCGTCACGGTCTGGCAGAACCGGATCCTGGCTGAGGGCGCGCCTGCGTGGGACCCGGGCGGGTGTCACAGCCCGAACACCCTGTTCGCCGCGGCCATGGCGCAGGGCGGATTCTCCCTGCAGGTGCCCGAACCGGAGTTGTTCTATCAGTTGCTGCCCGCCCATCACGTGAAGATCCACGGCCGGCGTGGCGTGAAGATCCGCGGGCTTTGGTACGACGGGCCGGGGCTAGGCCCCTACCGGGGGCAACTATCCACACGGGGTGGCCGGTTCAAGGGCACGTGGGTGATCCGGCGTGATCCGCGGGACCGGCGGATGGTCTTCTTCCAGGATCCGGCCACCGAGGTTTGGCATGTGCTGCGCTGGACCGGGTTGCCGGCCGAAGGCGAGATGCCGTCGTTCTCCGATGTCCGCGTCGAGGAGCTGCTGAGCCGGGCCCGCCGCGCCGGGCTCAGGCCACGCTCGGACACCGAGTTGCTTCCCGAGCTGCTGGAGTTGCTCTCCCACGCCAGCCCGGTCGAGCAGTGGCCTACCCAGCAGCCCAAGAAGCGGCGCACCGCGCACGCCCGGGAGGCGGCCCAGGGCGCCGCGGCCCGCGATGACCGTTCCCTGCCCGCCGCTGCGGTGCCGGAGTCTGCGACCGTCGTCGCGTTCCCGTCCGGCGACCGGACCCGCCAGGTCAACGACTGTGTCGACGCCGAACGGCGACATCGGCGTGAACAAGCCATCGGTGAGACACCTCCGCCGCCGGCGCGCCTGGGTGAAGGCCTGCGCCGGCACAGCCGGCTGATCCTGCCTGCCGACGACGAACCGCCGGCGGCGCGCGACCCCCACGGCGCGCCGTGAGTAACGGGGATCAGGCCGCGACCGCGGTCCCGTTCGTGCTGCCCGGCCCGCCCGCCGACCGCGAGACGGCCGCCGGCTGGGCGCAGTGGAGGTTGACGCGGCACCGGTTCGCCCCCGCACCCCGGTTGCCACTCGAGGACTACCGGCGGCTCAACCCGCGCAAACGGATGCTGCACGACCTGCACCGCGCGGCCACCCACGCCAACCTGGCCATCCAGGAAACCCCTCGGCGGGAACGGAAGCCAGATCCAGACCCGCCACGGCGGCGCCTGGCAGCGGCTCTGGCGCCTCCCGCCCGTCTTCGCCTGCACCATCCACCGGCGGCTGCTCGATGACCGGTGCCCATCCTGCCGGCAACCCGCCCACAGCCTGCACGCCTCCAGCGACCGGATAGTGCCCTGCCCCCGCCTCGAAGGGATGCACCCCGCGCAATGCCGCAACCGCGTCCCGGGAGCCCGCAACCGTCGGCCCCCCGCCTGCGGCGCCGCGCTCGATACTCCGAAACATCCCGTCTCCGGCGTGGATTCCTCCACGCTGCAAGACCTGCTGCGCCTCCAGCAGCGATTGCTGCTGCTCCTCCACCACGATGGACCAGCCGGCGCCGCCACCTTCGGTGAGCCCGCACCCGCCGGCCGCTACTTCACCGACCTGCGGCTGATCGCCAGCCTCATCTGCGTCACCTGGCCCGCCGCGCGGCCCCTGTCCCTGGCCGCTCTCGCCCAGCCGCTCGATGACTACGTCGCCCAGCAACGCCAGCTCATCGAGCACGCCCGCCAGACCAAAGCCAAAATTCTTCGGCACGCCATCTACGACAAGCCGCCCGCCGGCAGCGTCGCCTGCGCGGGCCTACTCTTCGTGGCCGACCAGATCCTGACCACCGACCAGGACCACAACGGCGACCGCCTCGGCGAGCTCATCGCCGGCCCCGTCGTCAAGAACTGGGCGGCACACTTCATCCGGCCGAAAACTACTGCTCAGAAGGGCTACAAACCGCCGCCGCACCGCACATCGCGCCCTACCGGACGGGGCAGCGCCAGCGCAGGCAGCAGACAGGCAGCCTGGCCGCAGAACGTCTCGGCGTCTCCAATCCGCGGCGACTTCCTGCACCACATCGACGACGGGCGAAGCGGAAACCACAACCGCAGACGCTCTCCCTGCCGCTCCTGGCAGGTCCAGCCCGATTCGGCCACGAGCACATCCCGGCATTCCTCACCGACGACTGGCACCACCGTCACCTCGCCAGCGTGACCGGAATCAAGCCGCGGCTTCTACGCCGCGCCGCCGCGGTCGCCCTCGTTCAACTAGCCGAGAACTGCGACATCACCCAGGCTGCCGCGCTGCTTCAACTACCTGCTGGGGCAGCCCGCAACGCCTGCCGGAAGCTCCGCGCCCGAATCCGGCACGCCGATGACGGACCCGCCATCCTGGCCTCAATCCGAGCCCTCGCCGGTGACCTCGATAGCCGCACCGATCTGGTCGACTACGGCCAGCGCCGCACGGCGCTGGCCACGTGGCGCATCAACCTCGGCGACTGGCGCACGATCGTCAGTGGCCTTCGCAGTCGCGAGAACCGACTCCAGCGTGAACACACCAACTGGGACGAGCGCAAACGCATGACCGCCTCAGCCCTGATCTGGATCCGCGTCACCCAGGGCGAACACCTCTTCACCCCCCACCGCTACTCACCCGGAGCACCACCTGGCAGCCCCGACGATCAAGGCCTGGCCATCGACCGCGCCTGGTGGCGAAGCCGCACCGGCAAACGAGGCCACCACTACGCCGAACTCAAACGCGCCTGCGACGACCTCGCCGACCGCCTTGCCGATCAGATCGACCACGCGACCACCGTCGATCCCTAACCCCTTGCCTCCGTCTTTCACCGTGGTTGACGACACGCCGGGCGTGGTCTCGGTCTAGACGGGGCGAGGTGCACCTGACCAGCAAGAATGCGACTTCTCTAGGAT